>ERZ1066120.1950-NODE-1950-length-10277-cov-50.489337_pt1 | contig 10277 bp, 7 predicted proteins | sample MGYA00382767_ERZ1066120 | MGnify/ENA primary metagenome ERZ1066120 (study PRJEB33369, sample SAMEA5778350) | biofilm metagenome | biome: Industrial cooling water; feature: Water cooling tower basin; material: Biofilm | place: United Arab Emirates | collected... | reverse complement strand
CTCCTCTTTCAGGCGCCTCTGACAAATAACACTCATCCGTTTGCGCTCAGAAGAAAAAGGAAACTCGGCTACACGGTTGAACTGCGAAAGCAGCTTTGTTTGTTGTATACCAGCTTTACCAGCAACAGATAATAATGCTCCCTCAGTTGGGTCTCCCAAAATTTCCCATTCTGAATGCTTTTTCTGTAATACAGCATCATTGCAAAGTACACAGGCAAGTAACAGTAGTTCAAGTTCTGGATAATTTTGTGGTTTTATCGGTGTAACGGTTTGGTTAATATTGGATTCTGGATTGTGTTCTACAGCATAACTAGTATGTAATTCAAATGTTCCAGTAGGAGAATAACCTTCTCCAGTTACCCTAACAATATAACCAGGTACGTTAATCCACTGTACAACCATCTTGTTTTGAGTAAGCGTGCCTGTTTTATCTGAGCAAATGGTAGTAACTGAGCCTAATGTCTCAACTGCTGGTAGTTTGCGAATTAATGCTTGGTGACGTACCATTCGTTGAGTACCAATTGCCAAAGTCACCGTGATTACAGCAGGTAAACCTTCCGGTACAACCGCTACAGCCATACTCAAAGAAACTTCTAACAATTGTTCAAAGTATTTAAAGCTACCTGTCTGTAAAATACCAGCGATAATTACAACAGCCACCAACCCAAGCGAACCTGCAACCAAAACATTTGCTAGCTGTGCCATTCGTTGTTGTAAAGGGGTTGGTTCCGCTTCAACAGACTGGAGTAAAGTAGCAATTTTACCCAGTTCAGTTTGCATTCCTGTAGCTGTAACAAGCACTTTTGCTCGACCTTGGACAACTTCAGTGCCTTGATACACCATATTTATACGGTCTCCCAAGGAAGCATTCTCAGGTAAATGAAGAGTAGAGTCTTTATGAACTGCCTGTGCTTCCCCTGTTAAAGCAGACTCTATCAATTGCAAATTTTGGGCTGATAGCAAACGACCATCTGCGGCTACTTGCATTCCAGCTTCCAGAAAGATAATATCACCAGGCGCCAGTTCCTTTGCTGGCACCTCAAATATTTTGCTGTCGCGTACAACTCGGACTTTAGGAGAACTAAGACGTTTGAGAGCAGCAAGGGCTTTTTCTGCGCGGCTTTCTTGTAAAAAGCCAAGTAAACCATTGAGAATTACAATAAAGGATATCGCGATTGCATCTTTCGGAAAATCGCCAGAGCGTAAATCTAAAATTGCTGAAACTACTGCTACTGCTATGAGCATCACTAGCATGATGTTCGTAAACTGTTCTATCAATATAGATAAAGGTTTGCGACTGCCAAACTCTTGTAATTCGTTAGTTCCATATTGCTGTAATCGTTCCGACGCTTGCTCAAAAGTCAACCCTGTATCAAAGTTGCTTTGTTGCATTTTCAAAGCTTCTTCGACTTCTAGGGTGTGCCAAGGTATGGCTGTGTCTACCAATGCAGAGTCAGATAATTTAGATTTCATAATGGGTGGCTAACTATCATACAGATTTACTTCTATACTCAGATTGACAGAGTTTGATGAAATCAGGATGAAATATTAGCCCTTTAAAAAATTTTTACACTATAAAATGCTTATGATCTTAAATTTAATGATATAAATATATTTGTGTGAAAAATAATTATCAGGTCATATTTTTATTTGTCTGCCAGCAAAATTTTTCCTCCGACAGTTATGAAAAAATGGAGTTGCAACCCTGGTATTATTCGTATAAATCAATTTTAAATTAACGGTAGATAAATAGTAACCCTACCCCTGCAACAGCAACAAATACGCCAAGTATTGCCCGTATCGTAACGGCATCACCTAAAAAGAAAGTGATTGGTATCACAAATATTGGACTTGTGGCGCCTAAAGATTTAGCAACACCAGCAGTAGTAAATTTGAGAGAAATCTGTTGCAACCAAAAGCCTAGATAAGTGCTGAGAAACGCACACAAAGCAATGATACACAGTAACTTACCAGAACGTAATTCTTTCACTGGCACACCAACTGGTTTTCGTTCCAGCATCAGCCAAAGTAAGAGTATTAATGCTCCTCCTATAAGTCGCACCATTGCGCTCCATAAGGGAGTCACACTTGTATCTGTGAGCGCAGCACGAGAAAAAACGGCGCCTAGTGCATCCGTGAAGGCGGAAAGAAGGGCAAAACCGACACCTGGAATGAGTTGCTTATTTGTCCCGGTTACATTTGTAGCTCGTTCACTGATGACCCAAGCTACACCTAAGACAGTTAACAATATACCTACCCAGGCTGTATAGGACAACTGTTCTTTTAAAAATATAGTAGACGTAATAGCAGCGAAAGGTGGTCCTAATGTTTTCAGCAGCAGCGTTCGACGTGCCCCTAAACGATTTAAGGCTGAGAAATAAGCAGTATCACCAATACCAATTCCCACTGCACCGCTCAGAACTAAGAGCATAAAAGGAATTAGGTTTATGCTTGGTAGTAGTTGCTGACCACTTAGTATAATTGTGAAGATAATTAAAGCAATAGCAATTCCTCCTTTACTTAAATTCATCAATAGCGGAGGAATTTTCTTACCCAGTTTACTGTAAACTATTGAAGTCAGCGCCCATAAAAATGCTACTCCTAACGCTGCTAATTCTCCTTGAAAATTTGCTAAAAAAACCATTCAAAATCCTTAATCTTTGTTTGTATAAATATTTCAAATAAAAGTTATGGGTTAAAAGATTGAAGGTAATACTAATAACTCATAACTTTAAATACCAACTACTTAACTAACGAAAATACTTATTTAAGCAAGCACTGGTGGTATTTGAATTTGGGCTTCCATTGTACGACGTTGAATTTTTGTAACCCAAGCATCATCATAAACTAAATCAAGATAGCGCTCCCCTCGATCTGGGAACAGTGTCAAGACGCGGTAAGATTGTGGGAAAGTAGGAAGAAGCTTTTGGATAGCGGCAACTACAGAACCAGATGAACCACCAGCAAAAATACCTTCTTTTGTTACTAATTCACGACACCCTTGCATCGATTCTAAATCATTGACATAAACAACTTCATCAATTTCAGCCTTGTTCAATAGTTCTGGAACGCGACTTGAACCAATACCAGGTAAATCACGAACTCCAGGATTAGCACCAAAAATTACTGAACCAGCAGCATCAACAGCAACAACTCGTAATTTGGGAAACTTCTCACGTAGGCGCCGAGCTACTCCTAGAATTGTTCCTGTAGTACTAACAGCAATTACAAGACAATCAATATTACCATCCAAGTTCTCAATGATTTCGCCACCAATCCCATTGTAATGTGCTTGCCAATTCAATTGGTTAGCATACTGATTAATCCATAAACAGTGAGGAATCACTTTACGTAATTGATGCACTCTCTGTATCCGCGTTTTCAGATATCCTCCTTGGTCATCTGGTTCTTGCACCATATCAATATTGGCGCCTAATTGTCTCAGTATTTGCAAGTTAGTAGGTGATATTTTTGGGTCTACTACACAGGTGAAGGAAAGCTTATAAATTCGTGCCATCATAGCTAGTGCAATACCTAAATTACCAGATGTGCTTTCAATCAAATGAGTTTCGCTGGTAATTGTACCGTCTTGCAATCCCTTTTCCACAATAAATTTAGCGGGACGGTCTTTTACACTACCACCAGGATTCAAAAACTCTAATTTAGCAATTACATCAACACCATCTTGAGGAAATAACCGACGCAAACGAACTAGCGGTGTTGTTCCAACACAACTTATTATCGAATCATGAATCATTTTATTACTCTCTTACTCAAAATTAAAATAGGTTAATTGTTATTTGGTTAAAATGTAGCAGCATAACCAAATTTTTGTTTGTGAATAATCTTGAACGATTATCTGTACACCCATTTATTATCTTTACAACTAAATATGAAATTAGGATGAAATTTATTGCTTTATCTTAATTAATTATTTTTGTTAATGGTTCAGTAATAACAACATAAATTTTACTTAATTAATTAGCTTGGTTATAATTACTTTATATAAATTACAATTACCAAAATTAGTCAGTACAATTACTGCGAAAATTACCAAGTACTAGGTAACAGAAAAAGCCTATTACTGTTTATAGGCTCGTAAAAGATAATGTATTAAGTTTTTACTGTATGTTTAAGATTTAACTACCATAAGTTTGAACTCGCGCTAAACCAAGTGGAATTTCTTCTGTCATTCCTACTTTTTTGATATATACCGGATAATGCCAAGTTTTTTGATAACCTGGAGTTTTAATTCCGTTCATCATGACTAAAATAGAATTACCAGCAGCTATTGGTTCTGAAAAAGTAAGCGTTGCTTCTCTCGCATTAATGTCAACCGTTGTTGGAATTCGTTTACCTGATTGATTTTGAACTTCAATTCCTTGTTTAATTTTTATATCCTCTGGCAAATCAATTCTTAATTCTGAAATAGCTTCACCTTGGACATAAACATTAAATTTATGAGTAGCACCAGGAAACTGAGCATAGTTAGGAATAGCTGCACTGTTCCCTAAATGCGTAACTTTTGCATCATTTGGGCTTTTTGCAAAAGCAGGAACTGTAGATGCAACAAATAGGGTAACAGCAGTAGCATAAATTAATGTCTTCATCTATATATTCCTTATTTTAATAAAAAAACTCAATATACTCCTGCATAACTCAACTTAAGTAAGTGTGGTTTAATGTAGAAAAGCCAATTCATGAAAAAGGCTTGCAGGAAGTATATTGAGTGACTAATGTTACATAATGACAGGTAATTATGAAATCAAGATGAAATATCAGTGATTTTGAAAAAATTGATACATCAGTAATTATTTACTCCCTTGCGACATTTTTCTATAACATTCCTGAAGGGCTTCAAGTCTTCTTAAAGTTGCTCCGCCAGTTGGTCTTGCGGGAGGTAGGTCGCAAACACCTGCGGCTGATTGTATAGTGCCTCTCGGAGTCTTTTTGTAACATTGTTGTAAAACTTGAAGCCTTGTTGAAGTTGCTCCACCAGTCGGTCTTGCTGGAGGAACAGAATTACATGCACTTTTGCTGAAACTACTTTGCTGTTGTGTGTTGGTGTTGGTGTTGGTAAATTCTTGTGACTGCGCGTAAACACTGCTACTGAAAGCATTACTTAGCACAGCTAGCCCGAAAGGAATTGCAAAAATAGATGCACTTCGGATGATAATCGTTTTCATAATTAAAATCACAAAACAGAATTAGATAGAAAATTATTTGCTTGAGATGAAACCGAAAGGTTAGGTAGGGTAGGTTAAATTCACTACCTACCCTAAGACTACTAACTTATTTTGCAATCTAGTCGCGGGAAGTTTGAACTCTAGCTAAACCTAGAGAAATATCTCCATTCATTCCGACAAACTTTGCAGATACTCGATAATGCAAAGTTTGTCCATAATCAGGACCGTCAACTCCATTCATAAAGACTGTCAGTGAGTTTCCAGAAGCTACAGGTTCTGAAAATGCTACTGTTGCTTTTCGACCATTTATTGAAACTGTCGCAGGAATTTTTTGGCCTGATTTATTTTTGACTACAATTCCTTTAACACTTACTTCTTCGGGTATATCAATTGCCAACTCTGAAACAGCTTTGCCTTGAGTATGAACATCAAACTTATGAGTAGCATCTGGCACTAAGGAATCTATAGGAATAGCAGCACTTTTTCCTAGATGGGTGATGTTCGCATCATTTGGATTGCTTGCCCAAGCTGAAGGAACTGTAGATGCAAGAACTAAGGTAAAAGCTGTGGCATAAATCAATTTCTTCATCTCTATTCTCCTTGTTTAATTTAGTTAATCGATAACCTCTATATTTATTATTGTGATAGCTGTTTATGAAATGAAGATGAAATTTTAGGTTTTAAAGTTGATTATTTCAAACATAATTTTTGAAATTTGCTTGTAATAATCTATGGTGTAATTACTGCAAAATCATCTAACTTTTCTTATTAAGGGTAAGAAAAGTTAGATGATTAATTACTATTTAATAATTTGGAAAATTTAATTTACACGAAATCTTGCTGTTCCTATGGACATTTCTGTAGTACTACCAGCAAGTTTAGCTTTAATACGGTAAACAGGCCCATTACCACGGAATGGTTGCTTTACATTCTTAATATCAATTTCTAGCTTATTATTGGAAGCTACTGGTTCAACAAATGCAATTAGTATGCTCTTGCCATTAGTAGAAATACTTGCGTTAATTTTCTTACCATTTTCATTCGCTATAACAATGTCATTAGTATTATTACTCCAGGTTAAAGTATTTGGAACTTCAATATTTAATTGAGAAACACTTGGACTATTTTTAGGAATATGTACGCGAAAAGTATGTCTAACATTTGACCTGCGAGTTTCAGGGAACTGTGAATTGCCATCAACATGGGCAAGTGTTCCATTATTATCTTTCGCACTTACGTAACTTATAGGAATAAGAGACGTAGCAGTAATGGCGCCGACAGCAGTATAAATTAGTACTTTTTTCATAGTAGCTCCTTATTTAACCAATAAACATAGCAAAGTTACAGATTCATTTTTAATGATGAACCTGTTATCAATAAATACATCAAAATGTAGTCAAGTCAGAATTAACTACCCTTACACTAAAACTTTCATAGAAGCAAGTAAAGTTTATAACTGACTTACCGTTAACTTATTTGCCTTTGTAGAGGCGTTGTTCCAAAAGGTATTCTACCTCTATTTATTAGTTTGACAGACCAGTATGAAATCAAGGTGAAATTTACGCTAGTCCTCTAAAAATTACGAAACTGAGCTTGACCTATGGGAATCTCTACATCGCTTCCAATCACTTTCGCCGATAAACTGTAGACAGTACCCAATTCATTAGTTCGCTGTTGTACTCTGTTCAGTGAGACTAAAATCTTACTAGTGCTAGAAGTAACCGTTTCTGGAAAAGTTATAATTATTTTTCTATTATCAACAGAAATATCGATGTGAACTTTTTTACCTTTATCATCAAACACATTAATATCACTACTTACAGCTACAGTAGGGGGAGTTTCAATTATTAGCTGCTTCAGAGGTTTACCACGTTTAGGAACACGTATTTGAAAAGTTTGTTTGACAAGCTGCCATTGAGCTGGGAATAACTGTGTATCATTCTCAGTATTAGTGGGTTTAGTATCATTTACTTTAGCGCTGGCATAACCAGTATAGATAATGGTTATAGTACTTATAGCCAATACACCAACATTAATTAACTTTCGCATCATCTTGACTGCTATAATCAAAAAGAACTCTAATTAGATCAGCGATTCATCAATGATGAATGAAGCTTCCTCTAACTAGCTTCGCATCTCACGATGAAATCAAGATGAAATTTTTGCACTCCGCACGAAAATTTTTTTATTCAAGTTCCAACAGAACAAGGGCTGATGCTATAACGCACTTGCCCTATGAAAACTCCAATTTCAGTAAATTGAAAATTTCTATCAATCAACGTAGTGATAGAAGTTTTAGGCAGTATTTTTGCACTCAGTAATACAATACATGCGTTTTAGATATGATATATTTTACACTCACTGATGTTTAAGCAAATCGCGTGCTTTCGTAAACTGTTGGCGAATCTTGATAATAACGATGTAAAGCACTGGCACTACAAACAAGCTCAAGAATGTAGAAACAAACATCCCACCAAAAACCGCTGTACCTAATGACAGTCGGCTAGCAGACCCCGCTCCTGTTGCAACAAGCAGTGGATAGCTACCGATTAAAGTCGAAACCGTTGTCATGAGAATAGGGCGTAATCGTGCTTGTGCAGCTTGTACCACTGCTGCCGTAATTGAAAGTCCCTGTTCTCGTAGCTGGTTGGCAAATTCTACAATCAAAATCGAATTCTTGCTAGCTAACCCGATTAGCATGACCAAGCCAACTTGGCAGTAAACATCATTGTACAAACCTCGTAGATATTGAGCAGACAAAGCTCCTAAAACTGCTAAGGGAACCGCGAGCATAATAATGAAAGGATCGACAAAATTATTATATTGCGCTGCTAACACTAGGAAAACAAAAAATACTCCTAAACCGAAAATAATTGGAGCAATACCGCCAGATTCCACTTCTTCTAAGGAGATACCCGACCATTCAAAACCAAAATTCGCAGGTAAAATCTCTGCTGCTAATTTTTCCATTTTCTGTATTGCTTGTCCAGAACTAAAACCAGGAGCTGCTGCTCCGTTAATTTCAATCGAGCGATAAAGGTTGTAGTGGTTAATTGTTTGTGCCCCAGTTGTCGATTTTATCGTTACAACGCTACTGAGAGGTATCATGTTTCCTTGCCTTGAGCGCACATACAAACGACCAACATCTTCTGGATTCGAGCGAAATTGTGAGTCTGCTTGAACGTAAACACGATAAGTACGCCCAAATTCGTTGAAGTCATTTACATAGCGGGAACCAATGAACGTTTGTAGCGTGCTGAAAATTTCATTAATCGGAACTTGTAGAGCTTCTGCTTTACTTCTCTGTACTTCAACCATTAACTGGGGTGCATTGGCAGTATAGGTACTAAAGACTCCTTGTAATCCAGGGGTTTGATTCGCGCGGCTGATTAAGTCGTTTTTGGCTTTATCTAGTGCGTTAATATCCCGATTGCTTTGATCACCTCGGTCTTGTAATTGAAACACAAAACCGCCTACACTGCCGAGGCTCTGAATAGTTGGAGGATTGACGGCTAGAACAGGCGCTTCAGGAATTCCCATTAACGGCGCCCGTATCCGGTTGAGAATTGCTGATACTGATTGCTCAGGTTTTTGCCGTTCTGACCAAGATTTGAGAGGGGTCATAATTAGTCCACGATTAGGAGTGTTTCCGCTAAAACTAACGCCACCCATTGCAAACACCCCCTCAATTTCAGGAACATTGAGCAATTCCTTTTCGGCTTTGATCACGACCGAGCGAGTGTAGTCTAACGAAACGCCATCAGGTCCTTGAATCAGGTTAACAAAATAGCCTTGGTCTTCCTCTGGTAAAAATGCTTGAGGAACACGCATATACAACCAGCCTGTCAATACCAACAACACAGTAAATAACAGTAACACAGCCATTTTAAAGCGGGTAACGGCGCCGAGAATGCTTTGATAGCCTCGGCGCATCCAGTCTAAAAAGTCATTTACCCTTGCAAAAAACCAGCCAAGCAAACCGCGCGGTTGTTGTCCCCGACGTAGTAACATCGCGGATACCGCAGGAGTAAATGTAATGGCGTTAAATGTGGAAATTGTGGTTGAAAATGCAATTGTTAGCGCAAATTGCTTATATAGTTGTCCTGTTGTTCCCGGAAAGAAAGCAACTGGAACAAAAACAGCCATGAGAACTAGTGAGGTTGCAATTACTGCTCCAAACAGTTCGTGCATTGCTTCAGAAGCCGCTTGACGTGGAGTGATATTTTTTTCCTCAAGCAAACGGACTACGTCTTCAACAATAATAATGGCATCATCGACAACCATCCCAGTTGCCAAGGTTAAACCAAATAAAGTCAAACTATTAAGCGAAAAATCAAATACTTTGACAAATGCAAAAGTACCAATTAACGAAACCGGAATTACAATTGCAGGAACAATAGTAGTGCGCCAATCTTGTAAGAAAAGGAAAATGATTCCCACAACTAGTACAATAGACTCAATTAACGTTTTGACAACTTCCCAGAAAGATGCTTCAACAAATAGCGAAGAATCATAAGGGATTTCATATGTTAATCCTGCGGGAAAATTCTTTGCTAGCCTTACCATTTCTGCCTTGACCGCTTTTGCTATTTCCAAAGCGTTACTACCAGGAATTTGAATGATTTGATAGCCTACAGAGATGTGACCATCATACCGAGCAAATGTACTGTAGTTTTCTGCACCTAGTTCTGCGCGCCCTACATCTTTAAGTTTAATAAGCGTCCCATCATTTCCAGCTTTAAGAATAATATTCTCGAATTCCTTGGGTTCTCGTAATCTTCCAACAGCTTGCAAATCGATTTGAAACTTTTGCCCTTCGGGAGCGGGTGGTTGTCCAATTGCACCAATGCCTAATTGTAAGTTTTGTTGATTCAGCGCATTCACTACATCTTGAGCCGTTAAATTACGACTAGCAAGACGATTTGGGTCAATCCAAATTCGCATAGCATAACGACGTTCTCCAAAGGATAGAACATTCCCTACACCATTTATACGTCTAAGAGAGTCTAACACATATAAATCAGTATAGTTACTAATAAAAGTATCATCGTAGCGGTCGTCAGAACTGTATAGCGCCATCGCTAAAACAAT
>ERZ1066120.1949-NODE-1949-length-10282-cov-12.588247_pt1 | contig 10282 bp, 10 predicted proteins | sample MGYA00382767_ERZ1066120 | MGnify/ENA primary metagenome ERZ1066120 (study PRJEB33369, sample SAMEA5778350) | biofilm metagenome | biome: Industrial cooling water; feature: Water cooling tower basin; material: Biofilm | place: United Arab Emirates | collected... | reverse complement strand
GCCCCGCTCCGCGCGACGGGGCCGCGGGCGCGGCGCACGCCGTTAGGCGCACCGTTAGGCACGCCCTCGCCACCACGCCCGGCCGCCTCGCGCTGGTCGCCGCCGGCCTCGGCGCGGTCGCCCTCGTCACCTGGCTCGGCAACACCGACCGCTCGGCCGCGAGCGACGTGCTCAGCGCCGTGTTCGCCGCGGCGGGCATCGGCGCCGTCTGGGCCGGCCTGTGGGCCGTGGGCGGCCGGATGGCCGGGCAGCGGGCGCGCTACCTCGGACACCTCGCGGCGGCCGCCACGGCGCTCCTCGCCGGGCTGGCCGTCGCCGCCGCGGGCGACTGGCTCGCCTTTGTGTTCCCCGACGCCCGCCCGGCCGCCCTCCTCGTCAGCGCGGCGTGGCTCGCGGTGCTGGCAGGGCTGGTGGCCGGCCACCTCGGACTCGCCTCGACGTTCGGCCGGCGCCGCCGCTGGGCCACCGGCGCAGTCGTCGCGGCATCGTTCACCGCCATCGGCCTCCTCAGCAGCTACGCCAGCCGCGACGATTTCAGCGACGTCCCGCGGTTCTCCGGCACGCTCAAGCCGCTCGACCCCGCGCTCCTGCCGGCCGAGTCCACGGCCGGGTTCGGCGCCGTGGCGGCCGAGCTGCGCGCCGACGTCGACCGGCTGGCCGCCGAGCAGGCCCGCCGCGACGGGGCCGGCCGCCACGCCGAAACCCCGCCCCGCGCCCGCGCCGTAGTCCCGCCGCCACCCTCCACCCCACCGGCCTCCCGATGACCTCCCGCCGCGACTTCCTCGCCCAATCCGGCGCCACGCTGGGCGGCGCCCTGCTCGCCGGCACCGCCCTCGCGGGCGTGCCGCGCCTGCTGAGCGCCGCCCCGGCCCCCGCCGGCCGCGCCCTCGACGCCTTCCAGGACCCGGCCGCCACCCGGGCCGTGATGATGGCCGCCGTCAACGCCGCGAAGATGGCCGGCGCCACCTACGCCGACGTGCGCGTCAGCCGCCAGCGCCAGAACTTCGTGTTCACGCGCGAGCAGCAGATCCAGAACGTCGTCGACACCGACACGTTAGGCGTCGGCGTGCGCGCGCTGGTGGACGGCACCTGGGGCTTCGCCGCCACGCGCGTGCTCACCCCCGACGGCGCCGCCGCCGCCGCCCGCGAGGCCGTGGCCATCGCCCGCGCCAGCCGGCTGGCCCGCGACCGCGCCGTCGAGTGGCTGCCGAGCCCCGCGTACGCCGACGTGACGTGGAAGAACGCCGCCACCAAGGACCCGTGGGACGTGCCGCTGGAGCAGAAGGCCGACCTGCTGCTCCGCGCCAACAAGGAGGCGATGAAGGCGAAGAACGTGAGGTTCGTCTTCTCCGGCATGTTCTTCGTCAAGGACGAGCGCAACTTCGCCAACACCGACGGCTCGGTCATCCGGCAGGACGTGATCCGCTCCTGGCCGCTCATGCAGATCACCGCCGTCAGCCCCGACTTCACCGACTTCCAGAGCCGCGGCAACGTGGCCGCCCCGATGGGGCGCGGCTGGGAGTACGTCGAGAGCGTGGACATGGCCGGCAACGGCGCGCGCTGGGGCGAGGAGGCCGCGGCCAAGTTAGGCGCCAAGCCGGTCGAGGTCGGGCGCTACGACCTCGTGCTCGACCCGGGCAACATGTGGCTCACCATCCACGAGAGCGTCGGCCACCCCACGGAGCTCGACCGCGCGATGGGCTACGAGGCCAACTTCGCCGGCACCAGCTTCATCAGCCCGCCGGAGAAGATGCTCGGCCAGCTCAAGTACGGGCCGGCGATGATGAACATCCAGGGCGACCGCTCGCAGGAGGGCGGCCTCAGCACCATCGGCTACGACGACGACGGCGTGAAGCCCGACACCTTCCTGATCGTCAAGAACGGCGTCTTCAACGACTACCAGACCACGCGCGAGCAGGCGCCGTGGCTCCGCTGGTACTACGACCGCCAGGGGCGCCCCGTGGCCAGCCACGGCTGCTCCTACGCGCAGGGCTGGGACAACGTGCAGTTCCAGCGCATGCCCAACGTGAGCCTGCTCCCGGGCGAGCGCGACCTCAGCCAGGACGACCTCGTGGCCGCCACCGACCGCGGCATCCTCATCGTCGGCGACGGGTCGTTCAGCATCGACCAGCAGCGCTACAACGCGCAGTTCGGCGGGCAGGTGTTCTACGAGATCAAGGGCGGCAAGGTGGTCGGCCAGCTCAAGGACGTGGCCTACCAGATCCGCACCCCCGACTTCTGGAACTCGCTCGACATGCTCGGCGGGCGCCGCAGCTACCAGCTCGGCGGCTCGTTCTTCGACGGCAAGGGGCAGCCCTCGCAGGTGAACGCCGTGAGCCACGGGTCGCCCCCCGCGCGCTTCCGCAACGTCAACGTGATCAACACCGGGAGGAAGGCGTAAATGTCGCGGACCGAGACGAAGATCGCGGCCCTGGGCCGCCGCGCCCTCCTCGCCGACCCGCGCGCCGAGTGGGCGCGCGGCGTCCCGCTCCACGCCGCCGCCGACCAGGCGGTGCTCACGCGCGCCGAGGCGCAGCAGGTGGTGGAGAAGGCCGTGCGGATGAGCAAGGCCGACGGGATCGAGGTGCAGGTGGGGAGCAGCTACACCGGCAACGTGCGCTTCGCCGCCAACCAGATGAGCACGTCGGGCGCGGCGAGCAACGCCCAGCTCGCCGTGCAGTCGAGCTTCGGCCCAAAGCACGCCGTCGTCACCACCAACGACCTCTCGGACGAGAGCATCCGCCGCGCGGTCGAGCAGAGCGAGCGCATGGCCCGCCTCGCCCCCGACGACCCGGAGGCGATGCCCGAGCTGCCCGCGCAGCAGTACCTGCCCGTCACGTCGTGGTTCGAGCGCACGGCCGCGCTCACGCCGGCCGACCGCGCGCGGGCCGCGCTCGCCGCCCTGCAGCTCACGCGCGCCACCCGCGGCCAGGGCGACGCCGAGCTGCTGGCCGCCGGCTACCTCGAGGCCGGGATGGGCGCGACGGCGTTAGGCAACAAGAGCGGGATGTTCGCCTACCACCGCAGCACGCGCAGCAACTACACGCTCACCGTGCGGAGCGCCGACGGCACGGGCTCCGGCTGGGCCGCCGCCGACCACCCGGACTTCGGGCAGGTGGACGCCGCCGGCATCGCCCGCCGGGCCGCCGAGAAGGCCCGCCTCTCGCGCACCCCCGTGGCCATCGAGCCCGGCCGCTACACGGTCATCCTCGAGCCGCAGGCGGTGGGCGACCTCGTGCAGCTCGTCGGCAACTACGCCGGCGCCCGCGAGGCCGACGAGGGGCGGAGCCCGTTCGTCAAGCAGGGCGGCGGCAACAAGATCGGGATGAAGGTGGCCGACGAGCGCGTCACCCTCTTCTCCGACCCCGCCGACCCGCAGCTCCTGGCCCGCCCGTGGGACGGCGACGGCCTCCCGTTAGGCCGCCAGGTGTGGATCGAGAACGGCGTCCTCAAGCAGCTCTACTACTCGCGGTTCTGGGCCAAGAAGCAGGGCAAGGCCGCCACCGGCGCGCCCAGCTCGCTCAAGATGGCCGGCGGCACGCAGTCGCTCGACGACCTCATCCGGGGGACGCAGCGCGGCGTGCTCGTCACGCGCCTCTGGTACCTGCGCGAGGTGGACCCGCGCACCATCCTCTACACCGGGCTCACCCGCGACGGGACCTTCCTGGTCGAGAACGGCCGCGTGACCAAGGCGCTCCGCAACTTCCGCTTCAACGAGAGCCCGCTGTTCCTGCTCAACAACCTGGAGGCGCTGGGGCGCGCCGAGCGGCTGGCGGGCACCGAGCAGGGCGGCGACGTGGTGATGCCGAGCCTCCGGGCGCGGGATTTCAACTTCACGTCGCTCAGCGAGGCGGTCTGAGGCGCGACGCCTAACGGCAGGGCCCGCCGCGCCTAACGGGCGCGGCCGGAGCCGTCGGGGGGCCCGGGGGGGCCCGGCACCGCGCTTGCCCGCGGCGCCGGGCCTCCCGCGTTTCCACCAACGGCCCCGCGCCCCCAGCCCCCGCCCCCGTGTTCTACGCCGACGGCAAGCTCCAGTACCACGTCCGGGTCGACAAGCCCAACCCGATCTTCGCCAGGCACCTCCAGCAGGCCCTCGGCGGCGTGGAGGGCGAGATCCGCGTCGCCATGCAGTACCTCTTCCAGGCCTTCGGCCAGCGCGGCCCCAAGAAGTACCGCGACATGCTCCTCGCCACCGGCACCGAGGAGCTGGCGCACATCGAGATGCTCGCCACCGCCATCGCGCTCAACCTCGAGGGCGCGCCCAACGCGCTCAAGGACAGCATGGCCGGCGCCGACGGGCTGCTCAACGCCGTCATGGGCGGCATGAACGCCCGGCACTACCTCTCGGCCGGGCTCGCCGCGCTCCCCGAGAACTCGAACGGGGTGCCGTTCACCATGAGCCACGTCTACGCGAGCGGGAACGTCGCCGCCGACATGTACGCGAACGTGGCCGCCGAGGCCACCGGCCGCGTCCTCGCCTGCCGGCTGTACCACATGACCGACGACCACGGCATGAGGGACATGCTCTCGTTCCTCATCGCCCGCGACACGATGCACCAGCAGCAGTGGCTCGCCGTCATCGAGGAGCTCGGCGGCTACGAGGCGCAGCTCCCGATGCCCAACAGCTTCCCGCAGGCGCAGGAGGCGAGCGGCTTCAACTACGTGTTCCTCGACACCCGCGTGGGCCCCGACGTGCAGCCGATCGAGGGGCGCTTCACGCACGGCCCGTCGCTCGACGGCAGGGGCGAGTTCAGCGTCCGCAACGCCGAGCCGCACGGCACCGAGCCCACGCTCGCCGCGCCCGACCCGGCGGGCTTCGCCCAGGCGGAGCAGATGGCCGCGGCCACCGGCGTGCTCGGCGCCCTCAAGCACGCGGTCACGGGCACGGCGTGAGCTAGCCGGGGTGTGACCTGCGCACCGCCGGCCGGGGGGCCGCCGCCCTAACTTGGGCGGCGGCCCCCCGCCCGCGCCCTCAGCCCCGCCCCGTGGCCCGACCCGTCATCCCCGCCGACCGCCGCGCCGCCTACGCCGCCGCCAACGCCCCCCTCCGCCGCCCCGCCCTCGTGCCGGGCGTGTTGTTAGGCGTCGGCTTCGGCGGCTTCGTCGACGGGATCGTGCTCCACCAGATCCTCCAGCTCCACAACATGCTGAGCGCATGGGTGCCGCCGGTCAACATGGAGGGCATGCGCGTGAACATGGCCTGGGACGGCTACTTCCACGCACTCGTCTGGGCGGTCGCGATGGCCGGCGTGTGGGGGCTGTGGGCCGCCGGCCGCGCCGGCCGCGCCCCGCGCGCCGGCGCGTTCCTCGGCCAGCTCGTGCTCGGCTGGGGGCTGTTCAACCTCGTCGAGGGCGTGGTCGACCACCACGTCCTGCAGACGCACCACGTGGTGGACCTGCCGCGCCACGTGCCGGCCGCGGACTGGGTGTTCCTCGGCGTCGGCGGGGTGCTGCTGGTACTCGTGGGCGCGGCGCTCGCCCGGCGGGGGTAGGGGGCGCCCATGGCCGCCGGCGCCACCCTCCATACCGTCGATGTCGAGCTGGCCGACGTCGACCGCAACGTCTACGAGACGCTCGCCCTGCGCGTCGCGCGCCACCCGTCGGAGACGGCGGAGAGCGTGGCGGCGCGCGTGCTCGCCTACTGCCTGGAGTACAGGGAGGGCCTCGCGTTCGGCCCCGGGCTCGCCGAGCCGGACGCGCCGGCGCTCGCCGTGCGCGACCTCACCGGCGCCCTCCGCGCCTGGATCGACGTCGGCGCGCCGGACGCCGCGCGGCTGCACAAGGCGAGCAAGGCCGCGCCGCGGGTGGCGGTCTACGCGTTCCGGGAGCCCGGCCCCTGGCTTCGCGGGCTGGCCGGGGCGCGCATCCACCGGGCGGAGGCGTTGGAGCTGTACGCGCTGGACCGGGAGCTGGTGGGTGCGCTCGCCGAGCGGATCGGGCGGCGGGTGGCGCTCACGGTGAGCGTGACCGACCGGCACCTGTACGTGACGCTGGACGGGGAGACCCTCGAAGGGGACGTCGAGCGGCTGACGTTGGGCGGCTGACGTTGGGCGGTTGACGTTCGGCCGGCCGAGGTCGGCCGTCCAGCTGAACGGGCAGAACGTGTCACCGAAACGCTCTTTCGGTGACACGTTCGATTGACGTGTCACTCCCTGGCACATATGCTCAGCGACATGTCACAAAAACCAGAAAACGGTGACACGTTGGGCCCGCCGACATGGCGGCCCGAGCAGCCGTACGACGCCCTTCCACTGCTCCCCCCCAAGCAGGACGTCGAGACCCGGGCCGTGTTGAAGCAGTGCATCGCCGCCCGCACGGCACTCGCTGAGCTGAAGCAGGCCGCCGACCTGATCCCGAACCCGGCGGTGCTGATCAATGCGCTGCCGTTGCTGGAGGCGCAGGCGAGCTCGGAGATCGAGAACATCGTGACGACGGCTGACCGGCTGTTCCAGCACGTGCAGGCGGACGAGCGCGCCGACCCGGCCACCCGCGAAGCGCTCCGCTACCGGCGCGCCCTCCTCGAGGGCGGGCGGGCCATCGAGCGGCGCCCCATCTCGACGGGGACGGCCGAGGCGATCTGCACGCAGATCAAGGGCGTGGACATGCGCATCCGGCGGGTGCCGGGGACGGCCCTCGTCGGGCACGCCACCGGGCAGGTGATCTACACGCCGCCCGAGGGCGAGGCGCGGCTGCGCGACCTGCTCGCCAACTGGGAGCGCTTCCTCCACCAGGAGGTCGCGCTCGACCCGCTCGTGCGTATGGCCGTGGCGCACTACCAGTTCGAGGCCATCCACCCGTTCACGGACGGGAACGGGCGCACCGGGCGCGTGCTGAACAGTCTGTACCTCGTCGAGCAAGGGCTGCTGGGGCAGCCCATCCTCTACCTGAGCCGCTACATCATCGCCCACAAGCCGGACTACTACCGGCTGCTCTTGGAGGTCACGCGCGACGGGGCGTGGGAGCCGTGGCTGCTGTACGTGCTCCGCGGCGTCGAGGAGACCGCGCGGTGGACGGTGGACAAGATCGCCGCGGTCCGCCGCCTAGCCGCCGAGACGACGGCGTACGTGCGGCGCGCGCTCCCCGGCGTGTACAGCCGCGAGCTGGTCGACGTGATCTTCGAGCAGCCCTACTGCCGGATCGCGAACGTCGTGGAGCGCGGCATCGCCGAGCGCCGGGCGGCGTCGCGCTACCTGCAGGCGCTCGCGGGGGCGGGCGTGCTCCGCGCCGTGTCGGTCGGCCGGGAGAAGCTGTTCCTCCACCCCCGCCTCCTCGCCCTGCTCACGCGGGACGAGAACGACGTGCCGCCGTACCCGCCCGCCTAACGGCCGGTCGAACGGGCGGCTAATCGGCCCCCTACCGCGCCTGCTTCTTCGGGATCAGCATCGTCCCCCGGCACCCCGCCGCCCCGCACCGGCACGGGTACCGCCGCTTGGCCGCCGGCGTGTGCCGCTCGGGGAGTACGAACGCGTAGTCGTACGTCAGCTCCTCCCCCGCCGCCACGTCGCGCAGCGTCTCGATCCAGAGCCGCGCGCCCTCCACCACCACGTCGCACGTCGGCGCGCACGCGTGGTTGAGGAACCGCGCCGCGTTCCCGCCCACCGACGCGTCCACCACCACCTCCACCGCCTCGCCGTCCACCTCGTCGACGAGCGCGAACAGGAACGTGTGGTGCCGCCCCCCCTCCGCCTGGTCGTCCGGGTAGCGCGCTTCCGCCTCGGCCATCGTCAGCCGCTCGCCCGCGTACTCGATGAGGCGCGTGCCGGCCGGGATGGCGCGCGTGGCGAAGGCGCCGAGGCCCTGGATGGGCGACGGGCGGATCTCGAACGGCAGCTCGTCCACGCCACCCAACCTATCCCTCCTTCCCCCTCCAATCCGCCCTCCCGGCCTCCGGCGTAGACCGGCACAGCGCAGCACCCGACGCCGCACCGACCCGTCATCACACCGGACCCGACCATGCGCCTCACCACCACGCTCGCCGCCCTCGCCCTCGCCGCCGCCCCCGTCGCCGCCCACGCCCAGGGGATGGGCCACCACGGCGGCGCTCGCATGACCCCCGCCCGCGGCGGCTCGGTCACCGTCGGCGGCCAGGCGATGCTCCCCACGCGCGACATCGTCGACAACGCCGTCAACTCGGCCGACCACACCACGCTGGTGGCCGCCGTGAAGGCCGCCGGCCTCGTCGAGACCCTCAAGGGCCCCGGCCCGTTCACCGTGTTCGCCCCCGTGAACGCCGCCTTCGCCGCCCTCCCGGCCGGCACCGTCGACAACCTGCTCAAGCCCGAGAACAAGGCCGCCCTCACCGGCGTCCTCACCTACCACGTCGTCGCCGGCCGCTTCGACGCCGCCACCATCGAGCGCGCCATCCGCGCCGGCCGCGGCCGCGCCACCCTCAAGACCGTCGCCGGCGGCACGCTCACGGCCATGATGAACGGGCCGCGCAACATCGTCGTCCAGGACAGCAAGGGGAACGTGGCCAGCGTGTCGACGTACGACGTGCGGCAGTCGAACGGCGTGATCCACGTCATCGACAAGGTCCTCATGCCCGCGATGTAACCCGCACCCGCCGGAGCTCTGTCCATGCGACCGCGATTCCTCCCGCACGCCACGCTCGTCCTCGGACTCGCGGTCGCCCCGGCCGCCGGCGCCCAGGCGCCGGCCCCCGCCGCGGCCCCCGCCCCCGCGCCCGGCGCCCGCTTCGTCCGCCCGCCCGACCCCGAACTCAAGAAGCGGCTCACCCCGCTCCAGTTCGCCGTCACGCGGCGCAACGCCACCGAGACGCCCTTCCAGAACGCGTACTGGGACCACCACGCCGACGGCCTCTACGTCGACCTGGTGAGCGGCACGCCGCTCTTCAGCAGCCGCGACAAGTACGACAGCGGCACCGGCTGGCCCAGCTTCACCCGCCCGCTCGACCCGGCCGCCGTGCGCACCGTGGTGGACCGCGAGTACGGGATGGTGCGCACCGAGGTGCGCGGCACGGCCAGCGACTCGCACCTCGGCCACGTCTTCGACGACGGCCCCGCGCCCACGGGCCTCCGCTACTGCATGAACTCGGCAGCCCTGCGCTTCGTCCCCGCCGCGCGGCTCCGCGCCGAGGGCTACGGCGCCTACGCGGCCCAGTTCGAGCGGCCGGCGGCGGCCAAGCCAGCCGCCCGCCGCGGCCGCTCCTGAGTCGCGGGTCGGAACGCCGGCGCGCCGGGCGCGGTTGCCCGTTCGGGCGCCGGCGTTCACCTTGGGGCCCGCGCCCCGGTCGGGGCGCTCCTCGCCTCTCACCCGCGCGTGGCCGACCTGTCGTTCCCCGTCCCTGAGTCGCCCCGTGCCGACGCCGTCCCGCCCCCGCCGCCCGTTCGCACCACCGCCGCGGGCGGCGCGGCCCCCGCGCCGGCCGACACCGACCTGGTGGCGCGCATGGCCGGCGGCGACGCCGACGCCCTCGGCGTGCTCTACGACCGCCACGGCGCCGCCTGCCTCGCGCTCGCCCGCACCATCACCGGCGCCCCGGACGAGGCCGAGGACGTCGTGGCCGACGCCTTCGCCCAACTCTGGCGTACGGCCGCGCGCTACGACGCCGCCCGCGGCACCGTCGCCGCGTGGGTGGTCACGGTGACGCGCACCCGCGCCCTCGACCACGTGCGCGCCCGGCGCCGCCGCACCCGCGCCGAGGAGCGCGCGGCGGCCGATGCCCTCCCCCCCGGGCCGCCGCGCGCCGCCGGCTCCCCCTTCGCCGAACCCTTCGTCGAGCCCGCCGACACGGTCGTGCGCGGCGAGGCGGCCGGCCGCGTCCGCCGCGCCCTCGCCACCCTCCCCGCCCCCCAGCGCGACGCCATCCTGCTCGCCTTCTTCGGCGGCCTCACGCACACCGACGTGGCCGCCCAGCTCGGCGAGCCGCTCGGCACCGTCAAGACCCGCATCCGCACCGGCCTGCTGAAGCTCCGCGCCGCCCTGCGCCCGCTCGCCCCAGGGGCCGACCTGTGACCGGCCCCACGGACGACCCGACGCGCGACCGCCACCCGGCGGACGACGCCGCGCCCATCGACGCCGCCCACCCCTGGGCCGACGCCGCCCCCGCCTACGCCCTCGGCGTCCTCGACGACGACGAGCGCGCCGGGTTCGAGACGCACCTCGCCGGCTGTGCCCGCTGCGCCGCCGACGTGCGCGGCTACGGCGACGTCGCGGCCGGGCTGGCGCAGGCCGCCGCCGCCCACGCCGGGGCCGACGCGCCGCCGGCCACCCTCCGCGCCCGCATCGTGGACGCCGCGCGCCGGCCGCGGCTCACCGTGGT
>ERZ1066120.1936-NODE-1936-length-10362-cov-5.858543_pt1 | contig 10362 bp, 13 predicted proteins | sample MGYA00382767_ERZ1066120 | MGnify/ENA primary metagenome ERZ1066120 (study PRJEB33369, sample SAMEA5778350) | biofilm metagenome | biome: Industrial cooling water; feature: Water cooling tower basin; material: Biofilm | place: United Arab Emirates | collected... | reverse complement strand
AAAGCGTGCGATGTCGTCGGCAAGCCGTTGACCAATAGTGAGTTTTTCTCGGACGACCTCGTTGATGTTTTGACTAAGAAGCTCGTGCTTTTTGATGCTATTCAACACCTCGTGCTCGAGCGCACTCAGTTCACCTTTGTCGGTCTCGAGCATCTCTTTCACGTAGGTGTGTCTGTAGCGGCTCAAGTCCTCACCACAAATAAAACAGTCTGCCGTCCACTCGGGATGGTCCCGTTTAATCAGGGTGGCAAGTCCTGGTCTAACCATCTTGCCAGACACGAGTGCGTCAGGGCTAAAGTTTCTCTGGCAGACGGTGCAGAGTCTCGAGCGTGACATAACCCATCATAGACCACGAAGATAGTGGCTTAGCTGGTAGACCCAATACCCAGTCCATAGACAGTGATGGGATGACGCTCGTCTCGAGTCTCACTTTTTCAAAGCCAAGACGACCACCCCCGCACCCACGAGGGCAATACCGAACCAATCCTTTACACCTGGGCGTTCTCCTAAAAAGATGACCGCAAAGATAGCAACGAGCACGACGCTAAACTTATCTACGGGGGCGACGCTCGAGGCTTCCCCAATTTTGAGCGCACGGAAATAACAAACCCAGGAGGCCCCCGTCGCCAAACCCGACAACAGCAAGAACAACCACGTCTTGCCTTGCAAGGTAAACGGATTCATCCACTTTTTGGTGAAGAAGACAAACGCCGTCAACACGAAGAAAATGATGACCGTGCGAACCAGGGTGGCGAAATCCGAATCCACATTTTTAATTCCAACTTTCGCAAAAATTGCAGTCAACGCAGCAAAGCCTGCTGATAGTAACGCCCAGTAAAACCAACTCATTGTCATGAGACTCTCCTCTCGAACTATTCAAGTAGCATGACACGATTTTTCGTTAAAGAACGCTAAGAAAGATTGAGTTTGCATGAAGGCATAAAAACGCGCATCTTTACCATTTCTCAACCTTTGAAGACTAGCCTCGAGTGTATTAGGAAGGCAACGCTTCCCTAATAGAAAGTGTGACCTATGAAATAGCTTGCTTTGCCAAATGATTAACCCATGTCATCAAACTTCGGTGGGCGGTACACCGCCACATTCTTAAAGGAGAAACTTCTATGCAAAAGCGACTAACCTATTTTTTTACACTCATGGCTGCGGTACTCCTGGCAAGTTTCCCGTTGCGGGGTTTATCAGGCGTTCGAGCACAAACGACCCTGCAACAGACTGAGCAACAAGCGGCCTTGCAAGACGAGCAAAACACGATTGACATTGTGGCTCGCTACAGTCCCAGCGTCGTGGCCGTGAATGTCACCGTTCCAGGTCAACCCCTGACGAATTTCGACCAGCAAATGCTGCCCCCTGGGTTTCAAGGGCAACTTCCTGACCAACCGCAGTACGGCGCAGGCAGTGGCTTTGTCATTGATGCTTCAGGGCGCATCATTACCAATTATCACGTCGTCGCAGAGGCACTAAACAGCAACAGCGTTACCCTCCAAGACCGCGCGAGCCTGAGCGTGACCTTTGCCGATGCCCCACACAAGGACGTGCCAGTACAGGTGCTGAGCGTCAATCCTTCGTATGACTTAGCTCTCCTAGAAGTGCAAACTAAAAGCGACTTGCCTCAAGGTATTCAAGCAATTCCGCTAGCTGATTCTAACGCTCTAAAAGTCGGGCAAAAAACGATTGCAATTGGAAATCCGTTTGGTTTAGAGTCCACCGTCACCACTGGTATTATTTCTGCCCTCGGGCGTGACATGCCCTCCATCGGGCAATTCACCGTGCCAATGATTCAAACTGATGCCGCCATCAACCCTGGCAACTCGGGCGGACCACTCTTAAACTCCAAGGGTGAACTCATCGGCATCAATACCGCAATTATTCCGAGCGTGAGTGCGACAGGTGAACGTGGCTTTTTAGGTGTCGGTTTTGCTGTTCCGAGTAAGTATTTGCAGGACGATTTAGCGAGTCTCGAGCAAGGCGGCTTCCTCGATGTCTATAGCAGCAAACCGCGCATGGGGGTACAAGTTCAGGACATCAGCCACTATCCAGAAGCTGTCCGCGCACAGTTGAACTTACCCTCTGAGGGCGTGATGGTTACGGGTGTGCAAGAGGGCAGCCCTGCGGCAAAAGCAGGGTTGCAAGCGAGTAGCTTTAGCGTCAACGCAAACGGTCAGGAACTTCCCGTAGGCGGTGACATCATCACAAAAGTGAACGGTGAAAAAGTCACGAGCAGCCAAGCCCTGCAAGACAAAATTTTTGCGATGAAGCAAGGTGACACTGTGAACCTCAGCGTTTTAAGAAACGGTAAAGAAGAAACAGTGACGGTCAACTTAGCCATTATCCCCCTCGCTCAAACGAGCGAGCAGAGGACAAATTAAAGGAGGAGGTATGCACACGCTTTGGCTTCATGACGCTTCAGGTTCCCACCCTGTCACAGTCAGTGCGCCGAGCCAGTGGCACGGCGAAACAGACTGTGTGATTGGACCGTTCTCTAGTGCTGAGACTGCACAAACCTACGTGACCATGAGCCACTACAGCGAATATGACCGCGTTCTCGAGGTGTTTGTTAAAGGCAATGCCTGGTACGTTTTGGTGCGCGGTCTAACCTAGCTGTCGTGGTGGCGTAGCAAACTGCCTTCACCCGTAATGCGACTCATTCGGTCCTACGACTTTCCAACCTTCTTTCGACATTCACTTTCTAAGCTAAGGGCGTTCAGGAACACCTGAACAGAAAGGGAGAAACAAACAATGAAACGCAACCTAAGAAACCTTTTCTTAGCCCTCCTCACCGCCCTGACGCTCGTCGTGGGTTACGCCGTTGCCCAACAGCAAACGACCCCGCAACCCGCGCAGCAGACGCAAGGTGACACCGACCAGGAAACAAACGACGACCAAGTGGGAGCCGAGCAGGAAGGCAAACACGAAGACGGTGCAGAAGCTGGCGAGCAAGAGGAAACAGGCATGGACGAAAGTGGTGAAAGTATGAACGCCGAAAGTGCCGAGGGTGCTGAAAGTGAAGATCTGGAAGGCCCTGAAGCCAGCCAGGCCCCAAGTGCCATCGAAAGTTTTGGCTCTGTCGCCTTCGTAGACGCGGTGAAGACTGCCCAAACCACGCTAGGCTCGAGCAGCGCACCCTTTGAAGCGACGCTCGAGCAAGTCAACGGTCAACTCGTCTGGATGCTCGACTTCGTAAGCCCTGCCAAGCAGGTCATGATTAGTGCCGAAAGTGGAACGGTGACGGCCACCACTGACCTGCCAAGTGTACCGAGCGCTGATGCCAGCCTCACCGACTACGGCAGCCTGAGTTTGGATAAAGTGGTCGAAGTTGCCAGAGGTGCTTACGGTAGCCCCGCCGACGTGACGGAACTGGCCCTCGAGAAAGATACCAAGACGGGTGTACTCACCTGGCGCGTGGACATCGGCGACAAGCTCGCCGTGATTGAGGCCAATACGGGTAGCGTCATCGCGCTCGAGCCGCTTAAAAATTGACCTCTTCTTCATCTTCCTCCCACCCCTTGCCAGATGGCAGGGGGTTTAACGTTCAGGCTGGACAATGATAATCAAATCCGTGTAACTGGCATCAGGTGGGATCAACGATACACTCAGTTGCTAGCGACGTACTAAAAAAATTTTAGAGGTTAAAGAATGCAACTCCCTTATTTTTATTTTGCAAGCCTCGTGCTGGTGTTCACCGCCTGCATAGGCCGTTCACAAGAAATCAGGCAGCCCCTTCTCGACGGTCAACTCACCTTCGCGGTGGTGGGGGATTACGGTAACGACAGTTCAGCAGAAGCGGCAGTGGCACGGCTCGTTGAAAGTTGGCAGGTTGATTTTGTGGCCACCGTCGGCGACAACAACTATAACGAAGGTTCTGCAACGACGATTGACCAGAACATCGGTAAGTATTATCACTCGTTTATCGGTTCCTACACGGGTAAGTTTGGTGCAGGCTCAGCCACCAACCGCTTTTATCCCGCCCTTGGCAATCACGACTGGGAAGGTTTGTCGTGTGAGGCGACGTGTGCGGGGCCTTATCTCGAGTATTTCCAACTGCCTAACAACGAACGCTATTACGAAGTGCAAATCGGCAACGTCGGGCTGTTCGTCCTCGATAGCGACCCGCGTGAACCTGACGGGATTTCACCTGATTCACAGCAGGCTCTCTGGCTGCGCGAACGTTTGGCTGCGTCACGAGCCACGCACAAACTCGTGCTTCTGCATCACCCACCTTATTCGTCAGGGGTGATTCACGGCTCTCACGACGCACTGCAATGGCCCTTTGAAGCCTGGGGTGCGACGGCGGTCTTCGCAGGACACGAACACAATTACGAACGCTTGCAAGTTGGCAGTCTTCCTTACTTCGTCAACGGCTTAGGAGGAACGAAAAGCTATCCGTTTGGTCTTCCATTAACCACGAGCCAGTTTCGCTACAACAAAGAAAAAGGAGCGATGCTTGTCGTTGTTGACGCAGACACGATCACCTATCAATTTGTGAATGTGCAAGGAAATTTGATTGATAGCTTTGTTCAAGCGACACCGACAGGTCAGGCTCAATAAAAAATGCCTAAGCCATTGGTGAAAAAGCATTTTTCCAACTTCCTTCCAACATTCGTTCGCTAACTTAAACACAGCCTCGAGAGACACTCGAGGTCAAAGGAGATTTAAGATGAAGCAACACGTTATCAAGTACGCGCTTCTTGGCGCACTCACCGTAAGTGCTTTGGGCTTGGCCCAAACTGACCCAGCACAGGCACCAACAGATCAAGCGCAACCCGGCTACACAGGCACGATTCCGCTTCCGCAAGATAATGGCAGCGAAGGAAGTGAAGCTGCCGCCTATCAAGCCCTTGCCAAAGTCACACTCGAGCAAGCTGTTCAAGCAGCCCAGAAGTCTTTGGGTGTCACCACCGCCCCGAGTTCCGCACAACTCGGTAACGAAAACGGCTTCCTGATTTGGGAAGTCGTGATTGGTGACCAAGCAGTAAAGGTTGATGCAGGGGATGCCAAAATTTTGCAGACCGAACCCTTGGCGAATGAACAAATGGGTGAAGAGAATGGCGAAGATAACAACGAAACTATGAACGAGAATGAAGGTGATAACGAAAATAATGACGGCGACATGGAATCAAATGATGATGGTTCCGAAAGCGAACAAGAAGGTGCTGAAGGTGGCGAAAGCAATTAACAGATATTCGTACAGTGCTACCCCATCTTTGGGGTAGCTTTTATTTTACCTGTCGTTTATATCTCCATCATTATGTTTCAGATTGAGAACCACATAAAGGTAGTGTTAATATTCTTGCTTTATGACAGAAGACCGTTAAACTAGAAAACCTGAAACCTTACACGAGGTTAAAAACCATGACTCGCCATTTGCCCCGCATTCACCCTGGCCTGCTCCTCTACTGGGGAGCGTTACTCGCCATGCTCTACGCTTTTGCTGAGCTGGCGGGCGATGTCTACGAGCGCGAACGTATCGGCTTTGATGTTCCTATTCTAAACTGGTTTCATGCCATCACCACCCCACCCCTCACTGCTCTCGCGCTTACGCTCAGTTTTATCGGCTCGGTTTATATACTCGCACCTGCCATGCTCATTGTCGTGCTGTGGCTCTGGCGTGTGTCGAAACGTTCCGCTCTATTTTTCGTGCTCGGGTTTGGGGGTGCTGTGATGCTGAACTTTGCAGCCAAAGCCTTTTTCGCACGGCTGCGCCCCGACCTCTTCGCGCAGCTCAGCCCCGAAAACAGCTTTTCCTTTCCGAGTGGTCACTCGATGGGTGGGGCGGCATTTTTCTTGTCACTTTATTTTGTGGTGAGACACCACGCACCTAAGTGGCAGTGGCTTGCCGCCGTGCTTGGGCTTCTGCTCACCCTCGGTATTAGTCTTTCGCGCCCGTATTTGCAAGTGCATTATCCCTCTGACATTTTGGCAGGGTGGGCTTTGTCTACGTTATGGGTCTTGGGGGTGAATCTCTGGTATGCGCGTGCTCGTCGTGGAAGATGACCCTGGCATTGGTGAACTCGTGAGTGATGAACTCACTCGAGAAGGCTACGCTTTAGATTGGGCGCAAGACGGTAATGAGGCTTTGTCGCTCGCAGAAAGTTTTCCCTACGACCTCATCGTGTTAGACATCATGCTGCCAGGTCAGGACGGTTTTAGTATTGCTAAGACTCTGCGAAACAAAAAACAAAGCGTACCCATTTTGATGCTCACAGCAAGAGACGGCATTGATGACCGCGTGAGGGGTTTAGAACTTGGCGCAGACGATTACCTCGTCAAACCTTTTCACATCAGAGAGTTACGGGCCAGGGTTCGCGCTCTACTCCGCCGCGCTCAGGGTGAAGCGAGTAACCTTGTCGAAGTGAACAGGCTCAAACTCGATTTGGAAAAGAAGCAAGTGTGGTGGCAGGAAGTTGAAGTCGAACTCTCTGGACGTGAATACAGTTTGCTCGAGTTTTTAGCCCTGCACGCAAGTGGTTTTTACACGAGAGAAGATTTACTCGAGCACGTCTGGGCGGGAGAACTCAGCATCGAACCGCGCACGGTAGACACCTATATTCTTTACTTGCGCCGCAAACTTTCCAGTGACGCGATTGAAACAGTTCGTAATCTCGGGTACACCTTTCGGGGCTAACGATGACCCTTCGCTTACGCCTGACACTGTTTTACACCCTTCTCGTAGCTGTTGTTTTAGCAGCGAGCGGAATCGGTTTATATCTGCTGCTAAGAAGAAATCTTTACCAGAGTGTAGACAACAGCTTAGTAGAAGCCAGCAACCTCCTAACTGCTTTAACCGACAACGAGGATGGGGTTTTAACCTTGAGTGATGAAGAAGGGGCCTTGCAACTGCCAGGTGATGTCGTCGCCATCCTCTTTGACGCAGACGGTTCGCTCTCGAGCAGCCTAGGCCGTAGACCGCAGACACTGCCTCCGTTACAAACAGGTTTTTTCACCTGGAACGAGTGGCGTGTTTACGGCGAACGGATTCAAGACGGTACACTCGTCTTGCTGCGGAGTTACGAACGAGTCGAGGACAGCTTACGCCAATTCACCTCGAGCTTTCTCGTTTTATCGCCGCTTGCTGTGGTACTCGCGTTTGCCTTGGGCTACGCCCTCGCAAGACGAGCCTTGAATCCTGTTAGCTCACTTACGAAAGCAACCTACGATTTAGCAGAGCGTCGTGCCTGGCGCGAAACCCTGCCCGAACCAAAACAAAAAGATGAACTGTGGCAGCTTGCCAAAGGAACCAACACCCTGCTCGAGACTTTAGCGAACGTCATCGAAACCGAACGCCGTTTCACCGCCGATGCCGCGCACGAGTTACGCACACCTTTAACGGTGTTGCAAGGCAGATTAGAGCAAGCCCTCGAGCGCAACAAAGATGCCGAGATTGCCCCGCTTCTGCGTAAATCTGCAACGGCTCTCGAGGAACTGTTAAGCCTCGTCGAAAAACTTTTGCTGTTAGCGAGAACCGAAGCGGGGCAGGGTCTTAGTAAAGAAATTACTGACTTTAACCCTATCGTACTCGAGCACGTTGAACAGTTGCGGCCTATGCTCGAGCAAAAAGGTTTGAAGCTAATTTTTAATACGCAGGACTCGAGTCTCGTTCTAGGAGACCGTGTAGCTCTTGGACTACTCGTGCGGAATTTGCTCGAGAACGCTTATAAATTTACCGAGCGTGGTGAGGTGAACGTGGCCTTGCGTCAGGAAGACGACAGTATCGTTTTGATGGTTGAAGACACGGGGGTTGGCATTCTTGAGCAAGCCTTGCCCCACCTCTTTGAACGGTTTTATCAAGCGGACGTGCGGCATCGTCGTCAAGGGAGTGGCTTAGGGTTGGCAATGGTTGAAAGTGTAGCAACTTGGCACGGGGGCAAAGTTCGTGCCGAGAACAGGCGTGAAGGTGGTGCACGGTTTGTCGTGACGCTGCCACGCAGTCAGGAATCAATCTCCACAGCTTCAAAGCAAGTTCTAGGTTAAGATAGACTAGCCTGCTGATGCACGTTCAAGGTGTGGCGGTGGTTTCGAGTTGTTCGGTCTTGCGAAGGCGTTCCACCTGGTCATTGACAGTGGCCCTCGAGAGTTCGCCAAAACGCACGCTCACGCGCTGACCGCTCGCGTCGTAAAAAAAGGTAGTGGGATAACCGACCATGCCCTGACCGCGACTGAACTCGAGACCTGGGTCGAGCAGCACGGTGTCACCTGGCATATCAATAGAGTTGATAAACGCTTCCACCGTGGCTGCGTCCTCACCCTGATCCACGAACAAAAAGGTGACCTCTGGATTGGCAGCAGCCACCTCGTTCATCATCGGCATTTCACGGCGACACGGTGGACACCAGGTCGCCCATACGTTGATGACGAGGGGTTTACCTTTGAAGGACTCGAGCGCGACTTCACTTCCGTCCAGACGGTAAAGCGTCAAGGAGGGTAACACCTGATGGGAAGTGCTTCCGTTACTGACTGCCATGATTTGCGAGGTGACCCAAACACCTGTCACGGCGACGACAGGTAACAGCGTGTTCCGCAAAAGCTGCGGCTCTTTGCGAAAAAACCAGAGCGTGTAGGCAACCCCTCCGACTACCCCCCAAAGCAAACTGAAGCCGCCCTGCCAAATAAAAAAGATGCTGAGCGGTTGCGGCAGAAAATCACTGAGGTGCGTCAGTACGAACCCGAGTCGGGCCACGAGTGCCGCGACGAAACCGACATTCCAACCCCAAGCGGTGACAGCTTTGTTGTTGGTTCTGCGCCCGACGAGTTCTGCCACCACACCGATGACAAGAATCGCTAGGAGCAAAAAGAAGCGGTCATAGGGAATGGGAAACGGGCCAATCTTTATAGCGTTCATGGCAAGGTCTCGAGGGCGTAACCTGTGGCTTCCCAAGCAATCATGCCGCCCGCTAAATTCTTGACGTTGGTGTAACCCAGCTTCACGAGTGTTTCTGCCGAGAGGGTAGACATCCGACCACTGCGGCAGTAGACGAGAATTTCGGTTGCTTTGTCACGCGGTAGTAAGTCTTTGAGTTGGTCAACTTGGTCAAACGGTAAAAAGAGTTCTGTACCTGGCAGTTCGCCTTCGTAGGGAATGTGGGTGTTGACGAGAAGATAGTTGCCTGCGGTCTCGAGTCGCGTCTTAAAGGCTTCGGGCGTTAGGTCAAGGTACGTGCCACCCTCAGCCTGTACTACCGTTTCGCCCGACTGTGCTAGAGCGACGGATAGAGTCAACACGAAGACAAGAATTGTAAAACGAATCACAGAAAACCTCCTAAGGATTAGTGGCAGGTGTTGCAGTGTCTTCGCCAGATGACACGTCCATATCCATACCTGGCATAGTCATACCTGGCATGTCCGTGCCCTGCATTCCACCGCTCATGTCCATGCCGGGCATCGTTTCTGAGCTGTTTTCGGGCATCGGCATCGAACCTGTCGGTCCCATCCCCTCCATGCGCGGCGTGAGCGAGCGGGTCAGCAAAACCCCCATGACACCAAGTGCGACGACGATGGCGACCACTGTCACCCAGCGTTGCTTTTGTTTTTGACCTGTTTTTTCTGTCATGCGTTACTCCTTTTTCTAAACATGTGGTGTTCGTGTGGGCTGATTGGTTCCGGTCTCGAGTGCAGCAATTTGAGTGGCAAGCTCGCGTTGTCGTGTTTTAAGCTCCGCTAAACTTGCTTCACGCCCGTCCGAACTCTCACCTCGTCCTTTCATAGCTACGCCACCCGCCATGAGGAGCATGGAGAGCGGACAAATCGCTAAAATTAAGAAGGGCAAGGCCGCCCCTGCAACCTTGGGAACGATGACGAACAGACTCGCCGCCACGATCCCCACGCCAACAAGCACTTTCCAGTTGATACACGTGCCGAAGAGTTTCATAAGGTTCCTTTCGCAATGCCGTTAGCAAAGGCTCATTACTTTAAGCTGCTAGGCAGTTTAGAAAACGATTGTTAAGCCTGTATAAAGCTAGGAGCTAGAGAAACCAGTAAATTGTGGTGTCGTAAAATCCTATCAACACGAGCAGCACACCTGCACCAAAATTAAGCCACCGTCCGCCGCGCCGCATGGTGGTGAGAAGCTCACCCTTCTTTTTGCCCCTGTCGAGCAGCAGCAAGACGAGCAGTAAGGGCAGCGATGTACCGAGGGCAAAGGCGAGTGGAAACAGTGCCCCGAGACCCGAGTCGAGCGCACTCGGCAACATGAGACCGAAGAACAGCCAAAACATCGTCGGGCAAAAAGCCAGGCTAAAAGCAAATCCGAGGGAAAACGCACCGAGGTAGCCCCCGCGTGTTTCGGCCCACCTGAAGAGTTTGTTCACCGTCAAGTTGGGTGCAGGTAAACGTATGAGTCCTAACAGGAAT
>ERZ1066120.1934-NODE-1934-length-10365-cov-6.169253_pt1 | contig 10365 bp, 11 predicted proteins | sample MGYA00382767_ERZ1066120 | MGnify/ENA primary metagenome ERZ1066120 (study PRJEB33369, sample SAMEA5778350) | biofilm metagenome | biome: Industrial cooling water; feature: Water cooling tower basin; material: Biofilm | place: United Arab Emirates | collected... | reverse complement strand
ATTGTCCATGTTTTTTGAGAAAAACCGTCCCATATTTTGCCCCAAAGATACTGCCTTGTCTATGAAATAAAGAGCGAGCGCCAATTTTAAAAAGTGCGAATTTTGTGACGTTTGGCCCTCAAATTTCTCTCTGTGGTTCGCATGACACGAGAAACCGCTTTTTCTTCGAGCGCGCCGCGCGCTTCTTCCGCCGATTCCGCGCCCAAAATCGCGGTGGTTTTGGCGTTTTTGGGCGTTGTTTTCGTGAATTATCTCGCGGGAACGGGGCAAATCAACGGCACGACGCCCGGCGAAATTTCCGACCGATTCTTCACGCCGCTCACGCCTGCGGGCTATGCGTTTTCGATTTGGAGCGTCATTTACCTGGGCCTCGCGGCGTTTTGTTTTCGCCAGTGGCGCCGCGATGACGCGCTTTTTTCGCGGATTCGCCCGCTCTTTTTGCTGAACATGGCCGCCAACGCGAGCTGGATTTTTTTGTGGCATTTCGAGCAAATTCCGCTGTCGCTGGCGCCGATGCTGGTGATTTTGGGCACGCTTCTCCAAATCAACCGGCTCACGGCGACGGGCGCGCCGCTGTGGACGACCAAAGTCGTTTTCAACGTGTATTTCGCGTGGATTTGCGTGGCTTCGATTGTCAACGCGTTCGTGGTTTTGGTGTTTTTGGGCGCGCAGATTCCCGAATTGTTGGCGGCGGGCGTGGCGCTTTTCGCGGCGTTTTTGGGCGTGGGAACGCGCCGAAAACTCGGTGCTCCGGCGTTCGCGCTCACGGTGGCGTGGGCGCTTTTTGCGGTTGGCAGCGCGCAGGGATTTTCGACGCTCATCGGCGGCGCCGCGACGCTGGGCGCGCTGGCGTGTTTGGTGGCCGTGCCCTGGCGAAGTCGGGTGGTGGAAAAAGCGGTGTGAAACCGCAGCCAACGAAGTTGTCGGCCTTCGCCGACGGTTTTGACCGCTCATCAAATTTGCACGTTCGTGGAAAATGTCGGCGAAGGCCGACAACTTCGTTGGCTGCGGTTTCACACCGCCTCTCCCACCAAAACCGTCGCGCCGCTCGCTAATTCGCGGTTTTGCGCGGCTTCGACAATCGCGGCGGCGAATTTTTCGACTGAAAGCGTGCTGTGATTTTCCGCGTTTTCGCGGGTGGCGCGTTGCATCAGCTTGGGCGTAATGGTGCCTTCAATCGCCGGGCCGCTGACGACAACGAGCGAAATTTGGCGTTTTGCGAGCGCCGGAATTTGCGCGCGCAGCGCCGTTTCGCCGGCTTTTTTGCTTTGCGCCACGACTTCGTAAACCGACGGGACGCTCTTTTCGGGATAAAAATGCGCGAGGTGGCTCGTGACGTAAACGACGCGCGCGCCCTGTTTCAGAAACGGTAGCGCCGTGTCGAGCGCGCGCAGTTGCGCGGTTTCGTTGAGCTGAAATGCGTAGTCGGGCGCGCGGTTTTTTTCGAGGCCGCCGCTGGCGTTGAGAAAGAGAAAATCGAACGCGCCGAGTTGTTCGCTGGCGGTTTGAAAGGCGTTTTGGAGTTGCGCGGCGTCGGTGATGTCGGCTTGCGCCAAGGTCGCGCGCTGGCCGAGTTGTGCGATTTGCGCGGCGATTTTCTCGGCGCGCGCGCTTTTTTCGCGGAAATTAAGCGCGATGTCGGCGCCGAGTTGCGCCATTTGCAAAGCGATTTGAGCGCCAACTCCGCGCGAGGCGCCGGTGATGAAAGCGCGAGGCGCAACGCGAGGGTGAAGGTGTGTCATGAGGAGCGGGCCGCGCCGAAAATTTGCGACAAACTGCGCTCATGGAAAATTCGCAAGACCCCAACGAAAACGCTGAGCAGAGCCGCGAGGACGACGCGCAAAATTCGGCTTCGGAGCCGAAAGTTTTGCCGCACGCGAGCGAAAAAAGCGAGGAAGACGCCAAACCGCCGCTTTACATTTCGGGTTTTGGCGTGATGGGCCAGAGCGTGCCCGATGTGGCGACCGGTTCGACGCCGCTCACGCGCAAAGATGATTGAAGCTCAGGGCGAGCGCTTTGGTAGGTTTTGGGCGAAAACTGTGCTAAATGCTCCGCAAGCAAGGAGTGAGATTTCGAGGCTGTGAAAAACGTCACAAAGCCGCCGCGCAGTGATATAATCCCAACAGCAAACTCGCGTTAACCACGATTTTTGCGGCGATTTCGGGCTGAACAAAGCCTTGAATCGGGGCGTAAAAAGACGGGGTTTCAAGGAGCGAGTCGCGGTTTTCGGGTGCAATTCCACTGAGAAACATTGGGTTTGGGCGTCGGAAAATCTCGAAGAGTTATGGCGACTCCTACTGTCGTATTTGCCTTTAGCGTTCTCAACCTGCTGCTTTGTGTCGGCGGGTTGCTTTTCGTTTATTTCGACTGGAACGCCGCCCGTCGCCGCGAATACCTCTACCTCTACTTCACCGACGAAAAACCCGGCCACGATTATTTCTCGGCGGCGCGTCGTCGGCGCGCGCAATACACGCGTTTCATCGCGGCGTTCAGCGTGCTTTCGCTGCGCCAGTTTCTCAGCGTCATGTTGGCCTCGACGGTTTCGCAACCCGCCGACTGGCAAGCGTGGCTGGGATGGTGGGACGGCGGGCCATCGAATCCCAACATCGCGGCGGCAGTGGCGATTCAGCCCTGGCTGGGCGTTTTGGAATCGGTGGGACTGGCGCTTTTGGGCTACGCGTTGCTCTACGAGTGGAAAAATCGGCGCGGCGACATTTCGGCTTCGCCGCTCGTGATTTTGGCGGCGGCTTCGGCGATTTGGGGCGTTCTGGCGTTGTGTTACAGCGTCAATTTGTTCAGCAAAAACGGCGCGGCGATTTTGCAGTGGGCCACGATTTTATCGCGCGTTTCGATTCTCGCGTTTCTGATTCTGGCACTGCGCGCGCGCTCGCACGAAAAAGCGCCGCTGGGCCTGTTCGTGATGCCCGCGTCCACAGTTTCGATTGCGCTGGGCGTCTGGCTCGTGTTGCCCACCGTCGGCGATTTGCTGCACTGGCCGGCGGCTTACGCGCTCGCGCTGTTCATTTCGTTTTTGCTCATCGTCGGTTCGCTGGCGCGCGGCACGCTCAACGATTACGAAAGCATGGAGCTTTCGCGTCACCGTCTGGGGCGCGAGCGCGGCGTGATTTTCTCGTTTTTGAAGCGTTTGGGCGCCGCGTTCACGATGGACCTGGAAGTCGATCAGTTTTTGCGAATCATCCTCGAATCGGCGCTCGAAACGACCGAAGCGAGCGCGGGCGCGATTTTTCTCGTCAACACCAAGCAAAACACGCTGGAGCCGCGCGTCGTCCTCAACTTCTTCCCGCCGATGTATGTCGAGGCGAAATCGGTTCCCTCCGAGCGGCGCACCGAAGAGCTGGAAGAACAGATGCGCCATCAGCATTTTGCGATGGGCGAGGGCATCATCGGCGAAGTCGGGAAGTTGGGCAAAGCGCAAATCGTGGACGACGTGCGCGCGGCGGGCATCATGCTCGGCACGACGACCGAATATATGCGCAACCGCTCGATGCTCGTCGTGCCGCTGCGCGTGCGCGACGAAACGCTCGGCGTCATGGCGGTGCTCAACAAGCAGCGCGGCAGCTTTGCGGGCGAAGACGAATCGCTGCTGCAAGCGCTCGCGGATCAGGCTTCGCTTTCGATTAACAACGCGATGCTGACCGTCGAAGTCGCGGAGCAGGAGCGTCTCAAGCGCGATTTGCAAATCGCCCGCGACATTCAGCAAAAGTTGCTGCCCGATTCGTGCCCTCAAATTCCGGGCTTTGAAATCGCGGCGCGCGGCTCTTCGGCGACCGAAGTGGGCGGCGATTATTACGACTTTTTCTGGGTGGACGAAGACAAACTCGGCATCGTCGTGGCCGATGTTTCGGGCAAAGGCGTTTACGCGGCGCTCGTCGTGGCGATGATTCGCAGCGCGTTTCGCACGCAGGCGCCCGGAAATCCCGACGTGCGCGACGTTTTAAGCCGCGTGAACTCGTTTATTTCCGAAGACCTGCGCCGCGATATGTTCGTGACCTGCGTTTACGGAATTCTCGAAATTTCGACCAAAAAATTCAGTTGGGCGCGCGCCGGACACGAGCCAATCATCGTGGCGCACCCCCACGAACCCGTCGAAGTCCTCAAGCCCGATGGTTTTGCGCTGGGCCTCATCGGAGCGCCCGAATTTCAGGATTTGCTGGAAGTCAATACCATCGAACTCAAATCGGGCGACCACTTGCTGATGTTCACCGACGGCCTCACCGAAGCGATGAACCTCAAGGGCGAAGAGTTCGGCATGGAGCGCGTGTTGGAATCGCTGCAAACGCCCAATCCCAACGCGGTCGGGCACGGCAAAATTTTCGATGGCGAAGCCGGTTGCGACAACCCGAATTTGCCCGAACCCGAAGAAATGCGAACGCTCGAAGACGCCGTGCAAAATCACGTCGGCGACGCACCGCAAAGCGACGATTTAACCATCGTCTTTCTGGCCGCGAAATAACTTCAAAACTCTTCGTAGCGCCAGGGCTTGCCCTGGCGCTACGAATGGGAAGCCAAAAACCCAAACGGCCCGACTGAAATTTTTCAGTCGGGCCGTTTGGGTTTTCTTCGAGGATTATTCTTCCTCGCCGCCATCGGGCGGGCCGGGTTTGGGTTTCGGGCGCGGTGTGGGCGCGGGTTTGGCCGGTTTTTGCTCGTTGGGCGCCGCTTGTGCGTCGGGTTTCACTTCGACGAGGGCGGCCATCGCAAAGACGGGCGGCGTTTCGAGGCTCTGGGCGTGCGCGCTTCCGCTCCAAAGGAGTGGGGCGCCCAGCAGGGCGAGCAGGATGAGGGGGCGTTTCATGTGGGTGTCCTTTGGGAAAATTCGACGGGAAAAACGCGGCGCGGTTCAGAGTATTTGACAACTCTCACGCGCCGCGTTACGCGTTTCACTTGCTCATGATGCGCCCAATCGCGCCGCGATAAGCGCCGGTCATCGCCTCGACGCCCGCGCTAAACAGCGGCGTCGCGGCGTTCATTCGATTGTCGGTGAACGACAGTTTTTCGCCGCCAACGCTTCCCAAAATCGAAAGCGGCACTTTGGCGATTTGCGCCATGCGCTGAAGTTCGGGCAAATTCGCGGCGTCGCACGAAAGCACCACGCGGCTTTGCGTTTCGCCAAAAAGCAGCGCGTCCAAACGAATTCCGGGCGTGTTTTCGAGGCCGTCGGAAAGCTCGATGTGCGCGCCAATTTTTCCGGCGATGCAGCTTTCGGCGACCGCAATCGCCAAGCCGCCATCGGCGCAGTCGTGCGCCGATTTCACCAGGCCGCGCCGAATCGCCGCCAAAACGAGGCGCTGCACGTTCAGCTCACGATTCAAATCCAGCGCGGGCGGCGCGCCTTCTTCCAAGCCGTGCTCGACGAAAAGATATTCGCTGGCGCCGAGTTCGTCGCGGCAATCGCCGACCAAAACAATCGCGTCGCCCGAATTTTGGAAGCCCATTCCGGTCACGGTTTGCAGGTCGTGAATCACGCCGACCATGCCAATGAGCGGGCTGGGATGAATCGCGGTTCCGCTTTCGGTGTTTTCGTTGTAAAGCGAAACGTTGCCGCTCACGACGGGCACGCGGAAATGTTTGCAAGCCGCCGCAATGCCTTCAATCGAGCGTTTGAACTGCCAAAAGCGGTCGGGTTTTTCGGGGTTTCCAAAGCAAAGGCAATCGGTCACGCCCGCTGGTTCGGCGCCGGTGCAAACCAGGTTGCGCGCGCATTCGGCGATCGCGATTTGGCTGCCGACGAACGGATCGAGATACACGTAGCGCGAATTGCAATCGGCCTTGACCGCCAAACCTTTGCCGCTCGGCGAATCTTTGAGGCGCAAAACCGCCGCGTCGCCTTCGCCGGGCCGCACAACCGTGTTGGTCTGCACCATGTGGTCGTATTGCTGATAAACCCACTCTTTCGAGGCGATGTTGGGCGTTTGCAACAGCCGCCCAAAAACCGCGCCGAGGTCGCTTGGAACCGGAATTTGCGCGAAATCGAAAGCGTGTTTTTGCGCGATGTAATCGGGCTGCGTCGCGGGCAAGTTATAGCGCGGCGCATCGGCCAAACTGGTGGCGCTCATCTGCGCTACGACTTCGCCGTGACGCCGAATCGTGATATTTCCGTCGTCCGTCACCGTTCCAATCGGCACGGCGTGCGTGTTCCACTTTTGGAAAATCTCGATGATTTCGCTTTCGCGGCCTTTGGCAACCACGCCGAGCATTCGCTCTTGCGACTCGCTCATCATGATTTCAAAGGCTTCCATGTCGGCCTCGCGCAGCGGCACTTTGTCGAGGTCAATATCCATTCCCGGATTGCCGAAACCGTTTTTGATGCCGTCGAAAGCCTGTTCGCAAGTCGTGCAGGTCAGGCCCGCCGCGCCCATGTCTTTAATCGAAACGATGGCGCCCGTTCCCAGCGCCTCGATGGTCGCTTCGAGCAAACACTTTTCCGAAAACGGGTCGCCGACTTGAACCGTTGGGCGCTGCGCCAAATCGGTCATTTCGTGCGAAGCCAAAATCGAGCAACCGCCGATGCCATCGCGCCCCGTCGAGTTGCCGAAATACATCACGGTATTGCCCTCGCCCTGCGCCGCGCTCGAAGCCAGAAAATCCGATTTCACAACGCCCACGCTCATCGCGCCGACCAAACAGTTGCCGCGATACGAAGGATTGAACCCCACTTCGCCCGCGACGGTTGGAATCCCTAAACAATTCCCGTAAAAAGAGATGCCATCCACGACGCCCGCGAAAAGATAACGCGCCAGCGCGCCGTGTTTTGGGTCGTCGAGAAGGCCAAAACGTAGGCTATTCACATTGGCAATCGGGCGCGCGCCGACGGTGAAAATATCGCGCACGATGCCGCCGATGCCCGTTGCGGCGCCCTGGCGTGGCTCGACTTGGGACGGGTGGTTGTGCGATTCCATTTTGAAAACCACCATCAGTCCCGGCTCGATTTCGATTCCGCCGGTGTCGGCGCCCGCAATCGAAGCGTAGTGGCCGTCTTTGGGCAGCAGCGAAAGCAACGATTTCGAGCGCGGATAGCCGCAGTGTTCGCTCCATTCGACCGAATACATCGCCAGTTCGGTTGTCGAGGGTTCGCGTCCCAAAATTTCGAGGACTTTGTTGTATTCGCCCTCGTTCATCCCAAGGGCCAGAGCTTTTTCGAGCATGATTTTCTTATTTTTGCGCGCCGTCGTTTCGCGCGCGCAGTTCCTGCAACTTCGTCCACTGCGCCGCATCGACCGGCACAACCGAAAGGCGCGAATTTTTGACCAGCGCCCAGTTTTCCAGCTCGCAAACCGCTTTGATTTGCGCCAGCGTCACCGGATTTTCGAGTTTTTCGAGCGCCTTCACGTCGCAAACCGCGCGTTTGGGGTCATCGAGTTTCGGGTCGGCGTAAGCGCCGCGCGTGATTTTGGCAATTCCCACCCACGCCCGTTCGTCGCCGGTGTGGTAAATCAGCGCCGTGTCGCCTTCGCGTGTTTCGCGCAAAAATTTGAGCGCCAGGTTGTTGTTCACGCCGTCCCAAATCGTTTCTCCGTCACGCTCCAAATCGGCGTAGGAGTAGTTGGTGGGTTCGGTTTTGAGCAGCCAAATCGCCATTTTCGCGCTCCAAAATTACACGTTCATCAAACCGGAATCGGCGGTGCGCGCGAGGCCATTTCGCAGCGGTTTGGTCATGCCGCGAAAAACTGCGAGGCCGTCGGTATTGCCCAAAATCGCTTCGGCGGCGGCTTCGGGGTGCGGCATCAATCCAAACACGTTGCCGCGCTCGTTGCAAACGCCCGCGATGTTATTCGAGCTGCCGTTGGGATTGCTCGCATCGGCCACGCTGCCATCGGCGTCGGCATACGAAAGCAAAATTTGGCCATTGGCCGCCATTTGCGCCAAAGTTTCGTCGTCGGCGTAATACGAGCCTTCGCCGTGACGAATCGGAAGTCGCAAAACGTCGCCTTCGTCGAATTCTTGCAAAAACACGTTGCGATTGTTTTCGACACGCAGGAACACGTCTTTACAAATGAAGTGCGAAGTGTTGTTGCGCCGAAGCGCGCCGGGCAAAAGTCCGGCTTCGCAGAGAATTTGAAAGCCGTTGCAGATGCCCAAAACCGGTTTGCCAAAATTGGCGAACTCGGCGACGGCGTCCATGACCGGCGAAAAGCGCGCGACGGCGCCGGTGCGAAGGTAATCGCCGTGCGCGAATCCGCCGGGCAAAACGAGCGCGTCAAAGGCCGATAAATCGGTTTGCGTGTGCCAAATCAGCGCGCCCGTTTCGCCCAAAACGTTTTGCACGACGTGCAGCGTGTCGTGTTCGCAGTTGGTGCCGGGAAAAACTAAAATTCCAAAATGCATTTTGAACCCTGAAACTTAGTTGGGTTTGGTGAACACCCAGGGCACGAGCTGTTTGTCGACGCCGTAGCGCAGCAGCGATTGGTCGGACGGATACGAATCGAGGCCCGCGCCGCTTTCGACGACTTCCTGACCGACGCACAAAATCCACGCGGCTCGGCGCGTTTTGAGTTGATTTTCGATCCACGAACCATATTTGCGAAGCGCCAAAGTTTTCAAAGCGAGTTTGGCGTCGGTCGTCATCGCTTCATACGAGCGAAAATCAATGGTGAACGGATCGGTGAAGCCGCCCGGACTCGAAACCGGCTCGACGCCGGGCGAAGTCGCGGCGCCAGGCGCGCTTTGGGCGCCCGAAACGGTGCGCTCGACCACGCGCGAACCCGTCACGGCGACATCGCCCGCGACGGGCAGGGCAGAGCCGGGAAGCGTGATTTCGTAATCTTCGATGACGGGATTGGCCAAAAGTTGTTGGCACATCAAATCGAGCTGCGATTCGAGCGCCGCGTTATCCACGCCCTCAACTTCGAGCGTAATGTATTTGCCGATGCGAACGCCCTGAACGTGCGAATGTCCGAGCTGGTGCAACGCTTTTTTAATGGTCTCGCCCTGCGCGTCGAAAAGCGCGGGTTTGAGCGTGACGTGAACTTCTGCGAGTGGCATGGTCTACAGTGTGGCGAAAATTGGCCGCAGATATTGTAGCCGCTCAACAAATAAAAGCCAAATTTACGTGAAAGCGACTGAAGTCGCAGCCATTGGGATTGTCCGCCTTCGCGGACATCAGGCCTGCGTCAACGAAGGTTGACGATCCCAATGGCTGCGACTTCAGTCGCTTTGGGGCTTCAAACTAACGCCCATGCGACTCCTTTTTTCCACATTGTTTCTTTTTATGGCGCCAGTTTTCGCGCACACCGGAATTGATTACGCCCGCGTCACTCACAGCGGCGACGACGGCCCCGGCTCGCTACGCGCTGCGATTTTGCACGCCAACGACGACGAAGAAACGCGCATCGTCTTTCAAATCCCCGTCACCGACGCGGGCTTCGACGCCAAAGTGGGCGTCTGGACGCTCGCGCCGCGTTCGCCCTTGCCGCCGATTCGCGCCAAAGGCACTGTTTTGGACGGCGTTTCGCAAACGCAAATCCTTGATTCCAACCCAAATGGCCCCGAAATTCGTCTTAGCGGGAAAAATTTGCGCCGCACTCCAGGCGCAAACGCGCCAACGGGCATTTTGGTTTTGGCGCCCAACTGCGCCCTCAAAAACCTCTCATTCGCCGATTTTGCGGGCGCCGCGCTCACAATTCGCGGCGAAGAATCGCTCGATAACCGCGTGGAAAATTGCGTTTTTGAGGGGAGCGCCGCGCCGCAACTGCTCATTACTGGCGGCGCGAACGCGAACCAAATCGAAAACAACCGTTTCTTTTTGAGCGGAAAAACCGGCGAAACCGCGATTCGCGTCGCGGGCCAAGGTTCCACGCACAACACGCTGCGCCTCAACCGATTTTTCGCTGCGAACAAACCCAACGGCGAATTTTCGGCGCGATTGCGCCCGATTTGGCTCGATTCGGACGAAATCCAAAAGCCGATTTTGAAAATCACGCGCCTCGAAAAAGCGGGCGTTTTTCACGAGGTTTCGGTCGAATTTCGCGGCGCGCCGGGGCGAAAATATACGCTCGATATGCTGCGCGCAAACGAAGAAAATTTCTGGGCCAGCTACGCGAAAATTGAAACGCAAACGTCGGAAATCCAAACCGACGAAACGGGCCGCGCGCTGTGGAAAAGCGAAGTGAGAGGTTATCCGGCGGGCAGTTTCGCCGCGCAAATCACGTCGCGTCAGGGCCAATCGAGCGAGATTTCGGACGTTTGGGTGATGCCTTATTTGCGGTGAGATTTGAGTTTTGCGAATGGAATTGTGTCGCTCGACTGAAGTCGGCGCTGTCCGGCGAGCAAGCTCGCCAACTTTCGGCCTTCGCCGAAAAACAACCGATGGTGTTCCCGCGAAGGCGGGAAGTTGGCCGAAGGCCG
>ERZ1066120.1930-NODE-1930-length-10374-cov-5.839422_pt1 | contig 10374 bp, 6 predicted proteins | sample MGYA00382767_ERZ1066120 | MGnify/ENA primary metagenome ERZ1066120 (study PRJEB33369, sample SAMEA5778350) | biofilm metagenome | biome: Industrial cooling water; feature: Water cooling tower basin; material: Biofilm | place: United Arab Emirates | collected... | reverse complement strand
GGGTTAGGGAGGGGGCCAAGCGAAGCGCGGAGCCAAGAAACCAGAACCTAACACCAAAACCTATCAATCCCCACAATTTTTCCGCGACAATACGCGGCTCGAAAAATCGTTTTTAAACTCCCACCCATGAACAACGGAACTCACCCCAACGGCAGCGCCGCTCAAAACGGCCAGGCCGCCGATCAAAAAGCCACTTTTGCGACCAAAGTCGGTCTGGCCGAAATGCTCAAAGGCGGCGTGATTATGGATGTCGCCAACGTCGAACAGGCCGTTATCGCCGAGCGCGCGGGCGCTTGCGCGGTGATGGCGCTCGAACGTGTGCCCAGCGATATTCGCAAACACGGCGGCGTCGCGCGCATGAGCGACCCGAAAATGATCAAGGAAATTCAGGCCGCCGTCACGATTCCCGTCATGGCCAAATGCCGTATCGGGCACATCGCCGAAGCGCGCATCCTGGAAGCCCTCGAAGTCGATTTTATTGACGAATCCGAAGTCCTCACGCCCGCCGACGAGCAGTTCCATATTCTCAAATCCGATTTCAAAGTGCCATTTGTGTGCGGCTGCAAAGACCTCGGCGAAGCGCTGCGGCGCATCGGCGAAGGCGCCGCGATGATTCGCACCAAAGGCGAACCCGGAACCGGCGACATCGTGGAAGCCGTGCGACACCTGCGCGTGGTTCATGGCGAAATTCGGCGTCTGCAAATGCTGCCGCGCGAAGAACTAATGACCGCCGCCAAAAATCTCGGCGCGCCCTACGATTTGGTGTGTTACGTCGCGCAAAACGGTAAATTGCCCGTTCCCAATTTCAGCGCTGGCGGCGTCGCCACGCCCGCCGATGCCGCGCTGATGATGATGCTCGGCGCCGAAGCGGTTTTCGTGGGCAGCGGAATTTTCAAAAGCGGCGACCCCGAAGAACGAGGCCGCGCCATCGTGGACGCCGTGAATTTCTACAACGACCCCGCAAAACTCGCGCAAATTTCCGAAGGACTCGGCGAAGCGATGGACTCGCTCGAAAGCCGAAAACTCGAAGAATCGCAGCTCATGAGCGGGCGCGGCTGGTAAACCGAATTCTGTAGGGACACATGGCAATGTGTCCTCATGTTCACAGTTCTGACATTTCGGAATTTTACGCGCAAATGGCTGGATTTTTCACCGAAATTTCAGGACACATTGCCATGTGTCCCTACAAAATTTGTCTCACCTACTTTTCCGGATGTCGCACGGTTTGCGTGTTTTCAAAAATGTAGGAAATCACTTCGGCGGGGTCGTCGGTGATGAAAATCAAATCCAAATCCGCTGGTGAAATCGTGCCGTGCGAGACGAGCGTTTGGCGCATCCAATCGAGCAAACCGCTCCAATATTCGCTGCCGAAAAGCACAATCGGGAAGTTTTGGATTTTGTGGGTTTGAACGAGCGTAATCGCCTCGAAAAACTCGTCGAGCGTGCCGTAACCGCCGGGGAAAATCACGAAACCGCTCGCGTATTTCACAAAATTGACTTTGCGGCAGAAAAAATAGCGGAAATTAATTCCCAAATCCACATACGGATTGAGACTCTGCACGAACGGCAGCTCGATTCCCAGTCCGACGCTCATTTTCTTTTCGCCGGTTGCGCGTTCGCCTTCGCGCGCGCCGCGATTTCCGGCTTCCATGATGCCCGGCCCGCCGCCCGTAATCACGGCCCAGCCGCTTTTGACGAGCCGTTTGGAAACTTCGCGCGCGCCCTGATAATACGGCGAAGTTTCGGGCAGTCGCGCCGAGCCAAACACCGCAATCGCCGGCCCGATTTTGCTCATGCACTCGAACGAATGCACAAACTCCGCCTGAATTCGCAGCACGCGCCACGTGTCGGATTCGGTGAAATGCTCTTGAAGCGCGGGCGGTTTGCCCGGATTGAGCAGGGCGTAATCTTCGGTTTTTTTGGCGGCCTCTTTGACCGATTTTCGCGGCGCTTCGAGGTTCGAGTTGGGCAGCGATTGCAATTTCTGCGATTCTTGGTTCATCTGCGATAGGGTTGCGCCCTAAAGTGTGATTGCCCCAGCAATTGCGGCGATTCGCGCGCCGCAGCAGTGCCCGTCGTGGCGTTTCCTTGCAAGCTCTAATTTTCGTGGCGCCCTAAACCGTTCAAACTGTTGGCGATTTTTCAGGAGCTTTTCGATCTTGCGAACATTTCCTTTTGCGCCGTTTTTGGCGTTAGCACTTTTGGCCCCCTCCGTTGCTTTTGCGCAGACCCAAACGCTCGTCGTGGACGATTTCGAGGGTGATTTGGCGTCGTGGACGCGCAACGATAAAAACAAAGTTGGCCTATCCGATATCGTGAAAACGGCGCCCGGTGCGGCGGCGGGTTCCAAAAATAGCGCGCTCATCACGTTCAAGACGGGGCAAAACTCGTGGGCGAGCGTTTCGCGCGCGGTGGATGGCGCGGCGTGGGCGCGCTCCAATGCCGGACGGCTCAGTTTTTGGCTGAACGGTTCGGGCGATGAAAAAGGCGTCACGCTGCAACTGCGCGGCAAAGTCGAGCAGGCCGATGTGGTTTATTCGCTGCCGCAGGACGTGCGATTGAACGTCACGAATTGGCGTCAAGTCGTGATTCCGCTTTCGCAGTTCAAAGGCTCCAAAGGCGAAACGCTCGGCGGCGCGAATTTGCGCGGCGTTTATCTGCTTCAGTTTTCGCAGGCGGGCAACTGGAACTCGCGGTTTTTTGGTATTGACGACATCGCGGTTTCGGCGCTTCCCGTCGCGGCGCGGCCCACGCCCACGCCGCGCCCAACGGCAACTGCGGCGCCCGCTGCCACAAATTCTGTGGCGGGCGCGGTTGCGGGAAATTCGATTGCGGTGAACGCGGATTTCAAGCGATCCATCGGCACCATTCGCGCGGCGGTGAATCCGACGATTACGGTGCCGTTTGCCGAAGGCGCGGCGCCCGCTCTTGAAAACGCGTCGTTTCGCTCTTACACGTTCAACTCGCTGCGCCCGCGATTTGCGCGCATTGAGGCGAGCGGTTTCGTGGATCTCACCGATTCGAGCAAGCCCACGTTTTCCTATGCACGACTTCTCGCGGCGGCGCGGCGTGTTCGTGCGGCGCGCGCCGAGCCGGTGGTGGCGCTGCCCAACAGCCGCGATTGGGGCCTGAGTCCCAGCGGTTACGCGAGTTTTGTGGCCGGAGCCGTGCGCGCGCTCAACGCGGCCAAAGGCCCGGCGGTGCGCTACTACGATTTGCAAACCTGGAGCGACGACATTTCGCCGAGTGCGGCGCTGGCGTTTTACAACGCCGGATTTGGCGCGGCCAAAGGCGTTTTGCGCGGCGCCATCGTTGGCGGCTATGGCGCGCCCGCTGGCGACGCGACTTCGCAAAACGCGCTTTTGAACGGCGCGCGCGGCCTCGATTTTCTGGGCGTGTCGTTTTACGGTGCGCTGCGCGGCGCGCCCTCGAACGAGGCGATGTTTGAAGCCGCGCGCACGATTTCGGGGCTGAAAACGGCGGCGGGACTGCTCGATAAAAGCCGGTTTCGCCGCGCGGCGCTGTTCGTCACGAGCGCCAACGTTTCGGGCGCGCGCAATCCCGGCGATTTCGTGCCCAGCGATATCCGCACCATCGAGCCGTTCGCGGGCGCGTGGTGGAGTCAGTTCATGATTTCGAGCAGCCGCCTGGCCGATCAGGTTTTTCACTCCGATTCGGTCAACGCCGAATGGGGCTTTCTGGACAAGGATGCGCGCGCTTATCCGGCGTTTTATGCGGCTTACCACTGGAACACCTATTTCCCGTCGGGCAGCACGCGCGTTTTCGCGCAAAGCGCCAACCCCGCGATTGCCGTCGCCGCGTGCAACACCGCGACCGCGCACAATCTGCTGCTCATCAACACTTCAAACGCCGAGCAGACCGCGCAAATTTCGATTCGCGGCTTTCCCGTCCTGCGCACGGCGCGCGCGCGTTTTCTGGGCGAAATGGATTCGACCGTTCTTAAAACCAGCCCGTTTCAAACGATCAAATTGCGCCCGTTTGGTGTGGCCGTCGTGCAGTTCATCGAACCGCCCAAAAAACGGTGAGGCCTCGCGTCCATACCGCAATCCAAGGTCAATTACGACGGGAAAGCGGCGTGCTTTTTCTTCTCCTGTCTTTTGTGGGCGGCGCAGCGCTTTCGATTTTCGTGGGCTATCAGACGGCGAAAGCGGCCATCGCCAAAGGTGTGGCGCCCAATCTTCACGTCATTATTTTGGGCGTGATTTTCATGGTGATTGGGCTGCTCAATTTCGTGACTCCCAACCACTCCGTCGGTAGCGATTTAACGCCATTTTTTGCCCTCATGAAAATCATGAGCTGGATTGCCACTCTTCCGCTGATGCTCTTTGGAGCGAACCTGGCCCGACAAGAGTCTTTGAGTCGTTGAACAGAAACGCGTTTTGCGCCTTTTTGAGGTGGGAAAAACGGGGTTCTGAGGGCCGTGTGAAGGCGTGTTGGAAAGCGTCCGGAGACGCGTTGTATTATAAGGAAGAATGCGGTATAATTTCTTTCAGTGAAAGCGCGCTTTGAAGCGAAATTTTTCGAGCGAAAAGCGCGCTTTTTTGTCGGGTTCTTTCCCTCTTAAATTTTGGGTTTTCGAGGACGAATCTCCAGGCGCGTTTTCCTTTTGCGCCCGGCAAAATTTTCACGCAAGAAGTCACCCTCATGGCAGACACCAAAACTCAACCCGCCACCAATAGTGGCAATTACAACGCAGGCGACATCACCGTTCTCGAAGGACTCGAAGCGGTGCGTATTCGTCCCGGAATGTATATCGGTTCGACCGACGCGCGCGGCGTTTTCGTGCTCCTGCGCGAAGTCTTGGATAACTCGACCGACGAAGCGATGGCCGGACACGCCAACCACGTGATCGTGCGCGCCTTACCCGATAACAAAGTGCAAGTCGAGGACAACGGGCGCGGCATTCCCGTTGACATTCACGAAGGCACCGGAAAATCGGCGCTCGAAGTCGTGATGACCAAACTGCACGCGGGCGGAAAATTCAAGCAGGGAACCGAAGATTCCAACTATTCGACCTCAGCCGGACTCAACGGCGTGGGCGTTTCGTGCGTCAACGCGCTTTCCACGCAAACCGTCGTTGAAGTCAAGCGCAACGGTAAATTGCACCGCCAGGAGTTTTCGATTGGCGAACCCGTCACCGGCGTCGAAGTCATCGGCGAAGCGCAGGGAACCGGCACAATCGTGACCTACAAAGCCGACGACTCGATTTTTCAGACGATGACCGGCGAGCGCATCGAACTCGATCTCAAACTCGTCGAAAAGCGCCTGCGCGAACTTTCATATTTGATTCCAGGCTGCAAATTCACCTTTGAAAATCACCGCGAAGAGCCGCCGACGAGCGTGACTTACGAAAGCAAAGGCGGCTTGCCCGCGTTTGTGCAGGACATCAACAAAAACAAAACCGCGCTGTTTCCTAAGCCGGTGCATTTCAAGGGCGTTCGCAAAGACGAACACGGCCCCAAAACCATCGAAGTCGAAGTCGCGCTGCAATACAACGACTCCTACCACGACACGATCATCGCCTTTGGTAACTCGATTCACAACATTCACGGCGGTTTGCACGAATCGGGCTTTAAAACCGGCCTGACGCGCGCGGTTTTGAACTACGCCAAGCGCAAAAACCTGCTCAAAGACAAAGACCCAAAAATCGAAGGCGACGACGTGCGCGAAGGTTTAACCGCGATTATTTCGGTCAAAGTCTCCGACCCGATTTTTTCGAGTCAGGCCAAAGAACGACTTTCCGGCCCGGCGTTTATCGAAGGCGCGGTCAACTCGCTGGTCGGCGAGGGCATGACCGAATATCTCGAAGAAAACCCGCAGGTCGGTATTAAAATCGTGCAAAAAGCGGTGCTGGCCGCGCAAGCGCGCGAAGCCGCCAAAAAAGCCAAAGAGTTGGTGCAACGCAAAAACGCGCTGGAAAGCGATTCGCTGCCCGGAAAACTCGCCGACTGCTCCGAAAAAGACCCGCGCCAATGCGAAATCTTCCTTGTGGAGGGCGATTCGGCGGGCGGCTGTTTTTCGGGCGACACGCAAGTCGCGTTGGCCGATGGCCGCGAAATTTCGTTCGAGCAATTGGTCGCCGAGCAAAACGCGGGCAAAGAACATTTCGTTTACACAATTCGCCGCGACGGACAAATCGGCATCGAGCGCGCCATCCACGCGCGCATCACGAAGAAAAACGCCGCTGTTGTGCGCGTCTCTTTGGATAACGGCGAGCAAATCGTTTGCACGCCCGACCACCGTTTCATGCTACGTGATGGCTCGTATTTGCCCGCCGAGCAGTTGCAAAACGGCGCGTCGCTGATGCCGCTTTACCGCAAACATCACGAAGGTAGCGAATTATTTTTAAGTCCAACAACAGGATTTTGGGAGATTTTGGAAACCCGCGCACGCCGTGAAAAGGAATTTGCTCTTTACAACCACCGCGTGGTGAGCGTCGAACGCCTCGAACAAACGCTCGACGTTTACGATATCGAAGTGCCCCATACGCACAATTTCGCGTTGGCGTCGGGTGTGTTTGTTCACAACAGCGCAAAACAAGGCCGCGACCGACGGTTTCAGGCGATTTTGCCGCTGCGTGGAAAAATCATCAACGTTGAGAAAAACCGCCTCGATAAAATTCTGGGCAACGAAGAAATTCGCGCCATGATTACCGCGTTTGGCACCGGCATCGCCGAGCGCGTGGATTACGACGACATCGCGCAGGAAATCGAAGAAATGGAAGCGCAGCCCGCGCTCGAACTCGGCGACGAAGCCGAATCGGGCGAGGCCAATGGAGCCGAAGCGAACGGAGCCGAAACCTCTGCTGACGAAGGGCGCCGCAAACGCACGGCGCGCGGCGGCAAAGTGGATTCGGCCTTCGATATCAAACGTCTGCGCTACGACCGCATCATCATCATGTGCGACGCCGACGTTGATGGCTCGCACATTCGCACGCTTTTGCTCACGTTTTTCTTCCGCTACATGAAGCCGCTGGTCGAAAGCGGGCACATTTACATCGCGCGCCCTCCGCTTTACTCAATTCGGCGCGGCAAAAAATTGGAATACGCCTACACCGACCAAGAGCGCGACAAGGCCATCAGAACCGGCGGACGCGCCGAAATCGGGCGTTACAAGGGCCTTGGCGAAATGAACCCCGAAGAGCTGTGGGAAACCACGATGCTGCCGGAAAACCGCTTGCTGATGCAAGTCACGATGGAAGACGCCGCCGCCGCCGACCAGATTTTCTCGATTTTGATGGGCGATGCCGTCGAGCCGCGCCGCGAATTCATCGAGCAAAACGCCAAATTGGTCGCCGATTTAGACGTGTAAATTCCGAGAAAATGAGGACGCTAACTCCGTTCGCAACCGCTTTGCGGTCTCCATGCGCTTCGCGCAACTCCACTTTTTCAAAAATTGAGTCCGCGAAGCGGTGGAGACGCCAAAGGCGTTGTGAACGGCAAAGCCGTTAGCGTCCTAATTTTCGCTCCCTGATTCCATGTCACTCATTCAAAACCCCGAAGAAAACGCGCGGCCTTCGTTTGCCCGCGAAGTCATTCCGATGCGTATCGAAGACGAGATGCGCGTTTCTTACACCCGCTACGCGATGTCGGTGATCATCGGGCGCGCGCTGCCGCGCGTCGAAGATGGCCTCAAGCCGGTTCACCGTCGCATTTTGTATGCGATGTATGACCAAAATATGCTGCCCGACCGTCGCCGCGAAAAATGCGCGTCGGCTGTGGGCGAAGTTCTCAAGAAATATCACCCGCACGGCGACCAGTCGGTTTATGATGCGCTCGTTCGCATGGCGCAGGATTTTTCGATGCGCTACAAGCTCGTGGACGGACAAGGCAACTTCGGTTGCTTCACTGGCGACACGCGCATTTTGTTGCTGGATGGCACGAAACCCACGTTTGCCGAACTCGCGCAAAAGCCCAAAGACGAGATTTTTCACGTTTACAGCGTTGACAAAACCGGCAAAATCGTGGTCGGAGAAGGCCGTTTTTCGCGCGTCACCAAACGCGGCGCGCGTTTGATCGAGCTTTGCTTCGATGACGGCTCGAAAGTGCGATGCACGCCCGACCACAAATTCATGTAGCGAAGCGGCGTTTGGTAAGAGGCGCAACACCTGGGCGTGGACGATTCGCTGATGGCGGGTTATTTCGATACCGCGCCCATCAACGCGCGCACCAACGATTATTTGCGCGTTTTGCAGCCCAAAACCGGCCAATGGCAGTTCGTGCATCGCCTCGCCGACGAGTTCAACGCGGCGCGCGGTTTGGTCGCGCCGCTGGAAAAAGGATTTGTGCGGCATCACCGCAATGGCAACCGCTTCGACAATTCGCCCGCGAACATTGAACGCATGGATTGGTTCGAGCATTTACACCTACACGCCGAACAACTGCGCGAACTGTGGCAAAATCCGGCGTTTCGTGCGGCTCAAAAAGCGGGCGTGCAAGCTTACTATAGCCGCAATCCTCAAGCCATTGAATTGCGTCGTAGCCGCATGGTCAGCCGCAACCGCGACGCGGCTTTTCGCCAAAAGAACGGTTCGCGCGTGAGTGCGGCCTTGAAAAAACGGTTCGTCGAGCGGCCCGAATTGGCGCAGGAAATCGCGGTGCGTATGCGAGAATTGTGGGCCGATGTCGATTATCGCGCGAAAATGAGCCTGGTGCTCAAAGGTTCGCATCGAACGCCGCTTTCGGCGGCGCAACGCGCGCGCGTAAACGCCATCATCGCACAAAAAAGCCGCGCGATGTGGGCCAACGACTCCAAGCGCGCCCAAATATGTGAGGCCATCAGCGCCGCGCTGTGCGACTCGCAAGTGCGAGCCAAACTCTCGCGCGAGGCCAAGCGTCGCTGGCAGGACGAAAATTACCGCGCAAAATTCGCCGCCGACCACCATTCCCAAATGGCCAAAGCGCTTTGGGCCAAGCCCGAAACACGCGAACAGCATCGCCAAAAAATCGCTGTGCAGTGGCAAGACGAAACATTTCGCGCCGCTCATCTGGAAGGCCGCAAACGCGATTGGGCGCGGCGTCTTCAAAGCTCGCCCGATGGCGGCATGACTGCGCTCGCGCAAAAATCGGCGGCCACGCTTCGCCTGAAATGGCGCGACCCCGATTATGCCACGCGAGTCATGCAAGCCAAAATCTGCGGTTACGCCGCGAAATTGCTGGCTACACATGGCCGCGATGCGCTCACGCCCGAGCTTTACGACGCGGCGCGTAATGCCAACTGGATTCCCAAATCGGAGCGCGCCAGCGCTTATTTCGGTTCGTTCGCCGCGCTCGTGAGTGCCGCACAAACCCACAATCACCGTGTTGTGGCCACGCGCTGGCTCGAAGAAACCGCCGACGTTTACGACATCACAGTGAACGAACACCACAATTTTCTGCTCGAAAATGGCTGCGTCGTTCACAACTCCGTTGACGGCGACGCAGCGGCGGCCTATCGCTACACCGAAGCGCGTCTCGCGCCGCTGGCGATGGAGCTGATGCGCGACATCGAGGCCGATACCGTTGATTTCGTGCCCAACTTCTCGGAAAGCACGACCGAACCCGACATCATGCCGGCGGTTTATCCAAACCTTTTGGTGAACGGCAGCGCGGGTATCGCGGTCGGCATGGCGACCAACATTCCGCCGCACAACCTCGGCGAAGTCTGCGACGCCGTTGCTGCGCTGATTGAAAATCCGGGCGCCAGCCCCGATGATTTGCGCGCGGTGTGTCCCGGCCCCGATTTTCCGACTGGCGGCCTGATTTTGGGCACCAAAGGCACCAAAAGCGCCTACGCGACCGGGCGCGGCAGCGTGATTATGCAGGCGCGCGCCACCATCGAGCCGATGGACGGCGGGCGCAACTCGATTCTCGTCACCGAAATTCCCTATCAGGTGAACAAGGCGACGCTGATTCAAAATATCGCGCAACTCGCGCGCGAAAAACGCATTGACGGCATCACCGACGTGCGCGACGAATCCGACCGCCAGGGCCTTCGTGTCGTCATCGAGCTGCGCCGCGACGCCAACCCCAACGTCGTCCTCAACTTCCTCTACAAACACACCGCGCTGCGCACCAGTTTCGGCGTCAACTGCCTGGCGATTGTGGACGGACAACCCAAACTTTTGACCTTCAAAGCGGTTTTGGAAGCGTTTATCCGGCACCGCGAAGAGGTCATCGTGCGGCGCTCGAAGTTTCAACTGCGAAAAGCCGAAGCACGCGCGCACATTTTGGAAGGTTTCCGCGCGATTTTGGCCTCGATTGACGACGTGATCGCGCTGATTCGCTCGTCGCAAAGCCGCGAAGACGCACGCAACCGCTTGATTAACGAAGGCGTTCCGGCCTACGCGGACGGCAAAAAAACCGGCGAGCGCGT
>ERZ1066120.1923-NODE-1923-length-10415-cov-8.422973_pt1 | contig 10415 bp, 8 predicted proteins | sample MGYA00382767_ERZ1066120 | MGnify/ENA primary metagenome ERZ1066120 (study PRJEB33369, sample SAMEA5778350) | biofilm metagenome | biome: Industrial cooling water; feature: Water cooling tower basin; material: Biofilm | place: United Arab Emirates | collected... | reverse complement strand
ATGCGAGCTTCGGCTGCCCGCACTGCGGCGAGTTCTCGGGCGAGGCGGGTCCTGCCATCGCCGACAAGGTCCGGAGCGGCAAGCTTCGTTATGCCTTCCGCCCCTTCCTCATCTTTCCGCACGACCGTGCTGCGACGGTGCTCGCCCGCTGCGTCCCCGCGCCGAAGCGTTTTGCCTTCATCAAGGCGGTGATGACGGCGCAGCCGGCGACCAGGGCGGCCCTCGCCGAGCTCGACCGCTCGGACCAGAGCCGACAGGCCCTGTTCGAGGCGGAGCTCAAGGGTCCGGAAGTGCAGGCGCTCCTGCTCGGCAGGGCGACCGGCCTTGCCGCTCTCGCCGCTGGCCACGGCCTCCCGGCTGCGGCGGCCGAGGCCTGCCTTGCAAGCACGGAGCAGCATGTCTGGGCCGGCAATGCCGATTTGGCTGGCCGCGTCGCGGGGGTGACCGGAACGCCCACCTTCCTGTGGAAGGGACAAAGGCTGGGCAAGGACCTTACCCCCAAGGCGCTGGTCGCCGCGCTGCCGCGCTAGAGGCGGGTCCCAATGTCGCCGCAATGCCGGTACAGGGGAGGCGAACGTCGGCCGGACTCCGGCGCACGACAGGCAAAGAGGCATTTCGCGTGAGCAGCTCGGCCAAGCCCGGCATCTGGAAGCGGTCGCATTATCTTGACCGCATGACCTTGCGGGATCTCTGGATCGCCTATTTCCAGTATCCGGCAATCATCGGCTATCTGCTGCTGACCGCCGCAAGCGTCGTCGTCTACGCCCGCACCCCGGCCGGGCTGGCCGAGACCCTGGCGTCGGTCGGTGCGGTGCTGCTGGCTTATCCTCTGGTCTGGTACTGCCTCCATCGCTGGGTGCTCCACGGCCAGTGGATGTACAAGGTGCCGATCCTCGCTTCGACCTGGAAGCGGATCCACTACGACCATCACCAGGACCCCAACCATCTGGAGGTGCTGTTCGGGGCGCTCCACACCACCTTGCCGACCATTGCCCTCGTCACGGTGCCGATCGGTTACGCACTGGGAGAGGTTGGCGGTGCCGCGGCGGCCTTCGCGACCGGTCTCCTCACGACCTGCGTTTACGAGTTCGTCCATTGCATCCAGCATCTCGCCTACAAGCCGAAGAGCCGTCTGTTGGCCGAGATGAAGAAGCGCCACATGGCCCACCACTTCCACGACGAGCGCGGCAACTACGGGATCACCAGCTACTTCTGGGACCGCCGCTTCGGCACCTTCTACGACCGGTCCGAACGGCCGGCAAAGAGCGCGACGGTGTTCAACCTCGGCTACACGGAAGAAGTCGCCGGCCGCTACCCCTGGGTGAAGACGCTGTCGGGCGGCGTGGTCGCCACTGGGCACCCGCGGAAGCGCCCGGACGCCGGCGAGCGGGAGGCGGCGTGACCTCCTCATCCTCCCTGCCGCGCAGCGGTGGGGAGGGGGACCGCTCGCGAAGCGAGTGGTGGAGGGGTGTTCGAGGCCTCGCCGGACCCCTCCACCACCGCCTGCGGCGGCGGTCCCCCTCCCCATTGCTGCGCAACGGGGAGGATGATCGTTGACCGACCTCGTCCCCGACTCCGAACGCCGGGGCCTGATCGGCGCGCTCCCCGCCCCCATCCGCGCCTACGCCAGCCTGATCCGCCTCGACCGGCCGGTCGGCACCTGGCTCCTTTACTGGCCCTGCGCCTGGAGCCTCGCTCTTGCTGGAGTCGGCGGCCGCTGGGACCTGTTCGGCTGGTTCTTGGCTGGCGCCTTCGCCATGCGTTCGGCGGGCTGCGTCTACAACGACCTCGTCGACCGCGACCTCGACGCCAGAGTCGAGCGCACCCGCCTGCGCCCGCTCGCCAGCGGCCGGGCAAGCGTCCGCTCGGCCTGGCTGTTGATTGCGCTTCTGTCCGCGCTCGGGCTCCTCGTCCTTGTGCAGCTGCCGCTCGCCGCGCAGCTGATCGCGCTGGCCAGCCTTGCGCTCGTCGCCGCTTACCCCTTCATGAAGCGCATCACCTGGTGGCCGCAGGCCTGGCTCGGCCTTGTCTTCAGCTGGGGCGCGCTGGTCGGCTGGCCCTCGGCGACCGAACATCTGGCTCTTGCGCCGGTGCTTCTCTGGGCCGGCACCATCTTCTGGGTGATCGGCTACGACACGCTGTATGCCATCCAGGACAAGGAGGATGACGCCTTGGTCGGCGTGCGCTCCTCCGCCCGGCGGCTGGGCCGTCACGCCCCGCTGGGCGTCGCCCTCTGCTACGCGCTGGCGCTTGCCGGCTGGGCCGCGGCCCTATGGACCGTGCGCCCGGAGCTTCTCGCCCTCCTCGCCCTGCTACCCGCCGCCTTGCACCTCGCCGGCCAGGCCCTGCGCGCCAGTCCCGACGATGGCGAGCTTGCCTTGCGCCTGTTCCGCTCCAACCGCTTCACCGGCCTGCTTCTCCTGCTCGGCTTCGCGGCGGTGGGCTTGAGCAGCGCTCCCTAGGCGCTACAGCCGCGGCCATGCTCAGCGAGAATGACGCCGCCGCCCTTGCCGCCGACCTGGTCGGAGCCGCGGTCAAGGCAGGCGCGAGTGCCGCCGATGCGATGATCGGCATCAGCCGCTCGAGCGGCATTTCGGTCCGGCTCGGCGAACTCGAGGATGTCGATCGGTCGGAAAGCTTCGAGCTCGGCCTGCGCCTGTTCGACGGTCAGCGCAGCGCCACCGTGTCGAGCGCCAGCCTCGACCGCGCCGACTTCGCCGAGCTTGCGGCTCGCGCCCTCGCCATGGCCCGCCAGGCGCCCGAGGATCCTTATGCCGGCCTTGCCGACCCCGCCCTGCTCGGCAGCGGCACGGGCGCCGACCTCGACCTGTTCGATCCTTCCGAGCCCGACCTTGCCGCCCTTCGCGCCCGCGCGCGCCAAGCGGAGGAGGCCGCTCGGGCGGTGCCCGGGGTTACCAACAGCAACGGCGGCTCGGCCGGCGCGGGGCAGAGCCTCGTCGCCCTCGCTACCTCCGCCGGCTTCGTCCACGCTGTGCGCGGCAGCCGGCACAGCGTGTCGGCCAGCGTCGTCGCCGGGGAGGCTGGTGCCCTCCAGCGCGACTATGCCCAGCACAGCGTGCGCCACCTCGCCGATCTCGAAAGCGCGGCCGTCGTCGGCCGCCGCGCGGGCGAGCGGGCGGTTGCCCGGCTGAACCCGGTGCGTCCGCCGTCCGGACCCTGCCCGGTCTTCTTCGACCCGCGGGTCTCCGCCTCGCTGCTCGGTCACTTCGTCGCGGCGGTCACCGCCGGTGCGGTCGCTCGCCGCACCAGCTTCCTTCAGGACGCGCTCGGCACGGAGGTGTTCGCGCCGGGAGTGACCATCCGCGACGATCCGCTTCGCGTGCGCGGCCTGCGCAGCCGGGCGTTCGACGGCGAAGGCCTCGCTTGCCGCCCGCTCGACCTCGTCGCCGACGGCACCCTCACCAGCTGGCTGGCCGACACGGCCTCCGCGCGTCAGCTCGGGATCGCCCCCACCGGTCATGCCGGCCGCTCGGTCGGCGGAAGCCCTGGTGCGGGCCCCTCCAACCTCATGCTTCTGCCGGGTCGCCGCAGCCGGGCCGAGCTGTTCCGCTCCGTCCCCCGCGCGATCCTCGTCACCGAACTGATCGGCCAGGGCGTCAATCCGGTGACCGGCGACTATAGCCGCGGCGCCGCAGGCTTCCTGATCGAAGGCGGGGAGATTGGTCCTGCGGTCGCCGAGATCACCATCGCCGGCAATCTCAAGGACATGTTCCGGTCATTGGAGCCCGCCGACGACCTGGAGCTCCGCCACGGCATGGACGCGCCGACCCTGATGGTACCCGGGATGACGGTCGCGAGCGCCTAAGCCTCGATCTGCGCTAGCACCGCTTGGGCGAGCGCGCGAAAGGCTTCTGCCGCCGGTCCGTCTCCCGCCGCCGGAGGCCGGCCTGCATCGCTTTCGGCGCGGAGGCTGGCCGACAGCGGCAGCCGGCCAAGGAAAGCGACGCCCAGCTCCGCCGCCGTTGCTTCCGCCCCGCCGCTGCCGAACGGGTCGGACGCCTGCCCACAATGCGGGCATTGGTAGCCTGCCATATTCTCGATCAGCCCGAGCACGGGCACGCCCGTCTTGCCGAACAGGTCGATCGCGCGCCGGGCATCGATCAGGGCCAGGTCTTGCGGCGTGGACACGATCACCGCCCCCACGGGACGGCTCTTCTGGATGAGCGACAGCTGCACGTCGCCGGTGCCGGGCGGCAGGTCGACGATGATGAGGTCGGTTCCGGTCCAGTCGCCCTCGACCAGCTGGCTGAGCGCCCCCGACGCCATCGGCCCGCGCCAGGCGAGCGCATGGCCGGCGCTCACCAGCTGCCCGACCGACAGCAGCCTGACCCCCTGCGCCTCGACCGGGATCAGCTTCTTGTCCCTGGCTTCCGGCCGCTCGTCGGTGCCAAGCAGGGTCGGCTGGCTCGGTCCATAGATGTCCGCATCGATGATCCCGACCCGATGGCCGAGACGGGCGAGCGCGATGGCGAGGTTTGCCGAGACGGTCGACTTGCCGACCCCGCCCTTGCCCGAGCCGACCGCGATCAGCCTCGGCCCCGAAGCGCGCGAAGCCGTCAGCGCGACCCGCACCTCTTCCACCCCAGCCTGCGCCAGCGCGGCCGCCTTGACCTCGCGTTCCAGCGCCGCCCGATCGTCGGTGGAAAGCCCGCTCGCGTCGGCCACGACCGTCACCGTTCCACCGTCGCTCCGGACCGAACGGATGCGGGCGGCGTGGGCGCCGAACAGGCCTGCCTCGATGGTCATCGCCGCTCCCCTAGCCGCCCCCGGCTACGGCACAAGGGCGATTGCTGCGGTTGCCACTGTTAATATGGCCGGCCGCATCTATATCTGTGCCCATGAGCATCATCCCGGGGTGGGCGCGCGGGCGCGGCCTTTTTGCGGAATCAAAGGGTCCCTGGGGACCGAGCGGCGGTAACGGTCCGCCTGCCGGCAGCAACGGGGGCAGCGAGCCGCCCCGGCCCGGACCGGCCAGCCCCTGGGGTACGCCGCGGCCGCGCAAGTCCGGGCCTGGCGGCGCCAATGTCACCAGCCTTGATGAGTTCCTCGCCAAGAGCCGTGCCCGGTTCGGCGGCGGTGGCGGGGGCGGCACCGGTCTTGGCGGCCCGGCCCTCAACCGCAACCTCCTGGTGTGGGGCGCCCTTGCGCTTCTCGCCTTGTGGCTGCTGTTCACCACCATCCACCGCATCGCTCCTGAAGAACGCGGGGTGGTGACCCAGCTTGGCAAGTACAGCCGCACGCTTGGCCCCGGTATCGGCCTGACCCTCCCCGCTCCGTTCGAGCGGGTGCAGAAGATCGACGTCGAGAACATCCGCAACGTCGACCTCGGCTCCGCCGCCGAGGAAACGCTGATGCTGACCGGCGACCAGAACATCATCGACATCGCTTATTCCGTGCGCTGGAACGTTCGTGATCCCGAGAACTTCCTGTTCGAGGTGCAGAACCCCGAGGAGACCATCCAGCAGGTGGCCGAAAGCGCCATGCGCGCGGCGCTGTCGGGCGTGACCCTCGACCAGGCGATCGGCGAAGGCCGCGGCGACATCGAGGCGCGCGTCACCGAAACCATGCAGCGGGTCCTCGACTTCTACCAATCGGGTGTCCGCATCCAGGGTGTCGCGATCAAGCAGGCCGACCCGCCGGCTGCCGTCAATGACGCCTTCAAGGCGGTCAGCGCGGCCCAGCAGGCGGCGCAGAGCGACATCAACCAGGCCCGTGCCTATGCGCTCCAGCTGGCGCAGCTCAGCCAGGGTGAGGCGACCGCTTTCGACAAGGTGTACGAACAATATCGCCTTGCGCCGGAGGTCACCCGCCGCCGCATGTACTATGAGACGATGGAGCGGGTTCTGCAGAACGTCGACAAGACCATTGTCGAGGCGCCGGGCGTGACGCCCTACCTGCCGCTCACCCAGAACCGGGGCGGCCAGCCGCCGGCTGCCGTCGTGCAGGAGGCGCCTGGCGGGGCCCAGCCGCAGGGAGGCGGCCGATGATCGACACCATCATGCGCCGGCCGATCCTGTCCGCCGTGCTCGTTCTGCTCGTCCTCTTCACCATCCTGTCGAGCGTCGCGATCATTCCCGAGACCCGCCAGGCGCTGATCGTCCGCTTCGGTCAGCCCGAGCGTATTCTCGGCCGCACCGAGGCCGGGATCAACTGGCGGCTGCCGTTCGTCGAGAACACCATCTGGGTCGACAAGCGCCTGCGCGAGATCGACATGGAGCGCCAGCAGGTGCTCTCGACCGACCAGCTTCGGCTCGAGGTCGACGCCTTTGCCCGCTACCGGATCGTCGATCCGCTGCGCATGTACATCCGCGCCCGCTCGGAGGAGCGGGTCGGCGAAGCGCTGCGCCCGATCCTCGGCTCGCAGCTCCGCAACGAGCTTGGCCGGCGGCCCTTTGCCGACCTCCTCAGCCCCGAACGTCAGGGCGTGATGGAGAACATCCGCCGCGGGCTCGAGCGCACGGCACGCCAATATGGCGTCGAGATCGTCGACGTCCGGATCAAGAGCGCCGACCTGCCCGACGGCACCCCGCTCGAGAGCGCCTACCAGCGCATGCGCACCGCCCGCGAACAGGAAGCCCGCTCGATTCGCGCCGAAGGCAGCAAGCAGGCGCAGATCATCCGCGCCGAGGCGGACGCCCAGGCGGCCCGCACCTATGCCAACAGCTTCGGCAAGGATCCCGCCTTCTACGACTTCTACCGCGCCATGCAGGCCTATCAGCGCACCTTCGTCGGTGAGGACGGAAAAGCCCGTCCGACGACCGTGGTCCTCTCTCCGCAGAATGATTTCCTGCGCGAGTTCACGCAGGGCGGTGCACGCTGAGGTGGTTCAAGGGGCGTTCAGGCGCTTGACCTAGCACCGGGGTGGGGCTGTTCACGAGACACAAGGAAGTTCGACCGACATGACGACCGCGAAGGAGTCCTCCAAAGTGCGCTATGCCTACGGTGTCGCCGCTGCCCTGCTGATCGGCGGAAGCGCCTTTTCGATCGCCACCGGGCCGGTCGGTGCGCAGGTTGCCCAGAATGCGCCCGCCGCCATGCCGCCGCGCGGCGCGCCGGCCTCCTTTGCCGACCTCGCCGCCCGGCTCCAGCCGGCGGTGGTCAACATCCAGACTCGCCAGCGCGTGCCGGTCCGGCAGCGGCAGAACGATCCGCTGGGTGAGTTCCTGCGCCGATTCGGCCAGCCCGTTCCCCCCGAAGGCGGCCAGGGCGGTGAGCCGCAGACCCGCAATTCGGGCTCGCTCGGCTCCGGCTTCTTCATCTCGGCCGACGGCTATGTCGTGACCAACAACCACCTGATCCAGGGCGCGGCGGGGCCTGAAAGCACCGTGGACAGCGTCACCGTGATCCTGTCCGACCGGCGCGAGCTTCCCGCGCGGATCATCGGCCGCGATCCCGCCAGCGACCTCGCCCTCCTCAAGGTCGAGGGCAACAACTTCCCCTTCGTCAACTGGGGCGACAGCGAGCGTGCCCGGGTCGGCGACTGGGTGATGGCGATCGGCAATCCTTATGGCCTTGGCGGCACCGTCACCGCCGGGATCATCTCGGCGCTGCATCGCGGCCTCGACCGGGGCGGCGCCTACGACCGCTACATCCAGACCGATGCCAGCATCAACATGGGCAATTCGGGCGGTCCGATGTTCGACCTTGCCGGCAATGTCATCGGCGTCAATTCGGCGCTGATCAGCCCGACGGGCGCCAATGTCGGCATTGGCCTCGCCATCCCCGCCGAGCTTGCCCGGCCCGTGATCGACAGCCTTCGCCGCGGTCAGCGCCCGCAGCGCGGCTACCTCGGCATCAGCCTTCAGCGGCTGGAGGAAAGCGAATCGGCCGCGCTCGGCATCGAGCGCAACCGCGGCGAGCTGGTCCAGTCGGTCGTGCCTGGCCAGCCGGCCGAGCGCGCCGGGCTTCAGCAGGGTGACGTCATCCTCAGCATCGCGGGCCGCCCGGTCACTCCGGACGAGACCGCCTCCTTCCTCATCGCCAATGTCGCGCCGGGCACCCGCGTGCCGATCGAGGTCGTGCGCGATGGTCGCCGCCTCACCCTCAACACGACGGTGGTCCAGCGCCCGACCGAGGCCGAACTGGCACGAATCGGCGGCGGTGGCGGCGGTGCCGGCGACTTCGACCCGAACGACGAGAACCAGCCGGCCGTCCCCGCCGGCCAGGCGCTCGGCCTTTCGCTTCAGCCGCTCACACCGCAGATCGCGCGCGCGGTGAACGTGCCGCCGACCGCCCGCGGCATGGTGATCACCAACGTCGACCCGAACAGCGACGCCGCCGACAAGGGCCTTCGCCGCGGTGACGTCATCCTGTCGGTCAACCGTCAGCCGGTGGCGAGCTCGGCTCAGGTCACCGCCGCGGTCGACTCCGCCCGCCGCGCCGGCCGCACCGCCGTGCTGCTGCTGGTGAAGCGCGGGCAGGCGCCGGAGCAGTTCATCGGCATCGACATCGCGCGCTAAGAACGCGCGCGCTTCGACTTCGCTCAGCACGAACGGTCAACAGGCATCGTTCGTCCTGAGCGGAGCGCGCAGCGCGTAGTCGAAGGACTCTGCCTAGGCATTACCGCACGCAGCTTCTAAGCTGCGCCCCCATGAGCAGCATCTTCATCGGCGGGCGGAGCGGCGGCGGGTCGTCGCAGTGCCTCGAACTCAAGCGCGCCAACCGCCACGGGTTGATCGCGGGCGCCACCGGCACCGGCAAGACCGTCACCCTCCAGGGCCTGGTCGAAGGCTTCTCCGCCGCCGGAGTTCCCTGCTTCGTCGCCGACGTGAAGGGCGACCTGGCCGGTCTCGCCATGGCCGGCTCGCCCGCCGCCAAGACCCACGAGATCTTCGCCGCCCGCGCGGCCGAGCTTGGCCTTGCCGACTGGCGCTATGCCGACACTCCGGTTCAGTTCTGGGACCTGTTCGGCCAGCAGGGCCACCCGATCCGCACCACCATCAGCGAGATGGGCCCGTTGCTCCTCGCCCGCCTCATGAACCTCAACGAGGTGCAGGAGGGCGTCCTTACCATCGCCTTTCACGTTGCCGACAAGGAAGGCCTGCTGCTGCTCGACCTCGACGACCTCCAGGCGATGCTGGTCGCCTGCGGCGAGCGGGCGGAGGAGCTGACGCTCGAATATGGCAATGTCGCCAAGCCCACCGTCGGCGCCATCCAGCGCGGCCTGCTCCAGCTTCGCAGCCAGGGCGGCGATCATTTCTTCGGCGAGCCGGCGCTCGACCTCGAGGATCTGCTGAAGCTCGACGATGCGGGCCGCGGGATCGTCAACATCCTCGCCGCCGACCGGCTGATGGCGAGCCCGCGCCTTTACGCCACCTTCCTCCTCTGGCTCCTGTCCGAGCTGTTCGAGACCCTTCCCGAGGTCGGCGACCAGGACAAACCCAAATTCTGCTTCTTCTTCGACGAAGCCCACCTCCTGTTCGACGACGCGCCGCCCGCCTTGCTCGAAAAGGTCGAGCAGGTCGTCCGCCTGATCCGCTCCAAGGGCGTCGGCGTCTACTTCATCACCCAGAACCCGATCGACATTCCCGACAAGGTCGCCGGCCAGCTCGGCAACCGAGTTCAGCATGCCTTGCGGGCCTTCACTCCGCGCGACGCCGCCGCCGTGAAGAATGCCGCCGAGACCTTCCGTCCAAATCCGGACGTGGACGTTGCCAGCGCCATCACGGAGCTCAAGGTCGGCGAGGCGCTCGTCTCGCTGCTCCTTCCCGACGGCAGCCCGGCGCCGGTCGAGCGCGTGCTCATCCGCCCGCCTGCTACCCGGGTCGGACCGCTGACGGCGGAGGAACGGCAGGTCCTCCTTTCCACGGACGCGATCGGCCCCAAATACGACCAGGTCCTCGACCGCGACAGCGCCGCGGAAATCCTCAAGGCCAAGGCCAGCGAAGCGACAGCTGCCGCCGAAGCCGTCAAGGCCGACAAGGAGGAAGCCAAGGCCGCCGCCCTTGCCGCCAGGGAAGAGGCCCGCCTCGCCCGTGAGCAGGCGCGGGCCGATGCCGCCGCCCAGCGCGAAGCCGATCGTCAGCGCCGCGAGGCCGAGCGGGAGGCCGCCCGCCAGGCGCGCGAGGCCGCCCGCCCCTCCGCCTTCGACAAGGCCGTGCAGAGCGCCGCCCGCTCGGCCGCCAGCAGCGTCGGCCGGCAGCTCGGCAATCGCCTCCTCCGTGGCATCCTGGGCGGCCTTCTGAAGTGAGCTCTCTTTCCCTGCGGCCCGTCACCACCGCCGCCGACCGCAAGCGCTTCGTCGATCTCGTCTGGGACGTCTACCGCGCCGACCCCCACTGGGTCCCGCCGCTCAAGAGCGAGGTGCTGGGCCTCATCACGCCGGGCAAGAACCCCTGGTTCGAGCATGCCGAGGCCGCCTTCTGGCTGGCCGAGCGGGACGGCCGCCCGGTCGG
>ERZ1066120.1920-NODE-1920-length-10435-cov-5.382755_pt1 | contig 10435 bp, 7 predicted proteins | sample MGYA00382767_ERZ1066120 | MGnify/ENA primary metagenome ERZ1066120 (study PRJEB33369, sample SAMEA5778350) | biofilm metagenome | biome: Industrial cooling water; feature: Water cooling tower basin; material: Biofilm | place: United Arab Emirates | collected... | reverse complement strand
CTTTCGGCGCGATATGCGCGAGGTGATTTGCGCGATGGACGCCTTTGTTTTGCCGTCCTTCAAAGAGGGGCTTTCGATTGCGGTCATGGAAGCGATGGCGCTGCAAATTCCGGTTATCACGACCAATATCGCCGGAATGCCCGAAGTCGTGAAACCGGATTTCACCGGTCAACTCGTCGAGCCGGGCGATGTCGGCGCGCTCGGCGAAGCCGTGAAAACCGTGTTTGAAAAGCCCGATTTCGCGGCGGAAATGGCGCGCAACGGGCGCCGTTTTCTCGAAGAACACTTCGAGCAGCGCGTGTGTTTGCAACACATGGACGCTTATTTCGAGCGCATCGCCGCGCAGTCGAGAAAAGCGCACAGCGCGCCGCTGGAAACGCCGAATGGGGGCGCCAAAAGCCCGGCTTTCACCAAAAAATACGAGAAACTGAACACCACGCGCGGCGATTTGCGCTCGTTTTCCAATCTCGAACCCGCCGCGACCACCAAACCGCTGACGATTTTGCAATACATCACGCCGAGCCGCATCGGGGGCGCCGAAAGCTATTTTTTGCGGATGGTGACGCACCTTTCCAAAGCCGGGCACCGCGTGATTATCGTCACCAAACGCGACACGCCGCTGCGCGAAGAGTTGGAGCGGCTGATGGCGCAAGGCGTGAATTTGCATTTGCACGCGTGGCACACACACGGAAAAATCGACCCGCAAACGCTGGGGAGATTGATGGCGCTCATCAAATCCGAGCGCGTGGACGTGGTGAACACGCACCTCACGACGGCTTCGTGGATTGGCTCGCTGGCGGCGCGCGCGGTGGGCGTTCCGGTCGTGGCGCGCGTTCCGGCGACCGAACGCCCACGCTTTTATCTGTATGCCGATCACCTCATCGCGGTGTCGCACGGCGTGCGCGAACACCTGATTCACGAGGGCGTCGCGCCACACAAAATCGCGGTGTTTTACAACGGCATCAACCTCGAAGACAACCGCGCGACGCTCGATTTGAGCAGCGCCAAAGCGCGGCTCGGCCTGCCCGCCGACGCGCGCACCGTCGGCGTGGCGGCCTCGTTGATCGCGCGCAAAGGCCACCGGTTTTTGATGGAAGCGGTGCAAAATCTCGAAGCGCAATTCGGGCCGATTCACCTGATTTTCGCGGGCGAAGGCAATCAGGAAACCAATCTGCGCGAACAGGCGAGCGCGCTGGATCGCGCCGAACGCACGCATTTTCTGGGCTTTCGGCGCGATATGCGCGAGGTGATTTGCGCGATGGACGCCTTTGTTTTGCCTTCGCTCAAAGAGGGACTTTCCAACGCCGTGATGGAAGCGATGGCCCTGGAACGGCCCGTCGTGGCGACCAATATCGCCGGAATGCCCGAAATCGTGCGCAGCGGCGACAACGGAATTTTGGTGCCGCCCGCCGACGTGAAGGCGCTCGAAACAGCGCTCGCCACGATTTTTGAAGACCCCGAAAACGCCGCGCGCATGGGCCGCGCAGCCAGAGAATTTTTGCAGAAAAACCTCGAACAAAGCGCCTGCCTCGCGCAAGTCGAAGACTATCTGCAACGCGTCGCGTTTTGGGGGAGCAAAAGCAGGTAACGGCGGTTTGCGTTCGACGCTCGATTTTCGATTTTTCAATCCGTAAACGCCGATGATTTGTAGGGACGCTGCTCCCTGCGTCCTTATCGCGGCAACAGAGAGGACGCAGGGAGCAGCGTCCCTACAAATCACCAAATCACCGAATAGAGAGGACGCAGCAAGCAGCGTCCCTACAAATCACCAAATCACCGAACAGAGAGGACGCATTGCCATGCGTCCCTACTCTGAAAATTGAAACGGCGTCCGCTTTCCATTTCTCATGTCGCAAATTCCACTACTCACCCTCGAAAATTTCATCGCGCGCCCAGACTGGGCGCCGTTGCCGCGCGATCCCGTCGCGTTGCCCGACAACGCCAAAATTTTGATTCTCAAACTGTCGGCGATTGGCGATTGTCTCGTCGCCTCGCCGGTTGCGCGGGCTTTGCGGCTGCGCTATCCGGGCGCGCACCTCGCGTGGGCGGTGCAAAGCAAGGCCAAAGCCGTCGTCGAGGACAACCCGCACCTCGACGAAACGCTTGTCTGGAACGGCCAGTGGAACGACGCGCGGCGCCTCATCCGCGAAATTCGCGCGCGCCGTTTCGATGCCGTCGTCGATTTGCAGGGCGCCCTCAAAAGCGCGCCGTTTCTCACTTTTTCGGGCGCCGCGACGCGCGTGATTTCGAGTCGCGCCGAAGCCATCGCGCAAAAAGGCGCCAATTTCATCGTGCCGATGCCGTCGCCGCCGCCACACGCTGCCGAGCAGTATTTGCGCGTCGCGGGCGCGCTCGATATTTCGCCCGACGCACCGCGCGACCTCGAAATGGGACTGCGCGACTCCGAACACGCCTTCGCCGCGCAATTCCTCGCGCAAAATGGCTTTAATTCCAACGGCGTTGACGGCGCGCGAAAACTGCTCGGACTCAATCCGGGCGCGGCGCGCGCCATCAAACAGTGGCCGCCCGAACAGTTCGCGCGCCTGGGCGATTTGGCGCACCAAAGTGGCGTGCAAACCGTTTTGTTCGGCGGCCCCGGCGAGGAAGAACTGGCGCGAAAAATCGCCGATGCGATGCAAACGCCGCCGATTTTCGCGGCGGGAAAAACCAATCTGAAACAGCTCGGCGCGCTTTTGCAACGCTGCGATTTGCTGGTTTCGGGCGACACCGGCCCGATGCACATCGCCGCCGGCGTCGGCACGCGCGTGCTGGCGCTTTTCGGGCCGACCGACCCATTTCGCACCGGCCCCGCCGGAGCGCGACACGTCGTTTTAGCGCGCGATTTGCCGTGCCGCCCCTGCTTTCAAAAACCGACCTGCAAACACTTCGAGTGCCTTTCGCAGCTGCGCGCCGAGGAGGTGTGGACGGTTGCCGAAAAACTCCTCGCTTGAACCTCGTTTAACCCGCGAAACGCTCGAAACGCTGCCCAAAACCGCGCTGCACACGCCGCGCAACAGCACCAAAGCCAACGTTTATTTCGTCGAGTGGAACGGCCAGAAAATCGTGGTGAAAGACATTCGCAACCGCCCGATTTGGACGCGTTTCACGGTCGCGCTGTGGCTTTTGCGCCGCGAAATCAAGGCGCTCGCGGCGCTCGAAACCGCCGGACTCCGCGAAACGCCGCACCTGCGCGGCCAGGGCCGCGACTTTTTCGCGGCGCGGTTTTGCCAGGGTCAGCAGCTCAAGAAATTCGCGCGCGGCGAAGTGCAAAGCGCCGTCATCGAACGCGTCGAAGCGGCGCTGCAAAGGGCGCACGCGGCGGGCATCGTTCACGGCGATTTGCACCGCGAAAACATTCTCGTGGACGAAAACGGGCAAATCTCGATTTTGGATTGGGCTTCGGCGTCGGTTTTCGGGCAAAACAAGCGACGACTATGGCACGAATGGCTCGCGCTCGACCGGCGCGCGCTCGCCAAAATCAAGGCGCGCTACGCGCCGCAACTGCTGGCCGACGAAGAAAAACTCATCCTCGAACAGGGCGGCTCGCCGCTTTACCGCAAGGTGCGCGAGTTCGGGTTTCGCGTGCGCCGCGCGCTCGGCAACAAAAAAGCCGACTCGATGCAACGCTCGGTGAAAACCTACTCCAAACTGGCGAACTCGGCGCCCGAATCACCGACGACGCCCCCCGAATCGCCCACCAAAAACACAGGAGAAACGCCCGCATCGTGAGCAAAATTGCGTTTTACAACTTTGCGGCGCTCGCGCTTTCGCCGCTGCTGCTGGCCCAAAAATCCGCGCGGTTTTTGCGGCGGCGCGAAGATTACGAATGGGCGCTCGACCGCGCGTTTGCGCCGAAAATCGCGCCGAAATCGAAGCGGCGCCGCGTGGTTTTCGTGGCGCTTTCGTGGGGCGAAACCGCGATGCTGGAACGCCTTTCGCGCGAAATCGAAGCGCGGCGCGACGACGTGGAAATCGTGTGGGCCATCCGCGAAAAAGCGGCGCGAAAACTGGCGAAAACCCACTTCCCGACGCGCGTTCTGGCGCCGATGCCCTTCGATTTCGCGCCGTTCGCGCGGCTGTGGGCCGCGCGAACCGCGCCCGATGTTTTGGTCGTCCTCGAAAAATTCTGGTGGCCGAATCTGCTGTTCGCCGCCAAAGCGCGCGGCGCCAAAATCGTCCTCGCCAACGGGCGCGCGCGGGGCCGCAAAACTCTGCGCTACAAACTTCTCGCGCCCTATCAGCGCTGGATTTTGGGCGCCTTCGACGCGATTTTGCTCGGCGATCAAAGCCAAATCGAAAATCTGCGCGAAGTGTTGCCGCGCCCCTCGCGCGCGGTGGCAACAGGCAACATCAAATTCGCGTTCACGCAAATCGAGCCGCCAAAAAACGCCGATTCGCTGCGAATCTGGGCAACGCAAAACGGCGAAAAACCGCTTTTCGTGGCCGGAAGCACGCACGAATCCGACGAAAACTGGCTGCTCGAAACCTTTCCCTTCGACGACGCCAACTTGCTGCTCGCGCCGCGCGATTTGCGCCGCGCCGACGCCGTTTTCGCGCGATTTTCCGAGAAATTTCGCGTCGCACGGCGCAGCGAAAACCCCGATTCGGAGGGCGCGCCGGTTCTGCTGCTCGATTCGATGGGCGAATTGCCGTTCGTTTATCAGTGGGCGCGCGCGGCCTATGTCGGCGGCGCGATTTCGGGGCGCGGCCACAACATTCTGGAGCCGCTCGCCTGGAACGTGCCGGTGAGTTACGGCCCCAATCGCGGCGATTTCGAGGGCGCACAACGCGCCGCCGAAGAGTTTGAAGTCGGATTTCGCTGCGAAAAACCGCAGCAGTTGCGCGAATTCTGGCACCGATTTCTGGAACGACAGGCCGATTTTTCAACGCGCTGCACCGCCCTTTTCGCGGCCAACGCCTCGGCCTTCGAGTTCACGGTGACGCAAATTCTGGCGCAAATTGGTTGACCGTTTTGCCGCTCGACAGAAACTTTTCGTCCCCAGAAAGAAAATTGGTAGAGGCTCCAAGGTATGATGTAGCGGCACTGCCGTGCTCTTCCAATCTTCGGCCCGAAAATGATGAGGTCGCCTCTACACAAAAGTCACAGGGCGAAGATTGGAAGAGCACGGCAGTGCCGCTACCGAGAAAATCGAGCCACTACCAGAAAATTTTCGCTGCCAGACAAAACCAAAAGGCCGCCGAGTCCAAAATTTTGGCTGCCAGAGGCGAACAAAAGGCTGCCAGAGAGAAACAAATCGTTGCCAGAGAGAAACAAATCATTGCCGGGCAGAAACTTTTCGTTGCCAGAGGCGAACAAAAGGCTGCCAGAGAGAAACAAATCGTTGCCAGAGAGAAACTTTTCGCTATTGATTAGGGAAATTCATAGCCGGAGTATTTTTAATTAGCAACGTTGATCAATCCAGACCGCACAGGACGCGCGAGTGAATTCAAATCGCGCCACATTTCGCTAAATTTTCCGCGATGTCGCAACCGTTTCGCATTCTCGAACTTACCGGCTCGAACCGCATTGGCGGCGTCGAAACTTATCTTTTGCGTCTTGGCGATTTCCTCCAATCGCGCGGCCACGAGGTGCTGTGGGCCACGCGCGAAGGCAAGGCGCTCACGCGCGAGTTGCAAGCGCGCGGGCACGACGTTCACCCGTTTTATCGCGCCTCGAAATGGAATCCGACGACGCTTTTTCGTTTGGTTCAACTGCTCAAATCGCGGCGCGTGGACGCGATTCACACCCACATTTTCGCGGCCAATTCCATCGGCGCGCGCGCGGCGCGTCTGGCCAAAATCCCCTCGATTGCGCGCGTGCCCGCCGCCGAAAATGCCGCGCCCTACTTTGGCTCGACTTACGTCACGGCGGTTTCCAAAAACGTGGCGCGCCATATCGCGGCGCAGGGCGTGGCGAGCGAAAAAATCCGCGTGTTTTACAACGGCGTCGAGACGGCGCGATTTGCCGATTTGCCCGAAAAAGAGGCGATGCGCGCGCGGTTTGGCGTGCCGCAAAACGCGTTTTGCGCGGTGTGCGCCGCGAGTTTTACGCCGCGAAAAGGCCAGAAATTTCTGCTCGAAGCCGCCAAAAATTGGCCCGATTTGCACGTTTTGCTGGCCGGAGAAGGCGGCGAAGAAGCGGCGCTGCGCGCGTTTTGCGAAACGCACGACCTGCGAAATCGCGTGCATTTCGCCGGATTTTTGCGCGACGTGCGCGAAGCGCTGGCGGCGGGCGACGCCTTTGTTTTGCCGTCGAGTTTGGAAGGCTTGCCCAACGCCGTCCTCGAAGCGCAGGCCGCAGGAATGGCCGTCGTCGCCACCGATGTCGCGGGCACGAGCGAAATCGTGCGCGACGGCCAAACCGGTTTTTTGGTGCCGCCGCGAAACAGCGCGGCGCTGGCCGATGCGCTCGGAAAATTGCGCGCTGGCGACGTGCGCCGCGAACTCGGAAAAAACGCGCAAAAAATGGCGCGCGACGAATTTGAAAGCGCGCTTTGCCTCGAAAAATTTGAGCGTTTCGTGGGCGAAGTCGTGACAAACTGGCGCAACGGACGCGCTCTGGCGCCCGCCGATTCGAGCTGGCAATAACCGCGAAAAACCAAATGGAGTTTTTGATTTTCTGAAACAGGAAATTTGACGTGGCGGCACTGCCGTGCCCTTCCAATCTTCGCCCCGTTACTTTGATGTAAAGGCACTCTATCACTTTCGGGACGAAGATTGGAAGGGCACGGCAGTGCCGCCACGTCAAATTTTTCGCAACGCCAAGGACGCATCGCCATGCGTCCCTACAAAAATCACGACTCAAAAAAAGCATCAATTTTCTCGCAACGCCAAGGACGCATTGCCATGCGTCCCTACAGGAATCACGACTCAAAAAAAAGATGAACGCGCCCAAAAACGCCCCTGCTTCTTTGCCTTTTTCCGCGACCGCGCAAGCCGCGACCGCGCAAGCCGCGACTGCGCAGGCCACGACCGCCGAAGCCGTTGCGAGCGCGCGCGTCAAAAAACTGCCGCTTTGCGTGGCGATGGCGGCGCCCGTGACCAAAATTGCCACGTTTCATCCGGCTTCGGTGTCTTCGCTCGTGCAATCGCTGCCGGCTTTGGTGGCGCTGCGCGAAAGTTTTCCGGGCGCGAAAATTTGCTCGTTCGCGCGCGCGCCGCTCGTTTCGTTTTTGCAAAATTTCGGCGCCGTTGACGAGGTTTTCGCGCGGCCCGGCGGCGATGTTTCGGGCCAGGCCGCACTGATGGCGCGGCTTCGCGGCGGCGATTACGACATCGCGCTTTCGTTTTCGCAAAGCTCCAATGCCTTGCTTCTGACGTGGGCGACGGGCGCCGAAATTCGCGCCGGTTTCGTGCCTTCGCGCCTCGAATCGTTTCTCACGCACAAAGTCGAAAAAAACGGGCCGTTTTCGGCGTTTTGCGCGCTCGAACTCGCCAAATCGGTCGGCGCGCACGGGCGCGGCGCGGCGCCGCTCGATTTTCTCGGCATTCCGCCCGAAGCCGCGCAAAAGGTGCAAAAATGGCTCGATGGCGCCGCGATTCCGTCGCGGTTTTTCGTGGTCGCGCCGAGTTTGCCGCGCCGCGCGCCGCGCCCGAAACTCGCGGTTTCCAAGGGCCAGCAAAGCCCGCTCGATCATTGGAATCACGCGATTTTCGGCGCCGCGCAATCGTGGCCGTGCGTCTTGGCCGCGCCCGAAAAATGGGAGTTCGTCGCGCCGCCCGACGCCAAACCGTTTTTCAACGCCAGCGCCAAACTCGACGCGCTGCTTTTGGCGGCTTTGGTGGCCAAAAGCAGCGGCGTTTTGGGCGATGAAAGCGGCGCGCTGGAGTTGGCGCGATTCTTCAAAAAACCGCTCGCGCAAGGCGATTTCAGCGACGTTTTGGAAAAATCGCGTCACACTTTCGGGCTGTAAGAAACAGTCCGAAAATCCGTCATGAACCCGCAACCCCAGTTAGATTTGTCCGACGTGCGGCTCTACTCCATCCGAGAGCGACAAAACAAAGTTGAAACCGATTTTTTCGGTTCGGTGTTGCCGCGCGGCGCTTCGTTCGCGCAGTTTTTCGATTCGCTGCCCGATATTTTGGCCGGAAAAGAGCTGCGCGCCGTCGTCGAGGCCATCGTGCGCGCCAAACAAAATCGGCGCAAAGTTCTGGTCACGATGGGCGCGCACGTCATCAAAGTCGGGCTTTCGCCGCTGCTGATTGATTGGATGCAGCGCGGGATTTTGGACGGACTCGCGCTCAACGGCGCGGGCGCGGTTCACGATTCCGAAGTCGCCAGATTCGGCGTCACGAGCGAAGATGTCGGCGCCGGAATCGCGTCGGGAACCTTTGGAATGGCGCGCGAAACCGGCGAATTTATCAACGGGAGCGCGGTTTTGGCGCACGAAAACGGCTGGGGTTTCGGCGAAACGCTGGGCCGAAATTTAATCGAAGAAAACGCGCCGTTTCTCCCAAAATCGCTGCTCGCCAACGGCCAAAAACTGGGGATTCCGGTCACGATTCACGTGGCGATTGGCTCGGACATCACGCATCCGCATCCTTCGATGGACGGCGCCGCGACGGGTGCCGCGACGTTTAACGATTTCAAAATCTGGGCGAACTGCGTGAAAGACCTTTCCGAAGGCGTGCTGCTCAATTTCGGTTCGAGCGTTTTGCTGCCGACGATTATCGAAAAATCGCTCGCCGTGACGCGCAACCTCGGCCACGACGTGCGCGATTTCACCGGCGTGAATTTCGATTTCATCCAGCATTATCGCTCGAATTGGAATCCGGTTCGCCGCGCCAACGAACTCTCAAACGGCAGCGGGCGCGGCATCGCCATCACCGGCCATCACGAACTCACTTTGCCGCTGCTTTTCGCCGCCGTGAATGAAAAATTGGGGGAATTTTGAGCGAGTTTTTCTTGCAATTGCCGCAGATTTTCGCGTGTGGCGCGCGCGTTCACGTGTTCGGCGATTCGATGCTCGACGAGTGGATTTGGGGCGAAGCGACGCGCATTTCGCACGAAGCGCCGGGGCCGGTTTTGCGTTGCACGGGCAGAAAAACCGCGCCGGCCGCCGCGGCGAACGTGGCGATGAATCTGCTTTCGCTGGGCGCCAGGGTCGAAATTTCGGGCGCGATTGGCGACGACGAAGCGGGCCGCGACCTCAAAGCGACACTCGAAAATGCCGGAGCAAAGACGCAGTTCGCAACCGATTTTTCGCGGCCCACGACGCTCAAAACGCGCGTCGTGGCCGGAGCGCAACAAATGGTGCGCATCGACCGCGAAAACGACGCGCCGTCGCAAATTCGGTTTTTGCCCGAATTTGCGGAGGTTTCGGCGCTGTGCCTGAGCGATTACGACAAAGGTTTGGCGGCGTCGGGCGCTTTTGAGCGCGCCATCGAAGCGGCGAAAAACGCCCAAATTTTGGTAACGGCTGGCCCGAAACCGGCGAATTTGGCGCGGTTTCGCGGCGCCGATTTCGTTTCGCTCAACCTCAAAGAAGCGCGCGAGGCGAGCGGAAATTCGCTCGAAACCGACGCGCAAATCGAAGAAAACGGCGCGCTTTTGCGCGCGAAATTCGAGTTCGGCGCGCTGTGCATCACGCGCGGCGGCGCGGGCGTTTCGCTGTTTCAAAGCGGCGAAACGCCGCAGCATTTCGCGGCGCATCGCATCGAAGTTTTCGATGTCGCGGGCGCGGGCGACACGTTTTTAAGCGCCGCCACGCTCGCGCTCGCAGCGGGGCAAAGCGCGCCCATCGCCGCGCAAATCGGAAATTTAGCGGCGGCGTGCAGCGTGCGACACGTCGGAGTCGTGGCCGTTTCGCCAACGGAAATGATGGAACTGGCGACGGGGGAATTTTGAGTTTTGAGGGCAACCACAGGGGTTGCCCCTACAATGGACGTGATTCCGTAGGGGCAACCCCTGTGGTTGCCCTCGAAATTCTGCGCGTTAGGTTGGCAAAAGGCGCCTCAAAATTTGGGTTAAAAACCCACAAATTTAAAAGCAAATGCACTTCCAAACCGAACTCGAAAACCGCCGCGCGGCGGGCGAAAAAATCGTTTTCACCAACGGCTGTTTCGATATTTTGCACGTCGGACACGTCGAACTTCTCAGCCGCGCGAAATCGCTCGGCGATTTTTTGGTCGTGGGCCTCAATTCCGACGCGTCGGTGCGCCGCTTGAAAGGCGATTCGCGTCCGATTCATCCGCAAAACGCGCGCAAAACCGTGTTGGAAGCGCTGCGCTGCGTGGATGCCGTCGTCGTTTTCGAGGACGACACGCCGATCCAAACGCTCGAATGGGTTCGGCCCGATATTCACGTGAAGGGCGGCGATTACACGCCCGAAGCGTTGCCCGAAGCCGCGACGGTGAAAAAATACGGCGGAAAAATCGAAATTTTGCCGATCATCCAAGGATTTTCGACCACAAACGCGCTCGAAAAATCCGCAAT
>ERZ1066120.1918-NODE-1918-length-10451-cov-4.447865_pt1 | contig 10451 bp, 4 predicted proteins | sample MGYA00382767_ERZ1066120 | MGnify/ENA primary metagenome ERZ1066120 (study PRJEB33369, sample SAMEA5778350) | biofilm metagenome | biome: Industrial cooling water; feature: Water cooling tower basin; material: Biofilm | place: United Arab Emirates | collected... | reverse complement strand
GGAAGCCGACGAAAATACATCCGAAAATTCCATTGCCATTCTGCCGTTTAAATTGCTCGGCTCTACTTCGCGCGACGAAGACGCGGGCGCGGCGGGCGACGATTACCTGCGCGTCGGGCTGGCGGACGCGCTCATCTCGCGTTTGAGCGGCGTGCGCCGCCTGCTGGTGCGGCCGACGAGTTCGATTCTGCGTTTTCAGGACGCGGCGGACGTTTTCGCCGCCGGGCGTGAGTTGAACGTGGCTTTCGTCGTCGAAGGAACGATTCGCTCGGCGGGCGAGCGCATTCGCGTCTCTGTCCGGCTGCTTTCGGTCAAAGGTAATTCGACCGTCTGGTCGGGAAATTTCGACGAGCCTTTTACCGACGTTCTGGAAATCGAGGACTCGATTTCCGCGCGCGTGGCCGAAACGCTTCTGCCGCATCTGACGAGCGAGGAGGAAGCGCGCCTGCATCGGCGCGGGACGAATTCGCCGGCCGCTTACGACGCCTATTTGCGTGGGCGGCATTTCGCCAACGAGTTTAAGGAAGATTCGTTGCCGAGGGCGGTCGAATCCTACCGCGAAGCCGTTCGGCTCGACCCGCATTTCGCGCTGCCGCACGTCGGAATCGCCGATTTTTACGTGCTTTCGACGCTCATCGGCGTGCTGCCGCCGCGCGAAGGCTACCCGCTGGCCAAAGAAGAACTGCGGCTCGCGCTCGAAGCCGACGAAACGCTGGCCGAAGCGTATTCGCTGCTCGCTTTTATCGCCCTGCTCTACGATTGGGATTGGCCTAAAGCCGAAAGGCTCGTCGCCCGCGCGCTCGAAATCAATCCGAATTATCATCTCGCGCGCGACGTGCGGGCGCACATTCTCGCGTCGCAGGGCGTTGCCGACGAAGCCGCCAGGGAAATCAAACTGGCCGAATCGCTCGACCCGCTCGCGCCGCGCGCGAAACTGATGACTTCGTGCGTGCTTTATCAAACCCGCCACTTCAACGAAGGCGCGCGCAAGGCGTTCGAGGCTTTGGAGATGGAGGTGAGTTCGCCGATCTCGCTGCTGCATTACGGAAATTCCCTGACGCACGGCGTCAACGTCGAAAAAGCGGTCGAGGTTTTGCGCCGCAGCGCGCGACTTTGGGAAAATTCCGCCATACCGAGGTATATGCTGTGCTTTGCGCTCGCGGCGGGCGGGCAGACGGAGGAAGCGCGCCGGGTTTTGGACGAAATCCTGAAAATCGCCGAAATGCAGAGCGTCAAGCCGTATTTCGTAGCGATGGCCTACACGGCGCTCGGCGAAATTGATGCGGCTTTCGAGTGGTTTGAAAAATCAATCGAGCAGCGCGACGACTGGATGCTTTGGTTCGGGACGGACATTAAGCTCGACGCGCTGCGCCGCGACGCGCGTTATTTTGAAATTCTGCGGAAAACCAACAACCCGATCATCAGCCGTCAACTGCCGGTATCTTCGCCGCGTGGAAGCCAAACGACAACCGGCAGCCGCGAAAAATCAATCGCCGTTTTGCCTTTGAAAATGCTCGGAACGGCGAGCGCGGACGACGAGTATTTGACCGTCGGATTGGCGGACGCGATGATCACGCGGCTTTCGAGCGTGCGCCGCCTCGTCGTGCGCCCGACGAGTTCGGTTCTGCGCTTCGGTGAGCGCGAGGATTTGTTTGAAGCCGGGCGCGAACTCGGCGTGGATTTCGTTTTGAGCGGCAGCCTGCGCCGTTTCGGCGAGCGGCTCAGGATTTCGGCGCAGCTTCTCGACATCAAGACGAACGCGACGCGCTGGGCGCAGAATTACGACGAAAAATCGTCGGACATTCTCGAACTCGAAGACACGGTTTCCGAACAAGTCGCCAAATCCCTGATTTCGCATCTGACGGGCGAAGAAGAAAGGCAGTTGCAAAAGCGCGGCACGAACGACGCGAGCGCCTACGAATCCTACCTGCGCGGGCGTTTTTACTGGAATCTGCAGACCGAGGAAAGCTTCGCCAAGGCGCTCGCCTTTTACGAGCGCGCCATCGAATTCGATCCCGATTACGCGCTGGCTTATGCGGCAATTGCTGATTTCTACGTTTATCTCGGCATTCACTGCGTGCTGCCGTTCGCTGAAGGCACGCGCCGCGCCAAAATCGCCGCGCTGAAGGCGGTCGAGCTGGACGAAACTTCCGCCGAGGCGCAGAACGCGCTCGGCATCATCGCCATCAATCAGGATTTCGATTGGCGGCGCGGCGCCGAGCATATGCGCCGCGCCATCGAGCTGAACCCGAACATCGTTTCGGCGCGCCGCTGGTATAACGCGCTGCTGCTGCAAAGCGGTTTGCTCGAAGAAGCGTCGGAGCAGGCGCGGAAAATCGCCGAACTCGACCCCGATTCGCTGCTCAGCCTGCATTTTACGGCGTGGACGCATTATCACCGGCGCGAGTTCGACCGCTCGCTGGAAGTTTACGAGCAGATGCTCAAGAGCGAGCCGTTTTACGCCTGGGGCTATTTGACCCAGAGCTGGCTGCTCAGGTGCGCCGGTCGTTTCGACGAGGCGATTAAGGCGGCGCGAAAAGCGGTCGAACTCGCGCCGAACAACGCGATGTATCACGCCGGGCTGGCCGCCGCCGAAGCCGCCGCCGGTCGCCGCGACGAAGCTTTTAAAACGCTCGCCGAAATCGAAAGAATGGCGGCGACCGGCTACGTTTCGCCGTTTATGCAGGCGACGGTTTACTGCGCGCTTGACGATTCTGACCGCGCTTTTGCCGAGCTCGAAAGAGCCTACGACGAGCGCGACGTGTGGGTCGTCTGGATCGGCATTGACCCGCAGTTTGAAAAATTGCGCGCGGATGATCGCTATCAGACTTTGCTGCGGCGAATGAATCATCCGCTGGCGGCGGATAAGCGAAAAATCAACGACGGACCGGAACAAAGCGATAAATCCGAAGGAAAATCAATCGCCGTGCTGCCGCTCAAATTCATCGGCGCGGCCGAAGCCGAAGATGAATACTTGTCAGTCGGTCTGGCGGACGCGATGATTACCCGTTTGTCGAACGTGCGGCGTCTCGTCGTGCGCCCGACGAGTTCGGTTCTCAAATTTGAAAATTGGGAAGACCCGTTCGCCGCCGGACGCCAGCTCGGCGCGGATTACATTCTCTGCGGCACGATTCGCCGCGCCGGCGAGCGCATCCGCATTTCGGCGCAGCTTTTGGACGTGAAATCGAACGCTTCGCTCTGGGCGGACAAATTCAACGAAAAATTCACCGACGTTCTGGAACTCGAAGACGTCGTGGCGGAACGGGTCGGCAGTCTTTTGATTCCGAAGCTCACGGGCGAGGAACGCCGTCAGCTCGCCAAGCGCGGAACGGACGACCCGCAGGCGTTCGAGGCTTACCTGCGCGGGCGTTTTCATCTGAATTTGTTCACGCCCGACAATTTCGAGAAAGCCAAAACTCATTTCGAGCGGGCGATTGAAATTGATCCGCGCTACGCGCTGGCGTATGTCGGGCTGGCCGAGTATTATTTCGTGCTCGGAACTTTTGCGACGATGCCGCCGCGCGAAAGTTTTGTCAAATCGCGCGAGATGTACGAGCGGGCAATCGAAATTGACGATTCGCTCGGCGAAGCTCACGGCATTCTCGGCTTCACTTATTTCGCCGATCTGGATTTTGAAAAGGTCGAGAAAACGCTGCGGCGCGGCGTCGAATTGAATCCGAACTACGCGCTCTCGCGCGTCTGGCTGTCGGTTCTGTTGACCTCGCAGGGCAAACGGGACGAAGCGGTCGCCGAAGCGAAACGCGCCGCCGAATTGAATCCGCTCTCCAGCTTTGACGGGCAGCATTACGCCTGGATTTTGTATCACGCGCGCCGCTTTGACGAAGCCGTCGCGCAGGCGCGCAAGGTTCTGGAAAACGAGCCGAATTTCAGCCACGGACTCGGAATCTTGGGCTGGATGTTTCGTCACTTGGGGCATTCCGAAGAATCAATAATCTACGCGCGCCGAGCCGTCGAGCTGAGCGGCGGAAATCCGTGGCTCGTCGCCAGTCTCGCCGCTTCGCACGCGAAAGCCGGCGAATCCGAAAAAGCGCGCGAGATTTTGCGCGAATTGGAAAATTCCGCCGCGCGCGCGCCGGCACGCTACATTTCTCCCTTTTGCCTGTCGCTCGCGTATAGCTTTCTCGGCGAAAATGACAAGGCTTTCGAGCTGCTGGAAAAATCTATCGAAACCAGAGATGTGTGGTCAATCTGGATTCCGTCCGAACCGCAGCTCGACCGGTTGCGCTCGGACGAGCGTTTTCAAAATTTGCTCGACCGCTTGAACGGTTCGCCGCCGCCGCCGCCGCAAAAAACCGCGCCCGAAAAAATCGTTGCCGCGCAGCCCGTAACCGGCGCGGGCGAAAAATCAATCGCCGTTTTGCCGCTGAAGCTTTTGGGAATGTCGAACACCGGCGAAAGCGCGACGGGCGAGGAATTTATCGGGGTCGGTCTGACCGACGCGCTGATTACGCGGCTTTCAAAAGTGCGGCGCTTTCTGCTGCGCCCGACCAGTTCGGTTTTGCCGTACGCCGAGGAGCGGCAGCGGCAAACCGATCCGTTTGCCGCCGGGCGCGAACTCGGCGTGGATTTCGTCCTCGACGGCAGCGTCCGGCGCGGCGCGGCGCGGATTCGCGTCAGCGTTCAGCTTTTGAGCGTGCGCGACGGCGCGACGCTCTGGGCGGAAAGCTTTGACGAAAAATTTTCGGACGTTTTGGAACTCGAAGATTCGATCGCGGAAAAGGTCGCGCAATCCTTGATTCCGCAACTGAGCGGCGAAGAGCGTCTCAATCTCGAAAAACGCGGCACGAATTCGCCCGCCGCCTTCGAGGCTTATATGCGCGGGCGCTTTCACTGGAATCAATTCACGCCCGACGCGCTGCTCAAAGCGCGCGCGGCTTTTCAGACGGCGATTGATCTCGATTCGCGTTACGCGCTCGCCCACGTCGGGCTGGCGGATTTCTACATTTGGGCGAATATTTACGGGCTGATTCCGTCCGGCGAATCGCTGCCGCAGGCGGAAGCGGCGGCGCGGCGCGCCATCGAACTCGACGAGCGTTTGGGCGAGGCTTATGCGTCGCTCGGACTGACGAAACAGAATCGTTTTAGCTGGCGGGAAGCCGAACGACTCTATCGAAAGGCTTTGGAACTTTCCCCGAATTACGTCCACGCTCACGAATGGTGGGCGGCGCAGCTCGTCGGTCACGGAAATTTCACGGAAGGCGCGCGCGAAATTCGCGTCGCCGAGCGGCTCGACCCGCTCAGCTTGCGGACGAAAACTTTAGTGGCGTGGACGCTCTATCAAGCGCACCGCTACGACGAAGCGTTGGAAATCGCCCGGCAAATCGTTGATCTGGACAAAAATTACCCGCAGGGCTACGCGCAAATCGGCAACAATCTGCGGCAATTGGGACGAACTGACGAGGCGGTCGCCAATTACCGAATATTCAACGAGATGATTCCCGACTCGGCGCTGGCGAAATGTTCGCTTTGTCATATGCTCGCCGCCGCCGGCCGGATAGACGAAGCGCGACAAATATTGAATGAAATGGAGTCGCTCGCTTCCGCCGGCCACGTCAAGCCGTATTTTCTCGGCATGGCGCAGGTCGCGCTCGGCGAACGGGACGCGGCGTTTGCGAATTTTGAAATCTCGGTCAACGAAAACGATCCGTGGATGCTCTGGTTCGGCACCGAACCGCTGCTCGCTTCCATCCGCGACGACGAGCGTTATCGCGCGTTGATGCGGCGGATGGATCTTCCGCTGCTCGATCACAGTTTGAAAGGACAATCTTAAACTTATGCCCGAATGCAAATTTTACGGCGGCATCACGCGCCCCGAACTCGATCATCTGCGCCGCGATCTGGCGGCCGAAGGCATTAACGTTCCCGAAGGCGACGACGTGGAATTCAAAGCAATCTTCGGCGTTCACCTGCGCGCCACTTACGACGAAGCGAAGGAAACCTTAAAAGTCGCGATCACCAAAAAGCCGTTCTTCGTGCCCGAATCCGAAGTCTGGAAAATCGTCGACGCCGGCACCGCGCCGTATGTCGGGTGAAAATTTGGAAGCTGAATTAGAATATTATGGAAGTGTGGACTTTAACTCATCTGCTTAATAAGGCTGGGCAGCATATTGCATCTGAGCCTCATATCCGCATTCAAATATTTGATTTAGTCTCGCCTCTTTTTCTTGGCTTTTCTTATCACGGCGAACTTCTGTTATTGGTCTTGAAAGGCGCTTGTAGAATAAAGACAGAAAATGAATCTCAGATTATTGATGTCGGGGATCAAATCCTGCTGACTGAGGGTGAAAAATTTGAGGTCTCGTCACTTTCTGCAGATTCTTCATCTATCATCCGATTGATATGGGCACCGGGGCTAAATCGATGCAAAATATGCTGGGATAATGGCGCTCGTTTCTTTTCAGCTTAGGACTGTAAAAAAGGGCGAGAATTGCTTCTCACCCTTCCCGCCTTCCGAGCGTCCCTCCTTGCTGTTGTTGGAACTTGTCGAAGTTTTATCTACTGCGCGGCCGCCAGCACGGCTTCGGCCATTTTTTCGACCATCGGCGAGAGAAGGTCTTCGCCGTCGGCTTTGGCTTTGGCTTTCATCGAATTTTTGACCTTGATCGCGCCGTCGTCGGTCGAAGTCAGGCTGTAGTCAAAGGTAAACTGATCCTTCGCCTTTGTCGTCGAGGCGATGTTCGCCGCCGTGTAAATCGCCGTTTGCGCGACCGCGCCGGTCACGATGCCGGCGGTGCTGCCGCCGACGCCCGCCATCGGCGCGACGCTGCCCAGAACGGGCGCGACCGATTTGAACATGGCCAGCCCGCCGCCGCCTTTTTTCTGCTGAACAGCCGTCTGCAAAACGAAAAAGCAGCCTTTTTCCTTCGCCTCTTCGGCCAGCGCCTGCGGCAGGCGCGACTCCAATGAAACGACTTCGACGTTCGTGCCTTTAAAATAGCCGGCGATCATTTCGCGCAAGCCGGCCGCCATCTGCGCGTTGTCCACGCCTTCGGCCGTGAAGCTCGCCTTCGGAATGGCGACGCCGATTTTCACCGCCATCGAATTGACCGGCGCGGGCGCTTGCTGCGCCTGCGGTTCGGGCGCTTGCTGCGCGAATGAAACGGTCGCCGCGCCGAAAACGGCGGCCAGCGCGAATAGAGTTAGAGTTGCGTATGATCTGATCTTCTTCATGATGAATAATTTTCTCCGGTGCAAAAACTGTGCGTTCGGGCGGGCGCGGTAAAGATTGATTCGCCCTTTGATTGCTAAGGCGTCAAGCTTTTCCGAAAAGGTTCACGCGCCGGAAATTTTTTTCAAAAAAATATGAAGACTTTTTTCGCTGAATCTAAAAGCGGTTTCGATTTTTCGTTTCCAGCCGGAGTTCAAATTTCACCTTAAACCCCGGCTTTCGAGACTGCCACTAGTTTTTAGCTTTCGCCTTTGCCGCTTTACTTCTCTCGGCGGCGAGATTTTTTTCGTCCTTGATTTGCTCGGGCGGCGACGAAAACGGAGCCGAAAATCCCCACGCGCCGGATTCGAGAAAGATTTGCGCCAGATGATGCTCGCCGCCGCCGCCGCCGGCTGAGCGCCGGAAAACGAGCTTCGGCTGCGAAACACGTTTGCCGGCATTGACCAAACCGGCGATCAATAATTGACTTTCGCCGGTCTCGACATTTCGGACGCGCAGCAGATTGTCGCTCGTGCGGCTGACGGACTCAAACAAATACTTGCCGGCCGGAAAGACTCTGTCGCCGACGCGAAAATCGAAGGCGATTTCTGTTTTGACGGATTTCACCGACTGCGCCGACGCTGTCACCGCGACGGCTAAGCCGACCAGAATGAAAGCGATCATGACGTTAAAAAATACGATTCCTTTGTTCATTTTTTTTCTCCTTTTCCGAAATTTTCAGCGCTTCGGAGCGGCGGTCTGTTTTTGTTTCCAGGGCAGTTTCTCCGGCGCGATGCCGTCCAGATCAATGTCCTTAAACTGGTTATGGATGTTTTGCGCGGCGATGCGCCAGCCTTCCTTGCGCCGGACGACGGTAAACGTGACCGTCTGTCCGAACGGCGGAATGACCGTACCGTCCGAAAGCGTGACGCTTTCCTTCCGGCAGCCGCGCGTTTGAACAATGGCCACGTCCGGCGTGATAAACCGAATCCGGTCAATCGAGTGCTTCGGTCCCGGCTTTCCCTTGTAAATCTCCGTGAAAAGCCACGCCCACATCCGCTCGTTTTCCTCGCGCGCGGTTTGCGGGTACCAGGTGCCGAAGCGAGTTACTATTTCAAAATCCGGCGTCTCGAGCGCGGCAATCGTCTTCGCGTCCAACGCGCGATAAGCCTCGTCCCATTTGACGATTATTTCGCGCACCGCCCGCTCGTCATTACTCTGACCATAAGCCGCGACGGAACTAACGGCGACCAGCGTCGTTATAAAAATTAGTAAAATTGAATTCTTGAACATAAATTTCTCCTTTCGCGTTTCGCGGGCTTTTGCCGCCCGACATTGGCGAATATAATTGTCAGGAAAACCTTTGTCGTGACGCTTTGCTGTGCGGGCGGTGATAAAAAGGTGATTCGCGTCGTGATATTTTTGTGACAAAGATTAAGTCACGGTTTTACTTTAATTTAGAAGAATGCAGACGATTTCGGAAAAGGTGACTTACGGCTACGAATTCGACGACGTGGAGATCAGTCTCGCCGATTTTAACGTCCGTAAGGCGGGCGCGGCGCGGAAAATCACGCCGCGCTCGTTCGAGGTTTTGCTTTATCTGGTCAGAAATCAGGGTCGTGTGGTCGAAAAGCAGGAACTGTTTGAGCAGATTTGGCGCGAGAATTTTGTCAGCGACAACGCCTTGACGCGCGTCGTCCGCGAAATCCGGCAGGTCATCGGCGACGACGCCGCCGCGCCGCGCTACATCGAAACCGTCCCGAAACGCGGCTACCGCTTCATCGCCGAAGTCGAAAAACTGGAGCGCCAGAACGACGGATTCAAGCCGGTGGATATTGTCAGAGACGACGCGAGAATTCCCGCCGCGCCGGAAATCGGCAAACCGGCTGAATCGTCGCAAAATTCAAAACTTCTCTATTTCGCGCTCGCCGCTTTTTTAATTTTAAGCGGCGCTCTTGGCGCGTGGCTTATTTTTAACCTGACTCGGGTCGCGGAATCTCCCGCGTCGGTGGCGCGGACGACGCAGCTAACGAATTGGTCGGGATTGGATAATTTTCCGGCGATTTCGCCGGACGGAAATTCGGTCGCCTATAGTTCCGACCGGACGGGCAGTTTCGAGATTTACGTGCGCCCGCTCGCGCCCGGCGCGAAGGAAATTCAAATTACGGCGGACGGGCAGCAGAATTTTCAGCCGGCCTTTTCGCCCGACGGGCGGCTCATCGCCTTTCACTCGCGGGCGCGCGGCGGCATCTGGGTCGTGCCGGCTTCGGGCGGAACGGTCAAACAACTGACCGATTTCGGCTCGCATCCGGCGTTTTCGCCCGACGGAAAACAGATCGCCTTTCAGTCCGGCCCGCTGACCGATCTCGGCATCAGCGCGCGGACGCTCGCGCCTTCGGTTCTGTGGCTCGTTCCGAGCGGCGGCGGCGAGCCGCGCCAATTGACGCAGACCGGCAATCCGGCCGGCGGTCACGGCGCGCCCGCCTGGTCGCCGGACGGCAAAAGAATCGCCTTCAACGTCGGCGACGTTTCTTCGTCGAGCGTCTGGTCGGTCGAGATTGCGAGCGGAAGGACGCGCGAAATTAATGCCCGAAGCGGCGACCCGGTTTACGCGCCCGACGGCAAGAGCATTTATTACATTACTCTGGACGGCTTGTGGCAGCTTCCGATTTCGCCGGAAGACGACAGTCCGACGGGCGAAGCGAAACTGTTGAGCGACGACGGGCCGGCGCAAATCAGGCATTTGAGCATTTCGGCGGACGGCAAGAAAATCGTCCACGAAATGCTGATGAGCGCGAGCCGGATTTTCGCCGGTGACCCGTCGGCGAAAGGCGCGGCCGAACCTGTTCCGCTATTGCAAAATTCGGCCGCGCGCAACACTTTCCCTTTCTTTTCGCCCGACGGCAGCCGGATCGCCTACGCGTCCTTGCGCGCCGGTTCGGTCGGCGAAGTTTGGGTGATGAATTCCGACGGAAGCGAGGCGATTCAGGTGGCGGGCGGCGTGACCTTTGCGGGCTGGCTGCCCGACGGGGAAAGGCTGGCCTTTGTTTCCGGGCGCGACGGCGCGACGCGGCTTTGGTCAATCAGCCTCAGCGGCCGGCGCGAAACTGCGCTGTTTACCTTCCGGAGCTATGTCGAGCACGCGCGCTTTTCTCCCGACGGCAAAAAAATCGTCTTTAACTCGAGAGAAAACGGCACGATCAACGTCTGGCTCGGCGAATTGGAAACGGGCGCGCAGAAACAGATCACCTTCGACCCGGAACTGGCCGGTTTTGCGGTTTGG
>ERZ1066120.1917-NODE-1917-length-10454-cov-5.071738_pt1 | contig 10454 bp, 8 predicted proteins | sample MGYA00382767_ERZ1066120 | MGnify/ENA primary metagenome ERZ1066120 (study PRJEB33369, sample SAMEA5778350) | biofilm metagenome | biome: Industrial cooling water; feature: Water cooling tower basin; material: Biofilm | place: United Arab Emirates | collected... | reverse complement strand
CGAGGCCGGTTTGCGCGAAATGCGCGACTTTTTCGTCGCGCGGCGAAAGCAGTTTCGGGCAGTCGTCAGGGCGAAAAAAGCAATACGGCAAATCCCAAAACGTGAGCGCCGCGCTCGGCAAATTTCGGGCGCGCGCCTCTTCGCGCAGACGCGCCACAAGGCTTTGATGCCCGCGATGAACGCCATCGAACGAGCCAACGGTGAGCGCGCAACCTTCCAGAACCTTGTGTTCTGGCAGCGCGAAATGGACTTGCATAACGTGGGTTTTCGGGCGTTTTATTTTCGCAAATCGAACACTTTCGCAGGTTTCCAGAAACCCGCGCGCCGCGAATCTGGCTCGCACAGCGCGTAAAGCGTGCCCGCTTCGTCGCCCACGACCACGCGCGTTGGCGTCTCGAAAATCGCGCCTGAAACGCTTTTGCCCTGCGCTAACTGCGAGGCCCAGTCGTCGTTTTTAACGAGCGAAAACCCGCACAACGCGAACGATTTTTCCAGCGGAAAAAGCGCCGGATTTTGCGCGAACTCTTCGGGCGTTTGCGCGTTTTCCAGCAAAAAATGCCCGCTTTGCGTGCGCAGAAGCGAAGTCATCGTGGCGCAAAACCCCACTTTTTCGCCGATGTCGCGCACCAGCGAACGGATGTAAGTGCCGCTCGAACACTCGATTTCAATTGTCGCGCGCGGCGTTTCGCCCTCTTCAAAACGCGCGATTTCGAGCCGGAAAACTGTGATTTGGCGCGCCGGAATTTCGATTTGTTGGCCTTCGCGCGCGAGTTCGTAGAGTTTTTTGCCGCCAATTTTAATCGCCGAAAACATCGGCGGCGTTTGCCAGATTTCGCCGCGAAAACTGTCTAAAACCGCCTCGATTTGCGCGCGCGAAAGCGCCGAAGCGTCGCAGGTTTTCACGGTTTGGCCGCACTGATCGAGCGTGTCGGTTTGAAAACCAAAAGTCGCCTCGCAAAGATATTTTTTTCGCGTGGCCGTGAGGTCTTCGACGAGTCGCGTGGCCAGTCCAACGCAAATCGGCAACACGCCCGCCGCCGCCGGATCGAGCGTTCCGGTGTGCCCGACGCGCTTGGTTTTCAAGGTGCGGCGCACAAAAGAAACCGCGTCGTGCGAAGTCATTCCGGGCGGTTTGAGCAAGTTCAAAATGCCGTGTTCGGGAATCATGAAACGAAACGAAAAATGGCTGGATAACGATAAAGTTGACCGTTGGAAACGGCAACGGCAGCCATAATTGTCACGATAATATCGAAAACGACCAAGCCGGCTAACAGGAAAAATCCGATGCAGAAAAAGGCCAGGATCGCGGAAATCACAAGATAAATTGTCAGCGAAATTCCGTAATTGAGTGCTTCTTTTCCCGCTTCGTTGACAAAAGCCGATTGGTCTTTTTTGATAAGCCAGACAACTAACGGCCCCAAAATGTGACCAAAGGGCACGCCGATGTAACCCGAAAGAGAAGAGAGATGTGCCGCAACCGCCCAGTTACGATCCTCAGCCGAAAGACCTGACGGATGATTGATAGGAGGCGTAGGCGGCGGGATGGGTGCGGGATTGTTCATGGTGATGGCGAAATGAAAACTCAAGTTTGGCTCAATTGCCGGAGGCTGAAGCCTCCGGCAGAATGGCTAAAGCCAAATCGCCCTACCGGGCGAAGTTCGCACAAACTGCCACTCCATCGTGCGGGGCACGACTTGGCCGAAGGCCATTTTGCCGGAGGCTTCAGCCTCCGGGCGGAATAAAATTGGATGGATTCGGATTCAAAAATCCCACGCGTGGCGCGACCCATTTCTCGAAAATCACGACCGCGACCGCGCCGACGGCTCCGCCAATCAAAATTCCCATCAGCGAACGCCAGATGCAGTAGAAAACCGGCGTGTGAATGTGGCACATCGAGTTCAAAACGTCGGTCTGGCCAATCACCGCCGCCGCGACCGCGCCGAGCGCGATGAGTTTTTGGCCGCGCAGCATCAACGCAATCGCCAGCAAAAACGCGGGCATTCCGAGGAAAATTTCTTTGGTGCGCGGGCGCGTCACGAACACTTTTTCGAGCGTCGCGCGCAGCGAAAGCTCGAAACTCGAAATCGTCATGCCCGAATCGTTGCCAAAACGCGCCATCCACACGTAAACGACGAGAAGGCCGACAAAAGTCATCAGCGCGATTTTCGCGGTGAAAGGCCGATCCAAAGCGCGATGGACGCGCGCAAACGCGAGTTGACGCGAAGGTTTGGCGCCGTTTTGCATCACGCGATGCGGGAAAATTTCACCCAAAAACGCGAGGGGAATCAGCAAAAGCGGCAGAAACTGCGTCATTTTTTCGCCGAGAAATTCGTCGGCTTTGCTCATGTAACGCCAGTTGTTGAGCAGCGCGACGACCAAAAACGACGCGAAGAGCGTCAGGAGCGTCGTCAGCGCCATGATTTTAAAGCCGAACCACGCGATTTGCAGCGGCGTCGCGCCCTGAACCGGCGTTTTGAGCCTGTCCCACACGAGCGGCAAACCGCCCCACATCACCGCGACAATCGTCAGCGTCGCGCCGCCCATCAGCGCCATGATTTTCGCGCCGATGCCCGCCGAAAACGACAAACCAAAAACAATCAAAAGCCCCAGCAAAATCCAGTTGCGCCGCGCCGAATCGCTCCAATCGAAAAACAGATTCAAAACCAGCGAAACCGAGCCGACAACGCCCAAACCGGCGCCGAAAAGCATCAGAAAACGCAGCCATTTCGCGTTCGATTCGCCCACAGTTGCGGCGAATTGGTTCATCGGATAATCGCCAAACGGCTGGCCGTTGCCCAATTCGAGCGGCGTGCGAAGCGCCGCTATGGGCAGCGGCTGCCGCGTGATTTCGGCGCTAATTTCTTCGATGAAATGCAGGTTTTGTTCGTAAGGCGATTTTTCGAGTTTGATGGGCGCATCGGGCGATTTCGCCTCGACGGGTTCGCCTTTTTGCTGGCGCAGCAAGCGCACGTAAAGCACGCGCATATTGCGCTCTTTGGCGGCGCGCACGAAACGATCAATCATCATTTCGGGCTTTGTGCGCGAGGCTTCGTCGCCCTGCACCGAATGCACGCGCACCAGCAAACCTTCGGTATTTTTGGCGAAATCGGCGGCGCCGCGCTGCTTGGAAAACTCAATATTCGAGAAAATCAAGCCGTTTTCGCGCATCAGTCGCGCCGTGTTGGAAATCAGCGTCTCGTAGCCCAAAACCTCGTCTTCCGAAAATAAAACGATTTTGGCGCCGGTGGATTTCACGTCGAAAATCAGCTCTTCGAGGCGCTCCTGCGAAAAATTCAGCGAGTTGGAAACGCGCGCCGTGACGGTGTAGCCGGTGGATTTGGCGAGCGCGATTTGCTGCGGATCAAAACCGACTGCGACATCGCCCAAAAGTTGGCGCGAGGCGGGAATCCAGAAGCCGTTTCCGACGCGCAGCGGTTGATTTTGCGCGCCCGTCGCGGCGGAAATGCGCCCGAGAATTTGGCCAATCAGCGCCGCGTCATTCGAGGAAACGAAAAACCGATAATTGGCCGGAACGCGGGCAGAACTCGCGCCCGCGACGCTTCCCGCGGCTTCGCGCGGCGTGATGGCGATGCGTCCGTTATCGCGCAGCGTCGTGAGATTTTGGTTGTAAATCGCCAGCGAGCGCGCGCCTTTTGCGTGGAAATCGCGCAGCAGTTTTTCCTGCGGCATTTCGTAGGCGTCGGCGAGCGATTTGGTGTCGTCGATATCGAGCGTGATTTGGGTTTGCGTGTAACGGTTTTCCCAGTTCCAGCGGAAAAGCGTCCAAAATGTGGACGAGAGAATGCCCAAAACGAGCAAAATCCAGCCGATGCGAAAGCGAGGGTGCGAGAAGGTGTTCAAAACGGCGCCTTGGGGAAGAAAATTCCCCCAAATTTTGGCGCACCGCTTCCGCGCCGTCAACACAAGGGTTAATAAGAAAAGTGTTTTGGGCGCGGCGCGGCTTTATTTTTCGCGGAATCGCGGCGTGAAATCGGGCGAAATTTCTTTGCGAGCGCGCACATGATTTTCGACGGCGCCCAGCAGCGAAACATTGGCCGGACGTTGCTGCGCGCCGCTCCAAATGTTGAAATAGCCCGCCGCGCCTTCGGCCAGCGAAACCGGCATCGCGACGGTGTAAGAGGCTTGGTCGTCCAGATTTTTGCCGCGAATCTGCACCGAAACAACCCGACTTCCGCCCGGCGCCGCTGGATCGAAGGTCGCCGAAAGCCCCGCGCAGTGCAAAAACGCCGGACTTCCCGTGGGAAAAACGCCCGCCGCGCGTTCGAGAGCGGCGCGAATTTGCGCTCCGGCCAGCGTCAGGCGCACAACGTCGTCTTCGCCAAACGAAAGCAGCGGCTCGATGTCTTCGCGCGAAACGTCGCCCGCTTCGAGCGTGCCGCTGCGCAGCGCGCCCGCGTTGATGAGCGCGACATCGGAACTCGTGGCGTTTTGCAGCGAATCGGCGATGAGTCGGCCAAAAGGCGTTTCGGTTTTGTTGGCGCGCAGATTGGCGAAATCGGCGGTGGCGCGGCCCAGCGTTTGTGCCAGCACAAGCGTCGCGCTCAGGGCGAGCACGGCGAGCATCGCCGCGAAACGCACCAGCGCCGCACGACGAAACGGCGCGCGGCGAGGCTTGAGAGCGGCTTTGATGGGCACAAAAAAGAATTTCATCGAAGGAAAAACGAAGGGACGGTTTCCGGCAGCAAACTCACTGGAAAGGATGACAGCCAAAGCGGGTTCGTGCGAAACAGGACGTAATTTTCACAAACGAGTTCAAAGCGCGGCGCGCCCCGAAAGGGTCACTTTGCTAAGCTCTTGAGGCGATTTCGCCCTCGAATTTATGCCGCAAAACGTCGCTGCGCAGGCGAAAATCGCACGTTTTCCAGACCGATGCAAGCCCGATTGATGGATTTTTTGGCCGACCCGCACGACGGAACGCCGCTTTCTCTGCACACCTTTGAATCGCACTTGGACGAAACGCGCGATGGCGTGTTACTCAATCCACAAAACGGGCGCTGGTATGTCATTCAGGACGGCATCCCCACTCTTTTCGTTGACGAACTGCGCCCCGACGACGCCGATTTCGTGGCGCGTTATGCGGCGCAACTCCAAAAATTGGGCTGCGAATTCAAAGCCTCGGACGCGCCCAAAAGCCGCGATTTCGAGCGCATCGAAAGCGAGCGCCAGGCCCGCGACGATCAGGCCGAAGATTACGACCAAATGATTTCGATGAAGGTGCTCGGCGTGGTCGAAATTCCGGCCTACAAACGCGCGCTGACCGCCGAAACCGACTCGGTTTTGCTCGAAGCGGGCTGCGGAACCGGTCGCCTGACGCACATTTTTTCAGAAATTGCGCCCGAAGTCGTGGCCGTTGATATGTCGCGCGAATCGGTCGTGCGCAACCGCGCGCGCCATTTCGGAAAAACGCGCAATCCGGTGCATTACATTCACGCCGACCTCACGCATATGCCGCTCAAAGACGGCGTTTTCGGGCGCTGCGCGCACGCGGGCGTTTACGAGCATATTCCCTCGCGCGAACTGCGCTTGCAGTTTCTATCGCACGCTCGCCGCACCATGAAAAACGAGGGCGTTTTGATGCTTTCGGCCTATCGTTACGGCGGCCTGACCAAACTTTTTGAAAAAGAGGGCGAACACGAAGGCGGCATCCCGTTTTTTCGTTTCACGCCCGAAGAACTGAAATCAGAAGTTGAAAGCGCCTTTCGCGTCGAAAAATTCGTTAACAACCTTGGCATTTACATGTCAATGGTTGTCGCCCGCGCCGTTTAAATTCCGGTTCCGCTGGCGAGACAAAGTGTTGGAATGCGCCGTTTTCTCGTTCCCCTCGTCTGGCTGCTCACGCTTTTTGTGCTGGCGACCAAACTTGTCGAGTGGACGACCGATTGGTGGTGGTTTTCCTCGCTGGGTCAGGGCAAAACTTTCGGCAGACTCATGGCGTGGCGCGCCGCGAGCTTCGTGGTGGGCGCCACACTTTTCGCGCTGATTTTCGGGCGAAATTTAGGTCTTTGCCTCGCGTTGTTGCGCTCTCAAGCGACGGAATGGGCGTTTTTCGACAAGCCCGTCAACAGATTCGCCAACGCCGCTTTTGGGCCGCTGCGCGACGGCGTCGCGGTGATGGTGGCGTTTTTCACGCTGTTCGCGGGCGCGGCGACGGCGAACCGCTTCGATTTGTGGGTCGCGTTTTTCGGTGCTTCGCCAACGGGCGAAATCGAAAAAATCAGCGGCCAAGACCTCAGTTTTTTTCTGTTCGTGCTGCCCGCGCTCTGGTGGTTCTGGAACTTTTTCGGCGTCGCCATCGGGCTGAGTTTGTTCGTCTGCGGCCTGCTTTATTTCTGGGGCGACCTCATCGAAACCGGGCCGCAAACTCTCAAAGTCACGCGGCGTGCCAGCGCGCATTTGGCGGCTCTGGGCGCGACGTTGATTTTATGGCAGGGCGTGCGGCAGGGAATTCTGGCGATTTCGGCCCCGATTGGGCCGGGCTGGACAACCGTTGGCATTTTCGGGCCAGCCGAGGCCAATTTTGAAGTTCCGGTTCGCTATTTCCTGCTCTTTTCTTCGCTGCCGTTGGCCTTTTTCGTGTTTCGCGTTTTCACTTTTTGGGACGACGAAACCAACGATTTTGCGCCGTCGCGCCGACGAGCGCCGCTGGCATTTTCTGCCGCCGTCTGGATGGCGTGTTGCCTCGTTTTGCCCGCGCTGGCGGCGCCGTTTGGCCGCTCGCTCGACCGATTGCGCGCCGCTTCGCAAAACCAAACCATCGAGCAGCGCGTCGCCATCGCGCGGCATCTCGGAAACGCGCGGCGCGCCTGGCAAATCGAAAATCTTTCGCGCGCCACACTGCCCTTGCCAACGACTCAGTGGCGCGCGACGAACGACGCCACGAGCCAATCGGTCGGAATGGCGCAAAACGCCGTCGGCCTGTGGTCGCCACCCGCGCTGCATCTGGCTTTGGAGCGCATCGAAGCCGACCCGCAACTCGCTTTTGGCGACGTCACGATTTTTCAGCGCGACGGACAACTTTTTTATCGCGCCATCGCGCAAAATCGCGCCGCGCAAAACGCGGAGCGCGCCGTGATTTACGAGATTCCCGCCGCATCGCCTTCGTCTAAAAACGCCCGAAAACTCGACGTTTCCGCGCTGTTTCTCACCGAAACGGGCGCCTCGTTCGCGCGGAGTGCCGGGCGTGTGCCCATCGCCTCCACAAACGGCGCGCCCAATGGCGGCGCCCTCGGTGGCGGCGCGCTGCCTGGGTCGTTCGATCCGAATTTCGCGGCGGAAAACGCCGTTTCGTTTGCGCCGCTCGCCCCGCGTTATCGTTTCAGCCAAAGCGACGCGCAGGGCGTGCCGCGCGACAACGTTTGGCGCAGCTTTCTACTGGCTTGGCGCTTTTTCGATGCCGATTTGCTCGGTTTGGGGCCGCCGATTTCGTGGCACGTCACGCCCCGCGAGCGCGCCCAGCAACTGCTGCCTTTTCTCGATTGGGCGCGCAGCGCGCCCCGCCCGCACACACAAACAGCCGGTCAAACGGCGCGCGTTTCGTGGCTGCTCGCGGGCTATTCCAAATCGCGGACTTTTCCCGATTCGCCCGCCATTCTCGGCGAATCTTCGTGGCAGGGCGCCAACTATGTGCGCCACACCGTCACGCTGGCCCTTGATGGCGCAACCGGAGCCGCGCGCGTCGTTCCGCTTCAGCCCGACGAGCCGCATTTGCGCGTGTGGCTGCGCGCGTTTCCCGAAGCCTTTGCCGCTCCTCTGGACGAGGCGCAAACGACCACCGATTTCACCGAGAATTTGCGGCGCAGCGGCCCCGAACTTCTGGAAGCGCAAGCGCAAATTCTCACGCGATACCACCGCGCCACCAACGAAGAAGACCGCTTTTTGAACCGCGCTCAACTCTGGCGAACATGGAGCGCCAATCCGCTTCTCGCGGCCAGTGGCACCGCCAAAAATCACTCCGCGCCCGCGTGGGTTTGGGCGTTTGCTCCGGCTCAGGGCACCGCTAACGCCACTGAGGGCGGCCCCGAAATCACCGCATTTTTGCTGGCGAATCCCACGAAAAATGGAGTTCGTTGGCAACAATTCGAGCCGCAATCGTCTTTGAATTTGCCCGAAACCGCGAATTTTTCGACTTTGAACGTTCGCGCGGCGGAATCGCTGCCTTTTTTCGCCTTCGATTTCGAGCCACCACTTGGGCAAAACACGCCGTTTTCGGCGCGCGGAATCAATTTCTATCGCGCCAGATTAACCAAAGATTCGCTGCAATGGGACAGGCAAACTTTGTCCGCGCCGCGCCTTCCCGACTCGAACGACTCGCGTTTTGAAGAAGCAGCCAAAGTTTGGGACGATCTGAAAAATGCGCGTCAGCGCGGCGCCTGGGCCGAAGTTGAAGCGCGCGAAAAAGAGTTGGATCGCCTGCTAAAGGTTCAGAAAACTCCATAACTCCTATATGAAAGGGAGCCTGTCGAGGCGAAAAACCTTCTTTTTGAGGGACAAACTGTAAATATTGCCCTAAAGACGAATGCAAAACCCTTTTTTTCCTACTTCACAGGCCGAGTTTCCGCCGCTTGACTGGCAGGAATCCGCCGCGCCGCAGGATATTTTGCGCTGGGCGCTCGATGCCTACGGCGAAAAACTCACGATGGCGACCGCCTTTGGCGCCGAAGGCTGCGCGCTCCTCGATATGCTGGCCAAACTGCGCGACGAAACCGGAATCGCACCCGATATTTTTAATCTCGAAACCGGCTTTCAATTCCCGCAAACGCTCGCGTTGTGCAAGAAAATCGAGGAGCGTTACGGCTTTTCGATTCGCCGCGTTCAGCCCGATGCGGGCATCGAAGCCGCCGAATCAAAATCGAAGGCCGATTTCAATCAGCCGCTTTACAAAACCGACCCGAATTTGTGCTGCTACTTTCGCAAAGTCGCGCCGCTCGGCCCGGCCATCGAAGGATTTGACGCGTGGATCACCGCGATTCGCCGCGACCAAACGCCCGAACGCGCCACCACGCCGATTATCGGCCCCGACAACAAATTTCCCCTCGTGAAAATCAATCCGCTCGCCAACTGGACGAAACAGCAAGTCTGGGATTACATCCGCGCCCACGACGTGCCGACCAACCGGCTTCACGAGCAAGGTTTTCCCTCGATTGGCTGCTGGCCCTGCACCCGCCCCGTCCAAAAAGGCCAGGACGACCGCGCCGGACGCTGGGCCGGAACCGAGAAAAAGGAGTGCGGCTTGCACATCGATTTGAACGCAGGCGTTTTACAGCGCGCCAGCCAAGCCAGATAACGCGAATTTTCTTCGCCACCCTGAAATCCCGCGCAAAACCAAAATTTTGCGCGGGATTTTCTTTTGCGTGTCATTTTTTACATAATCCAAATTATCCACACTCTATTCTTTCCAGAGATTTTGAATCGTCGAAAAAGCCGAATTTGCAATTTTAATCCGTGTCTTTTATTTTTGAAAAATAAAAGACATGGATTTTTTATGTTTGGTAATTTTTGAAAAGTGCTTTTCAAAAAGCATTTTTGTTTTTTGTCTTTTAAAAACAATTATTTTTAAAATTGAATACCAATTCGTCACTCAAAACGAGCAGCGGATTTTTAGATAAAATGGCAAGGCGATGGAATGGCTTGAATCAGCAAAAAACCAATTTTCTCAGACCTCTTCTTTGGAATTTTGGGGAGTGGGACTCAATTTCGCGGCGGTTTTGCTCACGATGCGCGCTTCGCGCTGGAATTTTCCCGTTGGCGTTGTGGCTTGCCTGTTATTTTTCGAGTTGTTTTTGCAATACAAGCTCTACGCCGACGCCGTTTTGCAAATTTTCTTTCTGGTTTTGGTGTTTTACGGCTGGTGGAATTGGCTGCGACCCAAATCGCACAACGCCGAACTGCCAGTTCGTGCCGAACTGCCGATTCGTCGCGCGCCGCGCTTGGTTTTGGCCGTTTCCCTCTTTGGCGCGGCGATTTTCGGTGGCGCCTGGGGTTATGGCCTCGAAAGATTCACCGACGCCAGCGTGCCTTTTTTCGATGCGCAAATCGCCGCGTTTTCCGTTGTGGCGCAGTGGATGATCGCGCGGAAATGGCTCGAAAATTGGCTCGTCTGGATTGGCGTTGACATTCTCGCCACCGGCGTTTTCTGGCACAAAGACCTCAAATTCACCGCTCTGCTCTACGCGCTTTTTACCGTCATGGCGATTTTTGGGTTTTTACGGTGGCGAAAATTGATGGATAATAGTCCGACGGCAGTTCAGAGCACATAAATTTCCGCGATTTTTCTGGCGCCAAGATTTGTTTTAGAAGCGCTTTTTAAAAGCATTGGTGTGCTACAAAGCGGCATAAAGCCGCAGCCAACGAAGCAGTCGGCCTTCGCCGACGAGTCACCAAACGAAAACTTCGCGGTTTTCGCTCGAAACGTCGGCGAAGGCCGACTACTTCGT
>ERZ1066120.1916-NODE-1916-length-10457-cov-45.417324_pt1 | contig 10457 bp, 7 predicted proteins | sample MGYA00382767_ERZ1066120 | MGnify/ENA primary metagenome ERZ1066120 (study PRJEB33369, sample SAMEA5778350) | biofilm metagenome | biome: Industrial cooling water; feature: Water cooling tower basin; material: Biofilm | place: United Arab Emirates | collected... | reverse complement strand
TCGAAAATGGCTTCATAGCTTTGAATAACCATCCAGAGGGCTTGCGCTCAATTATACGAATATAATCAGGGATAACTACTGTCGTATCGTTCATATCTGTCATAGTTATAGTTGAATTTTGTTGATTTTTAGGTAATATAACCGACTCGCACTACATAATCAGACAGGTGGTGCGGGTGTACAAGATGATTGAATTTGAAGAAAATGGTTATTTACCGCTAGGTATACATTTGATAGAATGGGAGGAGTTTGACGAACAGTTTAATTATAATTCTACTCGGCAACGCCTAATAGACGGTTTGGAACTTGATTCAAGAACAAATATCCGTAAAGGCATTATAGCTATTGATTTAACTACATGGGCGCCATTATGATAAAAAACGAGCAGCAATACCACATCACCTGCATAGTGGTTACAAAAATTTGAAAAGTCGGTAGCGGGAATTGATAATGATGAAAATCTAAAAGCAGACCCGTTACGATGGCAGCTATATAGAGATGCACCCCCTTAGTCAAGTTGACGAGTTCAATGCAGAAATTGCCGAATATGAAAGATTAGCGCATTGTGATAAAACACAACCTGTGAAAATTCAAGTTGAAAACTTTAATAAGCTACCAGATGTACTCATAAAAGCTCGTATAGCAGCTAAAATGAGCCAGAAAGAACTAGCTGATATTTTAGGCATCTCTGAAGAACGAATCAAGGAATGCGAAGATAAAGATTATCAATGTGCTAGCTTCCTAGAAGTCCTTGATGTTAGTGAAGCGCTAGGTGTAGAATTTAAAAATGCCTTTGTACAAGTTAACTTTGAAGAAATAGAAGAATTTAAAAAAGCTGCTTTTAAATGGCAGAAACGGCAACAAGAAAAGAAAAATCTCAAAGCAACAACTTAGGACACGCTTTCATTCGGTTAATAAACCTTACACAAATTACAATTAGCTTTTTAGTAAGGATTCAGAGGACTTCTGCTCGACCGCATAGGGGTTTTCAAGATAAAACGTTTGAATCGCGGTCTCCATTGAAGACAGTAAATTTATTCGCTCCATTGTAAATTATCACTCGATATTCTCCAGTAAACCTACTACATGTATCTTGTATGGCAAACATTTGTATTACTAAAGTAGACGCGAGTATATTTTCGTCGCTGTAGGTGCTGGCGCCTTATAATGCACGTGCGACTTGGGGGAAAGCAACTTAAAATAGAAAAAGCTAGGGGATTCCCTCAAGTACGCAGGGCTTATCGATTATATCTACCTATCAAATTAAGCGTTTCAACTGATTAATAGCTTGAGATGCTTGGGGGAATCTATCTGAGATAACAAATAGATATACAAGCGCGGGGATTTATCTTTTATATATCGATAGGCGCCGTTTGTACGTATTTGTAGTTTTATTATTATTATGGAAGATAAAATAAATAAACTTTACCCTTGTCCTTGTTGTGGTTACTTAACTTTAGAATCACAGCCACCTGGTACTTATATTTTTTGCCCAATTTGTTTTTGGGTTGATGAAGCAGAAAATTCTAATTGGATAGGTAATCGTTTCCTTTCTTTGCGCCAAGCACAACTCAATTTTATAGAGTTCGGCGCTTGTGATGAGGAATGGTTACATTATGTTCGTCGTCCGACTGAAGCAGATATTCGTTCAGCTAACTGGCAACCCCTAGAATATTTACTAGACAAGAAGAGAGTAAAATTAATTGAAAGAATTAATCAAGCTTTTAATAATGTCAGCCTTGAGAATGGTCTTTCTTTACATGGAGCAAGAGCGCTTGACGATTGGTGTAGCATGGAAGAAGCAAGAGAGATAAGTAAAAAAATGACCTTTGAACAAAAATGGCAAGATATTCCGTCATATTTAATAGAAGAGTTGGGAGATTCTTTTGGATTTTTAGACCCAAAAGGATTTCGCTACTATTTACCTGCTTTTATGATTTATTCGCTCAACGATAACAGCGGTTATGCATTTATCGACTATGTATACTCTGCATTGGCATATCAACATAAATATTATCAAAAACATTTAGCTTTACTTAACCAAGAGCAATTAGAAGTTACCCAAGAATATATAAAATTAATGGATAGTTACGCTTAGTTAATGTATAACAAGATGCGTTGGTTAGCTTGCTCCCGAAATCGAGTTCCTACGAATAAACCCGGTTCACTAGAAATAACGATATTTTGTTCCCAAGAGAATAATATCTTTACAGTATATATACATACTTAAGCATTTATACCTCTGTGTACTTACTGATAATTTGGCGCCACAGCATCGAAATTCAGTAAAAAACCTGTTATCAATGTATATTTTGCTGATTATATTAATGTTAGACGAGTTTACTTCATCTACCGCCGCATTTTAACAGCATTTGCCTTTCAAAAAAGAATAAAAGTCAATAAGTGATGTGAGTATCAAAAAAACAACATCGCTTATTTTCTCGCAACTACTCTATTTATATGAAATTTATTATTAACCAATTCTGGCGTAGTTCTTTTGTATCATTAATGATGCTTCCTGGGATTACAACTTTGTTACAACCTGTTGCTGCAAACGAAATTGAAAATAGAGCTTTTTTTGGAGGTGATAATCTGACAAATCAAGTTACTAATCGTGCGGTATTCAGTACAGAGGTAGCAGTGTTGCAAATTGCTAAAGCTGCGGATAAAGTTGTCGTCAAACCTGGTGATACCGTACTTTACCGTATTACGATTCGCAATGTTGGCAATGTCAATGCATCGAATATAACGCTAACTGATAAGTTGCCGTTGGGTTTGGTGTTGGAATCTAAATCTTTGCAAGCATCTTTATCTAATAATAACACTACGTCTCAAGTTCCTGTATCTGTTACCAAATCTACGCAGGGTAGTTTTAATGTGACTTATGCTGGAAGTCTGGCGCCTACTGGTACATTAAATATTATCTATGCTGCTACGGTTACTCCAGATGGGATGCGTGGTAATGGTAGAAATTTAGCGGTTGCAACTGCTGGTAGTGCAAGGAGTAATACTGCTAGTCATCAATTAAAAATTCGTTCTGGTCTTATTTCTGATTGTGGAACTTTGATTGGACGGGTATTTGTTGACAAAAACTTTGATGGTGAACAACAAAAAAATGAACCGGGTATTCCTAATGCTGTAATTTATATGGATGATGGCAACCGTATTATTACTGATGCTAATGGAATTTTTTCAGTAGCGAATGTGATTGCTGGTAATCGCACTGGCACTTTAGATTTAACTAGTTTACCTGGTTATATTCAGGCGCCGAATTTATACAGGATTGATAAAAACAGTCAGTCTCGTTTAGTTAAGTTGGCACCTTCTAGTATGGCACGAATGAATTTTGCTGTAACTCCTGCGTTTAGAGAGGGACGGCAATAGTATGTCTAAAAAATTTAATAACGGTTTAATTACTATTTGCAGTACCATCCCTGTTTTGAGTGCTGTTAGTGTGTCGGCAAAAACTGTTGGTAATGAGCATGTTCAGCATGATGATGTAAAGAGTAGTGTGGTAGCTGCTGTTGAGGAGGATGATATACCTGTTTTTTCTCCTGATAAAGCTTTGTCTAAACCTGATGAGTTGTCTGTTTTGGAACGGGTGGAGTTGGGGAAGGAAGAGAAACGAACCGCAAAGGACGCAAAGGTCGCAAAGGAAGAAAAGAAAGAAATTAAGATTATTACTCCTGTTGGTGGTGAAACAACAGCTAAGACTACTAATTTGGCTGTGCAGTATCATCCTAGTTTGGATGTGAAGGTGATGGTGAATGGTAAGTCTATTAGTTCAGATTCTAGTTTTGTACAGAAGGATGAGGTTAATCAGGTTTATACGAAGATATGGTATAACATCCCTCTGCAAGTAGGTGAGAATATTATTACTGCACAAGCTCTTGAGAATCAAATTAGTAGTGTTAAGGTAATTGTAAAAGAGCAAAAAACTAAGCTTGTTTTTATTCCTGTGGGTGAACCTCGCATTCCTGCTGATGGTCGTTCGCGGTTGGAGTTTGAAGGTAAAGTCACGAATGAAGAGGGGGAGGTTATATCTGATGATGTTACTGTTACCCTTAGCGCTACTGCTGGTCGATTTTTAGGCGCCGACCAAGATAACGATGCTCCTGGGTTGCAAGTTTTGGCACGTGATGGTAAGTTTTCTGCTACTCTTCAAGCTGGTTATGATGCACAAAATGTTAAAGTACGCGCGGCTATTGATAAAACCAATGTAGAAGCGTATTCTAATATCGAATTTATAACAAACCTCCGTCCTTCACTTGCTACAGGTGTCATAAATTTAAGAATTGGAGCAGGTGGCACTAATTTATGGGGTAGTTATCGCGATTTTCTTAATCCAAATAAAACTGGCAGGACTGATGTTGATTTGGATGCATCGGTGTTCGCAACTGGTAAAGTCGGAGATTGGTTATTTACAGGCGCCTACAATAGTAAACGTCCTCTAAATCAAGATTGTCAAGGAGATGTGCGTTTATTCGGTGGAGTTCAAGATTGTGAAAAAGCTTATCCTGTTTATGGCGATTCTTCAAGCGTTACTCCAACCACACCTTCTATAGATAGTGCTTATGCAAAGTTAGAACGAAGTCCAAATATAACTGGCGCCGAATCTGATTATTTCATGTGGGGTGATTATAGTACTCAAGAGTTTGCACGCTCCTCACAGTTATTTACGGCAACTACTCGTCAACTCCACGGGTTTAAAGGTAATTACAATATTGGCAACTTACAAGTAACAGGTTTATTTGCCAATAATATCCAAGGGTTTCAACGTGATACTATTTCTCCTAACGGTACTAGCGGTTATTATTTCTTATCGCGTCGCCTAGTAATTCCCGGTAGTGAGAATGTATTTATTGAATCAGAAGAACTTAATCGTCCAGGTACGGTAGTAAAGCGCAAAGCCTTATCGCGCGGCGCCGATTATGAAATAGATTACGACCGAGGCACGTTACTTTTTCGCAGTCGCATATTTTCTACTGAACTCAACCCATTTGGCGCCACCCTAGCAAACCGTATTGTTGTTACTTACCAAAACGATAAGGGAAGTGACAGCAAACTTTATGCAGCAAGGGCACAATACAACTTCCGTGACTCAGAACTCAGCACTCAGAACTCAGCACTTTCCACTCCTTTTATTGCAGCAAGTTATTTATGGGAAGACCAAGGCGCCCAAGATTTTGAATTATATGGGGCTGATTTTTTTATTCCTTTGGGTAATGGGCAAATATTAGGGGAATACGCGCGTTCAAGTCATAATTCACCGACATTTGGTTATGTAAGTGGTTCTGCTTATCGCATAGAAGCATTAGGACAAATTACACCTTCTTTACAAGGACAAGCTTTCTATCGTTCGGTGACAGAGAACTTTGCCAATAATGCAACATGGAGTTTTGCACCAGGACAAACTCGTTATGGCGCCGGACTTTCTGGAAAAATAACTGATACAACAAGCTTTAATTTAGGATACGACTATGAAAATAATTTTGGTATTGCGCCAGCACTCAGGACAGAAACGTTTGATTTATTCAATCCGCAACCGCTCCCAAAACCTGGTAGCAAAATCGATAACTCGTTAACTACATTAAGAGCAGGTCTACAACAAAAACTAGGCGCCTCTGATATTAGCTTAGAATATGTAAACCGTTCTCGTAAAGACCGCGTTGATAATAAATTTAATGCTAATGCAAGTCAGTTAGTCTCTAAATTAAATGTACCTGTAACAGAATCACTAACATTCCGCGCACAAAACGAAGCCAACCTTGGTAAAAGTGATGCTCTATATCCTAACAGAACGACTCTTGGATTAGATTGGGCACTATATCCAGGTGTGAATGTCCGACTTGCACATCAATTCTTTGATGCGGGTTTACTACAAGGTAATAGCATTACTAGTCTTGATACCACAGTTGAACATAAATTCTCTGAAAATACGAGTTTAACGGGACGTTATTCTATCTTTACAGGTATTGATGGGATGAATGACCAAGGTGCTGTTGGACTTAATCATCGCATTCGACTGGCGCCGGGACTCAAATTAAATCTAGGTTACGAACGCATACAAAATAATATCTTTGGTAACACTGCCACAGGTATTCGTTTTGCCCAACCATATACAACCGGACAAAGTGCCTTCTCATTAGGATATTTTTCTGGTAACTCTTACAGCATTGGTCTTGACTATACAGATAACCCCAACTTTCAAGCAAACGCACGCTTTGAATACCGCGATGGTAAAGAAGCAAACAACATGGTCATCTCCGCAGCAGCAGCAGGTAAAATAACCCCTGCATTAACTGCCGCAGCTCGCTATCAACAAGCAGGTGGCGCCAACCAATTACTAGGTGGACTTGGTGACACAGCAAATCTTCGTGTTGGTTTAGCATACCGTGACCCCAACGACGATAAATTTAACGGTTTACTTGCATACGAATATCGTCAAAACCCATCAACCACCCCCGACACTCTTTTATTTGGAGCTGGCAGTGGTTCTACAGAACATTTATTTTCAGCCGAAGCAATTTATGCACCAAATTGGCGCTGGGAACTTTACGCAAAATACGCCTTACGTAACAGCACCACCTACCTTGCAAACAATTTTACAGGCTCCAGCAGCTTACATCTAGGACAACTACGCGCCAGCTACCAACTAGGATACCGAACCGATGTAGCAATAGAAGGACGTTGGTTAGGTCAACCAACACAAGGCTTCAACGAATTTGGCATCGCCCTAGAAGGAGGATATCATCTCACACCCGACTTACGAATAGGTCTAGGCTACGCCTTCGGAAGTGCAGATGACCGTGACTTTACAGGTTATCGTTCCGCAGGAGGCCCCTATCTAAACATCTCATACAAAATCAACGAACTATTTGGTGGATTTGGCAGACAAAAAGTGGCGCCACCCCAACAACAAGAATCCCTCACCCAAAAAACCCCCCCGTAATAAGCACTTCAGTGCTTTCCTTCCCAAACACCGAAACGCTCACAAAAATCCACACCATACACCCTCACCATGAAACTAAAAAAAACTATCACAAGCATACCTTTACTACTAACAACTCTCACCTCCCAAATCCTATTACACACACCAGTAACCGCACAAACAACCACACCTTTACTATGTGCAGTTCCTGGTAAAGATGGAGTCAGAACATTAGCAGGTATAATTAATACATATTATCCAGGCGCCGGAACTACATCTGCTGGTGACCGCTCTATTACTCTTGGCGCCATCAACCCTGACGGTTCTCAAACTCCTATCGCTGCTGGTGATTTACTATTAATTATCCAGATGCAAGGAGCAGATATTAATTCTAGTAATACTGATAGCTATGGCGATGGGACTTCAGGAGGTGGAAATGGTAATATTAACTCTACGGCAGGTAATTATGAATACGTAGTTGCAACTGGCCCAATAGATAATAGTAATTCTATACCTATTAGAGGTGCAGGAATTAATTCAGGATTAATAAATACATATAGAAACCTTGATTATGATTCTATTGGGAACGTCGGGCAAGGTAAAAAAACATATCAAGTAATTCGTGTACCGCAGTACTCAAATGCAACTTTAACCGGAACATTGACTGCTGCACCTTGGAACGGTTCATCGGGGGGAGTGTTAGTTTATGACGTTGCTGGTAACTTGAATTTGGGTGGTGCAAATATGGATGTTAGCAGCAAAGGTTTTCGTGGTGGTGGTGGTATACAACTTAACCAGAGATTTACACCTGCACCTGTTCCAACATTGTTGAATACTGACTTTCGTACAACAGCACCTAGTAGTATAAATAGTAAAAATGGTGCGAATGGTTCTAAAGGGGAAGGTACTGCTGGAACACCCCGGTATACACTAAACCCTGTTTTTACATCACCAAGTAATGCTACACCAGATAATTTTAACTTATTTGATAACGGCGCCGAAGGCTACCCACAGGGAAGTTTTGGTCGTGGGGCGCCTGGTAATGCTGGGGGCGGTAGTACGGATGGCAACCCAGAAGGTCTTGAGCGAGGAGGAAAAGTAAACGAAGAAAACTCCGGTGGTGGTGGTGGTGGTAACGGTGGTCTTGGAGGAAAAGGTGGAAAACCTTGGAAGTCTGGAAACGCTCCACTGAATTTAGATACAGGAGGTTTTGGTGGTGACAAATTTTCAGTTGCAAACCGAATTGTAATGGGAGGAGGAGGTGGTGCAGGTACAAATAACGATGGCACAAGTAACTCGCAATTTTTTCCTGATAACACTGATGGTAGAGCTAGTAGTGGCGCCCCAGGTGGTGGAATTGTTTTATTAAGAACAGCTAGTGTTAATGGAAATGGTAATATTAACGCAAATGGTGGAAATGCATTTAATGTTAAAAATGATGGCGGTGGTGGTGGTGGTGCCGGTGGTAGCGTAGTGGTGACTGCTGCAAACGGCAACCTTCCTGCAAGTTTAACAGTAAATGCCAATGGTGGTAACGGAGGTAGTGCTGTATATATAGAACCTCACGGTCCTGGTGGTGGTGGTGGTGGTGGGGTTATCTTAACTAGCCCAGGCGCCCAACGCAATGCTAATGGTGGTAGAAGTGGTGGTACAAGTGACCCAGTTGACCCAGCAATTAACTTTGGTGCAACGGGTGGAGATTCTGCTTTCCCAAGCAATGTTGGCAGTATTCCTGGTGCAAATTCTGGTGCCGACTGTGTGCCACAATTAACTATTAATAAGACTACAAGTACTCCCAGAATCACCAACAAACCTGGTAAAGCTGTTTATACAATTACTGTTTCTAATGCTGCAAACCGAGCAACAGCTACAAATGTTAATATTTCTGACCCTTTACCGACAGGTTTTACTTTCGATGCTTCTACTTCTCCCACGGTGACTTTAATAGATTCTGCCAATGAACCAACAGCTCGTAACAGTATAATTAATCCTGCTAATGGCGCCACAACCGCAGATTTTGGTACTTTCAATATTCCTGGTGGTGGGAGTGTACAAATTACTTTTAGCGTTGATGTTGGTGTCAACGTACCTGACAATACATATAATAATGATGCTGTAGCCACTTATATTGACCCAACTCTAGATATACCGGGCAGCAATCCAACAACTACAAATATTGCGCGTAGTAGATATGACGGTAATGCTAGTACAACCGAAGATGTTATAGTCAGTCAACTTCCACCACCACCTACTCCCGTAGTTAATATGCGTGGTGTTAAACGCATTACCAACGTCATTCGTAATGGTGTACCTCTTGCTGGCGTTAACTTTGGTGCGGTTGTTGATGACCCTGGCGATATAAACGATGATGCTAGTATTTGGGCAAATTCGCAACTGACGCCTGTAGGTGTAACTCGCATTGACCCACAATTAAAATTACGTGTGGGAGATGAGGTTGAATATACAGTTTATTTTCTCGTTGATGGTAATGAGTCTATAAGTAACGCACGTTTTTGCGACCCTATTCCCCAAGGAACCAGTTTTATTAGTAATTCAGGTAGTGATATTACTTTAAATATAGCGAACACAATTACTAACCAAACGAATATTGCCGATGCTGATAGAGCAAGCTTAGTTAACGCAGTAGCCCCTTTACCAGCAAATAACGTTTGTCCCAATCAGTCAAATCCTACAGGCGCCGTTTTGGTGAACTTTGGAACTCTAGACTCGACACCTGGTAACAACTTTGGTTATACAAGGTTCCGAGTACGGGTTGATTGATCCCCCCTAACCCCCCTTAATAAGGGGGGAACAAGATTTAAGATTTAAAGCCCCCCGCGAGTTCGGGGGGTTGGGGGGATCGTCAATCTTAACCATCAACTATTGGCTATCAATTACCCCTCTGTTTGGCGCCAAGCATTACAGAGTTTAAAGTTATGTAGCCTTTTGATTACGAACGATAGGGCACTGCGGTAAACTATCCTTTGTTTAATGAATTCTTTCGCAGAGAAAATTACTGGAAAGGAGCCTTTTCAAATGTCTCATACCGTTAAAATCTACGATACCTGTATTGGCTGCACCCAGTGCGTTCGTGCTTGCCCCACCGACGTATTGGAAATGGTGCCTTGGGATGGCTGTAAAGCTGCTCAAGTTGCTTCGTCCCCCCGGACTGAAGATTGTGTAGGTTGTAAGCGCTGCGAAACCGCTTGTCCTACCGACTTTTTGAGCATCCGAGTTTACCTTGGTGCTGAAACCACCCGCAGTATGGGTCTTGCCTACTAAATAAACGATTTAAGGAAAAGGTTTTGGGAGAAGGGGTAAAGTTTTATTTTCCGGCTTTACCCTTTTTCCTTTACCCTTTTCCTCACTTAAAGCCAGGATGGGAATTTGAATCATAAATTTTGTTCCTTTACCTGGCGCCGAATCATACTAAAGTTTCCCACAGTGCTTTTCTACAACAATTTCAAAACAAATAGATAATCTTAAATTATTCAAAATAATCAATACGTGTAGAGACGCGACATGT
>ERZ1066120.1915-NODE-1915-length-10468-cov-8.406991_pt1 | contig 10468 bp, 6 predicted proteins | sample MGYA00382767_ERZ1066120 | MGnify/ENA primary metagenome ERZ1066120 (study PRJEB33369, sample SAMEA5778350) | biofilm metagenome | biome: Industrial cooling water; feature: Water cooling tower basin; material: Biofilm | place: United Arab Emirates | collected... | reverse complement strand
CTTCCCACCATCGATGGACGGAGCATCTGCTCTCACTAGGGATGCTAAAGTGAACCAGTTGACGCCGCCCGCGCGAGGGCTCATGCTGGCTGAGGAAGCGACCGACGACCGGCTCGTGAGTACAGAAGATGTGTACAAAGGTTCTACACCCGCGCGCTTAAGATTGGCAGATTACAGCTATTCTTTTGATCTAAAGACCCCTCCCGTAGGGGTCACCATTCCGCGAAACGGCATGTCGAAAATGCGAAGGGCCTTCCCGAGCGCGGGTAGCACGGCCTTCGCCACTGGCCGCGGGCGATGTGCGGGGGTATAGGGCCTCGATGGCTCGCCTCATCCTTTCCTTGCTCGGGCTTCTGGCGCTGATCGTGGCCCCGCTGCCTGCAGCGGCGATTGCCTCGCCTGCGACGGTGGCGGCGGCTGGGTCGGGGCATTGCGCCGAGAGCGCGGGCGCCGCCGACCGGGACGAGGAGCCTGCGCAGGATCAGGACGAGCACCCCTGCTGCAAGAGCAGCGCAGGTGGCTGCTGTCCGGTCGGAGCGTCCTTCGGGAGCCCCGCTTCACCACGCCTCGCCGGCGAGACCACTGCCGATCGCCGCCTGCGGGAAGAGCTGGTCCCGCCGGGATCCGCCGTTCCGCCGTTGATGGAGCCGCCGACACTCGCCTGACCAGGCTCGAAGTGCGTCTGCCGGACCTCCGGCTCAGGTGAGAGATCGTTTTCCACATGACCGTTTCCAAAGGCGCGCTGCGCCGGCTTGCTGCCTCCTTCCTGGCGGCTGCCTTTCTGTTTCTTGGTGCCGAGGCTGCGGCGCACGAAGGCGAGGATCATGGCAGTCCTCCGCCCGCTGCAGCTCCCGCCGCGGCGGCGGCGGCGGCAGCGACGGGAACGGCCGGCGAAGCGCATAGCGACCGCTACGAGGTGGTGGTGCAGGGCGGCGAAGGACCGCTGCTGACCGTCTTTCTCGACGATTATGCGACCAACACGCCCGTCAGCGGAGCGAGCCTGTCGCTGGTGATCGGTGACCGGCCTATCGAGGCTCGCGCGGTATCGCCCGGGACGTTCGAGGCGCGCCTGGCGCAGCCGCTCCCGCACGGCACCACCAACGTCGACGTGGTGGTGCGGGGCGCCGGCGGCGACGACCTGTTGAGCGTGCCCGTTCTGGTGCCCGAGCATGAAGAGGAGGAGAGCGCTGCCGGGGCGCTCGACTGGCGGTCCATGCTGATCGGCGCCGGGATCGTCGCCCTGCTGATCGCGGCCGGCTTTCTTGCCTTTCGCCTTGCCCGCCGCCGGCCCGGGCTCGCCGCAGGAGCGGTCGCACTGGTCGCCTTTGTCGGCCTGACGCCGCAGGTCTACGCCCATGAGGACGAGCCGCACGGAGACGAGCCCGCGCCGCCGGTCGCAGGGGTTGCCGGTGCGGGCGATCGCCCGGTGCGAGCGGCGGACGGCAGCGTCATCCTGCCCAAGCCGAGCCAGCGGCTGCTCGGCGTGCGGACGATGATCGGCGTGGAGGGCACCGGAGCGGCGGCGAGCCGGCTCCAGGCCCAGGTCATTCCCGATCCTGCCCGCTTTGCCCGACTTGCGACCGCTCGCGGCGGGCGGGTGCTCGCCGCGGGCGGGGCTTTCCCGCGCCCCGGGCAGGCGGTCGCTGCCGGGCAGGTCCTGTTCCAGCTCCAGCCCGCTCTGCCGGCGTCGGAAGCCGCCAGCAGCGCGGCGGAAGTGCGCGCGCTCGACCGCGAGGTGCGCCTTGCCGAGCAGGAACTGCGCCGCCTGGAGCAGCTCCGCGGCATCGTCGCCCGGGCCGAGATCGAGCGGGCCCGCACCAATCTTGCGGGTCTCCGGGCACAGCGCGGCGCCGCCGCCGGGCCGGTGCAGAGCACCGAAACGGTCCGGGCGCCGATCGCAGGCACGGTGTCGACCATCAGCACCGCTATCGGCGCAGTGGTCGAGCCCGGCGGGCAGCTGGCGGAGATGGTCGGCAATGGCGGCTGGCTGGTCGAAGCGCGAGGCCTGGCACCGGGTCAGAGGCTCGCCGGCACGACCGCCGTGGGCGTCACCGCCGACGGCCGCCGCTTTGGCCTGCGCCTCGTCGGCCGGAGCCCGCAGCTCGTCGACGGCGCCGACCGCTTCCTGTTCACCGCGACCAACGGCGCCGGGGCGCTTCGCGGCGGCGAGGCGATCACGGTGGAAGCCGTGCTGGTCGGGTCGGCGGTGCAGCGCGGGGTCGTGGTTCCCGCCGATGCCGTGACCCGCGGCTCGTCCGGCGAGACGGTCGCCTGGGTGAAGCCGAGCGCGCTGCGCTTCGTGCCCCGGCAGGTCCGCACCCAGCCGCTGCCCGGTGGACGGGTGCTGGTGCTCGCCGGGCTCCGGCCGGATGAGCGGGTGGTGACCCAGGCGGCCGGCCTCCTGGGGCAGATCCGCTGATGTTCGCCAGGATCGTCACCTTCTCCCTGCGCAACAGGGCGTTCGTGATCGCGCTTTCGGCCTTGCTGATGGCCTATGGCGCCCTGGTCCTCAGCCGGCTTCCGGTTGACGTCTTTCCGGACCTCGACAAGTCGGTGGTCACCGTCATGACGGAGGCGGAGGGTCTCGGAACGGAGGAAACCGAGCAGCTCGTCACCGTGCCGCTCGAGAATGCGCTGAACGGCACCCCGGGGGTCAGCCGGGTGCGTTCGGCCTCCGCCGCCGGCCTGTCGATCGTCTATGTCGAGTTCGGCTGGGGGGCCGACGTGCTGGTCAACCGGCAGCAGGTCGCCGAGCGGCTGCAGACGGCGCGGGCGCAGCTTCCGCCGGGGGTACAGCCCGAGATGGCCCCCATCTCCTCCGTGATGGGCGAGATCATGCTGGTGGCGATTACCAGCGACACCGCCTCGCCCATGGACTTGCGCGAGCTTGGCGAATTCACGGTTCGCCCCAAGCTCCTGTCCATCCCCGGCGTGGCGAACGCGATCCCGCTTGGCGGCGAGCTGCGGCAGTATCTCGTGGCGCCGCGACCCGGCGACATGGCCCGGCTCGGCGTCGATCTCGAGGGGATCGAGCGGGCCGCGCAGGATTTCGCCCGCAATAGCGGCGGCGGCTTCATCGAGCAGGGCGGGCGCGAATATAGCGTCCGAAATCTTGGCCGGACCATCGCCATCGAGGATCTGGCCGCCCTCCCCGTCCCGACCGGCGGCGGCGCCTCGGTTCGCCTCGACCAGGTGGCCGACGTCCGCTTCGCGCCCGCGCCGCGCCGGGGCGATGGCGGATCGATGGGCAGGTCGGCGGTGATCGTATCGGTTTCCAAGCAGCCCGGCATCGACACGGTCGAGCTGACCGAACGGATCGAGAAATCGCTGGCCGAGCTCGATCGCACGCTTCCGGCCCACATCACCGCCGACCGGGTGCAGTTCCGGCAGGCGGACTTCATCGAAGCCTCCGTCGGCAACGTCAATCGCGTGCTGATCGAAGCACTGATCGTGGTCTCGATCGTCCTCTACGTCTTCCTCAGGAACTGGCGGACGACCGCCATCTCGCTGCTCGCCATCCCGTTCTCGGTGCTGGTGACCGCCATCGTGCTGAGCCTGTTCGGCCTGTCGCTGAACACCATGACCTTGGGCGGCATCGCCATCGCGGTAGGCGAGCTGGTCGACGATGCGGTGGTCGACGTCGAGAACATCTTCCGCCGGCTGCGCGAGAACCGGCTCGCCCCCGACCCCAGGCCGGTCATGGAGGTGATCGCCTCGGCCAGCCAGGAAGTCCGCTCTGGCATCATCTATGCGACAGCGATCATCGTTCTCGCCTTTGTGCCGCTGTTCGCGCTTGGCGGTCTTGAAGGGCAGCTGTTCCGTCCGCTCGGCATCGCCTACATCTGCGCCATTCTTGCAAGTCTGCTGGTGGCGATCACCCTGACGCCGGCGATCTCCTCCTATCTGCTGCCGCAGATGAAGGGCCTGGAAGAGCGGGAAAGTCCGGTCGTGGCCTGGCTCAAGGAACGCTACCGGCGCATCCTGACCTGGGCCTTTGCACGCGAGAAGCTGCTCTACGCTTCAGCGGCGGTCGCCATGATCGTCGCGGCCGGGGGCGCGACCTTGCTCCCGCGCGCCTTCCTGCCGGAGTTCAACGAAGGCACGCTCACCGTCAACATCGTGTTCCAGCCCGGCACCTCCCTGACCGAGTCCGCCCGCATCGGCTCGGCGGCCGAGCGGCTGCTGATGGAGATCCCGGAGGTCGAGACTGTCGGCCGCCGCACTGGGCGGGCCGAGATGGATGAACATGCCGAAGGCGTTCACTACAACGAGGTCGACGTCGACCTGAGGCCTAGCGAGCGGAGCCGCGAGGAGGTGTTCGCTGCCGTCCGCGACAAGCTGGCGGTCATTCCCGCGTCAGTCAGTGTCGGCCAGCCCATCTCGCACCGGCTCGACCATCTCCAGACCGGCGTCCGGGCGCAGGTCGTGGTCAAGGTCTTCGGCGAGGACTTCGACACGCTGCGCAGCCTTGCCGGCACCATCGAGGCCGGAATGCAGGACTTCCCGGGGTTCACCGACGTCAATGTCGAGCGGATCGTTCGCACTCCGCAAATCGACATTGCGGTGAACGCCTCGGCCGCGGCCTTCTACGGAGTGACGCCAGCCGAGGTGACCGAGCAGCTTGAAGTGCTGACCAGCGGCCGGCGGGTGGCCGAGGTCATCGACGGGCCGCGCCGCTTTGACGTGGTGGTCCGCCTTGCCGACGAGACGCGGGAGCCAGGCGCCCTTTCTTCCGTCCTGATCACCACGCCGCAGGGCCAGGTCCCGCTGGGTGCGCTGGCCGAGATCCGGGAGGTGGATGCCCCGAACCAGGTCTCGCGGGAGAATGGCCGGCGGCGGCTTGCCGTGCTCGCCAACCTGTCGGGCGAGACATCGAGCCAGGCGGCCCTCGCCGAACTGGAGCGAATCCTCGCCGAGCAGCGCCTGCCGCCGGGCTATTCCACCAGCGTGGAAGGCACCTTCACCGCCCAGCGGGAGGCCGCCCAGACCATCGGCCTCCTTTCGCTCCTGTCGCTCGGGCTGATCTTCGCGGTTCTTTATGGCCGCTATCGCTCGACCGCGCTGGCCCTGATCATCATGGGTTCGGTGCCGATGGCCCTGGTCGGCTCCGTCCTTGCCCTCACCATCGCCGGGCAGACGCTGTCGGTCGCGTCCATGGTCGGCTTCATCACCCTGGCCGGGATTGCGGCCCGGAACGGCATCCTCAAGATCAGCCATTATCTGAATCTCGTCCTGCACGAGGGCGAGAGGTTCGACGAGCAGATGATCGTGCGCGGGAGCCTCGAACGCCTCGTGCCGGTGCTGATGACCGCCTTGTCGGCCGCCTTTGCCCTGCTTCCGCTGATGATCGGCGCGGACGCACCGGGGAAGGAGATCCTGCACCCTGTCGCGATCACCATCTTCGGCGGGCTGATCACCTCCACCCTGCTCGATTCGCTGCTGACCCCCTTGTTGTTCCGCCGCTACGGGCAGCCGGCGGCGGAGCGGCTCACCCATGCCCAAGCCTCGCCGATGGCGCGCCCGGCCGAGGTCTATTGAGGAGATAAAAGCATGAAGCCAGTTGCGTATCTTGCCGCTGCCGTCCTGGCGGTCATGGCCTCTCCGGCGGAGGCTCACGCGCCGCATGTCGGTCCGGCCGGCGGACAGACGATCCACTGGGGCGCCTATCATTTCGAACTGGTCGCCGGTGCGGCGGGATCGCGGATCTTCGTTTATCGCGCGTCCGACCGTAAGCCGGTGCCGGCAAGCGCCATGTCGGCGACGGCGCGGCTGCTCGCGGGCGGCAAGCTGGTCAGCGTGCCGTTCCGGCCGGCAGGCGGCAACGTGCTCGCCTCGCCCCAGGCCCGCCTGTCGGGCGACTGGACCGCATCGGTAAGCTTCAGGGTGCCCGGCGGCGCACCAACCATCCGCTATTCCGCCCGGGAGCTGGCGTTGCTGCGGAAAGCGGGAGCGAAGGGGTGATCCGACGCGCAGCCCTGCTCGCCTTGCTGGCAGCGGTCGCGCCGCCGGCGGCCGCAGCGCCTATGACCTTCGACCAGGCCGCCGCCCGCCTGAGGGCCGAAGCCCCGGCGCTCAAGGCGGCCGACGCGGGCCAGCGCGCCGCCGAAGCGGGCCTGCGCGATGCCGACCGGCGGCCGAACCCCACCGCCGAGCTGGAGGTCGAGAATTTCGCTGGGACCGGGCCGTACCGGGGCTTCGACGGCACCGAGGTGACCGCGCTGGTCGAGCAGCCGATCGAGCTCGGCGGCAAACGGCGGGCGCGGGTCGCGGTGGCGCGCGCGGAGATCGCGATCGCCGTTGCCGAGCGTCAGTTCGAGCAGCGCCGGCTGCTGGCCGAGCTGGTCCGCACCTATGGCAGTGCCGCAGCGGCGCGGGCGCGGGTTGGGATCACGGCCGAGCAGGTCGAGGTGGCCGAGACGCTCGCCAGCCAGAGCGCTCGCCGGCTTGCGGCCGGTGACATCGCCGAGGTCGAACATGACCGCGTCCTGGTCAGCCTGGGCGAGGCCAGGACCGAGCTCGAACGGGCCCGGCGCGAGGCAGACAGCGCCGAGCGCGGCCTTGCCCTGCTGGTCGGCGCGCCGGAGCCGGTGCAGGCCGACCCTTCTTTCCTGACGCGCGACGCGGCCGATCCGGCAAGGATCACGATTCTTTCCGCCGACGAGGCTCGCTTCCGGGCCATTGCCGAGCGCGATCGAGCCAGGATCGCGGCCGCCCGGGCCGAGCGCACGCCCGACCTTGCCGCGCGCGGCGGAGTACGGGTGGCGCGCGAGGAAGAAGCAGTGGCGCTGGTCGCCGGCGTCTCGATCCCGCTCCCCTTGTTCAACCCGGGCCGATCCCGTGTCGCCCAGGCCGAGGCCGAAGCGGAGCGGGGACGGTTCGCGGCCGAAGCGCAGCGCCGCGAAGCGCTCCGCAATGCCGAGCGGGCGCTTGGCAATTGGCGCAGCGCGCTCCGAGCGCTGGCGACGATCGAACGCCAGACCCTTCCCGCCGCCGAGCGGCTCGTGGGCCTGACCGAGCGCGGCTACCGCCTTGGTGCCCTGCCCTACCGCGACCTCGCCGATGCCCGGAACAGCCTCTACGTGGCCCGCCGCGCCCGCTTCGACGCGCTCGAGCAGGTGGCCAATGCCAAGGCGGACCTTGCGGAAGTGACGGGCGCCTTTGCCGACTTAGGCCTGCCGACCCCGGAGTTCGGATCAGTGGCGGACTGAAACCGTCGTGCGGCCGCTTGTCCGCAGTCAGGTGACAGTGGCGGCAGGCGGAGCTAAGGACCATCGCATCTTTGGTGGCGGAAAGAGCTTGTATTGCAGCCTCTTGCATCTTCAACGCTGCGCTCGCGCCTTTTGATGGGTGTCGCCTTCTGGCTTTGCTCGGCAGCGGCGGCGCAGGCCGGGGCGCAGATCGTGCCGCCGCCGCCGCCCACTCCCGACTGCCCGCCGGAGGTTCCGATCGTCCCGGCCCCGCCGGCTGGCTCGAACCTGCCTGACGTTCCCACGATCGTCTGCCAGCAGGAGGTCGAACGCGAAGCGCCGCCGCTGGCTGCGGACGATCCCGCCCTCGACATACCGCTGGAAAGCGTGGCCGAGTTCGAACGTCGGCTGCAGGCGACCGAAACCCGGCCGGGCGAGGTGGCGCCGACCGCCGATCCCGAACTTGCCCTGCCCTTGCCTCCGCTGGAACAGTTCGACGTCCGCGACGTGGAGCTTGCCGAGGCGGAACCGGCGGGGGTGGTGGCCGAGCTTCGCTACGACACGCGGGTGGACGGCCTTGATGCCGCCGATGCCCTGACCGACGCTGATCTTCGCGGCCTGTTTCGCGCCGAATCCGCGCTTCGCGACGGCGACGGCAAGGCGGCCAACGAAGCGATGCTGTCGGCCCGGCTGGAGGAAGACAGCAAGCTCGTCCAGCGGTTGCTCCAGTCGGAGGGCTGGTACGACGCCCGGGTGGAGACGAACATCGAGCGCTCGCCGGCCGACGACGGCCAGCCGGTCACCGCCATCCTCAGCGTTTCGCCCGGCGAGCGCTATCGGCTCGGCACCATCACGGTGCAAGCCGGCGCAACCGTTCCGCCGGACCTGGTCGAGCAGAACCTTGCCCTCAAGGTCGGCGAGCCGATCGTCGCGCAGCGGATCCAGGGAGCCGAGGCCAATGTCGCAGTGGTGCTGCCGCAGCAGGGCTATCCCTTTGCCACCGTCGGCCAGCGCGACGTGCTGCTCGATCCCGAGACCCGGCTCGGCGACTATACGCTGCCGGTCACGATCGGACCGCGGGCGCGCTTTGGCGGTTTTCGCGCCACCGGCGATCTTGCGTTCGGAGCCGAGCATGTCGAGACGCTGGCCCGCTTCGAACGCGGCGACCTTTACGACAGCCGTGACGTCGACGACCTCCGCCAGGCGCTGGTCGCGACCGGCCTGTTCGCCACGGTGGCCGTGGAGCCGGAGCGCACGGGCGCGCTCAATGCGGACGGAACCGAGACCGTCACCATGCTGGTCACGCAGGATGCCGGCCCGCCGCGCACGCTGGCGGCAAGCGCCGGCTATGGCACCGGCGAGGGCTTCCGGGTCGAAGGCAGCTGGACCCACCGCAACCTCTTTCCGCCCGAGGGCGCACTGGTCGCCTCGGCCGTGGCGGGAACGCAGGAGCAGGGCGCGAGCCTGACCTTTCGCCGTTCCAACGCTGGTCGCCGCGACCGCACGCTGCAATTCGGGCTGGAAGCGCTGCGTCGCCGCTTCGATGCCTTCGACGCACTGACCGGCCGGCTGTTCGCCAAGCTCAGCTACGACAGCACGCCGATCTGGCGAAAGCCGCTGACCTGGGGCGTCGGCGCCGAGCTCCTCGGCACGGTCGAGGAGGATTACGACTTTGCGGCGGGCGAGCGCAACGACCGCAAGTTCCTGATCGGCTCGCTTAGCGGTCAGCTCGGGCTCGACCGGACCGACAGCCTGCTTGATCCGACCAAGGGATATCGCGCGGCCCTGCTGGTGCAGCCCGAAGGCGCGCTGGGCGAAGGGTTCCGGCCCTACGTCCGCAGCCAGCTCGACGGCAGCGCTTATTATCCGTTCGGCGACAGCATCGTGGTCGCGGGCCGGGCCCGTCTCGGCACCACGCTCGGCATTGATCGCTTCGAGCTCGCCCCGTCTCGCCGCTTCTACGCCGGCGGCGGCGGATCGGTGCGCGGCTTCGGTTTCCAGCAGCTCGGACCACGCGATCCGGACGGGCGACCCCTCGGCGGGTTGAGCCTGGTCGAGGCGGCGGCCGAGGTGCGCTATCGCTTCGGCGACTTCGGCGTGGTCGGCTTTGTCGACATGGGCGAGGTCTATGAGGAGCGCGTGCCCGACTTCTCGGGCCTGCGCACCGGCATCGGCATCGGCGCGCGCTACTATACCAACTTCGGCCCCTTGCGGCTCGACGTCGCCACCCCGCTCGGCCGCCGCGAAGGCGAGAGCCGGATCAACGTCTACATTTCTATCGGCCAGGCCTTCTGATGAGCGAGCTTGCTGCAGGAGCCGGCGAGGTCACGGCGGAAGAACGGCTGGTCGTGCGCCGCCACGTCAACTGGCCGGTGCGCATCGCCAAATGGGTGCTGGGCCTGATCGTCGGCCTTGTTCTGCTGGCGGGCCTGGTGGTCGTCGGGATCAACACCGACCCCGGCCGCCGCCTGGTCGCCGAGCGGCTGGCCGGGACCGAGTTCGCCAACGGCCTCAAGATCGGCATCGGCGAGATCGACGGCTCGCTCTACGGCGACCTCGTCCTCCGTCGGCTGAGCCTGTCGGACCCGCGTGGCGTCTTCTTCTTCTCGCCCGAAGTGCGGCTCGACTGGCGGCCTTTCGCCTATCGCAACAACCATCTCGACGTCCGCGAGCTCACCGCCCGGACCGCGACCCTCGTCCGCCTGCCCGAGTTCCGCGCCACTCCGCCGAGCGATGGACCGCTGCTCCCCGACCTCGACATCACCGTCGGCCGGCTGAAGGTCGACCGGCTGGTGGTCGGGCCGTCGGTGACGGGCGAGCGCCGGGTCGGCTCGGTCGAGGGCAGCGCCAGGATTGCCGACCGCCGCGCGCAGGTCCGGCTCGACGCTGCGGTGATCGGGGGCGAGGGCCGGGCCGGCGGCGACCGCTTGATGCTCCGGCTCGATGCCGTGCCCGACGACAACCGGCTGGCCTTGAACGCTTTCGTGAGTGCCCCGCGCGGCGGCGTGCTGACCCGCCTGGCCGGCCTGGATGCCCCGCTGAAGCTCAGGGTCGAGGGCAGCGGCGACTGGGCGCGATGGAACGGGCGGCTCGATGCCGACCTCGACAACCAGGGTTTTGCCCGCCTTGCCCTTTCGGCCCGAAGCGGCACCTTCGGCGTGCGCGGACCGACGCGGGTCGCGCGACTGGTCGAAGGGCCGACTGCGGTCCTGCTCGGCCCCGTCACCAACATCGCGCTGCAATCCACCTGGCAGAACCGGCGTGCCGACCTGTCCGGGCAG
>ERZ1066120.1909-NODE-1909-length-10503-cov-7.642707_pt1 | contig 10503 bp, 11 predicted proteins | sample MGYA00382767_ERZ1066120 | MGnify/ENA primary metagenome ERZ1066120 (study PRJEB33369, sample SAMEA5778350) | biofilm metagenome | biome: Industrial cooling water; feature: Water cooling tower basin; material: Biofilm | place: United Arab Emirates | collected... | reverse complement strand
CTCGGGTGCGACAGAGTTTAGAGAAGACCTGCGTCAGAGTTTGGAGAACTCACACGGGGTGTCGCCAAAGGCGTGGGTGCAGGACCATGCGACGCGTGCGGGAGGGCGAACCGTGGCGCCCGGCGCCGGGGGCGAGCCACACGGCGGAGGCGTGGTGTAGCGCCCCTGCCGTCCCCGCTCCGACGAAGACGCATGCCCTTCGCATGCCGCGCAGCCGCCGCGGCGTGTGGAAGTGCTCGATACGCGATCTCGGTTACTCTGGGACACTGTTGGCGAAAAGCGGGCGCGCTCGCGAGCGTAAGTTCGGCTCGGCACTTGTTCTCACCCTCACGCTCCGGACCCTCATGCTCTTCATGATCGTCGAGCGCTACCAGCGCGACGCGCTCGCCGTCTATCGCCGTGTCCGCGAGCAGGGCCGGCAGACGCCCGAAGGGCTCACCTTCGTGGCGAGCTGGGTGAGCGCGGACCTGGGGCGCTGTTTCCAGCTCATGGAATGCGACGACGTCACACTGCTGCAGCGCTGGATCACGCAGTGGGCCGACCTCGGCGAGTTCGAGGTGGTACCCGTCACGCCGGGCGAGGACACGGCGGCCGCGCTCGCACCGCTGCTGTAGCGTGTGCACTCGCGCGTCGGCCGGGGCCTGCGTCGTCATCAGGCCGCGAGCCGCGCGAAGCGGGAGACCCGCGTCGGGGCGATCGGCCAACCGCCGAACCAGGCGTCGAGTCGCACGGGGTCGAGCGCGGCGACCGTGACGACGCCTTGCCGGTGCGTCTTGGCGAGCCCGCGCGTTCCGCGCCTGGTAGCGCGCCCGGCGCAGGCCGAAGGCGCGCACACCTTGCGACATCGTCGCCTCGACGCCGGCGCGCATGGCGTACGCCGCCCGCCCCTCCGCCGAGGCGAAGCGCGCCCGTGCGCCGGCGATCGCCTCGTGCGCGGGCTGCGGGGTCGTGCTGGCGATCGCCGCCCGATCGCACGAGCTGGCGGTGCGTCGGGCGCTCGGCGCGGGCGCGGGGCAGATCGTGCGCGCCGGCTGCGGGCGGATGGTGGGCGCGGTCGGCCTGGGAGGTGCACTCGGCCTGCTCGCCGTGCTCGGGGCGGCGCCGTGGCTGGACCCCGTGCTCTACGCCACGTCGTCCCGCTCGATCGGCATGTGCGTCGGCACGGTGCTCGTGCTGCTCGCGGTCACCGCGCTGGCCAGCGGCGCGCCGGTGCGCCGCACGCTGCGCATCCACCCGGCCGCGGCGCTGCGCGCCGAGTAGCCCGGACGGGTCGGCCGCCCCCTGCGAGGGCGCTCCTGTGCGGGTGGCCGGCGCGACACCCATCTACCCGTGAGGTGGTGCGCCGACCCATCGAGACGGCCCTCGGCGGCGAGACTCAGTCGTCCTCGGGACGACGGTCCTCCGCCAGCGCGCGCACGACGCCGGCGCGCATGGCCGCGAGCGCCCCGGGCGTGTGCCCCACCCAGCCGGTGACCTCGCCGATCACGCGGAGCGGCGCGCGCGAGCGGTAGGAGCGGCTCGGGTTCCCCGGGAACTTGCGGTCGGTGAGCTCCGGGTCGTCCTCGAGCGGCCCCGTGGCCTCCACGAGGTAGACGCGCGGCGCCCCCTTCCCCCGGGCGAGCTCGGCGCCCCAAATCGCCGCGTCGAGCGTGGCCGTGCAGAACACCCACCCCGCCGCGTGCGCCCGCGGGCCGAAGTTCGGAGGGTAGCCTGGCACGATCAGCGCCCCCAGGCGGAGTGCGGCGCGCGTGCCGTGGAGGAACGCCGGCACGAACGGCCGGGGGGCGCCGTCATGGGATGGGAGGGCGACGGTACCGGCGTCCGAACGCGAGGGTGGTGAATCACCGGCGGGAGCAGCGTGGTCGTGCGACATGTCGGCCGGGGGCAGGAGGCACCGCCGCCGGAGGGTCCGGCGCGAGGTCCGCGACGCTACCACCGTTCCCGGGGCTGGCCGCAAGCCCGGGGCGTGGTTACATCGTCCTCATGGCGGGCGGAGGGGTGCCGCGAGGGATGTCAGAGTCGCGGGGACCACGACGCGCGCTCGGAAGCAGCGGCGCATGCTACACTCGAGCGCGAACTGCTCAGCGCGACGCGCTCGCCGCCGCCGGCAGCCCGGCCTTGGGCGTCGGCGTCTCGGGGGCACCGCGCACCGTCGGCCCCGGCCGCGGCCGCGGCCACTGCTCGGCGAGCGTCATCGCGTCGTAGAGCCGCCCGTTCTTCATCACCCGCGAGACCGACGTCGTGTGGCGCAGGTCGGCCGTCGGATCGCGGTCGAGGATCACGAGGTCGGCCAGCTTCCCCGGCTCGACGCTCCCGAGCTCCCGCGGCAAGCCGAAGCTCCTCGCCCTCACGGCCGCGATGCGCACACTCCTGAGCGCCCTGCGCAGCGTCGCCCGCCGCCAGCAGCCCTTCGTGCTCCCCCCCGCCCCGGAACCCGCCGCCTGCGGCTTGCTGGAGGTGACGGTATCTCACGCGCCGTCGGCACCGTTCGCGCGCTCCCCGTGGGGGGCGGCGCGCAGCTCGCCCGGGAGCCCGAGCGTGCGCGCGGCCACGGCGGCCATGTCGACGGCGACGTCGTAGCGCTGGAGCGCCGCCCGCGTGAGGCTCACCGCCACCTCCCGCTCCGCCACGAGCGCCAGCGCCGCCCCGTGCGCCTCCAGGAAGGCCTTCTCGGCGTCGCCGTGGGTGCGCACCAGGACCTCGACGGCGGGGTTGAGGCGGCGGGCGAGGGCGAGGATCGCCCGCGCTTGGTAGGCGTCGGACGTGGCCACGACGACGAGCCGCGCGCGCTCGAGGTGCGCGTCGGCGAGCACCTCGGGCCGCGTCGCGTCGCCGTAGAGCACCGGCAGCCCGCGGGCGCGCAGCGCCTCGGCGCGCTCGCGACTCTGCTCGACGATGACGTGGGGGATCCCGTGCACGGCGAGCTCCCCGGCGACCGGCGCGCCCACCCGGCCCGAGCCCACGAGCACCACGTGGCCGTGCAGCCGATCCGCCGGCACGCCCGGCGGCAGCGTCGCGAGCGCGCCGGGCGGCCGCTCGAGCGCCTCGGCCAGCGCGCGGCGCGCGGCGACGGCCCGCGCCAGCCGCTCGCCGGCCGTGAAGACGAACGGATTGAGCGTGATCGAGAGCAGCGCCCCCGCCACCACGAGCGACTGCGCCTCGCGCGGCACGAGCCCGAGCGAGACGCCGAGCGCGGCGAGGATGAAGGAGAACTCGCCGATCTGCGCGAGCGACGCGGAGATGACGAGCGCGGTGTGCACGGGATAGCGGAAGCCGAGCACGATGGCGAGCGACGCGGCGCTCTTGCCGAGCACGATGATCGCGAGCACGGCGAGCACCCGCAGCGGCTGGGCGACGAGGATCGTCGGGTCGAAGAGCATCCCGACCGAGACGAAGAAGAGCACCGCGAAGGCGTCCTGCAGCGGCAGGGCGTTCTGCGCGGCCTCGTGCGCGAAGTCGCTCTCGCTGACGATCACGCCGGCGAAGAAGGCGCCGAGCGCGAACGACACGCCGAAGAGCGCCGCCGCCCCCACCGCGATCCCGAGCGCCACGGCGAGCACCGCCAGGGTGAACAGCTCGCGCGAGCCCGTCCCCACCACGCGCCCGAGCAGCCACGGGATGACGCGGCGCCCGACGACGAGCATGAGGGCGACGAAGGCGACGACCTTGGCGAGCGTCACGCCGAGCGTCACGAGCACGCCCCCGCCCCGCGCGGCGTCGGCGCCTGCCGCCTCCCCGCCCGTCGCGCCGCCGAGCACGCCGGCGAGCGCCGGGAGCATCACGAGCGCGAGCACCGTGACGAGGTCCTCGACGATGAGCCAGCCGACGGCGATGCGCCCGTCGGCGGAGTCGAGGATGCCGCGGTCCTCCAGGGCGCGCAGCAGCACCACGGTGCTCGCCACCGAGAGCGCGAGGCCAAAGACGAGCCCCGTCCCCCAGCTCCACCCCCACAGGTGCGACACGAGCGCGCCGAGCCCGGTGGCGACGGCGATCTGCGCGATGGCCCCGGGGATCGCGATGCGGCGCACCGCCAGCAGGTCGGCGATCGAGAAGTGCAGCCCGACCCCGAACATCAGGAGGATCACCCCGAGCTCGGCCAGCTGCGAGGCGAGCCCCTGGTCGGCGACGAAGCCCGGGGTGAACGGCCCCACCGCCACGCCCGCCAGCAGGTAGCCGAGGATCGGCGGGAGCCGGAGCCGCTGGGCGAGGAGTCCGAGGACGAAGGCCAGCCCGAGCCCGGCGGCGATGGTGGCGATGAGGGCGGTCTCGTGCGGCATCGGCGGCGTGGGGGAGACGTCGTGGTCCGCCGATCGGGGGCCGCTCCGACCGGTGCCTGCCGACGCGGGGCATGGCGCCCTACAGCGTGGTGATCGTGAACCGGCCGAAGTGGTGCACGAGCCGAGCGCCGTGCGCGTGCAGGAGCGCCCCGGCGCGGTCGCGCCGCTCGTCGGTGGGGGCGAGCACGAGCACGAGCAGGTCGCCCTCGCGGATCGCCGCCTCGTACCGGTCCTTGAGCTTGAGCTCGTCGTTGCGCACGCCGATCCGCTCGGCGACGCGCAGGATGCGGTCGAGCAGGCCGGTGCGCCCCGTCGACGCATCGAGCCGGGCGGCGTAGGCGCTCCCGCAGCGCACCTCGAGCTCCGTCTCCATGAAGCCGCCCGCGGCGAGCGCCTCGAGCGCTGCCGGCAGCGCGGACGGGGCGACGACGCCGACGACGTGGTTCTCGGGATAGGCGATCTCGTGGGCGCCGGCGCCGTCGTCGCGGACGCGATCGGCGGAGTCGGTGGACGCGTGCGGGGGCTGCGTCGTCGGGTCGTGGGTGTCGGGCATTCCGGGGTGCGGTTCGGGGGGGTGACGGCCGGCACGCGTCGGCCGGCCTGGGGGCGGACGTCGCCACGTGCCGGGCGGTGCGGAATCCGTGCCCGGTGCGCGGCTCCCCGGCCACCGGTCGGCACGCCCCCGCCTCGCCGCCCTGCCCGGCGGGGGGCCCGACGTCATGGGGCCACCCGGCGGCGCGGCCGGTCCGCCGATCCAGCCGTGGGCGATCGGCACCGTCTCGGGATGGGGGGATCGTCGACATCCCCGTCCGGGCTCCGCGTCTGCTGTCGACACGGCGGTCGTGGAGGCAGCCGCCCCGCTGCGGGTGCGGGTGCTACGGTGGGTGCGGCGGCGGCAGGCGACTGGCTCTACCCGGCGGCGCAATCCGGGCCCGACGGGCACCCGCCGCAGCTCACGGCGCCCCGGACTACCTGATCAGCACCATCGACGCCGGGCACGCGTGGCAGCGGCAGCTCGCCATCGACCTGCCCACCGCGCACCTGGCCACCCGCGCGGCGCTCCCGATGCTGCGCCGCCGGCGCGCGGCGATCGTCTACTTCGGCTCGGCGGCGGTGCTCTGGCTGTGCGCGGCGGAGAGCGCACCGATCACCGGGCGGGCGATCCGGCTGGGGTGAGCCGGGTTGGGTGTCGAGACGTGGCCGATCAGCCGGCGCTCGCCGGTCGGCGCCGCGGGAGGGGGCAGGCGGCCCGGCGCGTGGATGCAGGCCGAGCGGCATGGCAGCGAAACTCACCCGACGACGAGCCACGCCAGGCCGATCACCGCAGCGGCGCCGGAGACCGTCGTGACGCCGACGGCCGCCATGGCGTCCGACCACGTCGCGGTGGTGCTCCGGCGCAGTCGGGCCGCGAGACAGGCGAGCGCCGCGGCAAGGCCGAGCCACTGCAGCAGGGCGGCGCGTCGGAACGGCTCGACGTCGGGCAGAAGCCGAGGCACGTCCCCCGGCGCTGGTGCCGAGGCAGCGGAGGGCGACGGCGGATCGGCCAGCACGACGAGCACGGTGAGTACGTTCGCGCCGGCGAGCACCAGCGCCGGATCGCGCGCAGCCACGAGCATCGCGTCCCAGGACGCCCGCACGTCGAGATAGCGGAGCGCCAGCCAGGCCCCGAGCAGCACGGCGAACCCCGTGCCCAGGGCGAGGATGGCGATCAGTGGCTGCACGAGGATGCCGAGCGCAGTGATCAGACTTTCGTCGACGCCGGTGACGTCGGCCCACGTGCGGATGCTCACGACGCCGTATGCCGTCTGCGTCGCCAGCCAGAGCGCTGCCGCAGCGGCAGTCCCTCGCCACCAGTCCCGCCGCCGGTGGTCGGTCGGCGTGGAGGATCGTGCCCCGGGAGCGGCGCCCCTCGCTTCGACGTCAGTGGTGCGCATGTGCGGATCCCGGCGCGACGCGCAGGGCGGCTTCGAGACGTGGGGGGTGTACCGTGGTGGCGAGGTGGTCGGCCACCCACGGCGTGAGGGTCACCTCCAGCGCGGCGGCGGCGAGAATGCCGCCGAGAGCGGCGAGGGCAACGGGTCGGAGCACACGTCGTTCGCTGTCGGCCAGGATGCTCGGTGCGCCGCGCGCGATCCGGGCGGCGATCCGCGCACCGGCGAGGCCGACGACGCCCGCGGCCAGCAGCGCGGGGAGCTCGAGCACCGCGTGCGGTGCGACGAGCCCGACGACGGTGACGAGCGACATCCCGCCGCCGAGCGCCTCGCCGACGAGCGTGCCGTGCGCTGCGCCGTTGGCCGCGAGGCTCACGGCCGCGCTCGTGCCGGCGGTGAGCAGGACGCTGACGAGGAGCGCGGCGACGCCCACGTTCCGGCGGAGGATGACGCCGAAGAGTCGTGTCGGCGGGGTGGACCGACCGGCGCCTGGGGCTGCGTCGCGGTCGCGGCGGCGATCGCTCCCGAGAGGCGCCGGCGCCCTGGCGGCGGACGCTGCCGGGCGCGGGGCGGTGCGCCCGCCGACATCCGGCATCGCCGTCACCGCAGGTCGGTCGGCGGCGTGGCGCGCGGAGACGGCGTGGTGGCGCACGAGGCCGGCTCCTACCGCCGGTGCACCGTACAGCAGCAGCGCGACCATCGCCAGCGGGCGCAGCGTCGGCGCACCGGGGTGCGCGGAGCGGGGCCAGGGCTCGCTCCCACGCCGGACGTCAGGCTCCCGGCGCACGTGCCGCCTCCCTCGCCGGGCAGGGGGGGGCCGCGTGCAGGGCCCGCAGCGCGGCGATGCGTTCGGTCACGGAGGGGTGGGTGATCGTCGCGCGCTCCAGGTCGGCGCCGTGGAGCGCGCCGAGGCGCCGGAGCGCATCGGCGAGCGCTTCCGGGTCACCGGTGATGCGGGCGGCATCGCGGTCGGCGACGAACTCGAAGCGACGCGCGACCCATCCGGGGAGGAGGGCGAACCAGAACGTCGCGAGCACCGCCGTGACCCCGACGTCCCAGAGCGCCCCAGCGACGAGCCCGGCGACGGCGCGCCGAGTGGCCACGAAGGCGAGGGTGGCCGCGAACGTGACGAGGGCGAGCGTGCGCACGTGTCGGCGCGCGACGTGGGCGAGCTCGTGGGCGAGGATGGCGCGCACCTCGCGCGGGGGGAACTCGCGCACGAGCGTCTCGCCGAGAACGATCCAGCGGCCGAGTGGCGGAACACCGCACGTCATCGCCTCGATCGACCGGCCGGGGACGACGGCGAGTCGCGGGGTCGGTGCGCCGAGCTCGCGGCTCCGGCTCGCGATCCAGTCGAGCAGCTCCGCTGGGATCGTCGGACCGCCGGAGCGGACGCGGTGGCGACCGAACTGGACCCACGGGGCGACGACGACGTCGTACATCGCCGGCGTGAGCAGCACGAGCGGGGCGAGGGCGACCGCGTGCGCGGCCGCCGCGTCGGGGCTGGTCAGCAGCCATCCGGCGCCGACGGCGATGCCGAGCAGCCACGCGCTCTCGACGGCGAGGCTGCGCGCCTGCTCGGCTGGGGGAGCGGCGTACGCCGGGCGCCGGGTGGCCCAGTGCCAGATCGGCGCGACGGCGGCCACGGCCAGGCGCAGCAGCACGGTCGTGCTGCCGAGGATGAGGCCGAGGCCGAGCCGGTCGGCGCCCGTCAGCACGTTCTCCCCCGGCGCGGCGGGCACCGTGGCCGGGGCGGGGGTGGGGGCGGGCGCGAGCAGCCCGATCACGAGTGCGATGAGTGCGGCGGCGGCGAGGAGCACGCCGACGTGGATCGCGGCGAGCTCCACGCCGTAGCGACGCTCGGGGGAGGGGGTGGGTGGCTGGTGCGCGGCGCCAGAGCGGCGACGCGCGCCCGCGACGGCCGCTCCGAGCAGCGCGCCCGCGCAGCCGGCCGCCCACGCCGCGACGGCGAGTGGCTCGTCGGGCGTGGGCAGGGCGCCGGGGGCACGACCGCCGCCCGACGCCGAGAAGGTCGCGAGGGCGTGCGCGGCCACCGGGCTGCCGACCGCGAGCGCGAGAGCGGCGGCGAGTGCCGCCCGGGGCCGCGAGTGCATGGGAGGACGTGGAGGAGGACGGAGGTCGCGGGGGGCGACGGTGGGAGGCCGCGGCACTCCGGCGCGTACGACCCGGGGCGCGACGATCGTCGTGCGCGGCGGCGATCAGGCGGCGCCGATGAGGGTTCCGCCGAGCACCCCCCAGGGACCGGCGACCACGCCGCCGAAGCGCCCGCCGACCCACGCGCCGGCGCGTGCTGCGGCGATCGCGCCGACTCCGCCGTAGTAACCCTTGACCAGGTCCGAGCAGAGATCCTGGCAGCCGCGGCGGTAGTGGTGCGCCACCCAGTAGCCGGCCTGTGCGGCGATCGGGCGCGCCGCGGAAGGAGCGGCCGTGGCCCCCGCGCGCGACGCGCCGGGCTGCAGCGCGTGCACCGCGGTGCGCACCGACTGCGGGGCGGGGGTGGGTGCGAGCGGGGCGGCGGGGCGCGGGAGGCCGCCGAAGCCGAGCGTAGCGAGCCCGGTGAGCGACAGCACGCCGAGGAGCGCGTGCCGGGTGGTGGGGAAGCGCAGGGACGTCGTGGACATGGTCGTGGACCGCTCGGTGATGCCGCGGCCGGTGGCCGTGGCGGCTGCGAGGCCGGGCAGCGTCGCCCGCCCAGGATCGATACGGCGGGCGAACGCGGGGCACCGACCGATCGAACGCACGGCGGGTCGATTCGACGCGACCTCGTCACGCCCCGCCCCGACCGCGGCGCGCGCGAAAAGGGGGGGATGCCGTTGGCCGGCACCCCCCCCCCGCCACGCTCGGCGCGGCGCCCTCAGCGCGACGCGCTCGCCGCCGCCGGCAGCCCGGCCTTGGGCGTCGGCGTCTCGGGGGCACCGCGCACCGTCGGCCCCGGCCGCGGCCGCGGCCACTGCTCGGCGAGCGTCATCGCGTCGTAGAGCCGCCCGTTCTTCATCACCCGCGAGACCGACGTCGTGTGGCGCAGGTCGGCCGTCGGATCGCGGTCGAGGATCACGAGGTCGGCCAGCTTCCCCGGCTCGACGCTCCCGAGCTCCCGCGCCAGCCCGAGCGCCTCGGCCCCCTGGATCGTCGCGACGCGCAGCACGTCGCGCGGCTGCCACCCGCCGGCGGCCAGCGCCCACATCTCCCAGTGGTAGCCGAGCCCCTGGAGCTGCCCGTGCGAGCCGATCCCGATGCGCCCGCCGGCGTCGTAGATGCGCTTGGCGTCGGCGGCGACGAGCGGGTAGTTGTACTCGTCGGCCATGAACCAGCCGCCGGGGGTGCCGTCGACCGGGCGGTTGCTCACGCGGCGGCGGGCCTTGGCGGCGAGCTCCTCGTAGGGAGTCCAGCGGCGCAGCCGCGCGTCCAGGTACGGGCGCTCGGTGGTGTAGAAGTGGTTCTCCGCCCACGGGCCGCCGTAGGCGACGAGCAGCGTCGGCGTGTAGGCGATCCGGGAGAAGGCGAACAGCCCCGTCACGTCGCCGAACAGCGGCGAGACCGGGATCGCGTGCTCCTGCCCCGGATAGCCGTCCTGCGCCATCGTCAGGTTCAGCCGCAGGTCGAGCGAGCCCTCCGTGGTCGGCATCAGCCGCTGCTCGCGCGCCGCCTGGATGATCCACTGGCGCTGCTCGCGGTTGCCGGCCACGTACATCTTGATCGTCTTCGTGTCGTAGTACGTGCTGTAGCGCTGCAGCACCTTGCGCGCGTGCGGCAGGTCGCGGATCGTCTCGTCCCAGAAGACGCCCGGGCCGGTGGAGTAGATGCGCGGCCCGATCGCCTCGCCGGCCTCGACGAGGTCGCCGTAGGTGAGCACGTCGGTGGTGGCCGTCTGCGGGTCGCGCGTCGTCGTCACGCCGAAGCTCAGGTTGGCCAGGTACATCCACGGCTGCGTCTTGTGGATCCCCCACGCCGGCCACATGTGCGCGTGCGTGTCGACGAAGCCCGGCAGGATCGTCTTGCCGGCGACGTCGATCACCGGCGCGCCGGCGGGGACGGCGACCTGCCCGCGCGCGCCGACGCCGGCGATCCGGTTGTCGGTGACGACGACGTCCGCGTCCTCGATCACCTCGCTGCCGCGCATCGTCACCACGCGGGCGCCGCGCAGCACGACGCTGCCGCGCGGCAGGTCGCGCCCGGCGGTCACCGTCACGCGCGTCTCGACCGGCTCGTAGGGGCGCGGGAGCCCGGCGGTGTCGCGCGCCGCGGCCGCCCCCACCGCCCCGCCGGCGCCGGGG
>ERZ1066120.1908-NODE-1908-length-10506-cov-6.759832_pt1 | contig 10506 bp, 13 predicted proteins | sample MGYA00382767_ERZ1066120 | MGnify/ENA primary metagenome ERZ1066120 (study PRJEB33369, sample SAMEA5778350) | biofilm metagenome | biome: Industrial cooling water; feature: Water cooling tower basin; material: Biofilm | place: United Arab Emirates | collected... | reverse complement strand
TGCTATCACTCACGTGTTCGATAACGTTTACAAAATCATCCATACGTTCCTCCGTTTGATTAAGCATAGAGGACCCTAGACGATTCGCGCATCATTAAACTTGGTAGGGGAGACGATCCTTTTGGGTAGGGAAGAGCAGTAATTTTGTAGGGTGCGCTCAGCGCACCGCAACACACTTGCCACTACAACTGGGATGCGCTGCAACTCTCACCCTGGTGCGCGAGAGCGCACCCTACGCGGTTACGGCAAATTTTTTAGATTGTGACAAGGCCGTTCTGTATTGCTCTAATGACGACTTCCGTCCTCGAGCCTACGCCAAACTTTTCTAGCAGGGCGTTGACGTGAAACTTCACGGTGTTCTCGGAAATCTCGAGCCTTCTTGCAATCGCTTTGTTTGACAGACCTTCAGCGAGCTGCTGTAACACTTCTAGTTCACGCCCTGTCAAATGTTCTGGTAATTCTGTGTTACTCGTCTCCTGTAAAGGAAGTGCCTCGAGAAACTTTCTCTCTACCACAATTAAACCTTGCGTGATTGCTTGCAACGTTGACGTTATTTGTTCTGCACTCGCTGAACGGCTTAAAATTCCCTGAGCTTGTTGCAAAACACTTTTTGCCTCTGTATTGTCCTCGAGCAAAACAAGTATCGGCAGGTCTGTCTCGAGTTCATGGGGTTCGCCGTCCCCAACGACGGCGTTCACGTCGTGCCAAGTTGTCAAGTCATCAGTAGGGCTGGCTTCGATGACGTTCAGATTGCTCGAGCGCAAAATACTAGCCAGCCCTGCCCGCGTGAGTGGATCGCTAGAAACAATTAAAACGGTTAAGGGTTCCATAAATAAAGTGAGATACGAACGCATCTCACGCTAACGCGCTTGGACAAAGGTGTATTGTTTAGTTTCGCGCTACGCCGAGAATGCGCCAAATGACGAAGCCAGCCACGACAACGTGCATGATCTCGAGAATAAGAATGGTCGTCGTTCCTTGGGCAGCACTAAGCGGGTTAAAGAACATGAAGACAAAAACGATAGCAGCAATGACGAGAAAAATGGGCGTTGGTCTAGGTGTAAAGCGGTTGAGAATTCCGTAGAGCACACCCGCAACGACTCCAGGTAATAGGCTCATTAGAATCACCATAAACCAAGGCACGCCTTGAACGACGCTTTGACCTGGTGGTGTGACGAGCAACGGGCCACCATTTACTGCTTGCCCAATAAAAAGAAGAATTAAGTTGAGTACGGCTGCCATCACTCCGCCGATGAGTCCTGCCTGAACAAATTTACCTATGCCGACGTTTTGGTTTCTTGCTTGGGTGGTCATATTGTCCTCCTTGAAATGAGCAGGTCAGCTAGTCAGCACTTCAGCGTGTCAGGGTTTAGCTGACATGCTGACTAGCTGAAGTGCTTTCTTTTCTTAGTTTTTGCTCGAGTGCTAACTTGTACGATTTTTCTAGCAGCTTGATTGCTTTTTCAACATCTTCCTCGTTTGTAATGTAAAAACTAATCCAACCGCTTTCAGGGAGAACATGGTGAGTATTGGCTTCACCTGCGCTAACAAGTTCGTCACGGACTTTCTTGGGGAAAGGAATGTCCACGAGTTTGTCCCCGTGTATGTGACCGATTTCGCGTGTACCCAAATTAAATTCTCGTCCGCCGAAGCGGTGTAGCTGAGAGGTCACGCCCTGCCAAGAAGTAACCGTTTGTTCAATGTTTTGGCCTGCGCCGCGAATCATAGAAACCTCCTGTGTGTATTTGTGAGAATCTTTAGCTGGCTAACTATAAAGGTTTTTTAGATCATAACTTTGCCTAAACTTTCTTTTGCTTTGATGAGTAGTTTTTGAAAGACTAGCTTTTCTTCTCTACTCATCCCTAAAACAAACTCACGTTCGACTTGTTCCCAGACCTTTTCAATTTTTGCTTGGAGGTTCTTGCCCTTGTTTGTCAAAAATACGTGCGATACTCGGTTGTCTTCTTGGCTTGCTTCACGTTTGATAATCCCCGAAACTTCCATACGCTGCACCATCTTGGTAATGGTTGGGGGTTGAACCTCGAGCCTTTCTGCAAGTTGTGACAAGGTTTGCCCATCTTCCATCCGTAGGGAAACCAAAATCATCTCCTGCCCGACGTGTAAGCCGACTGTACTAAGGAGTTCGTGTGTTCTGGCGCGGTGTGCCTTGGCAACTTGAATGAATAGATAATTGAGTGAGTCTGAGGAGCAGGGGTTTCCCATAGTTTACAGCTTTTCAGGTCAGTGCTTAGCTGGCTAAGTAAAAGTTTAGCTGGCTAACCAAGTATTGTCAAGAGTGCGATAGAGATAGAGCTTGTCCTCGGGTTTCCCTTTCTTTTAAGCTGAGGCACTTTTTAGAAGTGCTCCTCATGGTCGCAAGGCTCGAGCGGAGCGGAGCATCTCGCAAAGCCTAAAAGCAGAAAATCCCACTTCCCAATTCCTAACTCCCCCGCCTTTGTTACACTGTGAAGGCAATGCGCCTGTTTTTATTCTATTTTCTTCTCTTTATTATTCAAGGGTTTCTAGGAACCCTCCTCGCACCCTGGCCAGCTCCTGATTTGTTCTTGCTCGCCATGCTGACACTGATTTGGCGGTTTCAGGCTTGGCAGCTTGTCGTGGCGGGCTACGCCATTGGTTTGCTTCAAGACGTGATAGGTCATGGCGAGTGGGGTATACACGCCTTTGGCTTGGCAGGGGCGGCGATGGCAGCCTCTGTCCTAAAAGCCCAGCTCAGCCAACGGGGTACGTTTACGAGGTCACTCCTCTTTTTAGCAGCCTTCGTAGGGAAGTGGCTAGCGATTACGCCCCTTTTACTGTGGCAAACGGGAACCCTGAGCAGTTTGGGGGGTATTTTGCGGGTCATGCCCGTCGAGCTATTCTTTACGCTGTTAGCGAGTCTCGTTATCATTCCCTGGGGCGATGCCCTCATGGAGCGCACCCTCTTAGTCCGCCGTAACGATTTGTAAAAATATTTAATTAAAGCGTGTCAGCACTTCAGCATTTCAGCTTGTCAGGAAAACCAAAAAAGCTGAAGTGCTGACTGGCTGAAATGCTGACATGCTGATGTTTGTTAAAAATCTGTAATCCTTTCACGTCTTGAATAGTGTATAAAGAACCTAAGATGGTGACTAAAATTCGTGCGTTGGTAGCGATTATTCTTACCGTGCTGGTGGTCTTTACGGGGCGGCTCGTGCAGTTGCAGGTTGTTCGTGCTCATGAAATGAAAATTCTGAGTGACCAGAACGTGCGGGTTGAAAAGCGGCTTAGTCCGTTGCGGGGTAGAATTTTAGCGCGTGACGGGACCGTGCTCGCTGACAACCGCATTGCTTGGGATTTGCGCTACTGGGGCGGAGAGATTCAAAATTGGGAAAAATTAGCTTTTCTTCTAGGTCTCTCTGAAAAGCCCCTCGAGCCTGACTTTTCTGACCCCGAACAGGCACAGTTTGGCAGCGTCGCCGCCTACAACATTCCCGATAATTTGGTGTCCGCCGTCGAAGAACTGGTTGCGGGGCAAGCTGGGGTTTTATATTTAAGGGAGAGGCTCGAGCGCACCTACCCCACGAACCTAGCCGCGCAAGTAGTGGGCTACACTACCGAGGCAAAAGGGCGTTTTCCTGGCTACGCTCTCGACGAAAACGTAGGGATTATGGGTATCGAGGAAAGTTATCAAGACGCGCTCTTTGGTGTGCCTGGCAAAATGAACGTGCAAGTAGATAATTACAACACGCCACTGAGTTCTGAAGTTGTCGAAGCTGCACGGCCTGGTGAAGATATTGTTTTAACGATTGACCCTAACGTGCAGCGCATGGCCGAAGATGCCATTAAGAATGCTTTACCTTATGTCAACGCGGCCCGCGACTTGCGCGGACTGCCTCACGAAGAAATCGTGCGCGGAGCACTCGTCGCCATGAATCCAAAAACGGGGGAGATCATTGCGATGGCGAGCACACCGACCTTTGACCAAAACATTTTCACCCGCCGCCCGAGTGACCCTGAAAAGGTAACAGCACTCCTGACCGACAACACGAACTTCCCGATGATGAACAGGTCCCTCGAGGCTTTCCCACCCGCCTCCACGTTTAAGCTCGTGACGAGTTCAACGCTCATGGAAAGTGGGTTTATTTCTCCTGATGACAGGTTTTCGTGCTCTGCCAGTATGTACTACGGAGGTAGAGAGTGGAAGAACTGGTCGTACCCAAGCTCGAGGGGGCACTACAACGCTGTCGAAGCGATTGCCGACAGTTGCAACACCTACTACTGGCGAGCAGCTATGGCCACGCCGAGCTTTCAAGAAGGGTGGGCACCTTTCGCGCAAGCACTCGTAACGAGGGCGCGTGAATTCGGTTTCGGGGAGCCTGTCGGGATTGGTCTCGAGGAAGAAAAAGCTGGCCGCGTTCCTGATGATGCCTGGTCACGTGCGTATCAAGGGTATGCTTGGCGGTCAGGGGACACGCTCAACGTTTCGATTGGTCAAGGTGACGCGCTTGCCACGCCTATACAAGATTTGCAGATGGTCTCGACGATTGCCTTAGACGGCAGACAAGTAAAACCCCACCTCGTTAAAAGTATTGGCGACGTGCCTGCAAACGTCCCCGAAAAACAAATTTCTGGTGTCTACTGGGACACGCTCAAAACAGGAATGCGCCGCATGATTACCGATTACGGCAGTGCCAGATTTTTAGGGCCTGGTGCTTTCCCCATTAACGTGGCGGGTAAAACAGGCACCGCCCAAAATGCCAAAAGCTACACTCAGGACGGCTACGACCACGTGTGGTTTACGGGCTTTGCCCCGATGGAAGATCCAGAAATTGCCGTCGTCGTGTTCATCGAACATGGAGACAAAAGTACAGCCGTTGCCGTGCCGACGGCGAGAGATTTTTTGAAAGCGTATTTTGAAGTGCAAGAGCCGACGGTGACTGCCGCGAATTAATGTTGCTCGGTTCCACCTGACAGTTTAGTTGAATACTTTGGACAGCTCGAGCTTTACGTTAATCACGGGGTCGGCAAGCGTTTCGGTATCGCGGAAGATTTGGTACTGTGTAGGACTCGAGAACACGTAGACATTTTTGAACACGGGAATCACGAGCCAACAAGACTTTACGCCGTAACTAAAATACTGTTTTGCCTTGCTAAAGAGTTCTGGTAAACCTTGCGAGGGAGAAATAATTTCAATCGTGCATAACGGTGTTTCGGTCACTTTAACTTCATCTTCGGAATAGTCAATCGTCATTTTCGGAAAAATTGAAAGGTCTGGCACAGATTCCCAAGTGCCCAACTCGAGGCTTAGTTCTGAAAAAAGGCTAAATTTATCTCCGTAATTTACTTGTAGAGCAGTGCCGAGTTGGAGTTGTATATAGCCATGCAGTTTACTGGGCATAGGTTTGCCTCGCTCTTGTTCATATTGCGAAACTTCAATAACTTTTTGCATCCGTCTTCCTCTAAAAGCCAGTATAGCAAACCACGAGCCTGTTTCTTGCTAGGGTTGGAATGATTTTATCTTAGGTTCCGAACCCCGTACCCTTAACCCTGCACCCCCTGTTATGATACACGCATGTCAACTCAGCCAATTTCTAACCACCTGAGGTACAAATGAAAACCAGAGGCACACGCGGGGGGATTTTGCTCTCGCTCGAGTCCAGCGATTCCTTGGAGTTGCTCGAGGCTTTTAACGACGAACAAAACGCACTCCTCGCTAACAAAGTCACGGTAGAACTTTCTGACAAGACACCTTGGGGGTTGCTCGAGGCCATCGCCAAAAAAGTAAGTGAAAATGGTGGTGAGTTAGAAACGGTGCGTCCACCAAGCAGCGTGGTTCGCACGAAGGGTGAAACCCTCATCATCGCTAAAACGATTCGCGGCGGTGCTCTTATCGAGTCTACAGGTTCACTTATTATTTTAGGTGACGTAAATTCGGGAGCCGAACTCGTCGCCGAAGATGACATTATTGTTATTGGAACCTTGCGTGGTGTCGCTCACGCGGGTGCCACAGGCAACGAGCAGGCAGTCATTTGGGCGCAGAAGATTTTAAGCCCCCAACTCCGCATTGCTGGCCAGCTCGCACAGTCAGGTAGTGACAATCCAAGTGACTCTAAACATGCAGAAGTCGCGCACCTTAAAGACGGGCAGATCGTGATTCGGCCTTGGGATAAGTAAGGCAGCAATGAGCAAGGAGTAAAAGATTTTCTACTCCTTGCTGTTTCCATTCCCACTCTCTAACAAGCCTCTTGCAGCTTGAAAGTTTACGTCTTGATGACTTCGGTCACAAAAAGGTTTATTGCTCGAGGCTCCACAACGGCATAGCGCAACTCTCGTTCCTTCAAAAATAATCTTGCCGTCAGCGTCCTCGAGCCTCAAATTTCCTTGTAAATACAGTGGCCCGTTCTCTGAAAACGTTCCTGTGACTTCGTTAGGAATGGGTTCGTCAGCACCACCATCTAAACGCTCGTAGCGCAAGGCTCCACTCGGACAACGGTGAATGACTTGGGCGATGGTATCAGCACTAGAATGACTCGGCTCAATCCAAGGTTTTTTAGCGGTGTCGAAGACTTGTGGCAAACCGCGCACACATTCCGCCGCGTGAATACAGAGCCGAGCGTTGTAATAAACCGTGATGTCATTGGATGTATAAGTTTTTTCATCTTTAATCCTTTCTGGCTCGATTTGCTGCGATTAAAAGTGAATCCCAGACGGGTGCAAACGGTGGTGCGTAAGCTAAATCTAATCTTGCTAAATCTTCTACAGTTGCTTCCATGTGTAGTAACGTCGCAACGACATCAACACGCTTGACGCTTTCGACATCGCCAACAAAATTCGCCCCCAAAAGTTTGCCGTTTGTTGGACTATAAATAATTTCGACTAAAATAGGTTTTGCTCCAGGATAATAACCCGCACGGTCTTTGCTCGTTACCAAGGTTGAAGTTGCTTCTACGCCTGACGCTTTTGCTTGCAAAACAGTTAGACCTGTTCTAGCAAAACCTAAATCAAATAATTTCAAAATGGCTGTGCCAACGACACCTTTGAAAGTGTCGTGCTCGCCTGCAACATTAGCACCTGCTACACGCCCTTGCTTGTTTGCTGTAGTGCCGATGGGCAGATATTCGTGGCGTTGGCTGACGCGGTTAAAGACATCGGTGACATCACCTGCTGCGTAAACGTGCTCGAGATTCGTCCGCATTTTTTCGTCATTATGTATTGAGTTGAACGCGCTTAGCCTTATACCTGCTCGTGCTGCAAGTTCAGAGTTGGGTTGTACGCCAATCCCAAAAATAACAACATCAGCCTCGAGGCTTCCCTTATTCGTAATAACATGCGTGACGTGTGACGTGCCCTCGAGTCCTCGTACTTCCGTCTCTAACATGACTTCGACATTGTTTCTTTGTAATTCTGCGAGAGCTTGCTCACTAAAAGTTTCGCCAAAATCACTCAGAACCCTGGATGACCTTTGTACTAAAGTCACAGGAATGTTTAGAGCAACGCACGTTTCTACAAACTCGAGACCTAAATACCCAGCACCCACGACAACGACACGTTTCGCTGTTGGTAAAACTTTTGCAAGACCCAGTGCATCGTCCATGCCGCGAATGGTGAAGACGTTCTCTAAATTCACGCCTTCAATATTTGGGCGTATGGCTCTAGCACCTGTCGCAATAATTAGACAGTCAAAACTTTCTTGGTACGTCGTTTTGCTCGAGTGATTAAAAATTTCAACCGTTCCCTTGTCTACCTCGAGTTGCACGGCTTCGTGGTGTAGCCGAACATCCACACCTTGCTCTATAAATTTTTTTGGCGAACGTGCAACGAGCGACTCGAGCGTCGTGAGTCCCGCGAGTGCATAGGGAATCCCGCACGCACCCACGCTGAGATGCGGGGATTTCTCGAGCAAGACGACCTCGAGCGAACTATCAACACGTTTAGCTTTCGCGGCTGCACTCGTGCCTGCGGCAGTTCCACCGATGATGACAATTTTCATAAACCATACACCGTCATAACTACATGCCAAAAACTTTGCGGTGCGAAGGGTGGACGACATCTATAAACTCTTTGTGGCGTTGGATAAAAATTTTAACGAAGGGACACATCGGAATCGCGGTCATGCCTTTGGCTTTGGTGTCCTCGAGGGCAAAGCCAATAAGCTGACTACCTACGCCCTTGCCTTCTAAATCTTTGTTGACTTCGGTGTGCGTAAACATAATACTCCCACCAATAGGGCGGTACTCCGCAAAGGCGACAACTTTGCCGTCTTGCTTGGCTTCATACTGCTGCTTCTCAGCGTTATTTTCAATCGTGATGTCTGCCGTGTCCATGCTTTACCGTAACATAAGAGTAATGAGGAAGTAGGAATGAGGAATGTGTTTCGCTTTTGCTCACTCCTACTTCCTCCATTCCTCATTCTATATTTCTTCGTCTCTTCTCTTTTACCTTTCGGGAAAGCTAAACTGTAGCATGGAAATTCGCCGTATCACCAATCCTATTGACCCTGCCGTGACTGCCTTCGTGAACATGCAAAACAGCGTGTACTTTGACCCTGATGCTCTCATCCCTGCGGGGGCGATTCGGATGATGCTTTCTATCCCGATGACGGGGCGCAAAAATTTTTTGATTGTTGCAGAAGAAGATGGGAAACTCTTGGGTGGCGTGATTTTTCATTACCTCAAAAAGCCGAATGTGGGTTTCTCGAGTTTCATGGGGACTTCGCTCGAGGCGCGTGGCAAAGGTGTCGGGCGCAAACTGCACGAAGCAAGGTTTGCTGCTCTTGACGAAGCCGCAGGCAGAAAAGTTGAAGGGGTCTTTTTAGACAGCGTGGCACCTGAAAGACTCACGCAGGAAGAACTCGAGGCAGAACGGCGAGTTGGTTCTGACCCTGTAGTTCGTAAAGATGTGTTCCAACATTTAGGGTTTCGCAAAGTGGCGATTCGCTACGAGCAACCTGTGGGCGGCCCTGATGGTGGACCTGTGACGAATATGGATTTGCTGTTTTGCCCTCACGAAAACAATGTGGATAGTATTCCAACGGATTTAGTTGTGGAAACCATGCAAGCGTATTGGATGCCTTGGCTCGGTCCTATTGCTGCAAAACATCACGCGAAGATTTTGAAAACTTGGGTGAAAGGAGAGAAAATGTTGAGGCTCGAGGCTCTGGTGTAGAAATAATTCGTCGTTTCCTATGAAAGTTGTTTAATGAAAAATTGCTTTATTAAGTGCAAGCAGTGACATCATTTCGTAGACGAGTGTTGCAGCAGCCAAGCACGTAATCCCTGCGTGGTCATAAGCTGGCATCACCTCGACCAAATCAAAACCAGCAAAGTTTATGTCTGTTAAACCCCGCACGAGTTGCAAGGCTTGATGACTGGTAAAGCCACCAATCTCGGGTGTGCCCGTCCCTGGTGCATAAGCAGGATCGAGAAAGTCTATATCAAACGTCAAATAAGTGGGCTTGTCTGCCACCTTTGCCTTAATCGTTTCAACAGCTTTAGTCATGCCCATCTCGTGCAACTCTGTGGCGGTGATAGCTGTAAATGCTGAGTTTAAGGTGGCTGCGTCATCTCGGTCAAAAAAGGCACCTCGTATGCCAAGCTGGACGGAATGTTCGGTGTCTATAAGACCTTCGGCGACGGCTCTCGAGAACGGGGTGCCGTGATGATCAAAGGTTTGATTGTTGAAAGAATAAGGAGGCTCTAAGTCTGTGTGAGCATCAAAATGAATGAGTGCAACGGGACCGTATTTGGCAGCAACTGCGCGGAGCAAAGCCCAACTAATAGAGTGGTCACCGCCTAGAAAGATGGGCAATACATTGTTGTCTAGCAGTCGTTTGGCATCCTGGGTAATTTTTTGGTGCGAGGCTACAAACTGTCCTGGCATGACAGGAATATCCCCGTAATCAATAGCTGAAAGATGCTCGAAAATGTCTAGGCTTTGGGCAGGATTATAAGCAAAAAGCTGCAAAGACTCGTTGCGAATTCCGTTCGGACCAAAGCGTGCTCCTGTGCGGTAGGTGTTGCCAGAATCAAAGGGCACACCGACAATGGCGACATCTACGTTCCTCAATTCTTTTACATGAGGCAAGCGCATGAAGGTGCGAATACCTGCGAAAGCGAAATGTCCAGCGTGAATGGGTGCGTAGCCTTTACTCATTGTCCGTCTCGAGCACTCTCTCGCCCAAATGCTGGTAGAACCTGAGTAAATAACCATCAGGGTCTTGCAGCAAAAATTCACGCGCACCCGATTGCACGTCTCCCGTTTTACGCCAAACATCTTTGCTGTCGCGGTAGAAAGGATAGTTCATTGCTTTAAGTCTTTCATAAATGGGTGCAATATCTTTCAGTTCAATTTGAAAGTTGATGCCGCGCCCGAGGGGAGGCTCGAGCACTCCAACATTCCAGCCGTCTTCGTGAAACGCCTCGAGCATAAATTGCACCCCTTCTTGCTTTAAGTAGGCAAATCCTTCTCTCGTGAACATGATTTCAAAGCCGAGGACTTTGGTGTAGAACTCGAGGCTTTTTTGGAAGT
>ERZ1066120.1903-NODE-1903-length-10540-cov-13.709585_pt1 | contig 10540 bp, 8 predicted proteins | sample MGYA00382767_ERZ1066120 | MGnify/ENA primary metagenome ERZ1066120 (study PRJEB33369, sample SAMEA5778350) | biofilm metagenome | biome: Industrial cooling water; feature: Water cooling tower basin; material: Biofilm | place: United Arab Emirates | collected... | reverse complement strand
GTCCCCCCGCCGGCGCCGGCCGCCGCCCAGCCCGCCCCGGCGCCGGCCGCGACGCCCGCAGCCCGCGGCGGCATCCACGACGTGTTCGTGGGCCGCCAGCCCATCTTCGACGACGCCGAGCGGCTGTACGCGTACGAGCTGCTGTACCGCGGGGCGGCGGCGAGCACGCGCGCCGAGGGCGCCACGCCCGACCAGATGTGCCGCGACACGGTGCTGCACACGCTGATGAGCATCGGGCTCGCGCCGCTGACGGGGGGCACGCTGGCCTTCGTCAACATGACGCGCGAGTTCCTGCGCGCGCGCCTCTACGAGCTGTTCGACCCGGCCACGGTGGTGATCGAGCTGCTGGAGACGGTGGCGCCCGACGACGACGTGGTGGCCGGCTGCCAGGCGATGGTGGCCGCCGGCTACACGCTCGCGCTCGACGACTTCGTGATGGCGCCCGGCTACGAGCCGCTGCTCCGCGTGGCGTCGGTGGTGAAGGTGGACGTGCTGGGGCGCACCGAGGCCGAGCTGCGGCGCGTGGCCGCCCAGCTCTCGCCGTACAACGTGCGCCTGCTGGCCGAGCGGGTGGAGACGGCCGAGGTGCACGCGCTCTGCCGGCGGGCCGGGTTCACGCTGTTCCAGGGCTACTTCTACAGCCGCCCGCAGATCGTGTCGCACCGGGAGCTGGGGGTGGAGCAGGGCACCGTGGTGCGGCTGATGAACCTGCTCGACGACGCGCGCGTGCCCGACGCCGACGTGGAGACGGCGTTCAAGGGTGACCCGTCGCTCAGCTACAAGCTGCTGCGCATCGCCAACTCGGCGGCGTTCGGCGGGCGCGAGGTGGCGAGCATCGGGCAGGCGCTGCGGATGGTGGGGCGCAAGCCGCTGCACCGCTGGCTGACGCTGCTGCTCGTGAGCACCGTGGCGTCGCAGAGCGGGGTGGCGCGCGAGTTGGCCTTGCAGGCGCTGGCGCGGGGCCGGGTGGCCGAGCTGGTGGCCGAGCGCAGCGGGCGCAAGGCCGACGCGGGGCCGCTGTTCCTCGTGGGGCTGTTCTCGCTGCTGGACGCGCTGCTGCGGATGCCGATGGACGGGGTGCTGGCGCGCATGGCCATCGCGCCCGAGGTGAAGGCGGCGCTGCTGACGCGGAGCGGGCCGCACGCTGCCGCGCTCGCGCTCGTGGAGGCGCAGGAGCACGGCGACTGGGCGGCGGTGGACGACGCCGCGCGCGCAGTGGGCGTGCCGCCGGCGCTGGTGAGCGCGTGCTACGCCGAGGCGCTGGCCTGGGCGGGAGAGCGGCTGGCGGGGGGGTAAGTCGCGGCCCGGTGTGAATCGCCGGTGTGACGCGCCGGTGTGACGCGCCGGCGGCTCGCGCGTCCTGGCACTCGGACCCCACCCGGTGCCCCGAAGCCGATGCCCGCCGTTGCCGTCAGCCGAACCGCCGCCCGCCGTCCCCGCGGCGGGCACACCCTGGTCGAGCTCGTGCTGGTGCTCACCGTCGGCATGTTGCTGGCGGCGGTGGTCACCCCCCGCCTGAACCGGGCGGCCTACGACGCCGACGCCGCCGCGCGCGTGGTGCGCGGCGCCCTCCAAACCGCGCAGCGCGTGGCGGTGGCGCAGCAGGCCGACGTGGTGGTCGGCTTCGACCTGCCCAACGGGCGGCTGCGGGTGCTGGAGGACCTGAACGGCAACGGCCGGCACGACGCCGGCGCGGCGCTCCGCGAGCGCGTGTCCTGGCGCCCGCTCGACCCCGGCGTGCGGTTCGCCAGGCCGCCGGCGCGCGTGGGCGGCGCCTCCGCGACCGACGCCCTGGCCGAGGTGTCGGAGACCAACGACGGCCTGCCGAGCGTGACCTTCCACCGCGACGGCGCGGCGAGCGCGAACGCGGAGGCCTACCTGGCGGCCACCCGCGGCGGCGTGACGGCGTGGCGGGGGGTGGTGGTGGCGCGGGCCACCGGGCGCGTGGAGTGGTGGGCGCGCGACGTGGCGGCGGGGACGTGGGCGCGGAGGGGGCTGTGAGCGCGCGGCGCCGACGGCTCGCCGGCGTCACCCGCGCCGGCGTCACCCGGGCCGGATTCACCCTCGTCGAGCTGCTGTTCGCCGTGGTGCTGCTCGGCGGCGTGCTGCTCGGCTTCGCCAACTTCTCGCGCGACGTGGTGCGGGCCGGCGCGCGCGCGGCCACCCGCTCGGCGGCGAGCGACCTCGCGGTGGACCGCGTGGAGGCCGCCAAGGCGCTCACCACCTACGCCGCGCTCGACGGGCTGGCCGGCACCGAGAACCCGGTGGCCGGGGCGCCGGGGTTCGTGCGCCGGACCGCGGTGCGCCGCACGCAGACCGCGCAGTGGGACTACCGCACGGTGACGGCCACCGTCACGCACCCGGCGCTCCCGGCGCCGGTGAGCAAGACCACCATCATCGCCGCCTACTGACCATGCGCCGCGTCCCCCCCGCCCGGAGCCCCGACCCGCGCGCCGCCCGCGCGCCCGCCCGCCCGGGCTTCACGCTCGCCGAGATGGTGGTGGCCGTGGTGCTGCTGGCCGTGGTGGCCGGGTTCGCCCTGCCGTTCGTCACCAACCAGCCCAAAGTGGTGGCCGCGGCGGCCGCGCAGGGCGACGCGCTGCAGGGCGCGCGCTTCGCGCAGACGGCGGTGGACCGCGAGCTGCGCATGATCGGCACCGGCACGCTCCCCGCGCAGCCCATGCTGGTGTACGCCGACGCGTTCGCGCTGACCTTCAACGCCGACCTCGTCACGCGCGACGCCGACGACATCTGGGCGGTGAGCTACGACCCCGACGCCGACGCCGGCGGCGTGCTCGCCATGCAGCCGCCGGCGGCGGCGCTGCCGCGCGGCACGCTCACCTACCCGCAGGCCGCCTTCGTGGGGGCCAACGGGGTGCCGGGGGCGGCCGAGACGGTGAGCTACTGGGTGAGCCTCGACTCGTCGACGGCGGCGGGGGACGACTACGTGCTCTGGCGGCGCGTCAACCGGCTGGCGCCGGTGGTGGTGACCACGGGCGTGGTGATCCCGCCGGGCGAGCCCTTCTTCCGCTACCGCTACGTGCGCGACTCCACCGGCGCCCTCGACACGGTGCCGCAGGCGCGGCTGCCGCTGCAGCACACGAGCCCCACGCACAACGCCGCCAGCGACACCGGCGAGACGGCCCGCATCGCCTCGGTGATCGACCGGGTGCGGTCGGTGACGGTGCAGGTGCGCACGCGCGTGCGCGACCCGCGGCCCGGGGGGCGCGACACCGCGCGCGTGGTGCGGGCGAGCACGGCGCTCATCAACGTCACGGCGCTCCGCCGCGCCTCGTGCGGCACCGCGCCCGACGCCGCCACGCCGTCGGCCGTGCTGGTGCTGGACGCGAACGGGCGCCCGGACTACGTGCGCGTGAGCTGGTCCGCCGTGACCGACGACGGCGCCGGCGAACGCGACGTGGACCGCTACCTCATCTACCGCTCGCTCAACGGCGCGGCCTACGCGGAGCCGCACGAGGACGTGGCCGCGCGCAACGTGGCCGGCGGCGGTTACACGTGGGACGACTACGACGTGCGCCGCGTGGCCACCGCCGCCTACCCGGTGGCCAACCAGCACCGCTACGCCGTGACGGCGCAGGACTGCCAGCCGCAGGTGGCGCCGATGGCCTCCACGGCGGCGGTGGTCGTGCCGGTGGTGCCGTGAGGGCCCGCGCCGCGCGGGCCGGGCGCCGCGGCGGGGCGCTGCTGCTCGTGCTGTTCGCCACGGTCGCGTTAGGCGCGGTGGCGGCGGCGGCGGTGGCGCTCAAGCAGGGCACCGAGCTGGTGAGCGCCTACCAGGAGCGCGAGCGCGACTTCCGCTACGCCGCCGAGATGGGGCTGGCGGTGGGGCGCGCCCGCGTGGAGCGCGACACCACCTTCGTGCTCCCCGACAGCGGCTGGCGCAAGGTGCTCGACTCGGTGACGGTGACCGACGCCGACAACGCGGTCATCCCGCGCACGCGCGTCACCGTGTACGCCGGGAAGAGCGGCATCACCACGGGCCAGTTCGGGCAGTTCGTGACGCTCGTGGCGGTGGCGGACGACGGCAACAGCACGCGCTACGTGCGCCGGCTGGAGCTGGCGGCCGAGAACTTCGCGCGGTTCGCGATGTTCACCAACACGTGGGTGCCGAGCAACCTGTGCTACGGCACGGGCGAGTACATCCGCGGGCTGGGGTGGAGCAACCAGCACTGGAACTCGTGCGGCTCGCCCACCTACGGCGACACGATCGGCGCGGTGAACGCGATCAGCGGCGGCACGCCCACGTGGATCAAGGGGCCGGGCTCCATCCGCCCCAACCAGCGCCCCATCCCGATGCCCACGGTGGCGCGGCTGGCGTTCATGCCGGGCTACGCGAACGCGGCCACGCTGAGCTTCACGCCGGTGGCCAACCGCCCGATGCGCCTGGAGTTCGAGGCGATCGACGTCGACCAGAACGGCGACTCGGCGGGGACGGGCGAGGGGTTCCTGCGCGTCTTCGAGGGGTGGGCGGAGGACCCGGAGGCGCTCAACCGCGTGCGGCTGCCGGTGTGGTCGGCCACGGCGGACTGGAACGCGCTGCGCGCGGTGCCCCACCTCGACGAGCAGTGCGGGGACTTCCACGGCGGCCGCTTCTACCCGGCCATCGTGCACAAGACGCACTGGTTCCGGCAGCTCTTCCCGGGCGTGGCCGACACGGCGTCGATCCCCAACACCCACCCGCACCGGCGCAACAACATCGGCGTGCTGCGCTACCGCAGCACGACCACCAACGCCGACCCGCGGAACCCGGACAACGTGACGGTCGAGATGACCGAGGCCGAGCACAACCGCGTCTTCAACAGCGCCCAGGGGACGCGCTGCTACCCGGCCGGCGCGCCGCAGCTCGTGGCGGTTGAGCGCATCCCCGGCCGGCCCAACGGCCGCGGCGGCACCTGGACCGAGGCCGACGCGCACAAGGGCGGCGAGGACACCACGTTCACCCCCGTGGGCCGCTGGGGCGCGTGGCGCCCGTGGACCGGCCCGGCCGACATCACCACGCACCTCGTGACGACGGCCAACAAGCGCCAGAACGAGGCGGGGTGGCTCTTCCCGCTCGGCAAGCGCTGGAACCCGGGGTGGCGCGGCGTGGTGCACGTGGGCGGCGGCGCCACGGCGTTTCTGTCTGGCCAGCTCCGCGCCCGCGTCACCGTGTACAGCACCGGCGCGCTCACCTTCCTCGACGACCTCACCTACGTGGTGCCGCCCAACACGCCGGGCCAGGCGTGCGACGACGAGGCGACCAACATGCTCGGCGTGATCGCGGCCGGGAACGTCATGGTGGACGAGAACGCGCTCCACCGCCCGGTGCGCGTGGCCCGCGGCACCACGATCCCCAACCCGGTGCGCTTCATGTCGGGCGGGCCGCACTTCCGGCTGCACGGCGTGCTGATGTCGTTAGGCGGCACGGCCGGGGTGACCAACTTCCACACCGGGCCCAGCATCGCGGCGAGCGCGTGCGGCACGGCGTCGTTCTCCGGCGGGTGCATCAACCAGGTGGGCGGGGTGATCCAGCAGGCCATCAGCGCCACCTACCAGGGGGCGAACACCGGGTTCGCCGAGAACCGCGAGGTCGACCGGTGCATGCTCGTGTCGTCGCCGCCGTACTTCCCCACCACGGGGCGGTTCATCATGAACCGCTACTTCGAGAGCGACCCGGCGCGCTTCAACGCCGACGCGCTCTACCGCGCGCTGCAGGCCTACTGACCGACCGCGCCGCGGACCGCGCCGCGGACCGCGCCGCGGTGCCGCTGCCGTAGCGCACGCGCTGCGAGGTGTGGCAACGCTGCCACGCCACACGAGCCCCCGACCGGCGGTCGCCGGTCGGGGGCTCGTTTGTAAGTGGTTGCCGCACAACAGGTTGGCCGAGTTCCTCCGGACCGCCGGTGTGCGCCACGACACGGCCCGGCGGCTGCTTTACCCGGTGACGTCCGACACACCCCCGGCCCCCGTCGGCCGGCCCGATCGGCCCTCCGCCCCTTCCGCTCGCAGCCTCCGACTCCATGCCGTTCCGCTCCCTCGCCCGCCGCACCCTCGCCGCCCTCGCGCTCCTGGCCGCCCCGGCCGCGGCGCGGGCCCAGTTCACCGCCACCGTTCGGTACGTCGCCCCCGCGACCGACGCCGCCGCCTTCAACTACGCGGTGGGCCCGGTGAACGAGACGCTGACCAACATGTACACGCAGCGGCCCGGCCAGGCGCTCGGCATCACGGCCTTCTGCGTGGACTTCGCCAACGGCATCAGCAACAACACCACCTACCAGGCCAACGTCACCTCGCTCGGCGCCGTGTTGGAGGGGAACGCGACGCTGGCCCGCACGCGCCACACCGGCGCCGCCGGCCTGCTCGGCTACCAGAAGGCCGCCTTCCTCGTCGACCAGCTCCTGAGCCCGTCGGTGGCCGCGCTCACCGGCAGCGCGCGCAACCAGACGTGGGGCGCGATCCAGGGCGCCATCTGGTCGATCTTCACGCCCACCGCCGTCACGCTCGACGCGAGCACGTCGACCACCAACAACCGGGTGATCGAGTTCTGGCAGCAGCAGGCCGACGACTTCGCCGCGAGCAGCCGCCTGGCCACGTACGACTTCAGCCGCTTCTACATCATCACCGACGTGCGCGCGGCCGGGCTGGCCAGCGGCGGGGTGCAGGAGTTCATGACCGCGTCGGCCGGGCTGCCGACGGTGACCCCCGAGCCGGGCACGGTGCTGCTGCTGGGCGTCGGGCTGGCGGCGGTGGGCGGGGCGGCGGCGCGCCGCCGCCGCCGCGGGGCGGTGGGGGCGTGATCGCCCTCATGACGCCCCCCGCGAACAGGCGCCCGGGGGCCCCGGCGCACCGCACCGCCGGCACCGCGCTCGACACCCCGCCCGCCGGGAGCCCCGTGGTGGGCCCCGTGGTGGGCCCCGTGGTGGGCCCCGTGGTGGGCCCCGTGGTGGGCCCAGCCCCCGACCTGGTGCGCGTCGCGCTCGAGGTCCCGCGCCTCACGGTCACGCGCATGGCGGCCGAACTCGGCATCCCGCGCGCCACCCTCGAGGCCTACCGCCTCGGCACCCGCCGCATGCCGGCGGCCGTGCGGGCCCGGCTCGGCGTCTACCTCCAGGAGCACGCGCGCATGCTGCGCGCCCTGGCCGACGCCCTGCGCGCCGACGCCGGCCAGCGCCGCGCCGACTGAGGCCTCGGCCTACCGGTGCGCGGGGGCGCCGCGCCCCCGCCCCGTGACTTCGTCGCCCGCCGAGTCTTACTCGGCGGGCGGCGTCGCGTCGGCGACCACCGGCGCGCCGCCCTCGGGGGCGGGGACGCTGTGCGGGAGGAACACCGTGATGCGGCGGTTGCTGGACGCGTAGGGGTCGCTCGGGTCGCGGAGCTGGCGGTCGGCCATCCCCCGCACCTCGGCCACGCGGGCGGCGGGGAGCCCCGCGGCCTCGAGCACGCGGCGGGCGGCGTTGGCGCGCTCGCCGGAGAGCTCCCAGTTGGTGTAGCTGGTCTGCGCGGCGTAGCGCGCCGCGTCGGTGTGCCCCTCGATCACCACCGGCCCCTGCGCCGCGTTGAGCGCGGGGGCGATGAGCTGCAGGGCGATGACGGTGGCGGGCTTCATGGTGGTGGAGCCCACGGGGAAGAACACCTCGCCGGCCCCGGTCTCCACCAGCTCGATGCGGAGCCCGTCCTTGCGCACGCTGACCTCGACGCGGGCGCCGAGCTTCTTGAGCCCCGCGTCGCCGCCCACGGCCTTGCGCACCTCCTTGGCGATGGCCGCGAAGCGCTTGCTCTCGGCGCCGCGCACGATGAGGCGGATCTGGCTGGTGCTGGCGCGCACGGGGCTGGACCCCGAGGAGATGGGGCTCGCGCCGGCGCCGAACCCCTTCTTGTAGCCGATGGGGTTGGAGAAGTAGCCCTCGATGGCCTGCTTGGTCTTCTCGTCCATGCCGAGGATCCACATGACCATGAAGAAGGCCATCATGGCGGTCACGAAGTCGGCGTAGGCGACCTTCCACGAGCCGCCGTGGTGCCCGCCGCCAGCGACCTTCTTCTTGCGGACGATGACGATCTTCTTGGACTTGTCGGACATCGGGGGCGGGGCGTGGGGCCCGGGGGTGTGGCGGGGGTGCGACAGAGTGTCGGCAGGGGGGGGGCGGGGGTGAAGGGGCGCGCGGCGGGGCGTGGCGGCGCTCTAGCTTGTCGTCCCGCGGGCGCGCGTCCCCTGCGCGCCCCACGACGCCCCGGGTGACACCCCATGAACCCCGACCCAGAGGCCCGCGCCGCGCGCCGGGCCGCCGCACGGCGGCTGGGCCGCAACGTCGTGGCGATGACCGAGGCGTCGGAGGCGGAGTTCGCGCAGGGCGAGGCGGCCGTGGCCGGCTGCGTGCTGCGGGTGCTCGGCCTGCTACTGGTCGGCGCGGTGTGGGCCATCCGGGAGCGCGGGTGGCCGGCGTGGGGGCAGGCGGCCGCCGTCTGCGCCCTGGCCGCGGCGGCCGTGGCGGGGCGCGCCGCGTGGCGCGCACAGTTCCCCGAGCCGCCGTCCGCGGCGTCTCGCGGGGGCGGGCGCCAGCGTTAGGCCGCGTTCTTCCGCGTCATCTCCTCCAGCTCCCCGGCACTCGCCCGCTCGTGCGGGTCGATGGCGCGCGGCGCGGCTTTCCCGGCGTACCACATACCTACTGGTGCGGTCGCGCAGGCGCGGCCGTCCGGGCGGGGGACGGGGAACCGGGAGAGGTCGGTCGGCCTACTGCGCGGCGCCTAACGCAGAAGTGTAGAGGCGGATGGGCCGTTCGTCCCGATGCGCAATCGTGACCTGGGGCACACCTTGGCGCCCGACCTCCCGACGCGCGCGCGCCCGGGCCACTCCCGGCCCGGGGGGCGCGTGGCGTGAAGCGCGTGCGCTGACGCGGGCGCGCCGGGGAGCCACGGGGCGAGGGCCCGGGGCGCGGCATGGGCGAGTGGACGAGACGGTGGGCGGGGCGGCGGACGGCGGCGGCGCTGCTGTGGGCGGTGGCGTTGGTGGCGGCGCCGGGGGCGCCGGCGTGGGCGCAGCGGATCGGCGCCAACCTCGCGCTGAGCTTCGCGTCGACGGCTGCGGTGCCGCAGCCGGCCGACCAGTATCCGACGATCACGAACACGGGAACCGCGACGCTCACCAACGTGCGGTGGGGTGCGCCGGTGTACCGGGCGGGCGAGCCGACGGGCTGGCTCACCGTGGACGGGTACGAGCACAACTCGGGCGGCTCGATCGCGCCGGGTCAAGCTCCGCGGATCCGGGTCCGCGCCGCTGCGGGCGCGCTTCCGCCCGGCACCTACCTGGCGGCCTACACCATCACCGCGGACAACGCGACGAGCGGCCCCGCGGTGGTGAACGTGACGTTCGAGGTGGCTGGGCCCACGATCCAGGCGTCGGGGCCGCTCGCCTTCGCGTCGACGTCCGGGACCCCCCAGCCGGGGGCGCAGTACCCGACCGTGAAGAACACCGGGAGCAGCCGCATGACCAACGTGCGGTGGAGCGCCCCGACGTATGGTCCGGGCGAACCCACCGGCTGGCTGACCCTGTCGCCCTACAACATCAATCAGGGCGGTACGGTTGAGGCCGGGCAGACGATTCAGATCTTGGCGCAGGCGGCGCCCGGCGCTCTCCCAGCGGGGACATACCACGCGCACTACACGCTGAGCGCGGACAACGCGACCAACTCGCCCCGCGAGGTAGACGTCACGTTCACCGTGGCGGGCCCGACACTCGCCGTCACCGCGCCGGCGTTCAACATCACCAACGCTGCCACGCAGACGATCTACCCGACGGTGAGGAACTCGGGGAGCACGCGGATGACGAACGTCCGCTGGTCGGCGCCGGCGTACCGCACTGGCGAGCCGACGGGCTGGCTGACGCTCTCGCCCTACAACATCAACCAGGGCGGCACGGTAGAAGCCGGGCAGACGATCCAGATCTCGGCCCAGGCGAACGCGACCGGCCTGCCCAACGGCGAGTACCACGCCACGTACCAAGTCACGGCCGACAACGCAACGAACTCGCCGCGCACGGTGGAGGTGACGCTCACCGTTGATCGAACCCCGCCGACGCTGGCGCTGGGCGCGACGGCGCTGAGCTTCCGCTCGCTGAACAACGGGATGGACCCGCAGTACCGGCAGGCCACGATCGCCAACGGCGCGCCGAGCGGGGGCGAGGTGCTCAAGGCCGTCACGGTGGGCGCGGTGAGCTACGGCGCCGGCCAGCCCACGGGCTGGCTGCGGCGCTACGTGTCGCTGCCGGGCGTCAGCTCCAGCGCGGCGGGCGAGCTGGTGGCCACGGGCGACGTGCAGGGCTCGGGGGGCGCCAACATCGGCTACCTGGCCCAGGTGCAGCCGGACGCCACCGGCCTGCCCAACGGCACCTACACGGCCAGCTTCCCGGTGAGCGCCAAGCGCAGCGACGGCACCACGGCGGCCGAGGGGAGCCCGCAGACGGTCACGGTGACCCTCGTGGTCGAGCGCACGCCGCCGACGCTGGCGCTGGGCGCGACGGCGCTGAGCTTCCGCTCGCTGAACAACG
>ERZ1066120.1902-NODE-1902-length-10541-cov-12.876216_pt1 | contig 10541 bp, 11 predicted proteins | sample MGYA00382767_ERZ1066120 | MGnify/ENA primary metagenome ERZ1066120 (study PRJEB33369, sample SAMEA5778350) | biofilm metagenome | biome: Industrial cooling water; feature: Water cooling tower basin; material: Biofilm | place: United Arab Emirates | collected... | reverse complement strand
GATGCGCAGCATTTATTATTGATGGCAATCCGCGAGCCAACTTGTCAAATGATTGCAACTCGTGTAGAAGAATGATTCAGCAAAAACTGTAAATAATTGCCGTCGTGTGAGAATTTTTGTCTAAAAGACAAGGATTTCTGCCACAAGGAGGCTTTGCGAGTTTCGTGCAGTGGATTTAGCCGGACTGGACTTTGGCATATTGTCAATTCAAATGCAAACAATTCCTTTAGGTAGATTTAGCGATCGCGCAAGTTCTGAAGTTCCTCTAATTGTTGGGTTTGTTCCTCTAGTCTTACTGCTAGGCGATCGCAGACTAGTTCGCAAAGCTCAAACACGATCGGATCGGAGATTTCGTAAAATACGCTAATTCCCTGCGGACGGCGAACAACCATACCTGCTTGCGTTAGCATCTTGAGCTGCTTGGAAACATTCGCTTGTCCTAGCCCAGTTGCGGCGATAATTTCCGTCACGTTTTTCGCTCCAAACTTGAGAGAACACAAAACTTGCAGCCGACTGACTTCGGACAAGACTTTGAAAAACTCTGCCACTGGGGTAAGGGCTTGAGGAGAAGGCTTTAGCATACAAACCTAAAAACAACATCTAACTAACGCAGAAACACTACCATATTACCAGTTGGTAATATGGTGAGTACATCAAGACTAATAAGGTAAGCATGGAAAACATCAAACAGATCGATCGCGAGCTATCAGTAGCAGGACAGGTAACACCAGAGCAGTTGCAGCAGGCAGCTAGCGAGGGTTTCAAGTCCGTGCTGAATTTGCGCTCGCCCGACGAAAAAGGTTTTCTCAAAGACGAGCAACAACAGGCAGAAGCCGTAGGATTGCAGTACGCCAATATTCCAGTCAAGCCCAACGAGATGACTGACGAGTTGACGACCCAAGTTTTAGAGCAGATAGATAAATTACCCAAACCCGCTTTGATTCATTGTGCTAGCTCTATGCGGGCGGGTGCAATGGCGTTTATGAATGTGGCAACACGCCAAGGCATGACTCCAGAGCAAGTGTTTGAGAAAGCAGGCGAAGTTGGCTTTGACTGTAATGCCAATCCTCAAATGAAGCAGTTTTTAGAGCATTACGTTGCCACGCACCAGCAGCAGAAATAAGCCAGGTAGAGTGCAATCGCCTAATTTACGATTGCAGGAGAGAGTAAAATGGCACTAGTTTTTGAACAAATCAACGCCGAGGGATTAGCCCACTTATCCTATATTGTGGGTGATGATAAAGCAGGAGTCGTAGCAGTTATCGATCCCCGCCGCGACGTAGATATTTACATCCAAAGGGCAAGAGAACTCGGTGTGAGGATCGTGCAGATTATCGAAACTCACATTCATGCCGACTTTGTATCCGGTTCTCACGAACTGAAAGCGAGAACGGGTGCGCCAATATCCGGTGGTAAAAGTAGTGATTACCAGTTTGAGTTACAGCAACTGAGTGAAGGCGACGAACTAAAACTCGGTAATGTGACCCTACGCGCCTTGCATACCCCAGGACATACGCCCGAACACGTCTCCTTTCTAATTTCCGATGCCAAGCAGGGTGAAGCACCATTTGGCATCTTTACGGGCGATACCCTATTTAACTTAGATGTTGGGCGACCCGATTTATTGGGTGGAGGAACCGAGAAGAAACTGGCAGCACAACTATATCATTCGTTATTCGACAAACTCGTGCCACTCGGCGATCGCTTGGAAATCTATCCCTCTCACGGTGCGGGGAGTGCCTGTGGCAAATCGATTGGCGATCGTAGACAGAGTACTATTGGTAACGAGCGAATCTTTAGCGAAGCATTCAAAGAACGCAGCGAAGCAGAGTTTGTGGAGTGGATTTTAGGCGGGATGCCAGAACCACCAAGGCACTACGCTCGTTTAAAGAAAGTCAATGCCAAAGGTGCAAAGATTTTAGGTGACGTGCCAATTTTACCGCCGCTGTCACCTCAAGCATTCCAGCAGTTGATGCAGGATGAAAACACCGTTGTCATCGATGCCAGATCCATCCTCGCCTTTGGCGGCGGACATATTCCTGGAGCAATTAACATTGCCCTGCGTCCTGAATTTCCAAATTGGGTTGGTTGGACGATCGATCCTGAGAAGAAAATTTTATTGGTGTTGGAAAGCGAACGCGGCGTGACTTTAGCTTCCCAACAGTTATTCAGGCTTGGCTATGACAACATTGCTGGTTATCTTCACGATGGCATGACGAGTTGGCAGAACGCAGGTTTACCCCTGAAACACCTGGGCGAATGGACTGTGCATGAGTTGAACCAGCACAAAGACGATCCCCATGTCACGGTATTGGATGTCCGCTCGGATGAAGAGTACAGCAACGGTAACGTGCCTGGTGCTAAACACATTTTCGTCCCGCATTTAGAAGAGCATCTTGACGAGTTAGATAAAACTCAAACTATTGCCACCTATTGCGGTAGCGGTTATCGGGCTTCAATCGCTGCCAGTCTGCTGCAAAAGCATGGTTTCGAGCAGGTCATCAACGTTCCTGGTTCGTGGAATGCTTGGCAGGCAGCTTTGCTACCTATCGAGCGGCGTAAGGATGCAGCGATCGGCATGAAGTAGCTTGCATTTAGACAAGATTGTCGGGAGCCAGGGCGCAGGGGTAGTTGGGATCGCCTACTTCGACTTGAAGCGTGACGTGTTCGATGCCGAAATGGTCGTGCAGTTCTCGGCTGACTTGAACGAGAAACGCATCGCCAGGATGACCTGCGGGCATGACTAAATGAGCGGTGAGGGCAGTCTCCGTCGTACTCATTGCCCAAATGTGTAAGTCGTGAACTCCAGACACATCAGGACGTTCGGATAAATAGGTGCGGACGGCTAGCGGCTCAATCCCTGCTGGAACTGCATCTAGGATGAAATTGAGAGACTCTTGGAGCAGTTGCCAGGTAGTAATTAGGATGACCGCAGTGACGATTAAACCGATCGCTGGGTCAAACCACAGCCAACCTGTGGCAACAATGGCAATGCCAGCAAGGACAACTCCTACAGACACTGCTGCATCGGCAATCAAATGCAAAAATGCGCCTTTGATGTTTAAATCGCTCTTACTACCTGCGAGAAACATCAAAGCACTGACTGTATTGATGACAATTCCCACTGCTGCCACGAAAATTACAGTTCCTCCTGCGACGGGAGCAGGATTGCGAAACCGCAGAATCGCTTCCCAGCCAATCCCGCCGGAAACAACCAGAAGAAAGCTGGCGTTTAAGAGTGCCGCCAAAATGGAAGAGCGTCGCAACCCATACGTGCGGCGTGAGGTTGGTCGGCGACGGGCGAGGAGGGTAGCTCCCCAAGCAAACAGCAGCCCTAGAACGTCACTGAGATTGTGACCTGCATCGGCAAGTAATGCGAGGGAATTTGCTAAAATCCCATAAACCGCCTCGATGACGACAAAACTAGTATTGAGGGCAACGCTGATGATAAAAGCGCGGTTGTAGTTGCTAGTTGAGTACTCATATCCGTGATGCCCGCGATCGCGATCGTGTACCATTGCTCTAATCCTTCACAGTCTTAGTCCTAAATAGCCGCATCCCATTGGCAGTCACCAGCAACGAGGTTCCCGTATCTGCTAAAACTGCTACGACCAGTCCAACTACCCCAAGCGTACCCAGCAGCAAAAACAGTCCTTTCGTCACCAAGGAAAAGACGACGTTCTGCTGAATAATTGATACGGTGCGACGCGAGAGAGCCACAGTATATGCCAGTTTTCTCAAGTCATTTCCCACTAGCACCACATCAGCGGTTTCCAATGCAATATCAATGCCGCCGACGGCAAAGCTGATGTCTGCTGCTGCCAAAGCGGGGGCATCGTTGATGCCATCTCCCACCATGCCTACAACTCCAGAATGTTTCAGTTGTTGAATGCAGTGAAGTTTATCTTCTGGTAGCAGTTCGGCGCGGTAGTCCCAAATCTCAACTTGTTGGGCAATCTGTTTGGCAACAGCAGTGCGATCGCCCGTCAACATCACCAACTTTTTGAGTCCAACGCGCCTCAGCTGCCGCATTGCCTCTGCCGCTTCTAAGCGCAAGCCATCAGCCAGCGCGATTGCTCCTAATAATTGGGTTTGCGTTCCCACCAATACAGGAGTTTGACCGAGCAACTCAATCTCAGTCAGTATTGCCTCAGCTTCTTGCGATAGCGGAATGCTCCGTTCGGCATACAAGCGCCGATTGCCAACTAAGTAAGATCGATCGCCAATTTTCGCTTCAATTCCTTTACCAGGTAGTGCCGTAAACTTTTCGGGAGTCTGAGACTCAATCGAGTTAGATTTAGCCTCGGCGACAATTGCCTTAGCTAAGGGATGTTCCGACTGCTGTTCCAAACTGGCAGCAATCTGAAATACTAGCTTTGCACTTGTCTGTCCCACAGCATAAACCTTCTGCACTGTCGGCAACCCTTGAGTGATCGTGCCAGTCTTATCGAAGGCAAGGCTGGTTAAATGTCCTGCCGTCTCCAGTGCGTTACCACCCTTGAATAAAACTCCTTGACGAGTTGCCGCGCCAATAGCACTGACAATCGAAACTGGAGTGGAAATGACTAAGGCACAGGGACAGGCAATTACCAGCATCACCAAGGCACGGTAGAACCAAACATCAAAAGGTTGAGCGAATGCCAAAGGTGGAATCAGGGCGATCGCGATCGCCACTAGAATCACGACGGGAGTGTAAACATTGGCAAACTTATCTACCCACTGCTGAGAGGGAGCGCGGCTTTCTTGAGCTTGTTCTACCAAATGAATAATTTTGGCTACAGTTGTATCGCTAGCGGTGTGGGTGACTTTAATTTCCAAAAAACCAGCTTGATTGAGCGTCCCCGCATAGACAGGATCGCCAGGAGCTTTATCTTCTGGAATTGACTCTCCGGTAATTGGGGAAGAGTCGATGGCGCTTGTCCCTGACACAACTACACCATCTAATGCCACGCGCTGACCTGGTCGAATCGTCAAAATTTCTCCGACCTCAACACTCTCGACGGGAACTGTTATCTCCCGCTCTCCTCGTTTGACGGTAGCAGTGGGTGGAGTTAAGTCAAAGAGAGCGCGAATTGCATTGCGGGTGCGACCGAAGGTGAAAACTTGCAGCGTCGTCCCCAAGGAAAATAAAAAGACAACTAGCGCCGCTTCAAACCAATCGCCTAAAATAACTGCCCCAATTACCGAAATGGTCATCAGCAGATTCATATCGGCACGGCGCAAGCGCAACTCGAACAATCCTGCCCTGGCAATTGGATAGCCAGCAACGACTATACCGATGCCATAAAAAGCCCGTGCGAGCCAAATCGTCAGGGTTAATTGTTGAGCGAGTGAGCCAAAAATTATCCCTACGCCTGCCAGAATGACGCTCTGCCCTCGGCGGTTCGCAATCCAGAATTTCCAGTTTGTCGCGTCGGGTTTGTGGGTTGGCGTGTTAGCTATTTTAGCCTGATGATGTTCGCGATCGTGACTATGGTTGTGGCAGTTGTCGTAACTGTGATGGTTAGAGCTGACTTGGGGGCTTTGTTCAACCGTATAGCCTAGACTTTTAACTCGGTCAGAAATTGTCGTCTCGCTGACTAGATTCGGGTCATAGGCAACCTGCAAGCGTTCGGTGGCAAAGCTGACTGATGCTGACACAACACCAGGGATTTGCTGTACCCCCACCTCAATTGTTTTGGCACAGCTACCACAGTCCATCCCGCCAACCCGCACTTGTAGCGTTTTAGCAGCGACATCAACGGGACTTGGTGGGCGATCGCGCTCGGAGTTGCGATCGCCCGCACAACAGCTAAAGTCTGGCTCACAGTGGCTATGCGCCTCTTTTTTCTCCTCGCGACTCTGCTCCACGGTATAACCCAAAGCATTTATCCGTTCGGAAATTGTTGTCTGGCTCACCAGAAGAGGGTTGTAGGAAACCTTAGCTCGTCCGGTGGCAAAGCTGACCGATGCCTCACTCACGCCGTTTAACTGCTGCAAGCTAGCTGCAATTGTCTTGGCACAGCTGCCGCAGTCCATACCATCAATCTGAAGCGTCTGAGTTTTGAGGTCAGGAGTTTGAGTCATGGCAGTTTCAATGCAACCGCGATTCAGTTTAACTGCATTCTAGTCCAATTCTCCTAGCTTATGAACAATTATTCATATATACAATGATTCTCATTTCAGATAGCATGATGAGATCGATAACCATTGCCTCAGATCCGAACCTCTAATGAATAGGCGTAAGAAAAATTCAGCTCGTCACCTACTACCAACTCCTGATGTACCGAAGTGTGAAACCCACATGGTGCATCTAGAAAATGTCCGCTCTTGCCAGTCAGAGATCGTACCAACAGCTAAGGCTCAGCAAATGGCAGAATTTTTTGCCGTATTAGCAGATCCAAACCGTCTACGCCTCCTATCTGCTCTTGCTTCCCAAGAGTTGTGCGTCTGCGACTTAGCGGCATTGACGAAAATGACCCAATCGGCTGTTTCTCATCAACTGCGATTATTGAAAGCGATGCGTTTAGTCAGCTATCGTCGAGAAGGTCGGAACGTTTATTACGGTTTGGCAGACAACCATGTTATCGATCTTTATCGTGGAGTGGCCGCTCGTTTGGAAGATAACCCAGTTTGATTTCCGTTCAAGCGATGAGATGGTATCAAGCAATCTGCCAGAAATTCCTGTTATGATGGCTGAGATCGAGGCGAGCGGATTAAGAATAGAGAAGACTAAATGTAAATTATTCTGACATGAAACCAGAACAATTCCCGATTTTTTAGCTCTAAGAAAATGCAGAAATCCTTCAGTCACAAGCCCAATAACTTCAGACAACCTGAAAAATCGAGATGGTGGTTGAGATTTCTTATTTTAGGGGTGCTAGCGTTACCTATTCTCATCTGGAATGGACGCAGAGAACAGCAACCTCCTCCTGAAAAAAATCCTTTTGGCTACTTACCACAACTAGCTATGTCGGGAGGCGATCCTTATGTTCGGGCATTAATGCGGACGATATCTGCCAGCGAGTCAAATGCTAAAAATCCATACGTTCTGCTGTACGGTGGAGACCACTTTCACAATTTAAATCGACATCCTAACGTTTGCGTGAAAATCGCTAGCGGTCCAAATCAGAGAAAATGTTCTACCGCTGCGGGTCGTTACCAATTTCTCGCCTCGACTTGGTTAGAAAAAGCTCGCAAATATCACCCTCACTCTCATGGGTCTACAGGTTTGGGTATATATAGCTTTGAGCCTAAATACCAGGATAAAGTTACCTACAAATGGCTGAAAGATCGTCAGATTTGGGGTACAGATATTGCGTTTTTGTTAAGACAAGGACGAGTCGATGAAGTCCTACAGATGCTATCTGGCACTTGGACAAGCTTGGGATATGGAATTGAAGATAACTGGGTAACTCCTTATTTAGCAAAAATTGATCGGTAAGTTCTTGCCGAGGAACTGGAACGAGTTCAAAGTTCGGGCGATCGCCATCACTAGATTTTCGAGCGAACTTTGACTTGAAATTTACATAGCAACGTCAAAAAACTAACCGTTATTTGTGAGGTTTTCAATGAAATATAAACAGCCTGCCAAAGTACAAAAATGGTTACGCCTTATTGTCGTAGGTGCTGCTATTGGAGTAGTGATGGTGACTTATCCAGCAGTAGCAGTAGCGGAGAGATTAGAAGACGATTCTTCGCTAGGTACGCTTCTAACTCAATCGGTAAGTGTCGATCGGAACGTGAAGAACGAACGGGCAATACTATCTGCAAAAGGGCGACAGATGGTTGTGTATCGCAGTCCATCCTGTGGCTGTTGTGGCGGGTGGATTGACTATATGAAAAAGCAGGGTTTTCAAACAAATGTCATACTAACATCTAACATAGAAGCAGTAAAACAAAAGTATAGCGTTCCCGATCGCCTCGCATCTTGCCATACGGCAGTAGTCAATGGCTATGTCATCGAAGGACACGTACCAGTTAATGATGTTAAACGCCTGCTGCAAGAAAAGCCCAATGTTGCTGGTATATCCGTTCCCCAAATGCCTGTAGGTACTCCTGGGATGGAGATGGGAGATCGCAAAGACCCGTTTACCGTGTTTTCCTTCGATCGCCAGGGTAGAGCTAAAGCTTTTAATCAGTATTCATCCTCCTGAGTCCCCATCCGTGCTTTTGTGCTAGTCCTATGACTAGACCAATGGCAATAATGCCAGCAAACAAAGCGAGTGTAGTTAATCGTACTGATAAAGGCGGTGCTACTCCCTCAACTTCGATTTCTCTTTTCACCCGAAAAGGATGAAATTTGCGGAGTGCATTGGGTTGGGGAGAAACTTCCACTTCAACTTTATGGGGTGCGCCATCAAAGAACTGCTGCTGCCAAGTTAGTTTTCCAGTGGCATCTGGGATACCTTGATAGGCAAAGGCTACCCATTCATGCTCAAGCTGAGTGGTTTTAACATTCAAAATCACATCTGTTGCAGGCTGATGGGTTTGGGTATCGATCGCCTCAGCTTGCAAGTTAGCAATCTTACCAACAGTGGCGTTGGTATCCCCTAATAATCGCAGCTCAAGACCCTGAGACTGCACGATCGCCCTAGATCCCCTTTGTGGTTCGCCTTTAACTGTATGGGACATTGACACCCCAGATTCAGCAAGTTCGGCACTAATATTGACGGTTAACAAGGCAGCGATCGCCATTACGACTGCCCCACTTAACAGAAGCCGGACTCGCTGCGGTGCTACCTCACCAGATGGGATCGATTGTTGTCCGCCGATTATCCAACCACCCACTAATCCAACTGCAAACAAGATGGCGACAAGAAAACCAAAGTTACGATACTTCACCCAGTTTTCAGACACAGATAAACTCAAAGTTTTCTGGATGGGGGTAAAGGTATTAGCAGCGTTTGGGCTAACAGTGACTCGCAGTTGGTACGTGCCGCGAATTGGCAGCATTTGCTGAATATTCAACTCTCCTTTGGGAGCAACAGCCTCTATCTCCAGAAGTTTTGTTCCTTCTACTATGGGAAAATCTGTTGTCAACCAAGGATTGGGCGGTGGAGTCAGAATTTGTAGATGTATTCTGGCATTTTCTATTGGTCTATCTGACTCATCCACTACTTCTAAAATCAACTGTACGGGTAATTGCCGATTTGCTGCCTCGGCTTCAAAAGGTAAGATCTTGCTGAGTGCGGGCTTAGTCGTCAGCCGCACGACTGGTTGTACGATTTGAGATAATCCCGCGCGATCGCCAAAAACTATTCCCATCAGGCAAATAGTGCTGATGAGCGCAGATGAATGGAATTTTAACATTGTTGCTCTTGAACTTTTACCCGATCGAGAAAGCTAAATCCTTTCCTTAGCGTTGTCCCTAGTGACAACTCACAAGCCAAGTATGATGACGCAGAGAATGCACTTTGTCGTGAGCTGCTGGATAGGTAGTGAAGTAAATCGTCCAAAGCGACAGAGCGCAAAGCGAGATGTAGAGCGTCGCCTGCACGGGAACTGACAGAGTGAAGCGTGCTGCTTGAGACCGAATAGAAGCAATTGAACGAGCCGTCATCGTGTACCTCGCAGATGAGTTAAGGGTATTAAAAGTCTCGGCGGGCATCCTGGCTGGGAGTACGAGTGGGATACTCCTTCACAGTTGCGGGACAGCGTTGGACTTGCACCAAACTTTCCCCGTTACCTCTAGTGGCTGCTCCCCACCAGAACCGACTTATAACTCAGACTTTATCGCAGTTTGTACAGTTGCACTAACCTATAAGCAACAGTTTTACATTTGTTAATTCTTCATGGAAATTATTAAATCTGCAATCTACTTTGTTTTAGCCGGATTGTGCGAAATTGGCGGTGGATATTTGATTTGGTTATGGCTGCGCCAAGGCAGAAGTCTCTGGTTTGCCATAGCTGGGGCATTGCTGCTAGCTCTTTATGGTGTCATTCCCACACTACAGCCAGCTAGCTTTGGTCGCGTTTATGCCGCATATGGTGGCGTGTTCGTAGTTCTCTCGCTGTTCTGGGGATGGCGGGTGGACGGGACTGCTCCAGATAAATTCGACTACTTCGGTGCATGGCTGGCGCTTTTAGGTGTGTTGGTCATGATGTATGCGCCTAGAGGTTGATGTTGCTGGCAAAAAAGCTGAGATTATGAGAAAAATATGAAAATAGACCTTGGTTAAATAAACGACCATGCCAGAAAATCGCCCCAGTCTGCCTGAAGTTTACCGTAGGATCAAAATTCCTCATGGTAGTGGTTTTTGGCGCAAGCTGTTTGCCTATGCGGGTCCAGGATATCTCGTTTCTGTAGGCTATATGGACCCTGGTAACTGGGCTACAGATATTGCTGGCGGGTCTAAGTTTGGCTACACGCTATTAAGCGTGATTCTGCTGTCGAACTTGATGGCGATCTTGCTGCAATCGCTGTGCGTGCGATTGGGTGTTGCAACAGGACGAGACTTAGCACAGGCTTGTCGGGACTATTTCAATCCGCGAGTCAACTTTTGTCTGTGGGTACTGTGTGAAATCGCGATCGCCGCTTGCGATTTAGCCGAACTACTAGG
>ERZ1066120.1895-NODE-1895-length-10580-cov-11.579857_pt1 | contig 10580 bp, 10 predicted proteins | sample MGYA00382767_ERZ1066120 | MGnify/ENA primary metagenome ERZ1066120 (study PRJEB33369, sample SAMEA5778350) | biofilm metagenome | biome: Industrial cooling water; feature: Water cooling tower basin; material: Biofilm | place: United Arab Emirates | collected... | reverse complement strand
GGCGTGCCGCTCGACGCGGTGGTCGCCGCGCCGCCGACGCGCTAATGCCCGCGCGTCGCCCGCTCACCGTCGGCCAATTGGTCGACCGGCTCACCGACGAGCTTCTGCTTGAGCCCCTCGGCGCCTCGCTCGGCTTCGAGCGCGCGGTGACCAGCCCCGAGGCGTCGAGTCCCGGGCTCGTGCTGTCGGGCTACACCAACCGCTTCCCGCACGAGCGACTGCAGGTGTTCGGCGAGACGGAGGTGAGCTACCTCAACTCGCTCGACGCGGCCACCCGCCACGCCAACCTGGAGCGCTTCTTCGGCTTTCCGGTGCCGTGCGTGTTCATCACCAAGGGGCAGGAGCCGCCCGACGGGATGCTCGCGATGGCCGACGCCGCGACGGTGCCGGTGCTACGCACGCGGCTCAAGACCAGCGAGTTCTACCAGCGGCTCAAGCCGCACCTCACGGACTGGTTCGCGCCCACCGCCACGCTCCACGGCTCGCTGGCGGACGTGTACGGCGTGGGCTTGTTCTTCACCGGCCAAAGCGGCATCGGCAAGAGCGAGTGCGTGCTCGACCTCGTGGAGCGCGGGCACCGGCTGGTGGCCGACGACCTCGTCATCGTGACGCGCCGCGGCTCCGACGTGCTCATCGGGCGCGGCCACGAGCTGCAGCGGCACTACATGGAGATCCGCGGCATCGGCCTCATCGACGTGCCGGCCATCTTCGGCGTGCGCGCGGTGCGGCAGCAGAAGCGGCTGGAAGTGGTGGTGGTGCTGGAGGCGTGGGACCAGGAGGCCGTGGTCGACCGCACCGGCCTCGACGGCGAGACGCGCGACGTGTTAGGCGTGTCGCTCCCGCAGATCCGCGTGCCGCTCAACCCGGGGAAGAACATCACCGTCATCGCCGAGGTGATCGCGATGAACCACCTGCTCCGGTACAGCGGCGGCGTGGACCCAGCGGAGGCGTTCAACCGCCGGCTCATCGGCCGGATGCAGGAGCAGGCCGCCGCGCGCTCGGCCGGCCGCCCGACCCCGGCAGCCCTCGCGGCCGGCGCGCGCGACCGCGAACTGCAGCGCTACCTGCGCGAGGATGACGAGTAGTCCCGCCCCGGCCGACCCGGGCCCGCTCGCCGTGGTGGCCGCGCACGGCGACCTCGCGGCCGGGCTCGTCTCGGCGGTCGCCCAGATCACCGGGCAGGGCGCCTTGCTCGCGCCCATGAGCAACCGCGGCCGCGGACCCGCGGAGCTGGAGGCCGAGCTGCGCGCGCTCCTCGCCGCCGCGCCGGTGCGCGTGGTGTTCACCGACCTGCCGGGCGGGAGCTGCACGATGGCCGCGCGGCGCGTGCAGAAGGACCACCCCGGCCTCACGCTCGCCACGGGCGTCAACCTGGCCACGCTGCTGGAGTTCGTCTGCGCCGCCGGCTCGGCGCCTAACGACGCCCAGCCGGCCGAGGTGGTGTCGCGGGCGCTGGAGCGCGGGCGCGCGTCGCTCGTGACCTTGAGTGCGCCAGCTGAGGCGCCAGCGGGGGTGCCGCGCTGATGCCGCTCGTGCTCTACCGCATCGACGACCGGCTGATCCACGGTCAGGTCGTGGTCGGCTGGGGCCGCCCGCTCGACGTGAGCTTTCTCGTGCTCGTCGACGACGAGGTGGCCGCGAGCGAGTGGGAGCAGGAGCTCTACCGCATGGCCGTCCCCCCCGAGATGGACGTCGTGTTCGCGAGCGTCGAGGACGCCGCGCGGCAGCACGCCGCGTTCCGCGCCGACCGCCGGGCGGGCATGCTGCTCACCGGGAACGTGGCGGCGATGCGCGCCCTGGTGGACGCGGTAGCCGCGACCGACCCGGCCGGTGCGGTGCACGCCGTGAACATCGGCGGGCTGCACCACCGACCGGGGCGCGTCCAGCGGATGCGCTACGTCTTCGCCGACGCGGACGAGGAGCGCGAGCTGCGCGCGATCGCGGCCGCGGGCGTCGCGGTGACCGCCCAGGACGTGCCTAACGCCAGACCCGTCCCGCTGGCCGACGTGCTGAGCGGCCGCGCGGACGGCTAGCACCGGCCACCCGCCGGCCCCGCCGCGTGCCCGCCTTCCCGCTCGACGCCCTCGGCGGCTTCGCCCTGCTGCCGTTCGCGGCGTTAGGCGCGCTGCTCGGCCTCGACGTCGTCAGCTTCCCGCAGGCCATGCTCTCGCGCCCGCTCGTCGCGGCGACGCTGGCCGGGGCGCTCGCCGGGCGGCCGGGGGCGGGGCTGCTGGCGGGCGCGGTGCTGGAGCTGTTCGCGCTGGAGACGCTGCCGGTGGGCGCGTCGCGCTACCCGGAATGGGGGTCGGCGTCGGTGGTCGGCGGGGCGCTGTACGCGGCGCAGCCGGACGGCGCCGCGGGTGGGCTCGTCCTCTCGGTGCTCGCCGCGCTCGTCACCGCGTACGTGGGCGGCGCCTCGATGGTGGTGCTTCGGCGGCTCAACGGCCAGCTCGCGCGCGCGCATTTGGAGCGCCTCGCGACGGGGAGCAACCGCAGCGTCGTCGGCCTGCAGCTCGCCGGCGCCGCCGCCGACCTGCTGCGCGGCTTCATGCTCACCGTCGTCGCGCTCGGCGCGTCGCAGCCACTCGTGGCGTTCGGTCGGGCGGGGTGGGGCACGGACACTCGGCTCTCGCGGGCCGTTGTCGTGGGGCTGGCGGCGACGGTCGCGGGCGCCGCCGTCTGGAAGCTGTTCCACGCCGTGCCGCGCGCGCGCTGGTTGTTCGTCGGCGGCATCGCCGCCGGGCTCCTCGCCATGCAGGCGCTGCCGTGAGCAACCGACCGTGACCGCGGCGGACGCTCCGGCGGCGCGCGTGCCGCTCGGCACGCGCCTCCACATCCTGGGCCGCATGCTCGGCATCCAGGCGTCGTGGAACTACGAGGTGCTCGTCGGGACGGGGATTGGGTTCGCGGTCGAACCCGGGCTGCGCCTGCTGCCGGGCGGGCGCGGCGGGGCGGCCTACCGCGCCGCACTGGCGCGCCAGAGCCAGTACTTCAACGCGCACCCCTACACCGCGGCCGTCGCGGTGGGCGCCCTGGTACGCGCAGAGCTCGACGGGGAGGCGCCGGCCCGCATCGAGCGTTTTCGGACGGCGCTCTGCGGCCCGCTCGGCAGCGTCGGGGACCGTCTGGTGTGGGCCGCGTGGCTGCCGTTCTGCTCCGCGGCCGGCCTGCTCGCGTTCGGGCTGGGCGCCCCGCCGCTGGTCACCGTCGGCGGCTTTCTGCTGCTGTACAACGCCGGTCACGTGGCGTTGCGAACGTGGGGGCTGCACGTGGGGCTGGAGCGCGGGCTCAAGGTCGCCTCCGCTCTCGGCCATCCGGTGCTGCGCCAGGGGCCGCAGTGGATCGGCCAGGCGGCGGCGCTCGTCGGCGGGGCCGCGCTCCCGCTGGCCCTGGCGCGGGCTATTGGGCCCGGGCGTACGTTACTAGGCGGGGTGCTCGTGGCCGTCGTGGCCGCCGCCGTGCTCTTCGCGCGCCTGCACGGGCGCGTGGAGGCGTGGAAGGCCGCGCTCGTGCTCCTCGCCGTGTTCGCCGTCGTCTCGATCCTGCGCTAGCCGCCGCCCCCGCCGCGCGCCGCGCCCCTCTCCCGCCCCGAGCCGCCATGACCACGGTCGAACGCCCGCTCACCATCCAGAACCGGATGGGCCTGCACGCCCGCCCCGCCGCCGAGGTGGTCAAGGTGGCGGCCCGCTTCAAGAGCGACGTCACCATCTCGCACGACGAGATGGAGGTGAACGGGAAGAGCATCATGGGGGTGATGATGCTCGCCGCCGAGTGCGGCGCCACCATCCACGTGCGCGCGACGGGGCCCGACGCGGAGGACACCGTGGCCGCCCTCGAGGCGCTCGTGAACGCGCGCTTCGGCGAGAGTTAGGCGCCCGTGCGGCTGCGGCTCTCGGGCATCCCGGCGTCGCCGGGGATCGTGGTCGGCCCCGCGCACCTGCTGCGCTGGGAGGTGCCCGACGTCCCGCACCGCGTGATCGACGACGACGCCGTGGATGCCGAGGTCGGGCGGCTGCGCGACGCCGTCCGCCGGGCGCGCGAGCGACTCGCGCTGGTGCGCGCGCGGGCCGAGCGCCACGCCGGACCCGAGGAGGCGGCCATCTTCGACGTGCAGATGGAGATCCTGGCCGACGCCTCGCTGCTCGGCCACGTCGAGTCGCTGGTGCAGCAGAACCTGGGGGCGGAGAAGGCGTTCGACATCGCCATGATCGAGTGGCGGCAGCAGTTCGCCCGCCACCCGCACGCCATGATGCGCGAGCGCGCCGGCGACCTGGTCGACGTCCAGATCCGCGTCCTGTCGCTGCTCATGGGCCTCGGCGACCACGACCCGGTGGACGTGCCCAAGGGCGCGTGCGCGGTGCTCGTCACGCACGACCTCACGCCCTCGCTCACCGTCCAGCTCGACCGGGAGGCCATCAGCGCGATCGCCACGGACGCGGGCACCAACACGTCGCACATCGCCATCCTCGCCCGCTCGTTAGGCCTGCCCGCCGTCGTGGGCCTGCGCGACGCCACGTCGCGGCTCCGGGGCGGCGAGGTGGTGGTGATCGACGGGTCCGCCGGCACGCTCACGGTGGCGCCCGACGCCCGCGAACTGGAGGAGTTCAGTGCGCGCGCCGAGCTGGAGGAGCAGGAGGAGGCCGAGCTGCGGCGGCTGGCCGAGGTGGAGCCGGTCACGCGCGACGGCGCGCGGCTCGTGCTGCGCGCCAACGTCGACCTGCCCGAGGAGGCCGAGGCGGCCGCGCACAGCGGCGCCGACGGCGTGGGGCTGATGCGCACCGAGTTTCTCGTCGTCGGGCGCGCGACGATGCCGGACGAGGACGAGCAGTACCGGGCCTACGCCCGCGTGGTCGACGCGTTCGGCGGGCAGGCGGTGGTGATCCGCACCTTCGACATCGGCGGCGACAAGCTCCCGGTCGGCGGGTTCCCCACGGAGGCGAACCCGTTCCTCGGCTGGCGCGCGATCCGCATGTGCCTCGACCAGCCGGAGCTCTTCAAGACGCAGCTCCGCGCGCTGTTGCGGGCCGCGTTGCACGGCGACGTGCGCATTCTGCTCCCGCTGGTGGTGAGCGTGGACGAGGTGCGCGAGGCCAAGGCGCTGCTGAGCGAGGCCGCGGGCGAGCTGCGGGCGCGCGGCACGCCCCACCGCGCGGACGTCCCGATCGGCGTGATGATCGAGACGCCGGCCGCCGCGATGGCGGCCGAGAGCTTCGCGGGCGAGGTCGCGTTCTTCAGCATCGGGACGAACGACCTGGTGCAGTACACGCTCGCCGTGGACCGCGGCAACGCGCAGCTCGCGCCGCGCTTCACGCCGCTGCACCCGTCGGTGCTGCGGCTCATCCGGCACGTCACCCGCGTGGGCGCGGAGCACGGGATCGAGGTCAGCGTGTGCGGCGAGATGGCCTCGCAGCCGCTGATGGCCTACGCCCTGTTAGGCCTCGGCCTCCGGCAGCTCTCCGTGTCGCCGCGGAGCGTGCCGGTCGTGAAGCGCATCGTGCGCGGCGTGACGGCGGAGGGCGCCGGCGCGGCCGCCGCGGACGCGCTCAGGCTCGGCTCCCCGCGCGACGCCGAGCGCGTGCTGCACGCGGCCCTCGACGCAGAGCTGGGGCGGTCGCGTTAGGCGTCGGGTCAGGCCGCGGGCGCGGGCGGCGGCGCGGTCGAGCGCCGGACCACCAGCTCGGCGTCGAGGTAGATCTTCTGCGTGGCCACCGCGGGCCCGCCGTCGACGTGCCTGAGCAGCAGCTCGGCCGCCATCCGCCCCATCTCGTGCGTGGGCACGCGCACGCTCGTGAGCGGCACGCTGAGGTACTCCAGCAGCGGGATGTCGTCGTACCCCACGACGCTGACGTCGTCGGGGACGCGCAGCCCGCACTCGGCGATCGCGCGGCAGACGCCGACCGCGACGAGGTCGTTGAAGCAGGTGACCGCCGTCGGGCGCCGGTCGGCGGGCGTGTCGCGGAAGTAGGCCAGCGCGGCGCGGTACCCGTCCTCCAGGTGTGCGCCCGTGGCGACGATGTCGTCGTCGGTAAAGGGCACGCGGGCCGCCCCGCACGCGCGCCGGATCCCGTCGACCCGCTCGGCGGCCTGCGTGGAGCCCTCGGGGCCGCCGAAGTGCACGATGCGCGTGTGCCCCAGCTCGACGAGGTGCTCGCCCGCGGCCCGCGCGGCCGTGAGGTTGTCCACGCCGACCAGCGACGCGGGCACGCCGCGGATCCCGCCTAACAGCACGAACGGCACCTGCCGCCGCCTGAGCTCGAAGAGGTGCGTGAGGTCGGCGTCGTCGTCCAGCACGGGCGTGACGATCAGCCCCGCCACGTCGCCGCCCGAGAGGCCGTCGGCCAGGAGCGTCACCGTGCGCCGCTCGACCTCGGGGTCGCGCTCGGAGCTGGCCACGAGCAGCGCGTAGCCGTGCGCGTCGGCGTGCGCGCGCACCCCCGCGATCACGCCGGCGAAGTACGGATTGTCCAGCTCCTTCACGAGCACGCCGATGCTCCGGCCGCCGCGTTGGGCGGCCGCGCTGGCCCCCCGCGTCGGGCGGTAGCCGAGCGCCTCGACGGCGTCCATCACGCGCAGGCGCAGCTCCGGGCTCACCGGGCTGCTGTCGTTCAGCACGGCCGACACGGTGGCCTTGGACGTCCCCGCGGCGCGGGCGACGTCGGTGATGGTGGCGCGGGGGCGGGTCACGGCGGGCGGGCGTCGGTAGCGGGTCAGCACGAAAGTAACCACGCGCGCCGGGGGTGCCCTTGACCGCGCCCCGCCCGCGCGGTCAGCTTTATCCGCTTATCCGGATAGATGCATATGACCGCCCCCGTCCTCGACTCGCTGGCCGCGCTCGCCGACCCCGTCCGGGGCCGGCTCCTCGTGGCGCTCGAGCGCCACGAGCTGGCCGTCGGGGAGCTGGCCGCCGTGCTCCAACTGCCGCAGAGCACGGTCAGTCGGCACCTCAAGACGCTCGTCGAGGCCGGGTGGGTGGCGTCGCGGGCGGATGGGCCGAGCCGTCGGTACCGCTTCGCGCCCGACGCGGGGAGCGAGACCAGGACGCTGTGGAAGGCCGTGCGCGGGCCGCTCGCGCAGCTTCCCACGGCCGCGAACGACCAGGCCCGCCTGCGCGCGGTGCTCGCCGAGCGACGCGCCGCGACGCGCGCGTTCTATTCTGGCGCCGCGGGCGCGTGGGACCGGCTCCGCGTCGAACTGTTCGGCGCGCGGGCGGACCTGCTCGCGCTGCTCGCCCTGCTCGACGACCGGATGACCGTGGGCGACCTGGGCTGCGGCACCGGCGCGGTCACCGACGCGCTCGCGCCGTTCGTGCGGCGGGTGGTGGCCGTGGACCACTCGCGTGAGATGCTCGACGTGGCCCGGCGCCGGTTGGACGGCCGCGACAACGTCGAGCTGCGCGAGGGCGAGCTCGAGGCGCTGCCGGTCGAGCCGGGCGAGTTGGACGCCGCGTTGCTCGTGCTCACGCTGCACCACATGCCCGACCCCGACGCCGTGTTTGCCGAGGCCGCTCGCGCGCTCCGCCCGGGCGGCCGTCTCGTGGTGATCGACATGGCGCCGCACGACCGCGAGGGCTACCGCGCCGAGATGGGCCACGTGTGGCTCGGGTTCGGCGCGGCGCAACTCGAGACATGGTTCCAGGCGGCGGGCTTCGGCCCGTCGCGCTACACGCTGCTCCCCGCCGACCCGGCCGCGCGCGGGCCGGCGCTCTTCGTCGCCGCCGCCGCGCACGTCGCGGTCGGTTCGGCCGTCTGACCTCCGTCTCCCTCCACGACGCCACCCATGACCCCGCCCGCCGCCACGGCGCTCGCCGAGCGCCCCGTCGCCACCGCCACCCAGGCCGGCGACGCCGCCGACCGCCCCGCCTTCAAGGTCCGCGACCTCGCGCTCGCCGAGCTGGGGCGCAAGGAGATCCGCCTCGCCGAGCAGGAGATGCCGGGGCTGATGGCGCTCCGTGCCCGGTACGGCGCGAGCAAGCCTTTGGCCGGCGCGCGCGTGATGGGCTCGCTGCACATGACCGTGCAGACCGCCGTGCTGATCGAGACGCTCGTCGACCTCGGCGCCGACGTGCGCTGGGTGTCGTGCAACATCTTCAGCACGCAGGACCACGCCGCCGCCGCCGTGGCCGTCGGGCGCGAGGGGACGCCGGACAACCCGCAGGGCGTGCCCGTGTTCGCGTGGAAGGGCGAGACGCTCGAGGAGTACTGGTGGTGCACCGAGCAGGCGCTGATGTGGCCCGACGGCGGCGGCCCCAACATGCTCCTCGACGACGGCGGCGACGCGACGCTGCTGGTGCACAAGGGCGCCGAGTACGAGAAGACCGGCGTGATCCCGGCGTTCGACGCCGAGAACGAGCCCGAGGAGTGGGGCGTCATCCTGCAGCTCCTCCGCCAGGAGGCCGAGCGGAACCCTGGCCGCTGGACCAAGGTCGCGGCTGGCATCAAGGGCGTGACCGAGGAGACCACGACCGGCGTGCACCGCCTGTACGAGATGCAGAAGGCCGGCACGCTGCTCTTCCCGGCCATCAACGTCAACGACTCCGTCACCAAGTCCAAGTTCGACAACCTGTACGGCTGCCGGCACTCGATCATCGACGGGCTGAACCGCGCGACGGACGTGATGCTCGCCGGCAAGGTCGCGGTGGTGTTCGGTTACGGCGACGTGGGCAAGGGGTGCGCGCACGCGCTCCGCGGTCAGGGCGCGCGCGTGGTGATCGTCGAGATCGACCCGATCTGCGCGCTGCAGGCGGCGATGGAGGGCTACCAGGTCACGGTGCTCGACGACGTGCTCAGCACGGCCGACGTGTTCATCACGGCGACGGGCAACAAGGACATCCTCACCGCCGACCACATGGCGCGGATGAAGGACAAGGCCATCGTCGCCAACATCGGGCATTTCGACAACGAGATCGACATGGCCGGCCTCAAGAAGGCCGAGGCCAAGGGGGTCAAGCGGGTGAACATCAAGCCCCAGTACGACGAGTACGTCTTCCCCGACGGGCACTCGGTGCTGATCCTCGCCGAGGGGCGGCTGATGAACCTCGGCTGCGCCACGGGGCACCCGAGCTTCGTGATGAGCTGCTCCTTCACCAACCAGGTGGCCGCGCAGATCGAGCTTTACAACCACACCGACAAGTACGCGCGCGAGGTCTACGTGCTCCCGAAGCACCTGGACGAGGAGGTCGCGCGGCTGCACCTCGACAAGCTGGGCGTGAAGCTCACGACGCTCTCCAAGGAGCAGGCCGACTACATCGGCGTGCCCGTCGAGGGCCCGTACAAGCCGTCGCACTACCGCTACTAGGCCCTCCCCCACCGACCGCCGAACATGGCCGCCCAGCTCTTCTCCTCCGAGTCGGTGACCGAGGGTCACCCGGACAAGATCGCCGACCAGATCTCCGACGCCGTGCTCGACGCCATCCTCGCCGACGACCCGGCGGGGCGCGTGGCGTGCGAGACGCTCGTCACCACCGGGCTCGCGGTGATCGCCGGCGAGATCACCACGACGGCGTGGGTGGACCTCCCGCGCCTCGTGCGCGGCACGATCGCGCGGATCGGCTACAACGACGCCACCTTCGGCTTCGACAGCCACACGTGCGCCGTGATGAGCACGATCGACAAGCAGAGCGCCGACATCGCCCAGGGCGTAAACGAGGGCGAGGGCGAGCACAAGGAGCAGGGCGCCGGCGACCAGGGGATGATGTTCGGCTACGCGTCGGACGAGACGCCCGAGCTCATGCCGCTGCCGATCGTGCTCTCGCACGCGCTCACGCGCCGGTTGTCGGCGCTGCGCAAGGACGGCACGCTGCCGTGGCTCCGGCCGGACGGCAAGGCGCAGGTGAGCGTGCGCTACGAGGACGGGCGCCCCGTGCGCGCGGAGACGGTGGTCATCTCGACGCAGCACGCCGAGCACGTGGGGAACGACGAGTTGCGCCGCGAGATCGAGCACCGCGTCATCCGGCCGGTGCTCGCGCAGTACAACCTGCCGGCCGACGGCGCGACGCTGCACATCAACCCGACGGGCCGCTTCGTCATCGGCGGGCCGATGGGCGACGCGGGGCTGACCGGCCGCAAGATCATCGTCGACACGTACGGCGGGATGGGGCGCCACGGCGGCGGCGCGTTCAGCGGCAAGGACCCGAGCAAGGTGGACCGCTCGGCCGCGTACGCCGCGCGCTGGGTCGCCAAGAACGTGGTCGCCGCGGGGCTGGCGAAGCGGTGCGAGGTGCAGGTGGCCTACGCGATCGGCGTGGCGGAGCCGGTGAGCGTGCTGGTCGAGACGTTCGGCACCGGGACCGTCGGGGACGAGGTGCTGACGCAGGCCGTGCGCGAGGTGTTCTCGCTCACGCCCAAGGCGATCACCGAGGCGCTGGAGCTGCGCCACCCGATCTACTCGCCCACGGCCGCGTACGGGCACTTCGGGCGGCCCTCGGGCACGGTCACGGTGACCAACGCGCGCGGCGAGACGCGCACGTTCAACACGTTCACGTGGGAGCGCACCGACCGCGCCGACGCGCTGCGCGCCGCGGCCGAGGCCGCGGCCTCGGCGGGCGGCGCGCGCGAGCTGGCCGCCGCGGCGCAGTAGCGGCG
>ERZ1066120.1894-NODE-1894-length-10588-cov-8.139751_pt1 | contig 10588 bp, 11 predicted proteins | sample MGYA00382767_ERZ1066120 | MGnify/ENA primary metagenome ERZ1066120 (study PRJEB33369, sample SAMEA5778350) | biofilm metagenome | biome: Industrial cooling water; feature: Water cooling tower basin; material: Biofilm | place: United Arab Emirates | collected... | reverse complement strand
GGGATCTGGATGTAGTTGAACGGTTGGAAGTTGAAGCGGTCGGCCGTGACGAAGCCGCGGAAGTCGGCCGGCGTGGCGGTCCGGCCGATGACCGGAGCGATCAGGGTCGCGTTGCCGCCCGCTGGGAAGATGCTGCCGACATAGCGGCCGTTGGGGGTGAAGCTCGAGCAGGTCGCGATGCAGGCGGTGGCGTAAGGCTCGGGAAAAGCGGACAGGGCACGGTCGCCGGACCAGACAGGGTCCTGCTTGACATAGCTTCCGCCGACCACGATCCGGACCGGACCGTCGCTGCCATTGCCCCAGCTCAGCTGATAGTTCTGGGTGAGGCCGTCGCCTTCCTCGGCATAGCCGCCGACCTGGGCCAGGGCGTTGAAGCCCCGCTGGCTCGACTTGGTGATGATGTTGACCACGCCGGCGATCGCGTCGGAGCCGTAGATGGCTGAAGCGCCGTCCTGCAGTACCTCGACCCGCTGAATGGCGCTTTCCGGAATGGAATTGAGGTCGGTCGAGCCCGGCACGCCGCTGGCCGAAGCGCCGTTCACGTAGCGAAGCCCGTCGACCAGAACGAGCACGCGGCGCGAGCCGAGATAGCGAAGGTCGATCTCCGCCGCGCCGGCACCGACACCGCCGCCGTCGGGCGGATTGCCAAGATTGCCGCTGTTGTTGAACTTGGAGTTGAGCCCGCCGCCGGAGCTCGGCAGCCGCTGCAGTACGTCGTTGATCGAGTTGAGGCCGGTCTTGGCGATGTCGTCCTCGTCGACGAAGGTGACGGGCGCGTCGAGATCGAGCGGATTGCGCCGGATACGCGACCCGGTGACGACGATCTCCTCCTGCGCGTCGACCGGATTGGCCTGCGCATCGGTCTCAACCGGCTGGTCCGGCTGGACCGTCTGTGCGGCCGCCGGAGTGACGGCAAGCGCCGCGAGGAGCGCAAAGGACGCGCAGCCTGCTCGCAAGAGATGAACGTGGTTCGACATGGGACCCCCTTCGATTGAAGGGCCATGTGACTGTTATTCGCCGCCTGCCGCTAGCCCGAAGGAGGCGTCAGATGATGCTTTGAGGTCCCATGTTGCAGAATAGTGACAACGCTGACGAGGGTAGCTGATGACGCAAAGCTAGTGTGCGTCCTCGGTCCGCTCCACTTCAGACAAGGCGAGCTGCTGGTCAATCTCGTTGACCAGCAACTCAAGGCCCCGCGCATCCCTGGCCTCGGCCCTCGCGACCAGCACGTCCTGCGTATTGGAAGCGCGCAGCAGCCACCAGCCCTCGCCGGTCTTGACCCGGACCCCGTCCGTTGCGTCCACCTCGGCACCGTCCGCGGCAAGACGGTCGCGCACTTCCTCGACCACCGCGAACTTGCGGGATTCGTCGACGGGAAAGCGAAGTTCCGGCGTGGCGAGGCTTTCGGGCATGGCGTCGCGAAGCTCGGTCAAGCTCTTGCCCGAAGCGGCCACCGCCTCGATCAGGCGGACGGAGGCGTAAAGCGCATCGTCGAAGCCGTACCAGCGGTGCTTGAAGAAGATGTGCCCGCTCATCTCGCCCGCCAGCGGAGCGCCAGTTTCCTTCATCTTGGACTTGATGAGGCTGTGCCCGGTCTTCCACATCAGCGGCCGGCCGCCGAGCTCGGCGATGCGATCGAACAGCGTCTGGCTGGCCTTGACGTCGGCGATGATCGTGGCGCCGGGCTGCTCCTCCAGCACCGGCCCAGCGAGGATCATCAGCAGCTGGTCGCCCCAGATCACCCGGCCCTGGCCGTCGACCGCGCCGATCCGGTCGCCATCGCCATCGAAAGCGATCCCGAAGTCGAGACCCTTGTCGCGGACCAGCGCCTTCAGGTGCTCGAGGTTCTTCTCGACCGTGGGATCGGGATGGTGGTTGGGGAAGCGGCCGTCGACCTCGGTGAACAGGGTGTGGTGCTCGCCGGGCAAGTGCTTGATGAGCTTTTCGAGGGCCGGGCCTGCCGCGCCGTTGCCGGCGTCCCAGCCGATCCGATAGGCGCCCCCGCGGAAGTCATCGACCAGACGCGCGACGTAGCGGTCCATGACGTCGGCGTCCTCGACCTTGCCCTCCCCGACATGCCAGCGCCCCTCGGAGGCACGGGTGCCGAGCGCCTTGATCGCCGAGCCGAACACCGACCCGCCCGGAAGCAGCATCTTGAAGCCGTTGTAATCGGCCGGATTGTGGCTGCCGGTGATCTGGATTCCGCCGTCGACGTCCAGCTCCGCCACCGCCCAGTAGAGCATGGGCGAGGGGCCCTGGCCGACGCGGACGACGTCGAGCCCGCCCTCCGTCAGGCCGCGGACCAGCGCTTCCTCCAACCGCGGACTGTGCTCGCGCCCGTCGCGTCCGACAGCGAGGCGCTTCGCCCCCTGGTCGGTCGCCTCGGACGCGAAGGTGCGGCCGAGCGCATAAGCGTCCTGTTCCGACAAGGTGCGGCCGACGATTCCGCGGATGTCATATTCGCGGAGGATGGTGGGATCGAAGCTGTGAGTCATTTCGGGGCCTGAACGACGAGGATTGAAGAAGGTTGCGTCCTTGTGCTCCAGCGAAGGCCGGAGCCCAGTGCCTTTTTTACCAGCACGAAAGAAAACTGGGCTCCGGCCTTCGCCGGAGCGCAGAACCTCAAGCCGCCTTGGCCGCTTCCGCTCCCGGCAGCCCCAGGCCCGCCACCATCTCGCGCAGCTCCTGCCGCGCGGCGATGTGGGAGATGCCGGCGTCGCCGATCTGCTTCAGGTCGAGCAAGGTCAGCCCCTTGGGGAAGAGCTCACGATAGATGACCCGCTCGGACAGGCCCGGAATGACCCGGAAGCCGACCCGTCGCGCCAGCTCGTCCATGGCCGCGCCGACGCGCTGCTGATTGTGGCTGCCGATGTGCTGGAGGCGGTTCCTCAGCACGACCCAGTCGACGCTCTTGCCCGCGGCCTTGGCTCGCTGAGTGCGGCTGTTCCAGATGAGCTCGGCATAGAAGCTCGGCCGCGAGATCTTGAAGGTGTCGGGGTTGACCTGCCCGATGAGATCGAGGTCGACGAAGCTGTCGTTCATCGGCGTGACCAAGGTATCGGCCTTGAGGATGGCGGCACGGGCCACGGGATCGTCGCGGCCCGGCGTGTCGATGACCAGGATGTCGGCAGCCGCGGCAAGGCTCGCCACGGCAGCCTCGAGCGCCTCGACGCTCTGATCTTCGAGTACGGCGAAGGCAGGCTGGGGAAGGTCGTTGCCGTGGCGGCGCATATACGCGGCGCGGTTCTCGAGATAGCGGGTGATGGTGCGCTGGCGATGGTCGAGGTCGAGGGCGGCCACCCGGTGCCCGGCGGCCGCCAGCGCCACGGCGGTATGAACCGCGGTGGTCGACTTGCCGGTGCCGCCCTTCTCGTTGGCATAAACGATGGTGTGGTAATGGCTCACTTGGTTTGTCCCCCGCTGGCGCTTAAGCGCCCGAAGCATCTCGTGGGTCAGGATTAAACCGGGGGACAAAGCGGTGCAAATCATCCGTTCGCTCCAAGCGCTGCCCGGCGCATTGCGCGAAGTGCGTGGCGGCGGCGACACGCTGGCGCTGGTGCCGACCATGGGCGCGCTTCACGAAGGTCACCTGGCGCTGGTCGCTGAGGCGCGGCGGCGGGCGGGGAGGGTGGCCGCGACGATCTTCGTCAATCCGCTGCAGTTCAACGATCCCGGCGACCTTGCCCGTTACCCCCGGCAGGAAGAGCAGGATCTTGGCAGGCTCCAGGCGGCCGGCTGCGACCTCGTCTGGCTGCCGACGCCCGACCAGCTCTACCCGACGGGCTTTGCGACGACGGTCAGCGTCGCCGGTGTCTCGGCCCGATGGGAGGGGGAGCATCGCCCCGGCCACTTCGAGGGCGTGGCGACGGTCGTCACCAAGCTGCTGCTCGCTGTCCGGCCCGAGGTGGCGGTCTTCGGCGAAAAGGACTGGCAGCAGCTGGCGGTGATCCGGCGTCTCACTGCCGACCTTGGCCTGGGGGTCGAGATCGTCGGCCTGTCCACCGTGCGCGAGGCGGATGGCCTTGCCATGTCCTCGCGCAACGCCCTGCTGAGTGCGGACGAGCGGGCCAAGGCGGCCGCCCTGCCGCGGGAGCTCGACCGAGCGGGGCAGGCGATCGCGGATGGCGGGGAGGTGGCAGCGGCGCTGGGCGAGGCAAAGGCGGCCCTGCTCGCCGCGGGTTTCTCGAAAGTGGACTATCTCGCGCTGGTCGACGGCGACAGCCTCGAACCCCTTGAGCGCGCAGGGGAAAACGTGCGCCTGTTGGCAGCGGCGAGCCTCGGCGGCGTGCGCCTGATCGACAATATGGGTGTCACTTCGGAGCAACAGGTAAGAAGGTGATTACCGCGTTAACCCTTTGATGACCAGACCGGGGGGAGCTTGCCTGCACGAAACGGGGGAGTTCTTGAACGATGGCTATCAGCCAACAGGGTGCCGAGTTCCTGATGCGCAGCCGCCTTGCGGATGCCGAGCGCGGTGACGTCAATGCGTTGTTCGAGCTTGGCGTGACCTATTCGACCGGGCGCGGCGGGATCGCCGTCGACCTCATCGAAGCGCACAAATGGTTCAACCTCGCGGCCCTGAACGGCTGCACGCGAGGCCAGGCCTGCCGCGCCGAGATCAGCGTCGAGATGACCGCCCGCGAGATCGCCGAGGCGCAGAAAGCGGCCCGGGCCTGGCTCGCGCCGGCTGGGCGGAGCGGAGCGCGGGTGGCGGCGTAAGCCTCGCTCCTCCCCCAGATTGCGGCGATGCCGCAACGCGGGGGAGGTGCCCCGAAGGGGCGGAGGGGGCTCTGTGCAACCTCAACCCCCTCAGTCAGCTTCGCTGACAGCTCCCCCGCGTTGCCGCTGCGCGGCAATCTGGGAGAGCGGCACGGACTACCGCACCACCACCGTCACTGCTCGCCGGTTCTGCGCCCAGGCGCTCTCGTCCGAGCCGGTTGCGACCGGGCGTTCCTTGCCCCAGCTGATGGTCAGCAGCCGGTTCTCCGGCACGCCCTGCGCCATCAGGAACAGCTTGGCCGACTGCGCCCGCCGTTCGCCGAGCGCCTGGTTATATTCGCGGGTGCCGCGCTCGTCGGCATGGCCCTCGACCGAGGCGCGCACATTGGGGTTGGCGACGAGCCAGCGGGCCTGCGCCCTGAGCGTCGCCTGGGCATCGGCCGACAGGTCCCACTTGTCCGTTCCGAAATAGACTGTGTCGGAGCCGGCAGCGGCGACCAGCGCCGACTGGCTTCCCGGAAGCTCGACCAGCCCGACCTCGTCCGCATTGGCGCCCGTACCCGCGGCCGGGTCGGTCGGCGTGGTCTGGGCCGGAGGCGCGGTCTCGGGCGCGGGCTTGCGGCCGCAGGCGGAAAGGGCGAGCGCCAGGCTCAGGCCGGCGATGGTCAGGGTACGGCGCATCTCGTGTGTTCTCCTTGTCAGCGCTGCAGCGGGGACCAGCTCGGGTCGGAGCCGTCCTGCGGGGTGGGAAGGCGGCGGGCCTGGCCGCCGGTCACGGGCACCGCGAACAGGCTCGAGCGGCCGTCGCGGGTGAAGCGGTTGAACATGACGAACTGACCGTTGGGCGCCCAGCTCGGGGACTCGTCCTGCCAGCCGTCGGTCAGCAGCTGCTCGCCGCCGCCGTTGGCGTTCATCACCCCGATGCGAAAGGCGCCGATGCGGACAAAGGCGATCCTGTCCCCGCGCGGACTCCACGCCGGGGAGCCGGCCGGTCCGCCAAAGCTGATCCGCCGTTGGTTCGACCCGTCCGCGTCCATGACGTAGAGCTGCTGCGAGCCCGAACGGTCGCTTTCGAACACGATCCGCCGTCCGTCGGGCGAGAAGCTCGGGCTCGTGTCGATGCCCGGCGCCGTGGTCAACCGCTGCGGCGAGCTGGAGCCGTCGGCATTGGTGATCCAGATGTCGGTATTGCCGCCCGCGGACAGAGCGTAAGCGATGCGGCTTCCGTCGGGCGAGAAGCGTGGCGCACTGGTCAGCGCCAAGCCCGGCACCAGCAAACGCCGCTGCCCGGTGGACAGGTCCAGTACCCACACCCGCCCGCGCCGGCCGGCATAGCTGACATAGGCCAGCCGCCGCCCGTCGGGCGAAAAGCGCGGTGTGACCACCGTAGCCTCGCCTTCGGTCAGGTAGCGAAGGTTCGCTCCGTCCGAATCCATGATGGCGATACGCTTCAGACGGCGGTCCTTGGGCCCCGTCTCCGCGACGAACACGACGCGCGTATCGAGGAAGGCGCCTTCGCCGGTCAGCCGCGAGTAGATGGCGTCGGCGCAGCGATGCGCGGCGCGGCGCCAATTGTCGGCAGGGACGGCAAAGCCCTGCCGCACCAGCTCGCGGCCGGTGGCGACATCGTGGAGGTAGCAGCCCACGGTGATCTGCCCCGGCCCGCTTGGTCGGACAAAGCCGCTCACCAGCTGCTGCGCGCCAAGGCCCCGCCACTCGCCGAAGTTCGGCGCATCGGCCTGAGCAACGCTATAGTTCGGCAGACCCGACGGCCCCAGGGGCGTGAACCGTCCGGAGGAGCGCAGGCCCGAGGCAATCACCCCGGCGATATTGCGACCGAGCGACAGCTCCGCCCCCGCCTCGACCGGCATGGCCGGCACGGCGATGCTGATCGCCTGCGTCAAACCGCCGCTTTCGACCTCGATTTCGACCGGCGGCGGATCATCCTGGGCGAAAGCGGGGCTGGCCGCCATCGCTGCCAGGCCGAGAAGAAGGACGCGCATAACTCTCCTCATTTCGCTCGATACGTCATCGTGATGTTGCCCCAGCCACCTTGCGGGGTGCTGTACAGTTCGGGCGGCAGGCGCAAGGGCGAGCAGGCGCGGAACACCGCCACCGCCTGATTGTAGGCGAGATCCTCGAAGGCGCGATTCTCGTCGTCAATCCCGCGCACGTCGACCAGCTGTGTCCGGGTGACCCGGCCGGAGCGGTCGAGCCGGAGGTTCAGCACCACCCGCAGACGGTCCGCGCCAGGCCCCAGCGCCGGCTGGCGGTCGGCGCAAGGCTGGATCTGGCGCTTGATCGCTCCGTCGACGCTGGCCCTCGCTGCGGCACTGAAGGTGGCGGCGCCCTGTTGCGCCGGGCGGGCGGCGGGCCGTGCCGGTGCGTCGGGGAGCCCCTGGAGGAAGTCGTCTCCCAGCCGCGACTGACGCGGCGGGGCAGGGCGCGGAGGAGCGGGGCGGGCAGGGGCAGGCCGGCTCTGCGCCGGAGCAGGCCTCGTCTTTGGCAGCGCAGGCCGGGGCGCGGGCGCCGGGCGGACGATCGGTGCCGGCGTCGGCTGGACCACAGGGACGGGCGGCGGCGGGGTAGGTGCAGCCTGCGGCTCGGGCGGGGCCGGCGCGGGCTCCGGCGGCGCGGGCGCCTCAGCCGGCGGCGGCGGGACTGCCTGGCTCGGAGCAGCCGCGGTCAGCGCGACCTCGTCGCTGTCGACCAGCTCCACCTCGACCGGCGGCGGCTCTTCCGGCATCGGCGGCTTGGCGAGGTTCATGGTCAGCGCAATCACCAGCGCGACATGGAGCGCAAGGGCCAAGGCGATGCCCCGCGCCTCGCTCCGGTCCACCGTCACGGCGCGCTTTCCTCGCCGGTGCTGACCAGGGCGACCCGGTTCAGCCCCGCGCGGTTGAGTTCGCCCATCACCCGCATCACTCGCCCATAGTCGAGGCTGCGGTCGGCGCGCAGGTAGATGCGGCGGCCTTCGGGCGGAGCCGGTTGCGAAGCGATCGCTGCCAGCCGCTGCGGCAGCGCCGCCTCGCTTACCGGCTGATCGTCCACGAAGATCGCCCCCGCTCGGTCGAGCGACACCTGCACCGGCTCGGCCGTCTGCTCGAGCGGAGCCGCCCGGGTCTGCGGCAAGTCGACGGGGACACCGGTCGCCAGCAGCGGCGCCGCCACCATGAAGATGATCAGCAGCACCAGCATCACGTCGACGAATGGCGTGACGTTGATCTCCGCCATCGGCGCACGCTTGCGGCCGTGGCGCCGGTTGCCGACCGACCCGCCCATCAGCCGTCCCGCTCGAGCTCGCGGCTGAGGGTCGCGTGGAACTTGTCGACGAAGCGGGTCAGCCGCGCTTCCAGTTTGTCGAGCGCATGGGTCAGCCGGTTGTAGGCGATCAGCGCCGGAATGGCCGCGAAAAGGCCGATGGCGGTGGCGAACAACGCCTCGGCGATGCCCGGCGCGACCACCGCAAGTGACGTGTTGTTGGTGCCTGCAATGGCGATGAAGCTGCGCATGATGCCCCACACGGTTCCGAACAGGCCGATGAAGGGTGCCGCCGAGGCAACGGTCGCAAGGATGTTGAGCCGGTCCGACAGCCGGTCGAGCTCGCTTGCCACTTCCGCGCTCATCACGGTGGTCAGCCGCTCGCGCGCGCCGCTGCGGTCGGCGCTGCGAAGCCCGATCGAGCGGCGCCATTCGGTCAGCCCCGCCGAGACGATGCGGGCGGTCGGCAACGGCTCGTTCCCGCGCTGCTCGTGAAAGGCGTCGATGTCCTTGGCCGCCCAGAAATCGCGCTCATAGGTGTCGGTGGCACGATTGATCTGGCTAAGGCGCCGGGCGTGGCTGAAGATGATCCCCCAGGTCCAAACGCTGGCGAGCAGAAGCCCGATCATCACGATCTTCACCACCGCGTCCGCGTGCATGAAGAGGGCCCAGGGACTCATCAGGTCGGCGGGTGCGGCGGCGCCCGTCATGCGTGCTCCTCTTGTGTCATGATGCGCTGGAAGATGTCGGTCCACTCCTTGGGCTGGCGGGTGGGGCGGCCATCCACCGTCAGAAAGGCCGCCGTCACTCGCCCGTCCGTCAGCTGTTCGGCCCCGCGCATGACCCGCTGATGAATGATGACGGAGGCGGCACGAACCTGTTCGACCCGGGAGCGGATGAGGAGGTCGTCGCCGAGCTTCGCCGGCCGGAGATAGCGGATGTTGGCCTCGGCCACGGCATAGACGCCAGTGCCGGCTTCCAGCGCCGCGCGCTGGTCGATCCCGGCCGCCCGCAACATGTCGGACCGCGCCCGCTCCATGAACTTCAGGTAATTGGCGTAATAAACGATGCCGGCGGTGTCCGTGTCCTCAAAATAGACGGTCAGCGCAAAGCGATGCTCCGGACCGGCAAAGCCGCCGCGATAGGGCTGGTCGAGGAGCGACGTCATGGCGCCGGCTCTAGCCGGGCAGGACTCGCGGTGGAACCCACTAACGTCGAACCCGAAGGCCATCGTTCGTCCTGAGCGAAGCCGAGGGACGCCCGGCCCTGCGCCCTTCGACTATGCTCCTGCGGCTCTCCGCTCAGGACGAACGAGGGTTCAGCGGCTGACCATCTCCACCAGCCGGATGAGGTCGCCCTGCGCCACCGGCATGTCGGCAAGGTGCATGCCCCAGCCAGGAATGAACAGCCCGCCCATGCCGACTTCGCCGCCGATCCGGTCAGTCCACTTCGCTCCAGGAGTGACGTTGGTGCGGATTTCCAGATAGCCGCGCGGCCCCTCATTGACGCAGCGCCCGCTTGCCAATCCCTCGGTGCGGACAAAGGGAGTCGGCGGCGGGCCCTCGCTCGACCAGCGGATCGGCCCGCCCGGCACCGGCAGGTTGCTGCGCGTTCCCCAATAGCTGTCGAGCCTGTGCCAGCCCTGGCTGCCGAGTGCCGCCGGATTGGTGCAGGCGACGGTCATGCCCCGGCCCGGAGCGAAGCCGAAGATGGCGCCAGCCGGCGGCGGGTTGCGCTCACGATAGCTGACATAGGTGACGACGCAGCCGCGCTGCCCCGCCCTGGTGCAGAGCGGCGTCGACTTGAAGGTGCCGCCGGTGAGCTTGCCCTCGGGCACCAGGACGTTGAAGCCCGGAATGATCGCAAGCGCCATCTGCCTTGCCGCCGGCTTGCCCTCGATCTCTTCGGCGATGAGGCGCTGGAGGTGCCAGCTGCCCTGGCTGTGCCCGACCAGCACGAACGGCCGTCCGCCCGACCGCGTGGCGAGGAAGTTTCGAAACGCCTCGCGCACGTCGCCGTAGGCAAGGTCGAAGGCCGGCCGAATGTCCCGGCCCAGTGCCGCCGAGCCGATCGCCGCGGTGGTCATCTGGCGATAGATGGGTGCGAAGGTCCGGCAGGTGCCGGCAAAGCGCGCAAATTGGCTGGCCGCCGCGCCGGTCTCCTCCGACACGGCAAGGTCGCTGTTCATGCCGCCGTCGCGGCTGACGGTCGGATAGACGTAAAAGCAGTCGAGCCTGGGGTTTGCCGCCACCGTGCTCAGCCCGGTCGAGCCATAGCCGCGCGGGCTGAGCGCCGTGGTCGGCAGCGGGGTCGAGCAGACGTCCTTGCGCCCCGGCAGGCACAGCCAATTGGCCTCGGTTCGATAATCGGGCGCGCCGACGGTGGCGAGCGGGGCAGCAGCGGCCTGGGCAGCAAGAGCAAGCAGAAGCGACATGAGAACTCCCTAGTCGAACAGGCCATTGGTGGTCCCGGCGGGCGGCGCCAGACCAAGGTGAGTCCAGGCCTTGCCGTTGAGGCAGCGCCCCCGTGCGGTCCGGGCGATGAGGCCAAGCTGAATGAGGTAAGGCTCGATCACGTCCTCGATCGTGTCCCGGGGCTCGCTGAGGCC
>ERZ1066120.1879-NODE-1879-length-10652-cov-6.418609_pt1 | contig 10652 bp, 6 predicted proteins | sample MGYA00382767_ERZ1066120 | MGnify/ENA primary metagenome ERZ1066120 (study PRJEB33369, sample SAMEA5778350) | biofilm metagenome | biome: Industrial cooling water; feature: Water cooling tower basin; material: Biofilm | place: United Arab Emirates | collected... | reverse complement strand
CACGATTTCTCCTCGCGTTGTTGTTGTTTTCGCCCGTTTTTCCGGCGGTCGCGCAAACTCTGCCCAAGCCCATGAACTCGCCCCCAATTTCGGTTTCGCGCGCCGATTCGCGCGTGTTTTCGCCCGCGCCCGCCGCGTATTTCACCGGCGAGGTGCGCCTTTCGCCGCTTCCCGCCCCAGCCGAGCGGTCGCGTTTGGGTGGCGCCTCGGTTGAATTTGCGGCGGGCACGCGCACCGCTTGGCACACGCATCCGATGGGCCAAACGCTCGTTGTCACGCAAGGGCGCGGCCTGGTGCAAAGTTGGGGCGGCCCGATTTTGGAAATGCGCGTGGGCGACGTGGTGCAAATTGCTCCGGGCGTCAAGCATTGGCACGGCGCCGCGCCCGATTCGCCGATGACGCACCTCGCGCTTTCGGAATCGCAAAACGGCAAAACCGTAGATTGGCTCGAAAAAGTTAGCGACGAGCAATACAATCCCCAACGCGCCGAGGCTAAACCTTCTTCCGCGCCGCAACCCTCGCGCGCTCAGGCTTTGATGGGCGACATCGCGCCGAAATTGGCGCAGCTCACCGACGACGTGTTGTTTGGCGACGTGTGGGAGCGGCCCGGTTTATCCAAACGCGACCGCAGTTTGGCGACGGTGAGCGCACTTGTTGCGCTGAACCGGCCCGATCAACTGCGCTCTCATTTGGGACGCGCGCGTGAAAACGGCGTGAGCGAAGCCGAATTAATCGAAGTCATCACCCAAATGGCGTTTTACGCGGGTTGGCCCAGCGCCATCAGCGCAATTGGCGTGGCGAGGGAAGTTTTCGCGGCGAAACCGTAACTTTTGCAGGCCAATTTGCCGACGTCGTGCGGAGTTATCACAGGTGAAATGAACGAAATCAGAGAAAACAGTGGCCGCGATTCGGGTGGCGGGTAGAGGAATCGCACCCGTCACACAGTCGCATCGAGCAGTATGAATTTCAAAATTACACCCGCCACACCACCAAAAAACGGGGTGTAATTCAGAATTTTGGGTTTCTTGGGGTGTGAATAAAAAAACGGGTAGATTTTTTGAAAAATCGGTTTGAAAACCAAAGAATATGGGTATATTTGTTTTGTCTCCTTTTTCAAGCCGCCATGTCTACCCCGTTTTTCGAAGCGCCGCGCGTCAAACGCTATGACCAACTTTCCAACGAGTTGCGTCAGCAGATTTTGAACGGCGATTTCAAACCGGGCGATAAATTGCCGACTTTCACCGCTTTGCGCCAACAATACGGCATCAGTCAAAGCACCCTGGAGCGGGCGCACGCCGCGCTCGAATCCGAGGGGTTGGTAGTGCGGCGGCGTGGCGCGGGCATTTACGTCAGCGAACGCGAGCGAGTTTTGAGCGGTCGAAACGGCAATTCTGGCGTTCATTCTTCCAGCATCTGGGGCCGTTCAGTTGTAATTATTAGTTCTTTCGACCAACCCACGCCAAACCACCCTTCTCAGGGATGGCTGGAATGGATTGGACAGGGCGCGGCAAATGAGGCGCGTAGGCTGGCGCCCCAAGTCGTGAGCATCAGCCCTGGCGCGCAGGAAGATTTCTCGCAATTGGTGAGCGAACGGCCTTTGGGCATCGTGTTTTCGGCGCCCTGGCAGGAAAAATTCGCGCGCGTGAGCCTAATGAAAAAACTAACGGGCGCGCAGATTCCGTTCGTGATTTTCACCGAAAACGAGGCCGATGCCCAAAGTTTGGGCTGCGATTGTGTGCTGTCGAATCACGAGCAGGGCGCTTACGATTTGACGCGATTGCTGATTGAAAACGGGCGCCAACGGATTTTGCCCATCGCGCCGCCCATTGACACGCCGACCTGGTTTCTCAAGCGGATGCAGGGCTATCGCCGCGCGCTCGACGAGGCGGGTTTGCAGCCGTTGGAGCCGGTTTCGCTACCGCATCAGAGGCTGCGCGGCGCGCCGACGCCGTATTGGTCGCGTTCGTTTGGTCTGCCCGACGGCGAAGTTCTGAGCGAGGAAGAAGTTTTTCGTCAGGACGCGAAATTGTCGGTGGGGCATCTGTTGGAACATCTGACCGGCCCGCAAAAAGCGGACGCCTTGATGGTTGCCACCGACCGCAACCTGTTCGTCGTCGCGGCGATGTGCCGGATGCTCGGAATCGATCCCAACTCCGACGTGTTGGTGACCGGCTACGACAACTACTTCGCCGACTGCGAGGAGCGGCTCATCGAACCGTTCACGCCGTTGGCAACCGTTGACAAACACAACCTCGAAATCGGCGCGTCTTTGTCGCGTTTGCTGATGCAGCGCATCGGCGGCGAGCTTCCGGGCGAACCGCAAGTGCATTTTGTCGCGCCCACCGTCATCATGGCGGGCGACGACATTTGAAAAAGTTTGACCCAGCGGAAATCTCCGTCGTGTTTCCAGGATTCATCATGAAAACCATCCAGAAAAAAGCGTTCACGCTCATCGAGCTTCTCGTTGTTATCGCTATCATTGCGATTTTGGCGGCGATTTTGTTTCCCGTCTTTGGCCGCGCGCGCGAAAACGCGCGCCGCTCTTCGTGCCAATCCAATCTCAAACAGATTGGCCTTGGCATCATGCAATACACGCAGGATTACGATGAGAAGTTTCCTCAGCGCGACTACAACCCCACAGCCGTGCCCGCCGGTTCGGGAGGTTGGGCCTTCACGATTCAGCCGTATCTTAAAAGCGAACAGCTTTTGCAGTGCCCCAGCGAAACGACTCCGCCACCCGATGCGGGCACTTTCACAACACTTGCGGCGCGCGCGAACACGGCCAACTTTAGCGATTATTTCATGAATCGCGCTCTGGGCCTGCGCAACGGCGACACGCCTTCCTCGCCAGCTTCGCTGTCTCAATTGGATAACTCGGCTCTCACCATTGCAGTCGCCGAGGGCGTTTCCGCTGATGGGGGGCGCACGCGGCCCTCGACTTTGACAACCAACGGCTCTTACGGAGCTGTTGATTTGGCAGATGCCCGATTGGTGCGCCACCTCGAAGGCGCCAATTTGCTGTTTACCGATGGGCACGTCAAGTGGTATAAAGGCGCGAGCGACCTGCGCAGTTCGACGATTTTTGGCCCCAACACTCCGTTTGCGACTTCGGGAGGCAATCCCACATTTCACATCACCGACGGCTTGACTTATTAATCGTTCGATGACACGATTTTCTTGGCTCAAAACGGGCGCGCTCGCGTTTTCGCTCCTGGGTTTCGTCGGTTGCGCGCAAGCGCAGCCGACGCCCGATTCGCTACAAACCGTTCGTGCTTACGCCGACACGTTGATTGAAAGGGGCCGCGACACTTACGGCGCAGAGCATTCGCCGCTTTTTGCCGCGACGCTCGACCGCGAAAATCTGACGGTTTTTGAAAAAGCGCCGCCCGCGCCCGGAGGAATTCGCAATCACGACCGCGCGCTGTGGGGCGCCAACCCGATGCACGACCAAAATTTGTATCAGGTGCTTTACGCGCTTTCAAAAATCACCGGAGACGCGAAATATAGCCGCGAAGCCGATGCCGCGCTCAAGTTTTTCTTCGAGAATTGCCAAAGCGAAGTCACCGGCTTGATGACTTGGGGCGAACATTTGAGCTGGGGTTTTCGCAAAGACGCGCGTTCCAAACAGAACTGGCAAGATGACATCCACGAGTTTTTCCGGCCCTGGGTTTTGTGGGACAAAACGTTTGTTTTGGCGCCCAAACCCGCAAAAAAATTCGCGCTGGGACTGTGGAATCACCAGATTTACGACCAAAAAACCGGCGCGTTTTCGCGTCACGCCAAATGGTCGTCTCACGGCCCGGAAACCGATTCGGAATACCCGCGTCACGGCGGATTTTACATTCAAACCTGGGCCAAAGCCTGGGAAAAAACCGGAGACGAAACGTTTTTAAAAGCCATCGAAACGCTCGTTGGGTTTTTCGAGAAACAGAAAAATTCCATCACCGGCGCGATTGCGGGCGAACGCAAAACGCCCGAACTTTTGTGGACGAATAGCAATTTGTCGCTCGCTATCAGCCTTTCCGAAGCGGCACCGGCGTTGCCGCCGCCGCTCAAAAACCGTGTCACGGCGCTCGCCGATTCGACCGACGCGGTTTATTTGAAGATGAAACACGAGCTTCTACCGGGCGGCAAAGGTTTTATTGGCAACGCGGTCGCTTCCACGCTCGAACCCGGCGATAAAACCGAGCGCGGCGTTTCAAAAAACGGGTTTTACTCGCGCACCTGGGCGACGGGCTACGGCGAATCCACCGACGCTGCCGCCGCGATGAACTGCCTGACACGCTATCATCAGACCAAAAATGAAGGCTATAAAAACCTGGTTTTGCAAACCGCGCGGCGCTATCTCACCAGTTTTCCCGACCCCAAAATCGAGATTTTCCCGCAAGCCTACGGCGAAGCGATTGCCCTGCTTTTGGGCGCCTATCGTTTGGAAAAATCGCCGGAATTTTTGGAAGCCGCCAAAGGTTTGGGCGTGCTCGCGCAAGAGAAATTCTTCGATGGTAGCGCGCTCCCGCGCGCCTCGACGCGCGTTTCGCATTACGAATCCATCACACGCGGCGACACCTTAGCAATGGCGCTCCTTGATTTATGGGCCATCGAAAACAAGCCCGAACTCGATTTGGGTTTGGTCTGGACAGAACGCTAATTTGCCTTTTTCGACCCCAGGCGGGCCTGACGAACTCTTCCCATTCATGTGTTACTTCGATGGAAAGAGGTCGTCAGACCCGCCTGAGGTCGTTTTCGTAAATCAACCAATGTCTCACTTCACCAAAATCTCGCTGCTCTCGGCGCTTTTGAGCGCGCCAATTTACGCGCAAACAGCACCCGCAAACCCCCCGTTTGAGCCAACACAGCGCCTTCCAATCTGGGAAATTCGCCGCGCGACAACTGCACCGCTTCTCACCGCTTCGCCCGACGATGCCGCTTGGAACCGTGCGGCGAAACTCGATTCCCTCTCGCTCGCTCTGGGCGATGGCTCGAAAAATCTCGCGCCGCTCCCAACGCAGGTTTTGGCGCAGTGGGACGAAAAATTCCTTTATGTGCGCTTTATTTGCGGGGACAAAGACGTTTATTCGCCGTTTTTCAAGCGTGACGAGCCGATTTATCAAGGCGACTGCGTCGAAATTTTTCTCGATGTCGTAGGCGATGGCAGCCAAGTCGTCGAGCTGCAACTCGCGCCGAACGGCGCGGTTTTCGACCAGCAAATTTTGCTGACGGCGCCCGCGCAATCGGATGAGAATTTGGTCTTGTCCCAAACGATTTTAGAACGCGAGGTTTGGATGGATTTGGGTTGGAATATGAACGGACTCAAAACCGCGACCGCCAAAACCGCGAGCGGTTGGATTGCCGATTTTGCGCTCCCCGCCGAAGCGGTTTTGCGGCGACGCGGCTCGAAAATTTTTTCGCCGATGACAGTGCGCGCCAACTTTCTGCGCTACGATTGGGCGCCCGATAATTCCGATGCGTGGGGTTTGAAAGACGCGACGGGCCAAAAACGCCGCCTCAACGCGCATAACTGGGCGCCAGCCAAACACGGTTCGCCCCATATCTCGCCGCAAGCGATGGGGTTTTTGAAGCTGGTGGGATAAAGGTTCATTACCTCCCAAAAGTAGGGCGACCGCAAGGTTTCGCCCTGCTTTTTTCCATCTTCAACGCCGAAAAGTCTGGCGCAACTTTCCTTTTTTACGTCGAAAATAGAGATAGAGACGATTTTCTGTTTAAAGTGTCTATATTGTGGGTATAATCATCCTTCACCCGCCTTTTGTGGCCCCACCACATTCCATGAAATTTCAAATTTCTGCCGTCGCTCCAGGCGCGCTCATCCTTGCTTTTCTGTGCCATACCTTGCTCGCTTCGGGCGCGCACGCGCAGGATTCAGTTGAAATTATTTTCGACAAGACGCCCATCGAACGCGGTTTGACTTTCGACCGGCGAATGGTGCGGCCCACAACCATTACCCTGGGCGGCGTCGAATCGTCGGCTTGGATGAGCGATGGCTCGATTGAACCTTCGCAGGGTTGGCTGCGCTCGTTTCGTTTCAAAGTCACCGACTCGAAATTTCAAAATGCCGCGCGGCCTGCGGTTGATATTGAAATCGTTTATCACCAGCCCGCCAACGCGGGTTGGGCGCTCAAGGCCGACACGAAAGACGGCGGAAAAACTGTCGGCAACGGTTGGGGCGGCACGACGAATTGGCGCACGGCGAAAATTCGGCTCGATGGCGCTTTTTTCGGCGCGCGCGACCACAAAAGCGGACAGCCCGCGTCGGTTGACGGCTTCGATTTGCGCTTCGATGGCACCAACGACCGCGTTTATTTGAAAAGCATCAAAATCACCGGCTCCGACCCCAAAGTCAATGTGGATTGGGCACGAATGCTCAAGACTAACGAGATTGAAACCGACCAGCGCGGCGGGATTTTCGCGTTTAATCGCGCGCCCAAACACGAAATTCGCGCCAATTTGCAAAACCTCGCGCTTATTGAGCGACCGCTTCATTATCAATTCGACATCAACGGCTACGATGGAAAAAGTCGGCACAGCGCAAACGGCGCCATTTCGCTCAAGCCCGATTCCAACCAAAAATTGCCGCTCGCCTTCAACACTTCGGCATGGCCGCTTGGCCCTTATGACGCGAAATTGTCCTTGTTTTTGCAAAAAGGCGACGCCAAGCCGATTTACACGCGCACGCTTCGCATGGGCGTTGTAAGCGACACCGTTTTGCCCAAAGCGCGCGAAGGCGAGTTTTTGTTTGGCCTGGATGCCGCCAATTCTTACGTTTACGACACGCAAAAAGAGAACGGTTTCGCGTTTTATCGGCTGATGGGCGTAGACATTTTGCGCGATATTCACCGCCGCTACGAAGAAATTGACCTCAAAAGCATCGGCACGGCGCTCGAACTTTTGAAAGCCGAAGAGTTGCAGGGAATGCTGATGTTCGACGCGCCCAAAGACCCGGATGCGAACGTGAGAAATCGCGCGTTGCCCGGCGCGGTGCGGCGTTTGGAAGAGCTTTCGCGCGCATATGCTGGACGCGGGCCGGGAAAAATCCGCTTTTTTGAACTCGGAAACGAACCGGATTTGACGTTTTTTTATCCCGGCCCGATTTCCGATTACGTGACGGCCTACAGCCAAATGCGCGACGCCATCAAGCGCGGCGCCGCCGAAAAAGGACTCAAACCTGAAGATACCGTTGTGATGAACGGCGGTTTATCGTTCGCAGGGCCAGACGGCGAACGCCGTTCGCGCGAGTTTTTGCAACTCGTGCCGCGCGAAAAGTTGGACGCCATCGCCTATCACGGACACGGAAAAGGCGGCGAATCGGAGCGCGAAGCCCTGACCCGCGCGCGCGACGCGGCCCAAAAAGGCGGCAAAGACGGCATTCCCTTCATCGAAACCGAATCGGGTTTTTCGGGCAACGACCAAAACGGTTTGATGGAACAAGCGCGCACAGCCGTTGAAAAAATGGTTTACGCGCAGTCGCAGGGCATGGAAACCTTCATGTTTTTCCGCTTATTTATGGAAGGCAGCGGAAGCGAAGGCGGCTACGGCATGACCGACAATCTCAGCGAACCGCGCCCGTCGGTTTTGTCGTATCGCCACATGGTCGAGCGTCTGCGCCATCACCGTTTTGTGCGCGAAGTGGATTTTGCCAAAGCGTTGGAAGCGCCCGGACTCAACGCGCACCTTTTTGAAGAGCGCGACGCGGGCGGCAAAGCGACGGGCCGCAAAACCTTCGTCGCTTGGTCGGAAAAACCGGCGCAATTCGACCTTTCGCTGCGTTTGGACGCGCGCGAGGGCAAAGTTTCGGGCGCGCAGAATTTCGACTTGTTCGGCAATCCGACGCCGACGAAAATTCTGGCCGGAAACGTCGCTGCGATTCCGGTTGGCACCGAGCCGGTCTTTGTTTCGTGGCAATCGAGCGGCGCGAGTTCTTTGGTTGATGTGGCGCCGTCACTCTTGACAATTCGCGCTGACCAGGCGCTTTTGACGGGCGCGACGACCCAAATTCCGGTTTTGGCGCGCAATCCCGAATCGAAAAATCAGAGCGCGAAAATCGAAGTCAAAGCGTTTGGCCGCGTGCCGATTACCGCGAAAGTTTCGCCCGCAACCGTTGTTTTGCGCGGCGATGGCGAGGCCGTCAATTCGCAAATCGCCGTCACTTTGTCGCCCTTTGATGCGCCGCTTGCGCTTCCAACGTGGTGGAAAGTGTTCACCGATGTGGACGCCGCGAAACTCACGCCGGAAATTTTGAGCAGCATCCCCCAAAACGTGGCGGGCGCGAAGGGCGAAGTCGCGGGCGGATGGGTTTCGAGCCGTGAATTTCCGGGCGGACAGCGTTTGGAAATCGCGCAAATCGCGGGCGGATTCGCCGAAAAACGCGCGGCTTTGGCGACCACTACGTTGGAAGTTCCGCGCGATATGACTTTGCCCGTCGCCGCCAGCGCCGATTGGTGGATGCAATGGAGCGTGAACGGAAAAGAGGTTTACACGACGCTCGACCGAGGCAATCAGCATGGCGGATTGGCCGACCACACGTTTAATTTGCCGCTCAAAAAGGGCAAAAATGTGATTTCCGCGCTGGTTTTGAGCGGTTCGGGCGGCTGGAAACTGGAGTTTGGCGGGCCAAAAGAGCGCGAATTGGCGCTCAGTGCCGGAGTTGACCCCGACCGTTTGGAAGTTTCGCTCGTCGCGGGCGGAAAAACTCTTTCGACGCAAGTTGTGCCGCTTCAAATTGCAGCACCGATTCCAAGTTTAGAAACCGTTCCGGCAAGCGCGGCGGATTGGATTTCGCTGCAACCGCTCGCGGTTTTGGGAGCGGAAAACGTGTTCAATTTCTTCGTGAAAGAACCCGACCAATCGCGTTGGTATGGAGGAGAAACGGATTTGTCGGCGCTTGTTTGGGCGCGCGATGACGGGAAGAATTTGCATTTCTCAGTTTCGGTTTTGGATGACCAACACGTTCCGGCGCGAGTTGGCGACGACCCGAAAATTGCCGATTCAGTGAGCATCGTGGTGCGCGATGAAAGCGGGAAAATTCTCGTGAGCGGGCCTCAATATGTCTCCAAACGCGAAAACGGGCGCACGTTTTACCGTTTTTCCGTTCCAAGAATGCTCGTCGGAAGCGCGCCGTTTCGTTTGTCGCTCACGGTGAACGATAACGATTCCAATTTCCTCAAACAAAAAGCCACGCTTGGCGAAGGCGCGGGAGTGCGTTTGCGCTTGCGATAAATCCCACCGTAGGGGCGAACCTTGTGTTCGCCCCTACGAATAATCCCTATGTCCCAATCTTTCGAAGCCATCGTCTTCTCGGCCCCCGGCGAAATCGAAATCCGCCGTTTCAATTTGCCGCCTTGCGGCCCCCAAGAAATCGTCGTCAAAACGCTTTACACGCTCGTTTCGAGCGGCACCGAAAACCGCGTTTTGGCCGGTCATTACGGCGCGCAAGGCCATTTTCCACTTATTCCCGGCTACTCGGTTGTCGGCGAAGTGATTGAAGTCGGCGCCGAGGCGCTCGCATGGCAAGTTGGCGATTTGGTGAGCGCGGGCAACCCGCAAAAAGTGCCTGGAATCCATCAGCAATGGGGCGGACAGGCGAGTTTTCACGTTTACGATGCCGCCAAACCGGTGCTTTTGCCGCGCGGCGCGTCGCCGCTCGATTACGTTGTCGCCGAACTGAGCGCGATTTCGTTTCGCGGCGCCCAAATGGCGTCGCCCCAGCGCGGCGAAGTCGCGGCGGTGATTGGTCAGGGCTTAATCGGCGCGTTTTCGGCGGCATGGCTGGGCGTTTTCGGATGCCGCGTGGTGGTGGCCGATGTCGCGCCGTCGCGTTTGGAGCGCGCCCTCCAAAACGGGGTTTCGGCGGCGGTGAATGCGCGCGATGAGAACGCTTCGGCGCGTCTCAAAAGTTTGTGCGGCGGCGCGGATATTGTGGTCGAATCGTCGGGCAACGCGCGCGGTTTCGCCCTTGCGACTTCGCTGTTGCGCGAAGATTGGACAAACGGCGCCAAGACCCATGCGCCGCGTTTGGTGCTGCAAGCCAACTACATCGAAGAGATTTCGCTCAATCCGTGTAATTTTTTCGGCGGCGAAGCGGTGCAAGTGTTCGCGCCCGTTGACCGTCGCCGCGAAGACCGTTTGGCGGTCGTGGAACATCTGCGGCGCGGCGATTTGCGCGGCGCCGATTTCGTCGGCGAAGTGATGGCGCCCCAAAACGCGCCCGAAGCCTACAGAAAACTGCGCGAGGCGCCCGACGAGTGTTTCTCGGTCGCTTTCGATTGGACAAAGGGTTAAAAATCCCAAAAATCAGCATGAAATTTTCAAATTTGCGCCTCATTTGCGGCGCCACTTTTCCCGTTTGGGGGCTTTTGGTTCTGCCCGCTTGCGCGCAGCACAAACCGCATCACCCCGCAGCCAAAAAACATTACCCCGCGACCAAATCGAATCAGGTCGGCGCCAAGTTGAATAGCGTCGGCGCCAAAAAATATCAGGTTGTCGCCAAATTGGATAACGTTGGCGCCAAATCGAATGCGGCAGCCCCCGTTTTCACCGACAAAGTGGGCCTCGATTATCGCCGTTCCTGGATTGGAAACTCGTTTGGAACCGGCGGGCAGCCAAACGGGAAATGGGTGCAAAATAATATCGTTGCAATG
>ERZ1066120.1874-NODE-1874-length-10679-cov-4.403614_pt1 | contig 10679 bp, 9 predicted proteins | sample MGYA00382767_ERZ1066120 | MGnify/ENA primary metagenome ERZ1066120 (study PRJEB33369, sample SAMEA5778350) | biofilm metagenome | biome: Industrial cooling water; feature: Water cooling tower basin; material: Biofilm | place: United Arab Emirates | collected... | reverse complement strand
TCATCTCAGGCAAACGCTCCTGGCGTTACGATAATGCTTAGATGCACACCCCTCAGCTAAATCCAAATTGCCAAAGAGCGGGTCGAATGCGCCGAGCTTCATGGTGTCCCCCAAAAATGAATTGGTTTTTGATAACTAACTTTTCTCGAGAAGGTTGAAGGTGGGAAAGTTGAAGGTTAAAGGTTAAAAGATTTTACCTTCCTACCTTTAACCTTCAATCTTAAATCGTAATTTTCTCGCCCTTCTCCGAACTTTCTACCGCCCCGTACACCATCGCTAGACTTTTGATGTTGTCCGTGCAAACGGTTTCAGGTTGCGAGTTATTTTTAAGAGCATCTACAAAGCTGTGAATCACGGCGGCATGTCCCTCGGGGCGTTCGTTTATATCGTCGTAAACGGGAACATCTACTTCGTGCTGCTCGCGGAAGAAGGTTTGCTCTTCGGGGTCGTCCCCGACGATTTCGCAGATAATTTTGGTGTTGCCGTCCCAACGAATAGAGCCTTTGGTTCCGAGGATGCGCCATTCGCTTTCCCAAGGTGTGCGGTGACCTTCGCTGCACCAACTGCCCCGGTAGTTAAAAATCACATTGCCAGTCATTTCAAAAATTGCGGCAGCAGATGCGTCGCGGCTGTACCAGGAGCCTTCAGGATTCCACTCCACAGCGTAAACATTTTTTGGATTTTGACCTGTTAAAAAGCGCGACGCATCGAAGGTGTGAATCGCCATGTCTTTAAGAAGGATGTGCGGCATGACATCACGGAAGCCGCCAAAATGCGCTCCCACGTAAAAGTCTGCGTTCATCGTAGTGATGTTACCTATTACGCCAGTCTCGAGGAACCGCTTCAGGCGGCGGATGTTGTGGGTGTAACGCCAGTTCTGCATGACGACCAAAAGTCTGTTTGCTTTTTGGGCCGTGTCAATCATTTGTCGTGCTTCCTCGAGGGATTCCGCTAGTGGTTTTTCACAAAGGACGTGGCAGCCGTGTTCTAAGGCCTTCATCGTCACTTCAAAGTGTGCGGCGGGAATGGTGGCGTTAAAAACGACATCAGGTTTTGTTTGTGCTAGAACTTGCCCCAAGTCAGTTCCTACACTTGCATTCGGAGCAAATTCTTGTTGGCGTTTTTTGGCGTTGGCTTCAATGACATCTACAAAACCCACAAGCTCGAGTTCGGGAATGTTTTTGGTAGGTTCTAACCACGCACCACTAATCGCACCACAACCGACAAGTACAACTTTCATGAATAAGACTCCTTTTGATTTACGATTTCACAGCACCCGAGGTAAGCCCCGAAATGACGTAGCGTTGGGAAATAAGAAAGATAAGCAGTGGCGGTAGCATCGCTAATGTTGAAAACGCCATCACCGCATTCCAGTCCGTGTTGTTTCTGCCAATAAACGTCCACAGTCCAGCCGTGACAGGGCGAAACTGGTCATTGCTAGTCAAGGTGACCGCAAAGACTAGATCATTCCAACCAAACAGAAAAGTAAAAATTGCTGCGGTGACGAGACCTGGAACTGCGAGCGGTAACATGACTCTCGCAAACGCACCCCAAGCACTACAGCCGTCAATTCGTGCGGCTTCGGTGAGTTCTTTAGGCAGGGTGAGAAAGAAAGGTCGTAGGACGACGAGTGCGAAGGGTAGAGCCAAAGCAGTATTGGCTAGAATGAGTCCAAAATAATTGTCGGTTAAACCCAAGCGACTAAAAATAACAAAGAGCGGTGTCGCCAACATGACAACTGGAAACATGAGCGAACTAAGGCTCACCAAAATAAGCACCCACTTACCACGCAATGGGAGATGGGCTACACCGTAAGCTGCGGGGGCAGCGAGGAGAAGCGTTAGTATAGTCGTGCCAAATCCGACGATGGCACTGTTCAAAAAATAACGTGGAATGTTCGTGTTGCTAATTGTTCTTTGCCACACGCTCCAGTCGGCTCTGGCGGGAAAAAGCTGTGGCGGGTAAGCAAAAATATCGCTCTGAGGTTTAATCGCTGTCGTCATCATCCAGTAAATAGGAAACAAAAATAAACCCAGTAACAAAATACTGATGAGTGTTAAAAAATAATTGCGTGACGTGCGCTGCATTAGTTGTTTTCCTCGTGGCGCAAGTTCCACAAATAGAAGAGTGAAACGATAAATAAGACAGCGAAAAGTAGATTGAGCATGGCAGCACCTTGACCGAATAAAAACTTTCTAAAAATTTGCTCGAAAGCGAGCGTCGAGACGAGGTGTGTTGCGTTAAAAGGTCCACCTTGCGTCGTTGCCCACACCACGTCAAAAACTTTGAACGTATAAATAAGTCCTAACAAAAGAACAGCAACAAGTGCTGGGCGCAAAAGTGGCAGCGTGACAAAGCGGAGTTTGGCTGCACGACTGGCTCCGTCAATCGAAGCAGCTTCGTAGAGTTCTTTGGGAATGCCTTGCAATCCTGCTAAAAGAAGGGCCATGTTAAAAGGAATCCCGAGCCAGACGTTAATCGAAGTAATCGCAGGTAACGCAAGGTTAATATCAGAAAGCCAAGAAACTCTTTCCTTGATCACGCCGAGCGTGACAAAGAGCCAATTTGCTGCACCCGCTTGACCGTCTAGGAGCCAGCGAAAAATCGCCCCGACGACGATCACGGGAATCGTCCAGGCGATGAGATAAAGCCCGCGCATCCAGCGACTGCCAGGGAACTCGAGATTGTAAAACAGTGCCAGAGCAAGTCCAAACGTAAGCTGAAAAAAAATCGAACCGAAGGTAAAGAAAAGCGTGTTTCTAATCGCCTTGAAAAAAATAGGATTCTCGAGAACCTTTTGGTAGTTGTCAAACCCGACCCAGCTTCCGCCTTTGAGAAGGTTGGCAGCCTTGAGGTCTTGAAAGCTCATGGTGATGTTAAAAAATACGGGATAAGCAATAAAGACAATCAGAAAGAGAGCCGCAGGCAAGACAAAAGAATAGTTGACGAGTTGCCTCGAGAATTTTTTAAGCCAAGGACTCGAGACCCGTTTTTGCTGTGTCTGGTAGGTGAGTTCTTTCATAAAGTATGTTACCGCATTTTTATTTGAGGTGGAGCTTGACAGAGTGAAGTGAATTACAAGTCATTCTGAATTTTTAGCGACTACACGACACTCCTATTACATCTTATTCGTCATTGCGAGGCTCACTTGAAGTTGTATCTAGTATCAACTTGGTCATAGTTGCTGCATCCCCGAAGCAATCTCCCTGCACTGAATTCGCGGTGAAGAGATTCTCTAACGGTTGAAAAACTCTAATTAGTTAGCTGAGTAAAGGAAGATTGCCGCGTCGGTAGTCCACTACAAATGACACTCTAGCTTCGTCAACTATTACTTCACTTCTCCTCGCAATGACGAGGGAGGTGAACGACTGAGTTCACGACAAGGTGAACTCAGTCGTTTAAGTGTTAGGGGAGTAACGGTTGAACGATTTCTGCTGTTGCTGCTGCGGCATCTTTAGGCGACACGCCACCTGCTAAAACGCCTTGCACCATGTTCATAATTTCTGCTGAGATTTCTGGATAGTTGGGGCCGTAAGCTCGAGCTTTGGCTACGGCTACTTGGTTTGCGAAAACTACCGTTACAGGGTCTTCGGTAAAGGTGGGGTCATTAGCTAAATCTTGGCGGCTCGTGATGTAGCCCGAGGTAATAAGAGCAGGGAGGAGATTTTCAGGACTCGTCACCCAGCTAATAACATCCCAGGCAGCCTCGACATTATCACCAGCACCTGCGGCAAAATTTTCTCCGCCTAAAATTGAAGTCGGTGAGCCGTTGTTGGGCCAGTCAGAAACGTTCCAAGTGAAATCCAAACCAGCCGCAGTGAGTCCAGGGATTTGCCAGGGACCGTTAATCTGCATAGCGCATTTACCCGCCATAAATTGATTATTGACATCACCTTGCGCCCAGTTCAAAGCATCTTTAGGAATGCTGCCGTCTTCGTTCATCATTGCGTTTAGAAACGTGAGTGCTGCGACGTTGGCTTCACCACCGAGGTCGGGAATGTCACCACCGTTGCCCCACAAGAAAGGCAAATAGGTGAACGTTCCTTCTTCCGTATTGATGAGGGATAAGCAGAAACCAGAACGGTCAGGAGTTGTGAGGGCTTGTGCGGCGGTGCGGAGTTCGTCCCAACTCTTGGGTGGTTCAATGCCCGCTTCTTGCAAGAGTTCGACGTTGTAGTAAAGTGTCGTGGCGTTGCTGCCGTAAGGAACGCCGTAATTTTTGCCGTCAAAAATTGTAGATGACCAAGGTCCGTCGTAGTATTGCCCGTTGCCGTCCCACTCTGAGATGTAAGGGGTGAGGTCAGCCAAGGCACCTTGAGCGGCCATCGCTTGGTGGTCGGGGTTATCAATAATCACGATGTCGGGCATGGTTCCTGTGGCGGCGGCTTGGAGGATGCTCGATTTCAAATCGCCAAAACCAATCGAAGTGCGCTCGATGGTGACATCGGGGTGTGCCGCTTGATAAGCGGTGATGAGGTTATTCATGGCCTCGTTACTCGAGCCGTCGGTGTAGTAGTCCCACCAAGTAAGTGTGGTCTGTGCTTGAGCTATAGCCATAACAAAAATAAAACCTGAGAGTAGTAACGTTTTGATGTGCTTCACTGTTTCCTCCCGAAAATGAACCAACGAGTATGTTTCTAGTATGCCTCTGCCGCTCGAGCAAAACCTCCTTAGCGCAGTGAAGTAGAAAAGACCCGAGCCTGCGTAAGATTCATACCTTGCACTCGAATCGTTTCGATGATAGATTGGGTGATTATAAACATAAAATCGTAGGCGAGTCAATTCACCCAAGGGCGAGCGTGACAACGATTAAACAACCAGCGACGATCAAAGACGTGGCGAAACGCGCTAAGGTTGCACCGAGTACAGTGTCTTACGTGCTGAGTGGTAAGCGTCCTATCTCGCTCAAAGTGCAAGAGCGGGTTAATAAAGCTATTGACAGGTTAGACTTCAAACCGAACCGCGCTGCCTCACACCTGCGGACAGGGAATAGTGGGGCCGTTGGTATGGTGCATCCGCTTTCTGCAAAATCCTATGGACACCTAGATTTTATCGTCACTGCCGCAGAAGTGCTGCAAAAAAAATATACGCTGAATTTATTTACCAAACCCACCAAGCCAAAAGAGTTGCTAGAAGCCTTCACGCAAAACCACGTGGATGGGCTTATCCTCATGCAGATTACCCGCTTGGACAGCCACGTGGAAACTTTGCGAAAAACGCCTTACCCTTTCGTACTCATTGGTCGCTGTGAACGCAGCGAGGGCTTGAGCCTTGTTGATTTTGATTTTGAAAACGCCGTGTATCTCGGTGTTCAACATTTGGCTTCGCTTGGTCACAAAATGATTGGCTACATAGATTTGCCCGAGCAGGACAGGCGCAGTGAATTAGGTTACGCGCTGTATCTCGAGCGCGGTCTTAAAAAAGCCGTGAAAGAATTCGGCGTGCGCGTGGTGCGCCAGGAGGCAGGCCCCGAGCTGGTAGGTGGCTACCAGGCAACACGAAGACTTTTTGCGCGTAACAAAAAAATTACGGCGATTCTCGCCTTCGCTGGTTTGACGTACGTCGGTGTGCTTAGAGCTTTGCACGAACTAAAAAAACGTGTACCTGAAGACTGCTCGGTGATTTGCTCGAGTACGGGGTCACTCTCCGAGTGGACGATGCCGCGCCTCACTTCGGTAGATACGCCGCTCGGCGAACTTGGCAAAGTTGGGGCGGAGTTGTTGCTCGAGCGTCTCGCCGATAAACCGTTTCGGCAAGTTCTGTTGCCTGCAAACCTCGTCGAGCGCGAGAGCACGGCATCACCTTCGTAATTTTCTTTTAGCAGTTTCAAGGTTGACTGAGACAATTTTTATCCGCTTTTGTAAGAGGCTAAAGCCCTTTGTTGAAATCTTGTTGACAACCTTTATGAAGTTCGCTCTAACGGTCAATAGCTGCGTTCAAAATGTCTAACTTGATACTCTCTTGCCGCATTTCGAGCGGGGTTTGTCCGTATTGGGCTTTTATTGTTCTCGAGAAATGAGCGGCGGTCTTAAAACCACACCCCAGGGCAATGCGTTCGATGCTGAGACCCGTGTGACGCAAATAAGACACGCCTTGCTGCGCTCGTATTTGCCACACGTAACGCATCGGCGTAATGCCCAAATGCTGACGAAACAGCCGAACGAGATGTTCTGGCGTGACGTGGGCGACACCACTAAGTTTTGCCAGCGTAAGTTCGTGTTGATAGTTGCTCGTGACAAACGATTGCACCCGTTGTAAGGGTTTAGGCAGTCGTCCGTAGGGGCTAGTCGCGGAGGACATCGCAGCGAGGCTAGCAAACTCCCAAAAGGCTGCGGCGGCAAGATGTTGTGAGGTGGGGGAGAGGCTGTGGTGGTCACGGTGTAAAGCTAAGCCTAAGTCTATTAACGTTTTCATGTGATCAGACAACGGCAGTTTGAACGGGAAAGTCTCGAGCAGTTGTGTCAAACTGTCATCTAAGTGCCAATGAAAATGGCACCAACTATGGTGCGTTGGTGCGTCTTTCGCAAACTCGAAGTATTCGTAATGCCCTGGTTTGAGAAGGGCAACTTCCTCTTCTTCTAACTTGTGGGGTTGTCCGTCAAGATGAATAACTGCCTGACCACTGTAAACGACGACGAGTTGATAATGCTCTTGCACCCTTGGTCCGTAAGTTCCGCCAGGTTGGTAAACGATTACGCCAAAGAACGTATTGACCGGTAAAGGCAAAATATCAATTTTAGACAATAACTTATCAATGCGAGGCATGGACAGTATCCTTTAGAGTTCAGTAAACTTAATTCACGTTCCATAGTTTTGTCAATCCTCGAGTTTACCCCTGACTCGAGCTTTATCAATTTTAGATAAAGTAGAACTCGAGGTAAACAAACTGAGGACACGCGAGGAGGCTTCATTCATGCTCAAAGTCAGTCGTCGCCCTGTTTTAGCCAGTGTGTTTTGTTTTTTGCTATTTGGCTCTGGTCTTAGCTTTGCCCAAAATCTGACGCTATGGACTTTTGCTGGAACCCACGCCAAGTGGTTCCGCGAACAAGCTGAGCGTTACAAGACCGAAGTCAATCCAGACTTTAACTTAGAGGTCATCGAGACCGCCTACGCAGACATGCACGACAGGCTGCGGATTTCTTTGCAGTCAGGCGGCACCGGTGCTCCCGATATGGCGGACATCGAGCAAGGTGCTTTCGGTAGTTTCTTGCGCGGCGGTGACCCTGGCTTACTGCCACTCAACGAAATGCTCGACGCAGGCGGTTACACCGAAGAACTCGTGACTGCCCGTGAAGCCCTCTACACCTACGACGGAGTGACTTACGGGGTCGAACACGCCCTGACTCCTGTCGTGTTGTATTACCGCTCTGACATTTGGGAAGGTGCAGGCGTTGACCCGCAAACGTTCGTGACCTGGGATGATTTTATTGCGGGAGCTAAGACGGTGCTCGAGTCCAATCCTGGTGTGGTTCCGTTGCCGATACACGGAGCAATGCACGAACTCCTTCTTAGACAACGCGGTGGAGATTATTTTGATGCCGAGGGTAACGTCACCCTCGATTCGGAACAGTCTATTGACACGATGAACTGGATTCTCGCCCAGATGGACGCAGGCATTGCCGCTCAAATGCCAGACGGTGATGCTACTTGGGCCGCGTTCAAAGATGGCACACTCATTTCAATGGTCGGTGCAGATTGGTATGCAGGCTTTTTCAAAGACAACGCCCCCGAATTAGCAGGCAAGTGGAAAGCCGCACCCCTCCCCGCTTGGGAAGAAGGCGGTGCTCGCACGAGCGTTTGGGGTGGCACGGGGCTAACGATTATTTCCACAAGTCCGAACGTCGAAGAAGCTAAGAAATTCATGGAGTTTGCTATGCTTTCGGTTGAAGGCAACGTGAGACGTTTTGAACTCACGAGTCTCTATCCGCCCTTTAAGCCAGCCTGGACAGACGAACGCCTTAACGCCCCCGACGAGTATTTTTCTGGTCAAAATTTGGGTGGACTTTTTGCTGACGTAGGTGCCGAAGCACCTGCCCAATACCAAAGCCCCTTCCGCACACAACTTAATGACTTATTGACCGCAGCAAATCAAGACATTCTTGACCGCAACCGCACTCCTGAAGAAGTTTATCAAGAAGTTGCCGCTACGGTTCGTGACGAGATGAGTTTTTAGAATCTGAAACGAACATTCCACTCTCATTCGTCATTGCGAGGAGAAGTGAGTAACACATGACGGCGTTACAGTGGATTTCGCAGTTGATTACCGACGAAGCAATCTTCCTTCACTTCAATAACTGAGAAGGGGTTTTCTCAACGGTGATAAAATCACGTAACCACGAATTCAGAGCAGGGAGATTGCTTCGGGGATGCAGCAACTATGACTAAGTTGCTGCTGAACACACCCTTACCTGAGCCTCGCAATGACGAAGAAGAATGCAAACGTTGTGGGTTGTGCGTAAAGATTTAAGGACTCGAGACTATTCATGTTACCAGTAGCTAACACAAGCATTTTTAATTGCGTAAGTTCAGCAAAGGTTTACCAAGGACTCCCATGCTAGGACGCGGACGAAAACTCGCACCGTACTTATTTATTAGCCCATTTTTTATCGGCTACGCTGTCTTTTTCTTGCTGCCCGTCGTTCAGTCACTGCGGCTCAGTTTTTACAAACAAGACGGCATCAACAGCGAAGCCACCTTTGTTGGTTTTGCCAACTACGTGCGGCTCTTTACGAGGGATGACCTCTTCATCACGTCCTTAATCAACACGACCTATTACGCTCTCGGAAGCATTTTGATTATCTTGCCGTTAGCGTTAAGTTTAGCCTTACTTTTGAGCCGCCCTAAGTTGCGTTTTCGTGAATTTTTTAGGCTGTTCTTTTTTACACCAAACATTACTTCGGGTGTAGTGGTAGGCATTATCTTTGGACTCGTCTTCGAGCAAGACTACGGACTCATCAACAACCTTCTGTTAAAACCACTCGGCGTTGAAGGCGTGAGATGGCTGCGCGACCCGAACTGGGTCATGCCCTCAATCATCCTTCTGGGCGTTTGGAAATTTACGGGCATCAACGCACTTTATTTTCTCGTGGGCTTGCAGAATATTCCCTCAGAACTCAAAGAGGCGGCGCGGATTGACGGGGCGAATTCATGGCAGGTGTTTCGCAATATCACCTTGCCTCTCCTCAGACCCGTGCTAGCTTTTGTTCTTACCTTTGCCATCATTGGTTCGTACAACCTGTTTGCAGAGGCAGTTACGCTAGTAGGTGAAACGGGTGGTCCGCGCAACGCTGGTTTAACGATGACGATGTACCTCTTTAATCGCGGCTTCCGTGAGTTAAAGATGGGTTACGCTTCGGCGATTGGTTATAGTCTGGCGATCATTATTGTGGTCCTGACGATTATTCAGCTCAGGCTCACTAGGGCCTTGACAAGGGATTAAGATGGCAGGCTCGAGCACAACCTCTACACCACTTACACAAGCGATGAATCGCCTTGGCTGGGGGCGAAAATCAAAGACTCGAGTCCTGCTTGAGGCTACTCTAATTTACGCTGCCCTTTTCTTTTTTGCGGTTCTCGTCGGTGTGCCATTTGTTTACATGATTACAGGCTCGTTCAAAACCAACGGCGAGATTTTTAATTACCCCGTGACACTGTTCGTGCAAGAACCCACTCTCAATAATTACGAGCGTCTCTTAAATGGTAAAGAAGTTCCTTATTTGCGGCAAATGCTCAACAGCGTCGTTATCGCCGTGAGTCAAACGCTGCTCACTTTATTCATTGGTTCGCTCGTCGGCTGGGGGTTTGCCAAGTACGAGTTTCGCGGCAAAACCTTGCTGACGCTTCTCTTACTTGCGACGGTTGCGATTCCGTTTCAGGTCACGCTCGTGCCGCTTTTTCAACTCGTCGTCAATCTCAAATTGCTCGACACCTTCTGGGGTGTGATTTTGCCGAGTTCGATTAGTGCATTTGCAGCGTTTTTCATGCGTCAGGCGATGGTCTCTGTACCCAACGAGCTTTTGGACTCGGCCCGCATTGACGGTGCCTCTGAATTTGGTATTTACTGGCGGATTGGTTTGCCGCTCGTGCGCGGGGCTTTGGCAGTGTTAGCCGTACTCGTTTTTTTAGGAGCCTGGAACGATTATTTGTGGCCGCTCATCGTCTTGCGCTCACCTGAGAATTTTACTTATCCGCTTGGTTTAGCAACACTGCAAGGTCTGTATAAGGTTGAGTATGGGATGATTTTAGGCGGTTCGTTTATTGCCACATTGCCCGTCGTGCTCATTTTTATTGCAGGACGTAAGCATTTGCTCGATAATATGACGGTAGGTGCAATCAAAGGCTAAGGAGGTAGTGAGTAAAAAATGTTCACCACAAAGAACGCTATGAAATGAAGCGAAGCTGCTACGAAGTGATGCGGAGCAACAAAGAGCACAAAGGAAGATTTAACAAAAGCAGTGCGGTCAGCAGAACAAGGGGTTGCAACCCCTTGTTCCCGTAGCTGAAGAAACAATTTGCAACAGACGGTGAAAGCCCAACTCGAGAAAATATAGAGGCAGTGCCCTCTCGAAGAAAGGAAATCATGGCAGCAACAACGATAAACTCACCAAGAAACGAAGCAACCTTTGACCCACAACTCGAGTCCCTGAGTAAAAGTGGCACGAGCTTCATTACCGAGCCGA
>ERZ1066120.1873-NODE-1873-length-10681-cov-8.364107_pt1 | contig 10681 bp, 12 predicted proteins | sample MGYA00382767_ERZ1066120 | MGnify/ENA primary metagenome ERZ1066120 (study PRJEB33369, sample SAMEA5778350) | biofilm metagenome | biome: Industrial cooling water; feature: Water cooling tower basin; material: Biofilm | place: United Arab Emirates | collected... | reverse complement strand
ATTATATCCGATGCGTACAATCCTATACCTGCTCTAGCAATCTCTGACCAATCTTTATCTTCTAAACCGACTGGAAGGATTTGGCTGTGTCTGAGTACGCTGACAATCTCGCTTATTTCAGGTATGTCATGAGAAATTAGGGGAATTTCTCCTAGCATGTCTTTAGAAAGGCTAGCGGAATCTCCTAACAGTACTAGAGTTTTCCTTGCTCTATCGTTATAAAGCTTTAGGTTTAACAGAGATGATTTTATCCATTCTGACATCAATAAAAATTCTGTCTGTTTCGCCTCATTCTCCGATCGCAGCCAAGGATAAATGTTTTCAACAATTAACACTGCATTTTCTAACTGCATCTGCCAAAAATAAAAAACATTTGAATACTCTTCTCTTTTTTGCCTAGTAGTAATAGGCTTAGAATCATCAAAATCCTGAATAGCTAGACTTCCTTCAACAGAAATACTAACTTTCTTAATTGCACTTTCTCCCAAATTCCACAAATAGCAGCTTTTACCTAGTTTGTGACAAATTTGAGCGACACCCAAGAAAAAGCGCAGCCGTTCCTGAAATGGTGATTCGCAAGCAACAAGTGGACTAGTGTTGATGATATGCTCTTCGAGAGCGTGGAATATATTCGATTGCATATAAGGTCAAGATTAATTATTGTAATTTTATTAAAATTCTAAATTACCTAGTGCAATATAGGCATCTAACAAGTTTCCGATCTTTTTGCTGCATTTATATCAGAAGAATGTTATAGAAAAAATTAATACCAGAGCAACACAATCTATTTGGAGTTATAGAAAGTACAACTTCCCCTAACTGTAAGGGGAAGTTTTAGATCTCTAACTTTGAGAGTGTTTGGCTTTAGCACGAGAGGATTGAAACTTAAACCGCACTTGTTTCCCAATTTGAATCTCAGCAAAGCTGCTAATATCTCTCCCAGATTTATGAGCATCAAGAATAGCTTGAAGGTCTAGCCTAGATTTTAATTCTTGCACTCGAAATTCATCTGGAAGCTGGGAGTCATCGGCAGCTACTTTAGGTATAACTTTAGGATTGTTATCTCTAATTTCAATTTCTCTTTCTTTGCCAATATTATGTTTTGGAATTAATCCTCGCTCGTGCAAACACAACAATCCCTGCTTGATGCCTGCTAACTGAGCTTCCTTTCTGGCAATGAATTGCTCGTGCAGTTCTATAACTGCATCCAGACGTTTTTTAGCAGCATCAATTTCAATTTTTAGATAATCTACTATCCAAGCAATGTTATCAATCTTGGATTCAGTTGCTTCTTGGACTTGCCACAGTTGTTTGACAAGGTTTTCGATGTTTTCAGTTCCTGATTCTGAAGCATCTTCAATCTGATCCCACAATAAAGCAGCTTCTAGAGATAGTTCTCGCAGCGATCGCTCGGTAATATCTTTTGGTTCTGTGGCTACTTGAGATGTATAAATTGCCTTATCTGGTTTCACAACATTTCTCAACTAGTTTTACTGGTTTGCCTGCATCGACATACATCAATCTTTGTCGATAATTTTTATGAATGCCAAACGAACAATTTTTTAGTATTTGCTGTAGGCAAGGTGGTAATAATCACGACGTTCTAGTGCTTGTTTTGCTTCTATTTCCAAGTGAGCTATTTCTTCAGTAGATGTAGTTTGTAATTCTGGTTCTGCTCGTAAATCAGTTACTACTTTAGTTCTGAGTATTTTTTCAGAATTAGATGCTTGCGTTATCATATCTGCCTTGCACGAAAATTAACATCAGTGCAACAGGTGCAAAGCACTTGTACATTGTTTGTGAAGTATTACTTATGTTTAATGTAGCTTGTAATCCTCATATAACACTTTTATTAAATACTTTTAAGTTTGGAACGAGTCGTGTTAATTTCGCTGTTTCTATCTCAAAACTCGGACATATTTCGACCCGACTTGAATAGTAGATTTCAATTTTATGAGATTGAAATCTGTCTCATGGCGATCGCGAATTCTATAATCTGTATCTGGCTCGGACATTGCAATTGAGAAGTTTGAGCGGGTTGCTTACATAACAACCTCTAGTGAATTATTAAAATATCCGACTTATTAAATATTCGTAAGCTATGGACTCTTCACTACGTTCGGTGAATTTCTGGCAAAAACGAACTAGGTAAATAAAGAATTCACCTATAAAAGCTTTTAGGTTCGGAATCGATCGCGCATTCTTCGAGGGCGATTGCAACAAGTCAAGCCTTTCAGCTTTGTATTGACTGTTTATTCAGTCATAAACTAGAATACTGACATGGCGGCGAGCAAATCTAGCAGAACGGTATTAACAGGCTCTTGGGGATTTTGCTGCTGTTGTCTGTGCGGGCTAAACATTGATTCAAGGAGCGATCGCCATGAAAGGAAGTTGTGCCTGTGGTGGCATTCAGTACGAACTTAACGACCCCTTTTTGGTTGCCAACCATTGTCACTGCTCGATTTGCCGTAAAGTGCATGGAGCGGCGTTTGGCACTTTTGGTCATGCGAAAGCCGAAGCATTTCGCTGGATTAAAGGCAAAGAATTATTGACTGGGTATCGCTCGTCAGAAGGGAATGTGCGGAATTTTTGCCAAGTGTGTGGTTCCAATATGCCGAGTGTGTTCCCCCAGATGAATTACGTGCGGATTCCCTTAGCTACGCTGGACGACGAGCCAAAGACGCACCCCGTGGCGCATCTGTACGTGCAATCGAAAGTTTCCTGGTATGAGATTGCCGATACCCTGCCCCAGTATCCTGAAATTGTAGACCTACGCGAACTGGTGCAGAAGTAACGAGAATGCCACGCACGCCAGCAGACAACGATCGCATCCGTCGCACTACCATCGAGCGCATTCTCAAAACCGCACTGAGTTTGTTCTGCAAAAAAGGTTATCACTCGACCTCGATTGAAGATGTCGCCAAGCAAGCGCAAATTTCTAAAGGACTGCTGTATCACTACTTCAAGGGCAAAGAGGAGGTGCTGGCTGCTCTCGTAGATGTCAGAATCGACGATGTATTAGTGGTGATGAATGCTGCCACGACAAAACCAACGCCTGCGGCACAAATTCAACATATTGTAGAAGGGGCGCTAGAGGATGTACGACGGCAGCCGGAGGTATTTCGGTTTTACCTCAACCTGTTTACCCAACCGAAGCTCGATCCGATTGTGGCGAAATACAGCCAAAAATTAATGGACGAACAAGCCAGACAGTTTCAAGTGCAAACAAAGATGTTTGAACATCTGGGGGTAGAAAGTCCCCAGCAGCGATCGCTCTACTTTTCTTCAACGTTGCAAGGCATCATGCTGATGTATTCCACTTATCCCAACAGTTTCCCTCTGGATGCAGTCAAGGCGCAGGCGATCGCCGAGTTTTGTCAGGAGTAGAATTATCAGACGATTTTGCCAACGGTTCCACCAGTGCTTGTAACCGCGCTGCATCACCTCGATGAATTAAAGGCACTCCGTGGGCTGGCACGATCGCCGGATCTTCCGACAACGCCTCTAGCGCCGTCTGAGCCACTGCTGGTTTATCCGAACAGAGTACGTTGAAATACACCCGATTCACCCCCAGTCCAGGTGCGCTTCCCGTTAACCAGAACAACAACTTTGTCCAATTGTCGGGTAGCGATGTCCAATTAATGATTAACTCATCGAGGTACACGACAGGTCGTTCTCCCTGGCGTGAAATCGCAATCGTGCCGCCCTTTTTCGTGCTAGGAACTTCTCGAAATTTCACATTTGAGGCAGAAAGTTTTGAGAGTGGCATAAATGGTTGTCCTCCAACGTGCTTGATTTGACTCAATGCAGCACTTGGAGCATAGGGAATTGCATCGGGATAGCGGGCTTGCCACTCGGCTTGTCCTAAATCGTGTCCAGAATGCGGGGCAATGAGTGCAGTAACTTGCCCCTTTGCCTCGATCGCGGCAAAATCCGAGTCAGATAGTCCAATCGGGGGACTGACGATCGCCAAAGCACTGTCATCTAATGGCAGGGCGATCGCGTTTGCTTTGTACCCGTTCGCAACATATTCGTAGACCCAGACGTTGCTATTTTCTATGACTTCTTGCCAAACCACGATCTACCTCCAATGGTTGGAAAAAACAGTGGTTAGCCGATTTTGCGTTTCTTTTTCTCCACCATACTGTCAGTTTAATTTATGACTGAATGAACAGTCAATAGAAATTCTAGCAAACTGTAGATGCTGTTGGAAGAATCGAGTTAGTTCGCGCCAAGCGTCTTCCGCCGCCACGCGATTGTAGTCAGAGCGTTCTTGACAGAAAAATCCGTGTCCGGCTTCAGGATAAACTTTCAGGCTGTAGTCTTTGTCTAGTTCCTGGAATCGAGCCTCGATCTGTTGGATGCGATTGCTCCCAATAAAAGGATCTCGTCCGCCGAAAAATAGGTAGACAGGCACTGTAATATCTGGCACGGCATCAATCCATTCATCGGCGACCATGCCGTAGAAGGAAGCCGCCGCCGCAATTTCATTTGACAATTTGACAGCCGTGAAAAAACTCAAGCCGCCACCTAAACAGAACCCCGTTACGCCGATGCGATCGGGATTCACTTCTGGATGAGATTTGATATATGTTAATGCAGCTCGAATGTCGTTCTCCATTGGTTTACCGAAATCCAGCCGCCACATCATTGCCATCGCCCGATCGACTTCGGCGTAGCCAATTTTGTTGTGAGGCAACTCGCGATAGTACAGATCGGGGACGAGGACTAAATATCCTTCGTTAGCAATTCGAGCTGCTACGTCTCGGATATGTGACGTTACACCAAATGCCTCCATCAGCAGTAAAATAGCTGCTTTGCGATCGGGACGATCTGGTGTCAGCAGAACGGCAGGCATCCGTCCATCTGGTGTGGCGATAAGCACTTGGCTTTGTTGAATTTGCATCTTCTTTCTCCAAAAGAAATTGCTATTCATAGCTTAAAAAGCTGGCAATTCCAGTCTCTAGAAGAAAGTTGCACGATTTTTGTAAATTCTTGCGCTCAGGCTTGCAGTAGTTGCTTGGGAGTTACGCCAAATCTGCGTTTGAAGCATCTCGTCAAGTGGCTTTGGTCGGCAAAACCCGTTCGCGCCGCAATATCTGCAATGCTCAGTTCGCCGTATTGCAGCAAATTTTTTACCTTGTCAATTCGACGTTGCAGGATGTATTGGTGGGGTGTAATTCCCATTTGTTGTTTGAATAGACGCAAGAAATGATAAGGGCTGATTTGGGCGATCGCGCTTAACTGGGTCAGTTTCAAATCCCGATCTAAATGCGCGTGAATATACTCGGTTACTTGTTGCAGCGTTGAGTGAGATAATCCCCCCAAATTGCTTGAAAGCTTCGGTTGCGTGGTGCAATAGTTCCGCAACAGGTGGATCGCTAACGTCGTTTTGAGGCTGTCAATTAGCAAATCTCCGCCAATTTTACTACACCCCAGTTCTTCCCTCAAATTCACAAAAATTCCCTGAATCAGAGGATCTGCCCGATCCATGAATCGGGGAATGAGTTGGATGCGATCGCCATCTACGATATCTTGACCCACCTGCTGGAGTAGCGTCGGCTCAATTGCCAAAACCATAAACTGAACTGAGGTATTCCAGTTGCAACGATGGGCAATGCCTGCCGGAACGATCGCGATATCTCCTACACTCCGCCGTTCCTGCTCTCGCTTTCCATCTAACCATCGCTCTCCGAATCCAAGCTGACTTTCGCATCCCGATTTATTAGGTAAGTTAGGCAGTCCGCAGGCAAGTACGTGCATCGTGTGTTGATGCTCGGCAATTTCAAATTTTGGCTGCTGAAAAACTTCCAGATGTATTTGATTCCAGCCGTTGCTTGAGAAAATGGATGGTTTAGGCAGCAGTGAATTAGCTGCATTGGCTTCGCGGTAGTCGATCACTGACAGTTTTGGCACTGACATCCGATCCCTCCCTGCGATCGCCCCAGAATACTTTTATTTTGCCAGACTTGTAAAGATAACGATTGAGCGTGGTTTTGGGTGTCTCTTTAGTTGCTGATGCACAGCGATGAATTTAACTTGCTCTGTAGGCTTTTGGTGTCATGCCCGTGAGTTGACGGAACTGTTTACTCAAATGACTGTGACTGTTGAATCCACACAGAACAGCAATGTCCGTAATCGAGCGATCGCCTTCTTTCAGTAATTGCTTTGCCCGTTCTACCCGTTGTTGGAGCAGATATTGGTGGGGAGCCATGCCGAGCGACTGTTTAAAGCTATGGCTGAGATGAGATTGACCAATCCCTAACAATGCCGCAAGGTCAGCCAGCTTGATGTCTCGGTCGAGATGTTCGTGAATATATTCGACAATTTGGAGAATTTGCCGCTCGGATAAGCCACTGCTGTAAACAATGAACTGAAATTTGGGAGCTGCATACTGTCTGAGCAAATGCACTGCTAGAACATTTGCCAGCGACTCAATATAAAGTCTGCCGCCTACGTTTTCTTGTTTTAGTTCAGCTAGCAACATCATGCCGATCGCCTCAATTTGGGGATCGCGAGCTTGAAATTCCAGGCGCAATTTTAACAGTTCGGGGTCGATGGCGATCGTCTCCCTGGCAACGCTTTGGATAAACCGCGACGCAATCCGAATTTGCAAACAATTGTCGTCACTATCCCAACGGGCAAAATACGGAGTTTTGGCAGGCGTTACCGAAACATCCCCTCTCGCGTGCAAGCCGACATAGGTTCTGCCTCCTTTAATTTGCAGTAAGCGAACGGGACGGGGAGCTAGAGACAGACATATAGCGTGTTCCTCGCTAAAATGACTCCTCTCCTCTCCTGGAGGCTGCTGAAATTGCTCCACCAGAATATTTTCCCAGCCCTGATTTTGACTCGACAAGATCGGCAGGTGAGTGGTTTCAAGCAGGTAGGTGGCGATCGCATCCATAGTGCAAACCCAATGTGTCTAATTCCGATTGTATTCACTTTCAAGTAGGTTCCACTGGACAGCCCAAAAACTGATTGCAAGATTTTGATAGTTGCACAGGAATTTGATAGTTGAAGCATTAATCGTTTACCTAAGCTGGAAGAGAGATCGGTTGGAGCGATTCCTACCCCCAGTAACCGATTTTCAGACGACTGGACATATTAAACTCATCTTACTTCTAGCTGCATCTTTTCTAAGGTAAAAATGCATGACTGCTCAAACACTTGCTACAACTGTACTTAATCCCTTCAAGCTGGCAGGGTTGCCCCTCAAGAACCGAGTGGTAATGGCTCCTTTGACTCGCGGTCGGGCAGGCAAGGAGCGGATACCCAACGCTTTGATGGCAGAGTATTACGCTCAACGGGCTTCAGTCGGATTAATCGTCGCCGAAGCGACTGCCATCTCGAAACAAGCGAATGGTTGGCTGAATAGCCCTGGAATTTACTCAGAGGAACAGGCGCAAGCTTGGAAGCAAGTCGTAGATGCTGTCCATGCTAAAGGTACGCCATTTTTTCTCCAACTATGGCACTCTGGAAGAGCTTCTCACAATAGTTTTCAGGAAAATGGTCAACTACCAGTTTCCGCTTCTGCAATTAAACTGAACGGAAAATACATTCATACTCCTATTGGTAAACAATCCTACGAAACTCCTCGTGCTTTAGAAACAGACGAGATCCCTTTAGTCGTAGAAGATTTTCGTTCCTCTGCCCAACGAGCCAAAGATGCTGGTTTTGACGGGGTGGAACTTCACGCAGCCAATGGCTATTTAATCGATCAGTTTCTACAGTCGAAAACCAATCAGCGTACCGATCGATACGGGGGTAGTCTGGAAAATCGATATCGCTTTCTCAAAGAAGTTGTCGAGGCAATTCTGACTGTATTTCCTGCTAGTCGAGTGGGGGTAAGACTGTCTCCTAACAGTACTTTTAATGACATGGGTTCTCAGGATTTTCGGGAGACTTTTCTCTATGTCGCCCAGCAGTTGAATACTTATGGTCTAGGCTACTTGTCTTTAGTGGATGGACTGGCGTTCAACGGCTTTCACGAGCTAGGAGAGCCGATGGTGTTAGCCGAGTTTCGCAACGTATTTACTAGTCCGATCGTGGCGAACAGCGGTTATACGCAAGAAACTGCCTCAGCCGCGATCGCAAATGGCAACGCTGACTTGGTTGCCTTTGGGCGATCGATGATTAGCAATCCAGATTTGGTTGAGCGGTTTGCTAATGGTTGGTCTTTAAATCCGCCAGCCGACCAAAGTGTTTGGTATTCATTTGATAAAGCAGGCTACACCGACTTTTCCACCTATCGCAAATCCTCAGTCGTGCCAAATTAGCCGATCGGCGATCGCCAACGCATTCATCTGCCAAATCAGAATGCTTTCTTTGTCGCGCATTGTTTGGGGTAGATTCAACATGGAGGAAATCCGATCGTGTCTAAAATTGTCAAGTTCTACGAATTCGGTGAACCTGACGTTCTGAAACTCGAAGAAGAACCGCTACGCCAACCTCAAGCCGGAGAAGTCCGCATCAAGGTGCAAGCATTAGGACTCAACCGAGCAGAAGTGCTGTATCGTACCAATGCTTACACCGAGCAAGCGCGGTTCCCATCACGAATTGGCTATGAAGCAGCAGGCATTGTTGATGCCGTCGGTGAGGGGGTAACAGAGTTTCAGGTTGGCGATCGGGTCAGCACTATCCCAGGCTTCAGCCTGAACCAATATGGTGTTGCTGGAGAAATGGCAGTTGTGCCAACTCTGCATGTTGCTAAATATCCAGAAAGTTTCTCACCAGAAGAAGGAGCATCTCTTTGGATGCAATACTTGACTGCCTACGGGGGGTTAATCAAATTTGGCAATCTCAAGCAGGGTGATGTGGTTGCAATAACTGCGGCAAGCAGTAGCGTTGGCATTGCCACGATTCAAATGGTTAATGATGCAGGTGGGACGAGCATCGCCATCACCCGTAAAGCAGATAAGCGCGAAGGACTCATCCAGGCGGGTGCTAAGTATGCGATCGTTACGGATGAAGAAGACATGGCAGAACGGGTCAATGCGATCGCAAATGGCAAGGGTGCAGATATTGTGTTTGACCCTGTGAGTGGTCCGTACCTGGAAAAGCTAGCAGACATTGTCGCACCGGAAGGCTTGATTGTGGAATATGGCTGGTTTGCCGAGGGGGTACCTGTCTTTCCGGTGGTTCCGGCGATCGTGAAGGGCTTTCGGGTACAAGGCTTCCACCTGGGCTTTCATGTCATTGCTCATCCAGAACGATTAAAAGCAGGAATTGATTACATCAATCAGCGCTTGCAGACAGGTATATTTCGTCCACTCATTGCTGAGAAACGATTTACACTCGACCAGATTGTTGATGCCTATCGTTACATGGAGTCGAACGAACAGATGGGAAAGATTGTGGTCGTCGTCTGAAGTTTCATGGGTTGCAAATGTTTCTAGATTTTCATCAAGTGAATCAAAAGAAGCAACCAATGTATTTAGGCAATTTGTCTCAACCTACCGTGCCTCACAGCCGTCATAAAATCGCTGGTGGTGAAGGCGTAAAGCTATAGGTGTTAAGCGTACCCAATCTGGGTAGTAACAATCGCTCCAGAAACAAACTTGCATAGTCGTAACAACTTTAAGTTACAAGGAAAAAAATATGATTAAACAGACATCTGCACGTAACATTCTTGCCAAGAAAAATTTGGCGATCGGCGCTATACTCTCTGGTTCTTTGATTACCTTACCTGCGACGGCGGTTCAATTGAGCAACGGACAGATGGCTTTTAACTATCCTCCCCGCCTAGTAAGAGCTACAACTAGCTATAAATCTCCGCATACGCCTGCAACTTATTATTTCACATTAGCAATTCCTCAAAATGCTGGAGAGCCTTTAGGGGCAGTCACCATCTCTCAGCGCCAGAATTCCGATACGGTTTCGTTCGATCCCAGTCGCACTCGTGCTTTTCTCGGTAGCAGATTTGCCAGAGGATCGGAGGTGCCTTTAGCTAGCATTGGCGGCGAACAACCGAATAAACCTGGAGAAGCAACGATCGCGTTCGATCCACCCGTGTCACCTGGCACGACAGTCACAGTTGCCCTCAGAGCCAAGCGCAACCCTAGTGGAGGTGTTTATCTATTCGGTGTAACGGCATTTCCAGCTGGAGAGAGGAGTTGGGGTCAATTTCTCGGCTACGGTCGCCTACACTTCGGTCCTAGATAAAATTGCTGTCCCTCAATTCGGACGCGCCCGACACTTTTCATTTTCTAGCAACCAAACAAATATAGAGCAGGTAAACAAAATGCTGAAGCAAATTTTGACAGGTAGTTTCATACTCGCCGTGTTTCTAGCCAATGGCGGAGCTACTGAAGCCAACCCTAGAGCAAGGCAATTACTGTCTCAAACGCAGATAGTTCCCTCTACGACTACAACACCTGGCAATGCAAATACTAGCCCTAACTCCGAGCGAGCAATACCCGACCGTCGGTTGATGAGTAATCCTCAAGATGAAGGTTCGCAGGCTACACCAATACCTGATGGTGCGTTGACCCGCCCTAGCATCGATAACATAGAGACTGACTCAGAGCCGAGAGCTTGTGAAGATATTCCCCTAGCTAGACCGACTGGTGGAGCCACCAGAGAAAGACTTCAAGCGATACAACAGTGCAATTCTGACAAATAGATTTATTAACCCGGCAAGGATTGATATTGCATTTTCTTAACCGGCATAGGCGATGAA
>ERZ1066120.1871-NODE-1871-length-10703-cov-34.699756_pt1 | contig 10703 bp, 8 predicted proteins | sample MGYA00382767_ERZ1066120 | MGnify/ENA primary metagenome ERZ1066120 (study PRJEB33369, sample SAMEA5778350) | biofilm metagenome | biome: Industrial cooling water; feature: Water cooling tower basin; material: Biofilm | place: United Arab Emirates | collected... | reverse complement strand
CTGGCTGTCGGCGTGGCCGCAGAAGGGGCAGCGCATGGGGTCCTCCGCCGGCCGTCCGCCCCTCCTAGCACCGCCCCCCGGGGCCGCCTAGCCCGCGTTCTCCCCCTCGGCCCCGTAGCCCAGGACGCTCCCCACGTAGACCCCGTAGTAGAAGTCCACCAGCTCGTAGCAGAGCGTGGCCGTGGCCTCGGAGGGGTCCCAGTAGGCGTTGGCCTCGCCGCACTCGGCGGCGCGGAAGGCGACGGGGCGCGGCAGGTCGTAGCCCTCGCCCACCATGGCGGCCGACCACTCCAGGAAGCCGTCGGCCATCAGCAGCTGGCGGACCGCCTCGTAGTCGGCCGTCTCCTCGTAGACCACCTCGATGGCGGGGGGCTCGGCCCCCTCGGGCAAGCGGCGCGGCTCCAGCAGCCCGCCCCAGCCGGCGTCCACCTGCTCCCAGGTGAAGGCGCAGCTCTCCACGCGATCCGGGGGCAGCCCGTAGCTCTCGGCCACCTGCGCGAAGCCCGCCGGGTCCTCGCCCACCATGAGGCAGACGGCCGCGTAGGAGCGTTGCAGGTCGAGGCTGTGCTCGCCCATGAGGTAGCTGTCGTCCTCCATGGCGAGCTGGTCCTCGCTGACGCCGTAGTACCAGCCGTCGGCCGCGTCTATCAGCGCCTGGTCGGCCCAGCCCTCCTCGGCGTTGAGCAGGAGGAAGGCGGCGAGGTTGTCGGCCGCGTCCTCCTCGCGCCCGAGCACGGGCAGCCCGAACTCGGAGACGAACATGTGCCCCAGCTCGTGGTAGAACACGAACAGCGCGTTGTTGAGCATGAACTCCCGGGCCGAGGCCATCTCCTCGTCGCCCAGCTCCTGCGCCTGGGCCCCCAGCCCGAGGCCCCCCGCCACCAGGGCCGCCAGCACGGCTCGCGTCGTCATCCCGTGATCCCTCCCTCGTCCCGCCCCCGACCTTACGGCCCCGGCCGGCGCGCGGAAGGGCTATTCGGCGGGCCTGAGGCCCGGGTCGGGCTCCGGCATGGCCTCGGCGTCGGGCAGGCCCAGGATGGCCGGCTCCGCCTCCTCCTCGCCGCGCAGCGCGAGCGTCTTGCTGGTGCGCGCGCCCAGGTCGCGCAGCTGCTCGACCTGCCGCACCAGGTTGCCGTTGCCCTTGGTGAGCTGCCCCCGCGCCCTGTCGTGGGCGGCCCGCGCGCTCTCCAGGGCGCGCCCCACCATCTCGAAGTTCTCGATGAAGCCCGCCAGCTTGTCGTAGAGCCGCCCCGCCCGGTCGGCGATGGCCTCCGCGTTGCGGTTGCGCTTCTCCACGTTCCACAGGTGCCGAACGACCTTGAGCGCCATGAGCAGCGAGGAGGGATAGACCAGCCCCACGCCGCGCCCCATGGCGTAGGCGGCGAGCTCGGCGTCGTGGTCCCAGGCGGCGCTGACCGCCCCCTCGATGGGCATGAACAGCATGACCATGTCGATCGAGCCGTCCACGACGCCCTGGTAGTTCCGCTCGGCCAGCTCGTCTATGCGGTCGCGCACGTTCTTGGCGTGCAGCCGCAGCCAGCGCTCGCGCGCCTCGTCGTCCTCGGCGGCGACCGCCTCGGCATAGGCCGACAGAGACACCTTGGAGTCGATCACCAGCGCCTTGTCGCCCGGCAGCCGCAGCACGAGGTCGGGGCGCTGGCGCGCGCCCTCCTCGCCCGTCACGCCCTCCTGCACCGTGAAGTCCACGTCGCGCTGGAAGCCCATCAGCTCCAGGTAGCGCTCGAGCTGCGCCTCCCCCCAGGCGCCCTGGCGCTGCTTGTCGCCCTTGAGAGCGCGCGCGAGGTTGGCCGCGTCCTGGCTCACCGCCTGCGTCTGCGCCTGGAGCGCGCGCACCTGCTCGACCAGCACGGCGCGGTCGCGGTCGGCCTCCTGGTGCACGGCGCGCAGCTCGGACTGGAAGCCCGCGACCTGCTCGCGGAAGGGGGTGAGAAGCTCCGTGAGCTTCTGGTGATGCGCCTCCGAGAACTGGCCGCCCGTGTCGCGCAAGGTGGCGGCGGCCAGCGCCTGGAACTCCCTGGTCATCTCCTCGCGCAAGGCCAGCAGGCGGCCCACCTCGCGCTCGGCGCTGGCCAGCCTCTCGTCGCGCTCGCTCTGGAGCGCGGCGTGGGCGACGTTGAGCCGGCCGAACTCCTCCTCGACCGACCGCAGGCGCGCCCCCACCCGCGCGCCCTCCTCGCGCAGCGCCGCCTGGATGGCCTCGTGGTCCGCGCGCAGCGCCGCCACGGCCGCCGCGTGGTCCTCGCGCAGTCGCCCGGCCGCCGCCTCCAGCCGCGCCACGGCCTCCGAGGCCTGGGCGCAGCGCGCCTCGGCCGCCGCGCAGGCCTGCTGGGACTCCCCGTGGCCGCGCCGCCACTCGGCGACCTCGGCCGAGAGGGCCGCGACCCGCGCCTCGCGCTCGGCCAGGAGCCGCTGGAGGCCCAGGCCCTCGGCCCGCGCCTCCGCCCCCTCGCGCGCGGCCCGCGCCAGGCGCGAGGCCGCGAGCGCCACCACCAGCGCGAGCAGGAGCGCGAGACCCCCCAAGAGCAACGTCGCGAGGTCCATCGCCCCTCCCCCTGGCGGCAGGCGGGGCCACCATGGCGGCGCCCCCTGGAGCCGGTCAAGGGCGGGCGAGCCGAGGGCGTCGCTTTCCTCGGAGGCCCGGCTGGCCGGCGACGGGCCCGCCCGGGCGCCTCAGCCGCCCTCTCCCCCGGGCGCGAAGCCGCCCCGCCGCGCCAGGTCCGCGAGGAAGCGCCGGCGGAACTCCTCCGACAAGGCGCTCTCCTGCTTCTCCACGCGGGGCGCGGGCAGGGCCTCGGGCGGCGGGAGCCCGGCCCAGCGGGCCACGCGGCCCAGCTCGGCCAGGGGATCGGCCACCAGCGCCTCGTAGCCCACCACGAGGCGCGGCAGCCCCGCCGCCTCGGCCGTCAGAGCGAGCCCCGCGTTGGCCCGCCCGATGTCGTCCATCACGCGGCACAGGCGGCCGAAGTCGTAGGCGGGGGCGGCGCCCGGCGCGCCCCGGTGCCGGTGCGTCCAGCGCCCCGTCTCGGCGGCGATGAGGAGCGACACGGCCTGCGCCAGCGCGTCCTCGCGGCGGATGTGGACCACGCGCAGCCCCGAGAACATCCGGTCCATGCGCCAGGCCAGCAGCATGGCGAGCTGCGCGCGCCCCGCCTTGACCCCCAGGGCCCCCGGGCCTCCCCGCTCGGCGTGGAAGCGCAGGTAGTCCGGGAAGCTCCGCGCGCCCGACCGGTCGGCCCAGGCGCGGATCGAGGACAGGTTGAGCGCCTCCCCGAAGCCCTTGAGGCCCGGCAGGTCCGCGAGGTAGCCGCCCAGGAGGTTGGACCCGCTGCGGTTGACGAAGGCCAGCACGGTGAGGGGCTCGGCGAAGGCCGGCGCCGCGCCTTCCCAGAGGACGCGGCCCCCGAAATGGGCGGCGACCGCCTCCGCCTCGGGGGCGGAGGCGGCGAGGTCGCGCTCCAGCGACGGAGCCAGGCGCGCGACGGCCTGCGCGGCCGCGCCGCGCGCAGCCCGCGCGAGCCGCGCCGGGATCGAGCCGTCCACGCGCCCTCCTCCCCCCAGGGCCCCGCCTGGGCCCCTCACCATGGCCCCGCGCCCGGCCGGGTCACGGCGCCGGCCTCAGCCGAACAGCCGCTCGCCCTGCTCGTCGATCATCGCCTTGGCCTTGGCGAGCGAGAGCGCGCGGGCGTCGTCGGGCGAGGCGCAGGTGTCGGCGCGCACCATCTCGTGGACGCGCCCGTCCTTCTCGATGCGTGCGGCCACGCGATGCTGCCCGCCCTCGGGGCGGGGCCGGGGCGTGACGCGGAAGCCCTTGTGCTCCTCGAAGGCGGAGGCGGGCGGCTCGGCGGGGGTGACGCCGAAGAGGCGGGACCAGAAGGGCATGGGCGGGCTCCGTGGTTGGGTCCGGGGGGTGGACTCGGCCCCGCCGCTGCGTTGTCAGCGAGCGGGCGGTGGGCTGACGCCGACCCCAAGTGTTGCACTCTAGGGGAACATTCGAACGTCTGGCCGAGCGTGATGAATGTAGGCCGCGAGCCGGTGTTTCGCCGGAAGGCCCAAGGCGCAGGCCGCAACATCGAACGCCGCGTCCCACGTCTCGGCGGCGGAGGGCCCGCCCATCTCGGCGTCATGGAGGAAATCCACGAACAGCAGATGGGCTGGCACGCCCTGGTCCCGAAGCCACCAAAGATGCGCCGGGCGGTTCGTGAACTGGTAGAAAGCCCCAGTCCAATCGACGCCGTCCTTCACGCCCAGCGCCGCCTTGACCGATGCGAGCGCAGCCTCGATCCGCGCGCGGGACGCCCCCCCGGCCTGCGTCGGCGATGACATGAACTCGCGGACATGGGCCTTGGCTTCCACGAGGACCGGCTCCGCGCCGTCGAGGCCGAGGGCGTCCCATTGGGGCCCGCGAGAGGGCCAGAACTCCGCGAGGTCCGGCGCCAGCCGACCAAGGCCGAGCCGCTCCAGGAACGCCCCGTCGCGATACTCGGCGAAGCCGTCCCCGGCGATCGGGGAAAGCCAGCGGCTCGGGCCGAGGCCGGGCGGCTGGATCAGTTCGGGCCGACCGTTCACCGCCTTCTGGATCCACTTGAGGCTGCCGCGCGTCCCCTCGGGTTGAACGACCCTCATTGGTCGAGGAACGACCGCAGCTTCCTGCTCCGGCTCGGATGCTTCAGCTTCCGCAGTGCCTTGGCTTCGATCTGCCTGATCCGCTCCCGCGTCACGCTGAACTGCTGGCCCACCTCCTCCAAGGTGTGGTCCGTGTTCATGCCGATCCCGAACCGCATCCGCAGCACGCGCTCCTCGCGCGGGGTCAGCGAGGCCAGCACCCGCGTGGTCGTCTCCTTGAGGTTCTCCTGGATGGCGCTGTCGAGGGGCAGCACCGCGTTCTTGTCCTCGATGAAGTCGCCGAGCTGGCTGTCCTCCTCGTCGCCGATGGGCGTCTCCAGGGAGATGGGCTCCTTGGCGATCTTCATCACCTTGCGGACCTTCTCCAGGGGCATCTGGAGCTTCTCGGCGAGCTCCTCGGGCGTGGGCTCGCGCCCGATCTCGTGGAGCATCTGGCGCCCCGTGCGCACCAGCTTGTTGATCGTCTCGATCATGTGCACGGGGATGCGGATGGTGCGCGCCTGGTCGGCGATGCTGCGCGTGATGGCCTGCCTGATCCACCACGTCGCGTAGGTCGAGAACTTGTAGCCGCGCCGGTACTCGAACTTGTCCACGGCCTTCATCAGGCCGATGTTGCCTTCCTGAATGAGATCAAGGAACTGCAACCCGCGGTTGGTGTACTTCTTGGCGATGGAGATGACGAGCCGCAGGTTGGCCTCCACCATCTCCTTCTTGGCCTGCCGGGCCTCCTTCTCGCCCTTCTGGACCTGCTGGACGATGCGGCGGAACTCGGTGATGTCCACGCCCACGTACTGGCCCACCTGGGCCATCTCGCCGCGCAGGTCCTCCAGCTTCTCGCGCGACCGCTCCAGGAGCATCTGCCAGCCGCGCCCGGGCTTCTGGGCCATGCGGTCCAGCCAGGCGGGGTCCAGCTCCGAGCCCCGGTACTCCTCGATGAACTCGCGGCGGTTGATGCGCGCCTGGTCGGCCAGCTTCACCATGGCCGAGTCGATGGTCATGATGCGCTTGTTGATGCCGTAGAGCTGGTCAATGAGGGCGTCTATGCGCCCGACGTTGAGGTGAAGCGAGTTGACCAGGGCCACGATCTCGCCCCGCAGGACCTGGTAGCGCTCCTCGTCCTCCTCCGAGAAGCTGCCGTCCTCGTTGAGCGTCGCGCTCATGCGCGCGTCCTGCATCTCCGACAGGTCGCCGAACTCGCGGGCGATGCTCGCCAGCGTCTCCAGCACGCGCGGCTTGAGAGCGCTCTCCATGGCCGCGAGGCTCATGTTGGCCTGGTCGTCGTCCTCCTCGTCCTCGGGCATCTCGTTGCCGTCGGCGTCGAGGTCGGGGCCGCCCGCGCGCGGCCCCGCCCCCTCGGCCTCCACCACGGCCTCGAGCCCCTGGTCCTCGCCCAGCTGAGTCCCGAAGGTCGCCTCCAGGTCGATGACGTCGCGCAGGAGGATCCCCTCGCCCAAGAGCTCGTCGCGCCAGATGGTGATGGCCGAGAACGTGAGCGGGCTCTCGCAGAGCCCGGCGATCATGGTGTTGCGCCCCGCCTCGATGCGCTTGGCGATGGCGATCTCGCCCTCGCGCGACAGGAGCTCCACCGAGCCCATCTCGCGCAGGTACATGCGCACGGGATCGTCGGTGCGGTCGAGCTTCTCCGTCTCCCCGCCCGCGAGCGCCACCTCGCCCCGGCCCACGGTGGCCACCTCGCGCGAGGTGGCCTCCTCCTCGACCTCCTCGCTCTCCTCGTTCTCGGTGACCTGGATGCCCATCTCCGAGAGCATGGACATGACGTCCTCGATCTGGTCCGAGCTGACCTGATCGGGCGGGAGCACCTGGTTGAGCTGGTCGTAGGTGATGTAGCCGCGCTCGCGGGCGTCGGCGATCATCTTCTTGACGGCGGCCTGGCTCATGTCGAGCGAGACGTCGGCCTCCTCGGCATCGTCCTTCTGATGATCCTCGACGTCCTTGGCGGCCATGGGGGCTCCTGGGTCTGGGGGCTGGGCCGGCCGAGGGCGGGTCGGCCTGAGGTGATTCGGTCGGGAGTGATTCGATGGGACGTGATTCGGGCGGCGGGCAAGTCAACGAATCACCACCGATCCGGGTGATTCGCAACGGGCGGCGGGCGGCGGATGGGCCGATGTGGGGCGGCCGTGTCCGCCGTTCAAGGACTCGTCAGCGGCCCTCGCGGCGATGCCCGCCCCGCCCGCCGCGCGTGAAGTCTATGGCGCCCAGCGCCGCGCTGGCCCGCTCGGCCTCCCCCTTGTCGAGCGCGAGGCCGTTGGGCGCCACCACCACCTCGCGCGAATCCTCGGCCGCCCGCGCCCGCGTCACGTCCACAGAGGCCGCCGCCTCCGACAGCCGCCGCGTCAGCCACTCGTCGGCGAGGCCCGCGATGTCCTCCTCAGCCTCCCGGAGCGCCTCCGCGTGGGAGCGGCGCGCGGCGAGCTTGGCCAGGGTCTCCGCGAGGCTGAGCCGCGCGACCTCCCCCGTGGGCCGCAGCGCCGGGGCGGCGGCGCCGCGGCGGCGCTCCAGCGCCTCGCCCCCCAGCGCGTCCCGCAGCGCCCGCTCCGGGTCCGGGGCGAAGGCGGCCCCGAGCAGCGCGTCGCGCAGGGCGGCCTCCTCGGGATCGGGGCAGTCGAGCGCCTCGATGTCGTGGGCGAAGTCCGCCGCGAGCCCCGGATGGGCCAGGAGCAGGCCCAAGGCGGCCCCCCGCAGCGCCGCCTCGGGCTCGGCCCCCCCCGCGAGCGCGGAGGCGCGGGCGGCGGGCGTGGGCACGGGGGCCTCCCGGGAGGCCCGGGGCCAGGGCGCGCGGCGGGCGGCGGGCGCGGCCCGCCTCGGCCCCCACAGCGCCCAGCGCAGCTCGCGGATGGCCTCGCCGTAGTGGCGCCTGACCAGCGGGTCGCGGATCGCCCCCACGGCCGCCCGCAGGGCCTTGTCGAGCGCCGCCCGCCGCTCGGGGCTGTCGAAGACCCGCCCCTCCGTCTCGCGGTCCCACAGGAGCCGGACCATGGGCCAGGAGCCCTCCAGCACCGCCTCCATGGCGCCCCGTCCCCGCGCGCGGATCAGCTCGTCGGGGTCCTGCCCCCCCGGCAGCAGCGCGAAGCGCAGCCCCTTGCCCGCCTCCAGGCGCGGCAGCGCGAGGTCCACGAGGCGCAGCGCCGCCCGCCGCCCGGCCGCGTCCCCGTCGAGCGCCACCACCGGCTCGTCGGCCATGCGCCAGAGATGGGCGAGCTGATCCTCCGTGATAGCCGTCCCCAAGGGCGCGACCGCGCCCGGAAAGCCCGCCTCCACCAGCGCGATCACGTCCATGTAGCCCTCGGCCACGACGACGCGCGCGCCCTTGCCCGCCGCCTCGCGCGCCGGCCCGTGGTTGAAGAGCGTGCGCCCCTTGTCGAAGAGCGGCGTCTGGGGCGAGTTGAGGTACTTGGCGCGGGCGCCCGGGTCGAGCGAGCGCCCCCCCAGGGCGACCGCGCGCCCGCGCGGGTCGCGGATGGGGAAGATGACGCGGCCCGCGAAGCGGTCGTAGTCGCCCCCCTGTCCTTCCGCCGTCAGCCCCGCCTCGCGCAGCGCCTCCCCGCCCACCCCCTTGGCGGTCAGCGCCCTGAAGAGCCCCGTGCGGTCGTCCGAGGCCCAGCCGACCTCCCACCGCTCCAGCGCCGCCCCCTGGAGGCCCCGGCGCCGCAGGTAGGCCCGCGCCCCCTCCCCCGCCTTCGACGCCAGGCCCAGGCGGTAGTGCTGGACGGCCATCTCCATGACGTCCGCCAGCGACTTCGCGCGCGACGCCCGCTCGGCCTCCCTCGGGTCCTCCGCCGGCATGGCCATGCCGGCCTCGCGCGCGAGCACGCCCACGGCCTCGATGAACGACACGTTCTCCGTCTCCTGCACGAAGCGGATGGCGTCGCCCTTCGCGTGGCAGCCGAAGCAGTAGTAGAAGCCCTTGCGGTCGTCCACGTGGAAGCTCGCCGACTTCTCCTGGTGGAAGGGGCAGGCCGCCCACAGGTCGCCCTTGGCCTGGTTGGACTTGCGCAGGTCCCAGGACACCTTGCGGCCCACCACGCGGCCCAGGGTCACGCGCGAGCGCAGCTCGTCGAGGAAGCCGGGGGGAAGGCCCATGGGGCCAATCTGCGCCCCCGCCCCCGAGTCGCCAAGGGCGCTCCCTCAAGACTCCCGAAGGGATGCGAAGAAGCCGCGCAGCAGCGCCGCCGACTCCTCGGCCGCGATGCCCTCCACCAGCTCCGGCGCCCAGTGCGCCTGGGGATGCGAGAGCACGCGCGGCCCGTGCCACACGCCCCCCGACTTGGGGTCCAGCGCCCCCACGTAGAGCCGCGCGAGCCGCGCGAGGCCGGCCGCCGCCGCGCACATCGGGCAGGGCTCCAGCGTCACCCACAGGGCGTGCCCCGAGAGCCTCTCGCTGCCCGCCGCCGCGCAGGCCGCCCGGATCGCCAGCAGCTCGGCGTGGGCCGAGGGGTCGCGAAGCTCCCGCGTGCGGTTGCCCGCCCGCGCCACCACCCGCCCGCCCGGGTCCACCACCACCGCCCCCACCGGCACCTCGCCGCGCGAGGCGGCGGCGCGGGCCTCCGCCAGGGCCGCCTCCATGTGACTGCGGAAAGCCATAGCGCTCCCCTGGCCCCTCCGGCCCCCCTCCTATATGGGCCGCCCATGAGCACCGATGGCAAGCCCGGCGACGACGCCCCCCCGCCCGACGAGGCCCCCGAGGTCGCGGCGCCCGAGGCCGCCCCCGAGGGGCGCCCCCCCGCGGCCCCGCGCGAGGGCGAGCGCATCGCCAAGGCCCTGGCCCGCGCCGGCATCGCCTCGCGCCGCGACAGCGAGCGGCTGATCCTCGAGGGCCGCGTCACGCTCAACGGCGAGGTCGTCGCCACGCCGGCCGTCAACGTCACGCCCGCCGACCGCCTCGCCGTGGACGGCGTGGCGGTGGCCGAGGCCGAGCCCACGCGCCTGTGGCTCTACCACAAGCCGCCCGGGCTGCTCACCACCGAGCGCGACGAGGAGGGCCGCCCCACCGTCTTCGACCACCTCCCCGAGTCCCTCCCCCGCGTGGTGAGCGTCGGCCGGCTCGACATGACCTCCGAGGGCCTGCTGCTGCTGACCAACGACGGCGAGACCAAGCGCCGCCTGGAGCTGCCCTCGACGGGCTGGCTGCGCCGCTACCGCGTGCGCGTCCACGGCACCCCCACCGAGGCGATGCTGGCCCCGCTGCGCGAGGGCGTCACGGTGGACGGCCTGGACTACCAGCCCATCGAGGTCGAGCTGGACCGCCAGCAGGGCACCAACGCCTGGCTGACCGTGGGCCTGCGCGAGGGCAAGAACCGCGAGGTGCGCCGCGTCATGGAGCACGTGGGCCTCACCGTGAACCGCCTCATCCGCACCTCCTACGGCCCCTTCCAGCTCGGCGACCTCGCGCCCGGCCAGGTGGAGGAGGTGCGCGCCCGCGTGGTGCGCGACCAGCTCGGCCTGCCCCAGCCCAAGCCCGCGCGGGTCCGCGAGAGGACCGAGGCGCCCGAGGCCGAGGCCCCCGCGCGCCCGCCGCGCGACACCCTCGCCCCCAGGGGCGCCGAGGGCCGGGTCAAGCGCAGCCTCAAGCCGCGCCCCCTGCGCGAGGAGGCCGACGCCGGGGCCCCCAGGCGCCCCGCCAAGGGCGCCCCCAAGGGCGCGCCCCGGCGCGAGCCCTCCTCGCCCTTCCCCCCGAAGCCGCGCACCTTCATGCGCGTGGACGGCCCGCGCCCTGCCACCGAGGCGCTCGACCGCGAGCGCCGCCAGGCCCAGCGCGCCGCGCGCGTGACCGAGGGCTCGGGCGGCCACCGCGACGAGGGGGCGCGCGGCCCCCGCTCGGAGGGCTTCAAGCGCCACGACGACCGCCCCGACGCGCGCCACGACGCGCGCCCCGACCGCCCGCGCGCGCCCCGCGAGGACCGCGCGGGGGGCGACCGGCCGACGCGCGCGCCCAGGCGCGAGGAGGGCGACAGGCCCGCCCGTCCCTACAAGCCGCGCGACGAGGGCGCCCGCGCGGGCCGCCCCGAGCGCGGCTTCGGGCCGCGCGGCCAGGGCAGGCC
>ERZ1066120.1868-NODE-1868-length-10727-cov-15.224700_pt1 | contig 10727 bp, 12 predicted proteins | sample MGYA00382767_ERZ1066120 | MGnify/ENA primary metagenome ERZ1066120 (study PRJEB33369, sample SAMEA5778350) | biofilm metagenome | biome: Industrial cooling water; feature: Water cooling tower basin; material: Biofilm | place: United Arab Emirates | collected... | reverse complement strand
ATCTTCGCTATCTAAAGTTCTGACAGAGCCGTAAAATGCTTTTGCTCGTTCTTTATTAAGGCGGCAATAAAAGAGAGGGCAGGGCTTTTATAGATTACGCAACAAGACCGCACTACATCTCGACTTGATCAGAAGCCCTGCCCTCTCTTTCCGTGCCAGGTTAATAGCTTCAGGATTGGTGATGTGCTGGGCTAACTCTGTGGCTACTAAACCTGGTTCGATAATAGTGACGCGAATATTATGCTGATAAACTTCCTTCCGCAGAGATTCGGAAAAAGCACCAACTGCCCATTTGCTAGCGTTATAAACTCCGGTTCCCGCATTTGCAACTCGTCCGGCGACAGAAGAAATGTTGACGATATGCCCTTCTCCCTGAGTTTTCATCAGTGGTAAAACGGCATGGGTGGCATACATTAACCCCAAGACGTTGACGTTAAACATCCGCCGCCAATCTTCAGTATCTGCACCATCGATCGCTCCTAGCAACATAACTCCAGCATTATTGACGAGAATATCGACTCGTCCCCATTTATCTTGAGTTTGAGCTACCATCTGCCGTACTTGTGCTTCGTCAGCAACATCGGCAGTAAATGCGATCGCCTCCCCACCACTTTCGCGAATGCGTTGATTCAAAGCTTCCAGCCTGTCAGCACGTCTTGCCGCGATCGCGACTTTTGCACCTTGGTTAGCTAAGGCAATCGCTGTAGCTTCGCCAATTCCAGATGAAGCCCCAGTGACGATCGCCACTTTATCTGATAACACTGCCATGTAGATGACTCCAATATTTTAAGTTCAGGTGGGCATCGCCCATCCTACTAGCTCGTACCTTCTTTAATTGCGAATTACGAATTGCGTAGCTTGCTTCCCCACAGGGGTATTGCGAATTGTTTTAGTCATCACCCGCCGATCGCGCCAACAACTGCCCCTTCATAGGCAGTATTTACAGCCACATCTTTCCAAGCCTCTATCTCTGCTTTAACCGATTCTAGTTTTGTTTCAATTGCACCCACAGCATCTGCACCAAGTGCCAACCGTAAGGGCGGGTTGTCGCTATTCACAGCTTGAATCATTGCTTCGGCTGCTTTGACGGGATCGCCTGGTTGCTTGCCGTCCATATCTCGCATCCACTGCCGAAAGCCACTGATAATCTCTGCGTACTCTGCGATGTGGGTGTCAGGCATGTCAATCGATCGCCCGTTGAAATCCGTTCTAAATGCCCCTGGTTCGACAATTGTGACTTTAATTCCCAAAGCAGCAACTTCTTTTGCTAGTGCTTCCGATACGGCTTCTAAAGCAAACTTTGTCCCGCAATAGTATCCCGATCCAGGAAAAGAGACAAACCCGCCGACTGAGGAGAGATTGAGGATATGACCGCTGCGTTGCTGTCGCATTTGGGGCAATACCGCCTTGATCGTGGCGATCGCACCGAATAAATTGGTTTCAAATTGGCGGCGAATAGCTTCTTCGCTAACTTCTTCAATTGTGCCAATTAGCCCATATCCTGCATTATTTACTAACACGTCAATGCGTCCGAATTTGGCGATCGCTGTTTCTACCGCTGCTTTGACTTGTTCTGGCTGAGTCACGTCTAACTGTACTGCTAGAGCGCGATCGGGGTATTTTGTCTGAATATCTTCGACTTGCTGCGGATTTCGTGCCGTCACAACAACTTTCTTGCCCCGATCTAATACTGCTTGGGCGATCGCTCTCCCGAAACCACTGGAACTACCTGTAATCAACCACACGCGAGAACTGTGTAGAGATGTCATAAAACTCTCCAATTGCTAGATTGGTTTACTCTATTTCGCGATCGAATTCTAAGTTGTACGTTTTGGTTTGAAGTGTCTAAACCTACTCAATTCGTTTCGATACAGCTATTTAAAATCAAGCAGAATAACATTTTATTTTGAGTTGTTTACTCCTTAATTTCCTCTTGATTTATCAATCGCTAGCCAATTAATTGATGGTTCCTCATGCATACTTCAAGTTAAAACAAGTGGAGTTATATTGTCAACTAAATTTCAGATTTACTACCTATTAAATCGGTTAAACCATATGTTGATAAATTCCAATTAAGTTTCCATCAGGATCGCGCAGATAAGCAGTTTTGAGATCGTAACTGGGATTTCCCATTGGCTCTCTAGTAAATTTAATTCCTTTATGTTTGAGTTCGTGACAAACTGTTTCTACATCGGCAACGACGAAAACAAGCACGACTCGATCTTGACATTCTGCATGAGGTGGTAAGCGATCGCTACCAATTATTTCTGCCATTTCTTGCCGCTGTGATATTGCTAATTTCATATCTCCAGCGGCAAATTCAGCATATCCTTCATGAGTAGCATCTACTAGCACTTTAAATTCCATGATATCTCGATAAAAAGCAAAACAAGCTTTTAAATCGGTGACTAACAGTCTAGTGTAGGAAGTACGAACTTGCATAATTCAGTTATCAAAAAGTGGTGCGTGGTGCGTGGTGCGTGAGGAGATTTTGACTTTTACTCCTTAGGCTCGGTAAAAACGACTTCGTATAGGTGGAATTCGTTTTCTGATAAACCTTGCCAATATTCTCGCACGGGTGCAAACTTTGGATCTTTAATTAGTAGTTCAAAATTATCGAGCGTTCGCCAAAATCCATAATTTATCGTGCGCGTACCATCAAAAGAACGATGAAAATTTGCAGATAATAGATCGGGATGTTCTAAAGCAATTGTGACGTTCTCTCGCTCTAATTCTATCAAGCGAGACCGATCTTCTGGCTTCATTCTAAATTCTCCCAAGTGAATTAAGCGACCTGGATAAATGTGCAGATCTGCTGATTCTGGTAAAGAAACTGTCACCTCATATATGTGGCAGTCTAGTAAATGAAAATTCGATAATTTAGCTGCTCCCCGCGCCTGTACTTCAGAGTTGTTGAGAAAAGCTTTGTAGTCTTCTAGAGTTTTCCACTGAGCGTAGTTGAGTACTCTCAAACCGTCTAAACTTTTGTGGAGGCTGGATGAAACAAAACCACGTTGGTGCTTGACTTCTGCCTCGACGAATTCCACAATGCTATTGATGAGTTCCTGCTGTTGTTCTGGTTCTACAGCAAAAATAATGATGACTGTAATCACCTCATTGTGTTTGGCAATGGCAGGCATTTTTAGACCTCTACTCAGCTACAGCAATCTTCAATTGTTGGCGAACTCAATTTTGCTCGTTAAGAAATCTTATATTCAAGGCGATAAAGACTACTAATTCCTGTTAGATAAAGCGTATTGCGATCGCTGCCTTGACCCCAGGCTAAATTAGTAATAACTTCAGGCGCGTAGATGCGGTCTTTCAATTCACCACTGGGGGAGAAGATCCAAATACCTTTTGGTCCAGCAGAGTAAACATTTCCCTTGGCATCAATCGCCATTCCATCTGCATTCCAGTCATCAGAGTCGCCTGTCATTTGAGCAAAGACGCGATCGCTAGTTAAAGTGCCATGGGGATTGACATCAAAGCAATGAATGGTACGAGTTGCAGAATCATTAATGTAGAGTCGTTTTTCATCCGGAGAGAATACTAACCCGTTGGGCAAGCCTAAATCTTTGGTTTGCAGGGAAAGTTGACCGTCGGGCGAAATTTTGTAGACTCCATTAAAATCTAATTCTTTGCCCTGGCTCATTTGGGGCAAACCGTAGGGCGGATCGGTAAAGTAAATACTACCATCGCTGCGAATAGTTAAATCGTTAGGACTGTTAAGCCGTTTCTCTTCATAGCGATCGGCAAGAACAGTAATGCTGCCATCAGTTTCAGTGCGAGTGATACAGCGATCGCGATTTTCGCAAGCAACTAAGCGCCCTTGAGGATCGAAGGCTAATCCAGAGGCATTTCTTGCTGGCTGACGAAATACGTCTATTCGATCGTCAGCCGAAAGTTTGTAAATGGCATCGCCTTGGGCATCGCAAAACAGCAAGTAATCGCCGGATGCATTGTAAACTGGTCCTTCTAAAAATGTAAACCCGGTCGCCACCCGCTCCAAATTGAAAAAATCGAGGCTGTGGGTTCGAGCATAATACTGGGCAAACTCATCAAATGTTGTGGCGGGTTTGTGGGTGATGTCTGCGATCGCTGTTGTTACGGGTGAACCATACCCCTCTGCCCAACACGCGAACAGTTGTAGTTCTGCATCTAAATACCACTCTGGTTCACCGTTAGCTAATCGCGCTGCCTTGAGATCGGCTGGGGCGACATCAGCGTAGGTAACAGGTCGTTTCAACGCCTGCGAAAACTTTTGCGCTACTTCATCAAATGGAATTGCTGCAGAACCAGTCAATGTATAGGTTTTATTCTCATGTCCCGACTCGCTCAAGCAGACAGCAGCCACAGCAGCGACATCGCGGGCATCCACATGGGAGATTTTGGCATTTCCTACAGTACTGTAAATTGCTCCTTGCTGGGCGATCGCAGGCGCAAACCAGCGCATGTTTTGCATGAACATATTCGGTCGTAAGTGAGTCCATGCGATGCCAGAGGCTTCAATTTGTTGTTCTACTTGCCGATGCCATTGCTGAAATGTGCTGGGTAAAGCAGGCTCAAGTTCAGCTCCCATGACTGAGAGTTTTACTATATGCTGGACTCCTGCTCGTTGAGCTGCCTGCACAAAATTTGATTCCATCTCAACTTGGCGCGGGTCGTTGGATGTAACTAGAAATGCTTTTTCTATTCCCTGCAATACTGCATCTAATGTATCGTAGTGTAGAAAATCTCCTTGAGTCAGTTCGATGCCTTGTTCTTTTAGATGTGTTGCCTTTGCCAAATCGCGTACCAATACCCGCAACGGCAACTTCTTTCCGACCAGATGCTTGACGACTTCACCGCCTAGATTTCCAGTTGCACCTGTAATCAGAATTGTCATGTTGCTCTCCTGTAGTTGAGATTAACGTTCTCGGTTACAGCCAACTTCTGATGCTAATTGTTTTGTTATTTTCAACACCGCAAGAATTAGAATTGTCGCGTCCAGAGGATATTAGCATCAGTACTGACAGGTGCGCTACTAGCTATTTTTCTAGGTTGACTGGTAGACGCAGACAACTACAAACTACCAACTACCAATTGACGCGCCTCTATCGGTTCCCCCGTCAAACTAAAAGCCCGTACTTCGGTAATCTTGACCGTGACTAATTTACCCTTAAGCTTGTTAATATCGCCATCAAAGAAAGTCAAACGATTTCCTCGCGTTCTTCCCATTACTTGCTGAGGATTTTTGGGGTTTTGGTCTTCTACCAGCACCTCTTCAACTCTACCTAAATAACGCTGCGATCGCGCTTGAGCAGTAATAGCAACTAAATGATTCAATCTTTGCAGGCGATCGCTCTTGACTTCTTCACTCAATTGTGCATCCCACAAGGCGGCGGGAGTGCCGGGACGCGGGGAGTAAGCAGCGGTATTCAAATGGTCGAAACCAATATCGGCAACTAATTTGAGAGTATTTTCAAACTGCGTCTCGGTTTCCCCAGGAAAGCCGACAATGGCATCAGCACTAATTGAAGCATCGGGCATGAGTTGCCGAATTCTATCGATAATCCGTCGATATTTTTCGTGCGTGTAACCCCGTGACATCCGTTTGAGGACTTCGTTATCTCCTGATTGGAAGGGGATGTGAAAATGCTCGCACACCTTTGGTAGCTCCGCACAGGCACGGATCAACCGTTCCGTGAAATAACGCGGATGGCTGGTAGCAAAACGGAGGCGATCGATTCCTGGTACGTCGTGGACGTAGTAAAGTAAATCTGTCAGCGTGTGTAAGTGTCTCCCTTCTGGGGTAGTTCCTGGCAAATCGCGTCCGTAGGCATCAATATTTTGACCGAGTAAGGTGATTTCCTTGTATCCCTGCTTGCCTAACTCTACCATCTCTGCTTCGATCGCCTCCGGCGTGCGAGACTGTTCTACGCCACGCACGTTGGGAACCACGCAGTAAGTACAGCGCTCGTTGCAACCGTAGATAACGTTAACCCAAGCCGTTACAGTGCTATCGCGGCGCGGTTTAGTAATATCTTCTACAATTTGAATTGGTTCTGTTGCTACAACTTGATTGCCGTCAAATACCTGTTCTAGCAAATCTCCCAAACGATTAGCGTGTTGCGGTCCCATGACGAGATCGATTTCCGGTACTCGTCGCAGCAGTGTTTCTCCTTCCTGCTGCGCTACGCAACCAGCTACAACTATTGTTAAATCTGCTTGTTCCTGCTTGCGCTTCGCTTGTCTGCCCAGGTAGGAATAAACTTTTTGCTCGGCGTTGTCCCGAATCGTGCAAGTATTGTAGAGGAGTAAATTTGCTTCATTCGGGTCTTCTGACCACTCGAAGCCCATATCTTCAAGGATGCCAGCCATGCGTTCGGAGTCAGCCTTGTTCATCTGGCAGCCAAAAGTTGTGATGTGATAGCGGCGGTTAGGAGCGATCATTGCGTGCAGACAAGTTCGGATTTAGCTTTACATTCACTAATTATAGGTTTTTGCATAGATTTTTACGGCTCTCCTAGCTTGACTAGGAGTTAATCTTCAATCCATTTAGTAAAAAATACTACTATAAAAATAATTTTTCTACGCAATATTACCGTATGATAATCATCACTACCCCTAAACTGGGTGCAAATTTTAAAGATGACAAAAGTTTCTGTTATTGTTTTGGTTTACAAAAGTGAGCCATATATTGCAGCGACAATTCATTCGGTGTTAGCACAAACTTACAAAAACTTTGAAATTCTAGTTATTGATGATGGTTCGCCAGATCGCAGTGTAGAGATCTGCCAGCAATTTAACGATCCGAGAATCAGAATTATTCGTCAAGAAAATCGCGGCGTACCAGCAGCGAGAAACACGGGAATTCGTCACTCGCGGGGAGAATATATCGCCTTTTTAGATGGAGACGATTTGTGGTTGCCACAAAAATTATCAAAACAAATCGTGCATCTCGAATCATCTCCATTTGTCGGAATGAGTTTTTGTCGTTCTAGTTTTGTCGATGAGAATGGTAAGTGTTTGGGTACTTACCAAATGCCTAAGCTGAAAGGAATTAACTTATCGTATCTACTCCGTTGCAATCCAATTGGGAATGGTTCGGCGGGAGTCATACGTCGCAAAGTTTTAGAAGATATCAAATTTGCGCATCAGCGACATGGCAGTTCTGAGGACTGCTATTTTGACGAAAAATTCAGGGTGTCGGGGGGAGAAACTGATTTCTTACTGCGAATACTGATTCAAACTAAATGGAAAATCGAAGGAATTCCCGCAGCTTTGACGCTATATAGAGTCAATTCTACTGGGATGACAGCAAACCTAATGAAGCGGTTAGAATCTGCCAGCCAAGAAATAGAAAAAACCCGCTCGTATGCACCAGAATTAAACTTGCGTTGGCATGGATCGATTAAAGCATACTATATCAGATATTTAGCCCGCAGTGCCGTTCGTTTTCGGGAGAGGAAAATAGCAATTAAATTGATTCATCTAGCTTTAGCTAACTACTGGAAATTAATAGTTGAGGAACCCTATCGTACCCTATCAACACTGGTCGCTGCCTACTTGCTCCTACTTCTACCGCAAAAATTATATAATCGAATTGAGAATATAGCAGTAAAAGCGATCGGCACTATCCAAGAACGAAAAATTAGAAGGGATACTTTGAATAGTCGTTGAGTAAAAGACAAGGAGGACAAGGGAGACAACGGGGAGAAGTCAAAAGTCAAAAGTCAAAAGTCAAATTTGCCAGATGAATACTAAAGAGCAACTTATCCAAGAAATTGATTCTTTGAGCGAACCTGAATTGCAGAAAGCCTTAGAATTAATTCGTACTGTGAAAAAGCAGACTCCAGAGAGCAAGGCATTCAAAGCGTATTTAGAAACTGAGGAAAAATGGTCGGGAGTGTATCGTCGTCTTGCAGATTCCTGAGTTTGTACAAAAAGCAGATGTGCTAGCCATTCACCAACGTCAAGTTGAAAGATTCGGCGGACTCGACGGTATTAGAGATGAGGGATTGCTAGATTCAGCTTTAGCACAACCTCAAACTACCTTTTTTGGAGAATTGCTACATCCCACTCTTTCTACACAAGCTGCGGCTTACCTATATCACCTTGCTAAAAATCATCCGTTTCTAGACGGTAACAAGCGAACTGCTTTTGCTACTACGATCGCTTTTTTAGGAATGAATGGCTACGAACTCAACATGAGTGAAGAAGCAGCTTATCATCTTGTGATACAAGTAGCTCAAGGGGAAATGAGTAAGGAATAACTTAGTTTACTATTGGAACAACACATACAGCCACAGTAAGCGATCGCCAGATATTTATTTATAAATTTATAATATTTCCTCATAATTATAAATACTGGGAGGTGCGATCGCAAGCAAACATGCAACTCTCACGAATGACCGATGACCAATGACAAGTGAAGATTATGAGAGATTTGCGCGGATTTATCAAACTCCTAGAAGAAAGAGGACAATTGCGGCGAATTACCGCATTGGTTGACCCAGATTTAGAAATTGCCGAAATTTCTAACCGGATGTTACAACAAGGTGGTCCTGGATTGTTGTTTGAGAACGTCAAAGGTTCGCCCCATCCTGTAGCAGTTAACTTAATGGGGACGGTAGAAAGGATCTGCTGGGCGATGAACATGCAGACACCTCAGGAATTAGAAGAACTGGGGAAAAAGCTGAGTATGCTGCAACAACCAAAGCCGCCAAAGAAGATTTCTCAAGCGGTGGAATTTGGCAAGGTGTTATTTGATGTCGTCAAAGCGAAACCAGGAAGAGACTTTTTTCCCGCTTGTCAGCAAGTCGTCATTCAAGCTGACGAACTCGATTTAAACAAACTGCCTCTGATCCGTCCCTATCCCGGAGATGCAGGTAAAATTATCACCCTAGGTCTAGTCATTACCAAAGATTGCGAGACGGGTACGCCCAACGTCGGCGTGTATCGCTTGCAGTTACAATCCCGCAACACGATGACAGTGCATTGGTTATCGGTACGGGGCGGAGCGAGACATTTGCGTAAAGCAGCAGAACGAGGTAAGAAATTAGAAGTCGCGATCGCCCTTGGTGTCGATCCTTTAATTATCATGGCAGCAGCTACGCCGATTCCTGTCGATTTATCGGAATGGCTGTTTGCCGGACTCTACGGCGGTTCTGGGGTAAACTTAGCCAAGTGCAAGACAGTAGATTTAGAAGTTCCCGCCGACTCCGAATTTGTTTTAGAAGGAACCATTACCCCAGGTGAGGTTTTACCCGATGGTCCTTTTGGCGATCATATGGGTTACTACGGTGGTTTGGAAGATTCGCCCTTGGTGCGTTTCCACTGCATGACTCACCGTCAAGACCCAATTTATTTGACTACATTTAGCGGTCGTCCGCCGAAAGAAGAAGCAATGATGGCGATCGCCCTCAACCGGATCTATACTCCTATTCTGCGGCAGCAAGTTTCAGAAATTGTCGATTTCTTCCTGCCAATGGAAGCTTTAAGCTACAAAGCCGCGATTATTTCCATTGATAAAGCATATCCCGGGCAAGCACGGCGGGCAGCACTAGCTTTTTGGAGTGCCTTACCCCAATTCACTTATACTAAATTCGTGATTGTGGTAGATAAAGACATTAATATTCGCGATCCGCGTCAGGTAGTATGGGCGATTAGTTCTAAAGTTGACCCTACCAGAGATGTGTTTATTTTGCCCAATACCCCCTTCGATAGCCTCGATTTCGCCAGCGATAAAATTGGTTTGGGGGGACGAATGGGAATTGATGCAACCACAAAAATTCCTCCCGAAATAGAACACGAATGGGGCGCACCTTTAGAATCAGATCCCGATGTAGCAGCGATGGTAGAAAGGCGCTGGGCTGAATATGGTTTGGCAGATTTGCAACTAGGAGAAGTCGATCCAAATTTGTTTGGTTACGACATGCGTTAAATCGGTTTTATAGGGGCAATTTTTCTATGCGCCCCTAGAATTCATCCTGGCAAATATCGCGATCGCTAAATCAAATTGAATAACAATTTTTATGAATAGAAACTTTCATAATCGTCATGGCTGCCAATCCAGAACCGTGTCATCGTATCTTCTTCAAAGATACCAACAGCTCGATAACTTTGATTTATTCTCACAGACCAGATATTTTCTTTACGATTAATACATTTGAAATGTAAAGAAGGATGAAAGGGATTCTGTTTCCATAAGCGGTATGCTTTTCTTGCCCTTTGCTTAATTTCTTCATCAAGCAAACTGTACGCTGTCCAAAAAGAGGGTAGCGTAGTCGATCTCATAACTGGTCATAGTCTAAAGGTTGTGCTAGCCCTTCGGCAATCTCTTGTCTAGCCCGTTTAGCAGCAGCAATTAGTTTGGGTTGAGTTTTCTCGACTAATCTATCCCACTCAAGTTCGTCTTGTAATTCTGTAATGTACTCTCGTAAATGGTCAACAACCCTTTCTTGTGCAGTTTCAGGTAAAGATTCTATCATTTTCATGACTGTTGCAATGGTTTCAGATGACATAACTCTAACGATACCTCGTATTTTGCCCTCAGAACTAAATTTTGGAAACGTTTTTTCTACTTTATAGTTTAACCCATGACAGAAAACAAAATCCTTTACCTCTCCTACTTTCAATAACTAGATTTGATGACGATAATTGGTATTTCAAGTAAAGCGAAAAGTTTCTTGTATAGCAATCGAAGCAAAGATTAGGACATAATAGAGTCGGAGTAAATCGAAAAA
>ERZ1066120.1867-NODE-1867-length-10731-cov-6.717591_pt1 | contig 10731 bp, 9 predicted proteins | sample MGYA00382767_ERZ1066120 | MGnify/ENA primary metagenome ERZ1066120 (study PRJEB33369, sample SAMEA5778350) | biofilm metagenome | biome: Industrial cooling water; feature: Water cooling tower basin; material: Biofilm | place: United Arab Emirates | collected... | reverse complement strand
GGGGAGAAGCAGAGGACTCTCGAGGTTCCCTTTACACTCTGCGTAGTAAATAAATCTTCATCACTTTGATATTTAGGTGTGTCAGGAAGCAAAGCGGCAAAATCATTGGTAAAAGCAAATGTCTCAGAATAATTCGGATTTTTCAAACCACCCGCACGCTCATTACCAGGACATAGATAACATGTCGGGTCATATTGGGGGCGATTATCAGGCGGAAGTTTTTCAACTTGCCCTTGCCAGGGCCTCTTATTACGGTGCGGCGACACGAGAACCCATTCGCCCGTAAGGGCGTTACGGCGGCGGTGGGGGTGGTCGGTGGCGGTGAAGGTTGACATGATGGGTTATTGTAAACCGTTCTCGAGAAGGTAGGAAGGTTGAAAGACTTTAACCTTTAACTTTTAACCTTCAACTTTTAACTTTTAGTATGGTCCTTTCCCCTTCACTGACACACTCGCTCCCCTAAACTCAGAAACAACCTGACTTCCGCCTGTGGTCAAGAAAGCCAGCTCGGATTGCACCGTGACAAATTGAAAGCCTTTATTAACCATCTTTTTTGCATAACTCGCTGAACCTGTATGAATACCTGCAAAAATGTTATTACGTTTGGCTACTGCCAGAATTTCATCTAAGGCGGGAGGCACAGGCCCCTCTTCCCAATCGGCTCCTGGTAGGCCGCCCAATGCTTGACTGAGGTCAGCAGGTCCGACATAAATCGCGTCTAGCCCAGGTACGCTCATGATGGCTTCCAAGTTTTGCATCGCACCAGATGTTTCGATCATGGCGAAGGTCAAGACGTTCGTGTTGGCACTTGCAGCGTAGTTGTTGCCGAAGTACATGTTGGCTCTGGTAGGGCCGTAACTACGGTAGCCGCGTGGCGGATAACGACACGCCCCCACAAAGGCTTCGCACTCCTCGCGGCTGCTAATCATCGGGCAGATAATGCCAAGGCAACCCGCGTCTAGCATTTTCATAATGATGCCTGGTTCGTTCCAGGGAACCCTGGCCAGTCCTAGAACATTCGCCGCGTTAATAGCTTGAAGCATCGGCAAGGCACCGTCATAGTGCATGAGACCGTGCTGCATGTCTATCGTCACGGAGTCAAACCCGAGCCGAGCCGTTGCTTCGGCAGAAACGGAAGAAGGAATTGCAAGCCAAGCATTAAGAACGGCTTCGCCGCGTTGCCATTTTGTTTTGAGGGGATTCTCGAGCATAACGTAGAGTACCAGGTTGAAGGCTGAAAGTTCAAAACCTTTAACCTTTAACCTTCAACTTTTTACCTTTTGATGATGCGCCGCATGACTCTCGCACGATCAGTTCGGTCTCGAGCCTCACAATTCTCTCTTTCGGTTCTTCCCCGCGCACGAGCGAAATCAACATCTCCCCGGCAATTCTGCCTGGTTCAACGGCAGGTAAATGAACGGTTGTGAGCGGCGGTGAGGTGTAAGCAGAAATGGGAATGTCATCATAACCAACCACTGCAATATCCTGGGGGATACGCAAGCCCTTTTGTCCAATCGCGGCGATGACACCAAGTGCAATCGTATCGTTGCCAGCAAACACCGCCGTAGGATAAGGCTTGACGCGGAGTAACTCTTGCATCGCCTCAAAACCACTCTCAGCACTGTAATTGCCAAAGCGCACGAGTTCATCCCCTGTCTTAATGCCTGCTTTGTCCAAGGTACGGCGATAACTCTCGAGGCGTTCAAAAGAAACCGAGTGGTCAGATAGGGGGGCCAAGGTGACGTGGGCAATATGTTGATGACCGAGCGTAATAAGGTGCGCCACAATTTGCTCTGCTTTACTGGTATGAACGACAGCGTACTCCTTGGAGTGCCCCACGCTGCCAATAAGAACAGTCGGAAACCCTTCGTCTACAAGCGCGTAGAGTTGCCTGTCGTCCATTCGCGCATTGATGACAATCACACCATCAATTTTCTTAGCACGCACTAAACCACTGTAAGTACCAGCCCTGTCAATATCGTCAGCACTTTCGATCAAAATCCTGAAGCCGTGACGATTGCACACTTCGTTGAGTCCATACATTGCTTGCGAAATAAACGAATCCACCTTGAGGTGTTCGGTTTGACGCAGGACGAGACCCACCGTGTAGGTTTTGCCACTCGCTAGCGTCCGCGCGGCTTCGTCGCGCACGTAGCCAAGTTCCTCGGCGGCATTGAACACGCGGTCTTTTGTCTCCTGCGGGAACTTGACTCCTGGCACGTCATTAAGAATAAAGGAGACCGTCGTGCGGGACACGCCTGCTTGCTTAGCGACCTGTTGGCTGGTGACTCGAGACTTCATAGGGTGAGGAGTGAGAAGTGAGGAGTGAGGAGAAAAGGCCTTTACGCCTTACCCCTTACGCCTCACGCCTCACGCTTTATGCTGCTTTCCTCAACTGCGCTGGAATATAATCACCGTGCGCCTCGAGCAGCTCGTCCGTCATGTTCCAGATTTGGTCCAGGGTGAGTTCTGCGGAGGTGTGCGGGTCTAACATCGCAGCATGATAAATGTGCTCGCGCTTGCCAGTTAAAATCGCTTCGACAGTGAGAGCTTGCACGTTGATATTTGTTTGCATGAGGGCTGCAAGATGCGGCGGAAGATTGCCAATCTTGGTTGGTTGCAAACCGCTTTTATCAACTAGGCAAGGGACTTCTACAATGGCTGTTTGTGGCAAGTTTTCAATGAGTCCGTTGTTGGGAACGTTGCCGTAGACGACTCTTGGCGTTCCTGTTTCCATGCTATGAATAATAAGGGAGCCGTACTCGTGGCTGCGGTGAACCTCGAGCGTGCTGTTGGGGTCTTCCATTTCTTTTCTCACTTGTTCCCAACGCGCAATTTGGTTGACACAACGACGTGGATATTCGTCTAAAGGAATTTCAAACTCTTCAATAAGTTCTGGGTGTTTTTCTTTGATAAACCAAGGGCTGTATTCGCTAAAGTGTTCACTCGATTCTGTTACAAAATATCCTAAACGGCGGAACATTTCGTAGCGCACGACATCACTTAAATCGTCCCAACGCTTGGGAATGTCTTTATTGTTACGACGCGCGACTTCGGCGATTTTTGGATAGAGGTCTTCCCCATTGCGCTCGAACTTTAAGTAAAACGCGACATGGTTGATGCCAGCACAAATATAATTGATTTCTTCAATCGGCACACCGATGTCACCCGCTAATTGCTCGGCAGTTCCTTGAACGCTGTGACAAAGACCGACGCTCATAATGGGTGAAGCCCTGCGAAGAGCCATAATGTTCATGGCCATTGGGTTGACATAATTTAAGTGAACGACATCCGGGCAGACTTTTTCCATATCGCGCTGCATGTCTAATAAAACGGGGATGGTTCTGAGGGCACGCATGATGCCGCCGATGCCGAGTGTGTCTGCAATGGTTTGGCGCAGACCATATTTTTTAGGAATTTCAAAGTCAATAACGGTAGAAGGTTTGTAGCCACCGACTTGAATCATGTTGATGGCGTAGTCAGCGTTCTTTAACGCTTTCTTTCTATCCGTCGTGATTTCGATTTTTGGCTTCGCACCGACGGCTGCCGCCACTTTTTCTGCGACGATTTTGGAAGTCTCGAGCCTCTCTTGATTCACGTCAAAAAGCGTGATGGTTGACTTTGCCAACTCGGGAAAACTGAGAATGTCGCCCATGAGATTCTTTGCGAACACTGTACTGCCTGCACCGATAAACGTTACTTTTGCCATATACCTATTTCCTCCTCGAGAAAGATTAAACTACTTCTCTTGCTAACTATGTCGTGTTTTATTGTCATCACTCTTGTTGTTGAGTGTTTAAGCTCGTATTGATCATACAAAACCTCTACTCCTTACCTTCTCAACTCTTCTCCTTTATTGCACTGCGTTACAAGAGGTTTCCTTCGACTCCGCTCAGGATGCCCTTGTTGAACATATTGCACTATAGTCTTGGTTTACCAAACGTGAACGCGGATTTTGTTGACAATAATTTAGGCGCACCACGCCAGGCTGCTACAAACAGCAACGCAACTTCGCCAAAGTTCCACCAGAAATGCACGAGAACTCTCGGTGCAGTCGTGAACCCTGGAATTCTGGCACACCAGTCACACAGTGCCAATAACCCATTTCTTCCTAAAATGCCAGGCAGAGTCTGCGAAACTTGAAAAGCAGGCTGCCCCAATTCTCTAAGCTCTGCCGTGACTTGTAAATAGCGAACGAGCATGTATGTGTGTTCCAAACTATGCAGCGTCGTCCAGGCTAAGAGAAGATACATCCAGACATTACGAAACCCTCTGACAAACAAGAAACCCAAAACAAGCCACACAATCCAGTTCCAGGAAAAATGCACCCATTCAACATTGAGCGCAGAAATCAAACCTTGTGAACCGACACCAGGACGGTCAAGCAAATAGAACTGCACAATTTGCACAGCATGTTCTATAAAATGAAAACCTTGCAACGCCAAAATCATACTGAGAAGCGCGGCAGAAAATCCCCAGGTTCTGGCATCGTCGCGCCACTTGAGAGAAGCAGGCACGAGCAAAATGCCGAGACCAATACTCGTGACAGCCCAGAGTGGCAAGACACCGCGACCCAAAATAAACGCTCCAACAACAACTGCAATAGTTAAAGCTATTACCAAAGGCAAAGAATGCTGTTTTGGGTTGATAAGTTGCAAGAGTGGATGAACCGAACGCGCTTGTAAACTCATGGCAATTCCTTTCGAGCCACGCTCACTAAAGTATTGATTTGTAAATCTGTGATGTTGCTTGGTTGTCCATCAGGCCAGAGAATTTCAAGAGAAATCAAGGTGGCGTTTTTCGGAACACCAAAATGAACCCTCGAGCTTTCCCCACTCAAATAACCGCTCGTCACATACACGTCACGCCTGAAAGTTCCAGCAGAAGTGTTTAATTTCAACCTTGCGCCAATCGCATTTGTATTTGCAGAATTCCAAGACAGGTTGACCTCGAGCGCGTCACCACCCGTTTGATTTTCAGAGCAAAGTTGATTTTCAAAAACTACTGACGGACTTTCTAAATTATTGACAACAATATCCAAGTCACCGTCGTTATCGAGGTCAGCCATTACCATGCCACGTCCACTGGCTGTCGAGGCAAGACCCCAGTCAACATTGTCAAAATTATTGTTTCCTAAGTTTTGAAAAATTCGGTTCTTTTCAACGAGTTCGTAATTCGGCAAAAAGGCAAATACGTCTTTAGCAATCATACCGTTGACGACGTACAAATCTTGCAAGCCGTCATTATTCAGATCACCAAATTCACCCGCCCAACTCCAACCTGTCGCGTCTAGTTTTTTATCATAGGCGATGTTTTCAAAACCGTCTTCGGTGCGCTTCTGTAAAACATTTTCTGGACGCTGCGGACTGCTGCGGACTTGCTTGTTAAAACCTTTGTTCATGAGTTCCATCCACATCGCAACTTCAGACAAGTCATTAAAGTTTGGTTTCATGTCGGTGGCAAAGAGTTCGTTCACGCCGTCGTTGTCAATATCCGCAACATCAAAGCTCATGGTGTTGCGGGTATACCTCGAGAACGGGTGTGTTTCTATCCATTCACCGTCTTGATTGAGGTAGTAATAATCAGGGACTTCAAAATCATTTCCAATTAAAATATCTTGTTTGCCGTCGCCGTTTAGGTCAAATAGCGTTACTGCGAGAGCCTGAGATTTTTCGGCGAGACGTTCTGCGACAAATCCGTCGGGCGTGTTCGTGTAAACAAAAACACCCGCACCGTCAGAGAATAAAAACGTGTCTCTAAGTTCTTTCTCAAGCAGCGAGTCATACGAAGCGGTGACCAAATCCAAATCACCGTCACCGTCTAAGTCACCCCAGGCCATCGTGTAAGCAGGGGCATCAACACCGCGCAAATTGCTGTACTCGAGCTTCCCCTGCACGTTATGCCAGTAACTCGGTGTGCCTAAGTTTTGTGTGAAGACGACATCATTCCAACTGTCGCCGTCCACATCAACAATGGTAACGCCTCTCGAGTCCCCGTGCGTTAATTCTTCCTTGCGAAACGATAAATTTCCTTCGTTCCAAAAAATACTATTGTTGTTTTTCAAATTCGCCAAGACAATATCAATATCGCTGTCGTTGTCTAAATCTCCCACCGCCACACCCGAGCCGTTGCTGTCGTAAAAGGTGACTTCACTGCCCCGCGTTTTGGTGATGTGGTCTAGCTCGAAGGTGACGAACTGCCCTGAACATTCAGACTCGTTTAACAGCGTTGCACTCACAGTCACGGGAACTTGTGCAAACCCCAAAGCTGTGAAAAATAAAATTGTCAAAATAAATGTTTTCATGGTTATTACTAAACGTTGTGAAGCACAGAACTCCTCAAAGGTACTGAGTATTGGCTGTACGTATTTTCTTTGCGGTGTAGGAGACCCCCCGTAGTGCGTTTGCAACACACGAAGAACATATCATCAGTTCGCACACCAACCCCCCTACGTCGTAGGGGGGTTGGTTCCACGTGTAAACGTAGACTTCGTGTTCTGCTAGTAAAGCACGGGGGGGTCTCTACCCCACCTTGCCCGTCACCATTAGCCTAAAACACGCCGTCAACTTCCGCATCCGCTTCTGGCAGCACGGTTGCAGCATCTTCGCCGCCGATGTAAATTCTGTCCATCGCTTTTGTCATAATGTCAGCGACTTGTGCGGCGTAGTCGGTCACTGGGAAGAGGAAAGTCGAGCCTTCAGTTTCAGTAAGGTCAGAGAAGGCAGCAACGTTGACACCTTTCTCTTGATGCGAAGCAACAGCAATTTCAACGGCTGAAGGAATTGCAGGGAACACTACAGCGTAGCGTCCAACGATTTCTTGGCACGCAGGTGAACCCAAGAACTTGACCCACTCCCAAGCAGCTTCTTGGTTTTGACTGCCCACCCAAATCGAGTCAGCGAGACCGTTAAACATACTCTTGCGACCTTCGGGGCCAGCAGGAATCGAGGCAAAGCCCATCGGGAAATCTGTGTTATTCAAGAACCAGCTAATCATCCACGAGCCTTGGGGTGTCAGGGCACCTTTCTTAGCAGCAAATTGGCTGTTGGCACCTAAGTTTCTCACTTCCTCGATAGGGGGTGAAAACCCTTTGTCAATGAGACCTTTCATAAACTGGATGGTGGCAATGAAGCGTGGGTCTTCGTAGTTGTAGCTCGTCGCATAGAGACCATCATTAAACGTCCAGCCTGTCGTGGTGGCGAGCCAGCTCCACTCGGTTTGACCGTAGGCACCACCCGTACCTGGTTGCAAGAAGCCGTACTGAACAACATTCGCGGGGTCAAAGTCTGGGCTGAGACCGTTGTTGCCATTGGCATCGAGGCTCAGCTTGGCGATAATTTCACCAAAGGTTCCGCCATCTTCAGGATTCCAGGTGGCGTTATTGAGTTCTTCAACCGTCACACCAGCAGCCTCGAGCATCTCTTGGTTGTAAACAATCGCAACCGTATCCCAGTCTTTAGGAAGACCGTACCTAGCACCGTCTTTACCCCAGAGGTCAGCGAGACCACCGACATAAATATCGGTGGGAACACCGTCGCGCTCGACCCAAGGTTGAATGTCTACGAGCTGACCATTAGCAACAAACTCAGGATATTTTGCCAAGTGGTTCGTGAAAACATCAGGAGCCGTCCCTGAGGTAAAGCCAGTGGTAATCCCCGTCCAGTAGTCATCCCAGCCTTTTTGCTCAATCTTAATCGTGATGTCTGGATTGGCGGCTGTAAAAGTGTCAGCGCACTCTTGGTATGCAGGCTGCTGGCCAGAATCCCAAAGCCAATAGCGAATTTCTTGTGCGAAGGCAGCACTCAAGACAAGGGCTGCAATCAGCGTGACTAATTTCTTCATTGTTCCTCCTCGAATTGCAAACTTCCTTTACGGAAGAGATTGCCTAAAAATAATTAAAGATTTAAGATTCAAGATTGAAAATTAAAACTAATCTTGAATCTTTAACTTTCAATCTTGAATCGCCTTTATTTGAGTCCACTAAACTGCAACGAATTAATCACCTTTCTGCCCAAGATGATGAGCAGCAAGAAAATCGGGATGATGCTTAGGAAAGTTCCTGCCATGAGTCCTGTCCAGTCGGGCGAGCCTTGGGGCGTTTGGGTGCGGAAGTATTGCAGGGCGACGGGCAGGGTACGCATGGTGTCTGAACTTCCCGCGACGAGGTAGGGCCAGAAGAACTCATTCCAGGCACCGATGCCTGTGAGGATCACGAGCGTGGCAATCGGGGTCATGCTTGTTGGGAGGATAATGCGCCAGAAGGTTCCGAAGGGTGAAGTCCCGTCTAGCTTCGCGGCCTCCTCGAGTTCTTTAGGAATACTAAGAAAAAACTGTCGCAAGAAAAACACCGCAAACGGTGACATCAGTGCGAAAGGTGCAATCATGCCCACGTAAGTATTGAGCCAGCCCAAGTTTTTAATAAGAACAAAGTTCGGCAGGAACAACACCGCACCAGGGAGCATTAAAGCAGCGAGATAGAGGAAAAAAATGATTTCACGCCCGATGAATTTTAGACGTGCAAAAGCGTAGGCGGCGAGCGCACTAAAGAACGTTTGAAACACCACTACGAGCGTCGTAAAAACCACGCTATTCCAAACCGAACGCATAAAGTTGATGCTCTGCCCCGAGCCACCCGCCGCGACGTTTTCTTCAACACTCACTAACCCTAAAACTCTGCGGAAATTAAACAGAGTTGGATTTTCTGGAAATAGGGATAAGGGACTGCTGAAGAGTTCTCGAGTCGGGGTGAGTGCCGTTTTCAAAACAACCCACAGTGGAAAAATCGTAACGATGATAAGGAAAATCAGCAAAACCCAAGTGAGGATGCGCCCGATGTCCCATCCTCTTACCGCATTTGAACCTGCCATGCCAGTCTCTACCATAAGTCTCTCCTAGCTGCTCAAATCTGAGGTGTTCCCGCGCAAAATTCGCATTTGCAAAAGTGTGACGAGGACGAGGATGAAAAATAAAACGACTGACATCGCTGTGGCGTAGCCAAATTTCGAGAAGGCGAAAGCGTTTTGCACGATGTAATAAACGACAACCCTCGAGGCATCTACGGGGCCGCCTTGTGTGGTCACGGCAACCGTGTCAAAAATTTGGAATGAACCTACCAAGGAGGTAACTAAAACGAACACCGTCACAGGGCGTAAAAGCGGAAGCGTGATACGGCGGAACATCGCCCACTCGCCCGCACCGTCAATCGTCGCGGCTTCGTAGAAGGACTTGGGAATAGACTGAATCCCAGCGTAAAAGAGGAGGGCGTTAAAACCCATGTGCCGCCACACATTCACACCCGCGATCGTGGGGATGGCTTGCTCGAGCGACACGAAAAACGGCTGCTTGCCGAGTCCGAGTTTTTGAATAAGGAGGTTGACAAAGCCCAAGTTCGGGTCTAAGAGCCAAAGCCAAATCAGAGCCACAATAACGTTTGACATGAGGTAAGGCATCACGAGAATGCCGCGCACGGCCATAGATTTGGTAACTCTGTCCATCACCACAGCCATGAAGAGGGCCAAAACAGTTTGAAGCGGGATGTTCCAAACCACGTATTGCAGGGTCACTTTCAGCGAGTTCCAGAACACGGGGTCGCCGATAAGTTCCTGGTAGTTCTCGAGACCGATATATTTAGGTGCCCTTAAAAGATTCCACTCGGTAAAACTAATTTGAAAGGCGCGAATGGCAGGAATAGCAAAAAAGGCTAAGAAACCAATAAGACTCGGCAAAATAAATATATATGCGGTAATCGCTTCCTGGTTAAAAAGACGCTGCCACAGACTAGGAGAAACTGTTTTTGTCCTCGAGGGCGTATAGACCTGGGTACTCACCTGACCACCTCTCATTTCCTTGTAAGACGCGCTAAACCACGTTAAGTTGTAGATTGCTCTACAAAGTAACACGTTTTAGTCGTGCTTGCCTTAATGTTTGGTAACGCGCTTTATTAACTCGTGTTAGTAAAATACAGGAAGAGATGAAGTGTTGTCAAGATGGCAAGAGGTTCATGAAGTTCTAAAACAATAGCGAAAGAAAATATGTGTCTTTATAGTAATGAAGCTGAGTAGTTAAATTGTATCTTGTGTAATCGCTGAATACTGTTTATAGTACATTAATAAATAAGTAGGTACACCCCCTGGTATCAAGTATCTACTAAATTGAATCGGGTGGTTAATTTGGGAGTCCCACTACCGAATTCTGATGCTTTTCTGCGGGCTGCTTACCGAAATCTCGAGTTTGAAGGCAGCCTTTTGTTTGTTGGCTCGCAAGAAGTCCGTAATCTCTCCCAAGCAAGTTGGTTGGAACAAGCTCAAAAACTAAATGCTGAGTCTGTCTTCTTTGTTCAAGATAATCCAACGGCAATCTTTTTTAAGTTAGACAAAAACCTTGATACCGAAACAGCGATAATTGAAGAGGAGATTCGTCAACTTTACTTAAAAGTATGGAATACCAGCCGTTTACCTATCTTCTTCATCGCACTTCCTACAGAGTTACGGGTGTACAGTGCCTTTCAAAAACCTTTGCAAAAAGAGGGGTGGTTTGAGGAAGATCGCTGGCTCGAGCGCGTCCAAGACATTGCACTTATTGCTGAAACATTTGCCGACTTTTCACGTCCGAGTCTCGAGAGTGGCTACATATTTGAGCGCAGACAGAAAGAGTTCGACCAAGACAATAGAGTTGATAGCACAGGACTTACGCAGTAAGTGAGGAAAGGTGTTAAGAAAAGCTGTGTAGGAC
>ERZ1066120.1866-NODE-1866-length-10731-cov-13.348820_pt1 | contig 10731 bp, 8 predicted proteins | sample MGYA00382767_ERZ1066120 | MGnify/ENA primary metagenome ERZ1066120 (study PRJEB33369, sample SAMEA5778350) | biofilm metagenome | biome: Industrial cooling water; feature: Water cooling tower basin; material: Biofilm | place: United Arab Emirates | collected... | reverse complement strand
GCCCAGTCGAAAGTGGGCGCACCCACGGTGCCGATCGGGCTCGTCTCGGTCATGCCCCAGGCGTGCGCGACGCGAATGCCTGCCTTCATCAACCGCTCGATCATGAAACGCGGCGCGGCCGATCCGCCGATCACCGCCTGCTTGAGCTTCGGCAGCTCGCGCCCTTCCGCATCGGCGTGCTGGAACATGGCGAGCCACACCGTGGGCACGCCGGCGGAATGCGTCACCCCCTCGCGGTCCATCAGGTCGCACAGCACCTTGGGATCGTTGACCGCGGAATAGACGAATTTCACTCCCGTCATCGCCCCGGCCCAGGGCAGTCCCCAGCTCGCCGCATGAAACATCGGCACCACCGGCAGCATCACGCTGGTGGCGTCGAAGTCAAAGGCCATCGGCTGAATGCCCGCCCAGGCATGAAGCATCGTCGAGCGATGTTCGTAAAGCACGCCCTTGGGATTGCCGGTGGTACCGCTGGTGTAGCACAGCATGCAGGGATCGCGCTCGTCGACCTTGGCCCATTCCGTCTGGCCATCTTCGGCGCCGATCCAGTCCTCGAAGCCCATCGCGTCCGTTCCCGCTGGCGGATCGTAGCAGATGTAGTGCTCGACGCAGTTCCAGCGATCCCGCATGGCATCCACGATGGGCTGGAAGGCCGCGTCATAGAGCAGCACGCGATCCTCAGCATGATTGACGATATATTCCAGCTGATCCTGAAACAGCCGTGGGTTGATGGTGTGCAGGATGCCGCCGACTCCCACAGCGCCGTACCAGCTCACGAGGTGCCGGCTGTGGTTCATGGCCAGCGTGGCAACCCGGTCGCCCTTGCCAATGCCCAGCCGGCGCAGCGCCTGCGTCATCTTGAGCGCATCTGCGCGGATGCCAGCCCAGGTCGTGCGCGTCTCGCTGCCGTCAGCCCAGTGCGTGACATGCTCGCGATGGCCATGTTCCCGCGCGGCGTGATCGATCAAATGGCTGACGACCAGATCCCAGTCCTGCATCGCTCCGAGCACCTATCTCTCCTCGTTCCGCCCCTCTCGCGGGGGCCGTTCAGGCGACGAGTTTCAGGTGGGAACCGCCTCGTCGCGTGGTGAGCTGCACTTTGGCAAGCCCGGGCGCGCTTGCCAAGCGTTCGGCAAGCTCGCCGTCGAGGCGAAACATGCGGCCCAGGCGCAGCGTCGGGTCGGTGCCCAGGCCGGTACGAAGCGTCGCCAGCACCTCGCCGGTGCCGGCGGGACCCTTGAGCTCCAGACGGAGCGCCTCTAGCCCTGCCTCGTCCAGCACCTCCAGCGTGAGGAGCATCCGCGCCTCGCTGGTCACCTTTGCCAGCGGGGTGCCGCCGCGCACAGTGATCCGTGGCGGCTCATCGGGGCTTGGGCTATCGAGCTCGACCTGCAGCAGGATGCAGGTCCCCTCCTTCGCCCACTGCTCGAAACTGGCGACCAGCGATTCCTCGAAACAGGCGGCGCTGAACTGGCCGCTGCTGTCGGAGAAGTCCGCGCGCACGAAGGGCTTTCCCTTGCGCGTGGTGCCCTTGTTCACCTTCTCCACCATCGCCGCCATCACGGCATTGGCGCGGCCGCCGGCGGGAGCCCCTCCGGTCATCAGCGAAGCATAGCTGCGCGCACCATTGGCGGAGGCGACCTGGCGATACGTCTCGACCGGGTGCGCCGAGAAATAGAAGCCGAAGGTCTCCCGCTCCTTGGCCATACGCTCGGCACGGCTCCAGGGCTCGACCTCCTTGAGCCAGAGCGTTTCAGTGTGCTGCGCCTCACCGCCAAAAAGCCCATGCTGCCCGCTCGAACGCTCGCGGTCTGCGGCATCCGCAACTGCGAGCAAAAGGTCGGCATTGGCATAAACCTTGGCGCGATCCGGCTCGAACTCATCGAGCGCCCCGGCGGCCGCCAGCGCCTCCAGCCCGCGCGAATTGAGCGCGCCCTTGGGCAGACGCTCGAACAGATCCTTGAGACTGGCGAAGGGCCCGCGCGCCTCGCGGTCGGCGACGATCGCTTCCATCGCCTTCTCACCGACATTGCGCATCCCGGCCAGCGCGTACCGCACCGCATAGCCGTCGTCGGTCTGCTCGACGGTGAACTCCGCTTCGGAATGATTCATGCTGGGCGGCAGGATCGCGATGCCGTTCGGCTTGCCCGGAAAGCGCCGCGCATCGTCGACGAAAACCGCCAACTTTTCCGACTGGTGCATGTCGAAGCACATGGAAGCGGCGTAGAATTCTTCAGGATAATGCGCCTTCAGCCACCCCGTTTGATAGGCAAGCAGCGCATAGGCCGCGGCGTGGCTCTTATTGAAGCCATAGCCCGCGAACTTGTCGATCAAGTCGAACAGCTCGTTAGCGCGCTTGGCATCGATCTGGCTTTCACGAGCGCAGCCATCGACGAAGCGCTGGCGCTGCGCGTCCATTTCGGCCTGGACCTTCTTGCCCATCGCGCGGCGCAGAAGATCGGCGTCCCCCAGCGAATAGCCGGCTAGAATCTGCGCCGCCTGCATCACCTGTTCCTGATAGACGAAGATGCCGTAGGTTTCAGCCAGAATGCCTTCGAGCTTGGGGTGCGGGTATTCGATCGGCACCTCGCCCGCCTTGCGCTTGCCGAACAGTGGGATGTTGTCCATCGGGCCGGGGCGGTAGAGCGAGACGAGCGCGATGATGTCGCCGAAATTGGTCGGCTTCACCGCGGTCAGCGTGCGGCGCATGCCTTCGGACTCCAGCTGGAACACGCCGACTGTATTGCCGCTCTTCATGAGCTCATAGACAGCCGGATCGTCGAGCGGGAGCGCCGACAGGTCGATGGTAACGCCGCGCCTTTCCAGCAACTCGACCGCCTTCTGGAGCACCGACAGCGTCTTGAGCCCGAGGAAGTCGAATTTCACCAGCCCGCTGCTCTCGACATCCTTCATGTCGAACTGGGTGACCGGCATGTCCGAGCGCGGGTCACGATAGAGCGGCACGAGTTGCGCCAGCGGCCGATCGCCGATCACCACACCAGCGGCGTGAGTCGATGAATTGCGCGGGAAGCCCTCGAGCTGCATGGCGAGGTCGACCAGGCGCTTCACTTCATTGTCGTTTTCATATTCGCGGCGAAAATCGGCCGCGCCATTGAGCGTGCGCTTGAGCGTCCAAGGGTCGGTCGGATGGTTTGGCACCATCTTGCAGAGCCGATCCACATGGCCGTAACTCATCTGCAGGATGCGGCCCGTGTCGCGAAGCACGGCGCGCGCCTTCAGCTTGCCGAAGGTGATGATCTGAGCGACGTGATCGTGGCCGTATTTCCGCTGAACATAGCGGATCACCTCGCCCCGCCGGGTTTCGCAGAAGTCGATGTCGAAGTCCGGCATCGAGACGCGCTCGGGGTTGAGGAAACGTTCGAACAGCAGGCCGAGCTTGAGCGGATCGAGATCGGTGATCGTGAGCGCCCAGGCCACCACGCTGCCCGCCCCGGAACCGCGCCCCGGCCCCACCGGAATGCCATTGTCCTTGGCCCATTTGATGAAGTCCGCGACGATCAGGAAATAGCCGGGGAAGCCCATCTGGTTGATGACCTGGACTTCGAATTCGAGCCGGTCGAAGTATTGCCTGCGCTGCTCTTCGGCCAACGCCTCATATCGCGAAAGGCGCTGTTCTAGCCCCGTCCGCGCATCTTCCGCCAGCATCCGCGCCTCGCCTTCCAAGTCGCCAGCAAGGCTTGGCAGGATCGGCTTCCGGTAGGGCGGTGCGAAGGCGCAGCGCTGCGCCACCACCAGCGTGTTTGCAGTTGCTTCGGGGAGATCGGCAAAGATCTCCTCCATCATTCGCGCGCTTTTCACCCAAGCTTCGGGATTGGAGCGCGCGCGTTCCTCGGCATCGACATGGCTGCTGGCGGCAATGCACAGCATGGCGTCATGCGCCTTGTGCTGATGCGGCTCGCCGAACTGCGCGGGATTGGTCGCGACGAGCGGTAGCTCGCGAGCATAGGCGAGGTCGATCAGCTCCTCCTCCGCCGCCGCCTCGGTAGCATCCTCTAGTCGCGCCAGTTCGATATAGAGCCGACCCGGGAACAGCGATTGCAGCCGATCTAACATCGTCTCAGCATGACCGGTCTGGCCTTCTGCCAGGAGCCGGGTCACCGCCCCCTCGGCCGCGCCGGTGAACGCGATCAGGCCTTCCGTCCGCCCTTCCAGATCCGCGAAGGCGATATGCGGCTCGAGCGCAAGCGGCCGATCGAGATGCGCCTTGGAGACGAGATGGCAGAGATTGTCGTAGCCTTGATCGTCTTGCGCAAACAGCGGCAGATAATCGATCTGCCGCCCGTCCGGATCGCGTGCGACGCCGAGCAAAGCGCCGATGACCGGCTGCACGCCCTCGTCCGTGCAGGCCTTGGCAAACTGGACCGACCCATAAAGACCGTTGCGATCGCAGATCGCAATCGCCGGAAAGCCCCGCTCTTTGGCCAGCTTGGCCATGTCCTTGGGCTCGATCGCCCCCTCCAGGAGGGAATAGGCGCTCATCACGCGCAGGGGGACGAATGGGGCGAAGGCCATGGCCGTCAATATGCGGATCGGGCGAGGATTTGCCAGCTATGGACGCCCCTCAGTTTTCCACACCCGTCCGCGCTACAGCAGTTTCTCGATGTCCTTGGCGATCGCCGCCGGCGCGTCCGAAGGGCCATACCGCTTTACCACTCGCCCATCCCGATCGATCAGGAACTTGGTGAAGTTCCACTTTATCCCCTTGGAGCCGAGGATTCCCGGCGCCTCCCTCTTCATCCAGTCGAACAGCGGGCTGGCATTCTCGCCGTTAACCTCGACCTTTTGCATCAGCGGGAAAGTGACGCCGAAGTTGACCTTGCAAAACTCCGCAATCTCCTCAGCATCGCCCGGCTCCTGCCCGCCGAATTGATTGCACGGAAAGCCCAGAACCTCGAAGCCGCGATCCTTGTACTGCTCGTACAGCTTCTCGAGCCCATCGTATTGCGGCGTGAAACCGCATTTGCTGGCGGTGTTCACTACCAGCAGCACCTGGCCGAGCTTGTCCTTGAGCTGCAGCGTCTGGCCGCTGTTGGTCGTGACCGTGAAGTCGGCGACGGTGATCATGGGTTGGTCCCCTCCGAATTACTCGAGCACCCCCTCGTGCAGTCTTACCACGCGGTCCATGCGCCTCGCCAGCCGTTCGTTGTGCGTAGCGATCAGCGCGGCGCTGCCAGTGCCGCGCACGAGCTGAAGAAACTGTTCGAGCACCCGGTCGGCGGTATGTTCGTCGAGGTTGCCGGTAGGCTCGTCCGCCAGCACCAGCTTGGGCTTGTTGGCGAGCGCCCGGGCCACCGCCACGCGCTGCTGCTCACCGCCCGACAGTTGGCTCGGGCGATGGTCCATGCGCTGCGCGAGGCCGAGCGCGGTCAGCAGCTCCTCCGCGCGTTCCGCCGCATGCTCGCGCGGCTTGCCGGCCACGAGTTGCGGCAGCATCACGTTCTCGCGCGCGTCAAAATCGGGCAAGAGATGGTGAAACTGATAGACGAAACCGAGGTGATCGCGGCGTAGCTCGGTGCGCGCGCGGCTGTTGGACTGGTCCGCCCGTGTGCCGGCGATCGCGATCTCGCCGCCGAAACCGCCTTCCAGCAACCCCACCGCCTGAAGCATGGTCGACTTCCCGGAGCCCGACGGGCCCAACAACGCCACGATCTCGCCCGGCATGACCGCTAGGTTAACGCCGCGCAGAACGTCGATGCGCGTATCGCCTTGCACAAAGCTGCGGGTGACATTGCGCAAGCTCACAACCGCGGGGACCCCGCTATTCATAGCGAAGCACCTCGACCGGATCGGTGCTGGCTGCCTTCCATGCCGGATAGAGCGTCGCCAGAAAGCTCAGTAGCAGCGCCAAGGCGACGATGAGCGCGATCTCAACCGGATCGGCGCGCGCCGGCACGGCCGATAGGAAGCGTACCTGCGGGTCCCACAACTCCTGTCCTGTTACCCGGCCGATGAAGCCCACGATGCTCTCACGGAAGAGGAGCACGATCGATCCAAGTATAAGCCCCGCCACGGTGCCGATCGCCCCCACGGTGAAGCCCGTGGTCACGAAGATCTTGATCAGGCTCTGGCGCGTGGCCCCCATCGTGCGCATGATCGCGATATCGCGCGTTTTGGCACGCACCAGCATCACCAGGCTAGAGAGGATGTTGAAGGCCGCCACCAGCACCATGAAGCTGAGCGCGAATGCCATCGCCACTCGCTCAACTTGCAGCGCTTCGAACAGAGCCGCGTTGATCTGGCGCCAGTCGCTGAGCAGCGCCCGCCCCGCCAGCTTGCGCTGCATCGGCGCCAAGATTTCTCCCACCCGGTCCGGGTCGGTAACCTTGACCTCAATCATCCCGACGCTGTCGCCCAAGAGCAGCAAGGTCTGTGCATCCGCCATTGGCATGATCACAAATTTCTCGTCGTAATCGTAGATGCCGACTTCGAAAATGGCGGCGACTTCATAGCCCACCTGCCGAGGCACGGTGCCGAACGGTGTCGAGCGCCCTTGCGGATTGATAACTGTGATGACGTCGCCCACCCGCGCGCCGATGTTCTGTGCGAGCCGGGCGCCGATCACCACCTTGCCCGCGCCCGGCAGCAAGTTTGAGATGTTCCCGAACACCACCTTATCGGCCAGCTTGCGAATATCCGCCTGGGTATGGCCGCGAACGAGCACGCCTTCGACTCTGCCGTTGAACGTGACGAGCAAGGGCTGTTCAATCAGGGGCGAGGCAGAAACGACGCCAGGCGTCTCTCTGACATCTTCGAGCACGCCCTGCCAATTCTCCAGCCGCCCGCCGTAGGCCTGTACGATCGCATGGCCGTTGAGCCCGACGATCTTGTCCATCAGCTCGTAGCGGAACCCGTTCATGACGCTCATCACGATGACCAGCATAGCCACTGATAGCATGACCACGCCAATCGAGATGCTGGCCACCAGCGCGATGAAGGCCTCGCTCTTGCCCGGCAACAGATAGCGCCGCGCGATGGTCCGTTCGAAAGGAGAGAGGATCAAGGGGTCTCGAGATTATTGAGAGAGGTCAGGCCGGCTTTAGGCAGGCCGGGATGAACGCGCAATGGGCATGCCCGGCCGCCCGCGGTGCTTGTAATCTCGCCGCAACATCGCCATTGGCGACCTAGGCAAGCGGCACCGGACAGTTATGAATTTCACCGATCCCTTCTGCGACGCAGACGGCGACAAGCTGCGCGAGGAGTGCGGCATCTTCGGCGCTATCAATGCTGCTGACGCGGCCGCGGCCACAGCGCTAGGCCTCCACGCTCTGCAGCATCGCGGGCAAGAAGCCGCCGGTATCGTTAGCTTCGACGGGCAGGAATTCTTCGCGCGCCGCGGTCTTGGCCACGTCGCCGAAAACTTCTCCGCCGCGGGTGCCATCGCCGAACTGCCAGGCCGGATGGCGGCTGGACATGTTCGTTATTCGACGACGGGGGGGGCGGGTCTGCGCAATGTCCAACCGCTCTACGCGGAACTCGCCAGCGGCGGCTTCGCCGTGGCGCATAATGGCAATATCTCCAATGCGCGCACTTTGCGCGATGACCTCGTGCGGCGCGGGGCGATCTTTCAGTCGACCAGCGACACCGAAGTCATCATTCATCTGGTTGCAACCAGCCGCTATCCCACCATCACCGACCGGTTGGTCGATGCGCTTCGGCTGCTGGAAGGTGCTTATTCCCTCATCGTAATGACGCGAGAGGGTATGATCGCCTGCCGCGATCCACTCGGCATCCGCCCGCTGGTGATGGGCAAAATCGGCGACGCCACCCTCTTCGCCAGCGAAACCGTTGCCTTCGATGTGGTCGGCGCCGACTTCGTGCGCGAGGTCGAGCCCGGCGAATTGGTGCGGGTCGATTTCGATGGCAACGTCACATCGCTCCGCCCCTTTGGCAGCTACCGCCCGCGGCCTTGCATATTCGAACATGTATATTTCAGCCGGCCGGACAGTATGTTCGCCGGACGCAGCGTTTACGAAGCCCGCAAGGCGATCGGCGCCGAACTTGCGCGGGAGGCGCCGATCGAGGCGGATTTGGTCATTCCTGTGCCTGACAGCGGCGTGCCGGCCGCCATCGGTTATGCGGCCGTTTCGGGCATCCCTTTCGAACTTGGCATCATCCGTTCGCACTATGTTGGGCGCACCTTCATTCAGCCGAGCGATGGCGCCCGTCACGCTGGGGTGAAGCGCAAGCACAATGCCAATCGCGGCCTAGTCGAAGGCAAGCGGATCGTCCTGATCGACGATTCCATCGTCCGCGGCACGACTAGTATGCAGATCGTCGAGATGATGCGCGATGCCGGGGCGACGGAAGTGCACTTCCGCGTCGCCAGTCCGCCGACCGCGCATAGTTGCTTCTATGGCGTCGACACTCCCGAGCGCTCAAAGCTGCTGGCCGCGCGAATGCAACTCGAGCCGATGCGCGAATTCATCAAGGCCGACAGCCTGGCCTTTGTGTCGATCGACGGGCTCTACCGGGCGGTCAGCGGCATCGACCGCAACGCGCAGCAACCGCAATTCTGCGATGCTTGCTTCAGCGGTGAATATCCGACCGCCCTGACCGATCTGGCGCGGCGCGAAGGACAATTGGCGCAACTCTCTTTTCCCGTCGACAAGGTCGCTTGAGACCATGTCCGAGGGCAAACCACTTGAGGGACGGACGGCGCTCGTTACCGGCGCCAGCAAGGGCATCGGTGCGGCAACCGCGCAGGCCTTGGCTGCGGCCGGCGTGCATGTGGTCCTGACCGCGCGCGACGTCAAAGGACTGGAGGCGGTCGAGGATGCCATCCACGACGCCGGCGGAACTGCGACAATCGCGCCCGTCGACCTCACTGAGACCGACGGCATCGCCCGGCTGGCAAGCGCACTGGCAAGCCGCTGGGACACGCTCGACATCATGATCCTGGCAGCCGCCTACCTACCCTCGCTGGGGCCGGTTGCGCAGATCGACGGCAAAGAATGGAGCCGCGCGATCACCGTCAATCTGCTCGCCTCGCAAACGCTGCTTGCCAGCTTCGACCCTTTGCTAAAGCGTGCGACCGCAGGCCGCGTGATCGGATTGACCAGCAGCGTCGCGGCAAAACCTCGCGCCTATTGGGGAGCCTATGCCGCAACCAAGGCGGGTTTCGAGAACATCCTGCAGAGCTATGGCCAGGAAGTCGGCGCGATCTCGCCCGTGCGCGTTGCCGTCATCGACCCGGGTGCGACCCGGACGCAGATGCGCGCCCGCGCCTATCCAGGTGAAGACCCCAAGAGCGTGAAGGACCCAGCGGTGGTCGCGGACCGGCTGGTCAGCCTGCTCGTAGAGGATTTCGCGAACGGTTACAGCGAACGGATCGACGGGCGCTGATTTGCGCTTCAGCCCGAGTTAGACTGGTCCAGCAAACGCTTCACTACCTCGGTGGCGGCGCTGGGCTTCGCGATAATGGGAGCCTCAATAGCAGCAAGATCGACCTCGCTGCGATTTCTGTCACCCGTGTGGACGACAAAGGGAATATCGCGTTCCCGCAGCGCCCGCGCGATCGCCTCGCAACTTTCGCCGCGACCCAGGTTGAGATCGAGGATCGCGCCAGTAATTGCAGTATTGGACCCCAGCGCTTCCATTGCCTGGCGGCTCGTCGTTACCACCACCGCCTGGAAGCCGGCATCCTCGCACGCATAACGCAGGTCGAGCGCGGTTAGCGGCTCGTCCTCGACAATCAGGATGCTCTTCAACTTTGCCCCTTCTATCCCTGACATGTGCCAATCCGACATCCCGCAACGGCGAATCGTGAATATCCGTTAACCACGCCCAGTGGCATTCCGCTAAGCCAATTGCGCGATCATGCCCTTCGCGCGGGTGTGCGGGGGCGCCCCACGTGCAGGATCGTATTCGAGAGAACTGATATGTCGTACGCAACCAGCGACCGCTATACCCTCGCCGCGCAGGAAGACCGCTGCAGCCCACGCACCAAGCTGACCATTCCCGGCCAGCTTCGCGCCTCGGGCGGCCGCGCTTTCCAGACCGTCGTTCACGACCTTTCCATCTCCGGCTTTTCCGCCGCGGCGATCAACCGCATGCATGACGGCCAGGTCTGCTGGCTCACCCTGCCGGGGCTCGAATCGCTCCAGGCGCAGGTGGTTTGGTGGGAGAACTGCCAAGTCGGCTGCGCTTTCACCGAACTGATCAGCCCGATCGTGCACGACAATATCCTCGCCCGCTATTCGGGTGAAGGCGCCTACCGCTAGGCCGGTTTGCCTAGCGCTTGACCGCTTCGACCACTACTCGCCACAACGCGCCTCGCGCCTCGGTGAGCCGCCTTCCCGTGGCGGTCGGGTGGTTCGAAACCACCGCGATCACCAGCCGCTCGCTCGGCACGATGGTGATGTACTGGCCGAAGATGCCCTGCGCGCCGAACCCCAGCCGATTGGTCCACCACTGATAGCCATAGCCGTTGCCGCCGCCGATATCGACGCGCTTGCCGCCCGCTTGCTCGAACCAGCCGTCCGGCACTGACGGCTGGCCACCCTCCAGAACCCATTGGCCCATGCGCGCATAATCCGAGAGCTGGAGCGAGATGCAGCAGCCGCCTATGTTGGCGCCGCTGAGGTCGGTCATCCAGAAGAGCGGGTGCCGGAAGCCGGCGGGATCGACGATCTTTTCCTTGGCATAGGCGGCGAGCGACTTGCCCGTCGCCGCGGCCACGATATCGCCGAGAAGATTGGTCTCGAGCGTCTT
>ERZ1066120.1864-NODE-1864-length-10739-cov-11.437102_pt1 | contig 10739 bp, 9 predicted proteins | sample MGYA00382767_ERZ1066120 | MGnify/ENA primary metagenome ERZ1066120 (study PRJEB33369, sample SAMEA5778350) | biofilm metagenome | biome: Industrial cooling water; feature: Water cooling tower basin; material: Biofilm | place: United Arab Emirates | collected... | reverse complement strand
GGCGAGGGCGTCGCGCACGTGCGCGCCGGCGCCGGCCATCCACGGGGCGACCGCGCCGCCGAGGAAGGCGCCGAGGAGCGCGGTCGCCTCGTCGCGGGTGCGGGCGGCGCGCGCCTCGGCCCGCGCCACGTCGCCCCCGCGCGCCGTCACCACCACCAGCAGCACGTCCCCGCCGAGCACGCGGGCGAGGCGCGCGCGGTGGGCCGGGGCGGCGGGGTCGTCCAGCGCGTCGAGCAGGTCCACGACGCCGTCGCCGGCCTGGGCGAGGGCGCGGCGCAGCAGGTCGCCGAGGGTGGGGCGCGTGGCGGCGGACACGGCGGCGGCCGACGGGGCCAGGGCCGCGTCGCTCAGGCACCAGCGCGTGAGCGCGTCGAGCCGGGCCCGCCAGCGGCCGAGGGTGGCCGGGTCGGCGGGGGGCGCGGCGGGGCGGTCGATCACGGCAGGCGGCGGGGACACGGAAGCGGCGGACAGGACGGGAGCCGACGGGAGCACCCCGGCCGGGGGGCCCGCGTCACCGAACGCAACAAAGACGCGCGACCGGTCCCCCCGCCACGGTCCGGCGGCCAGATCCCGGCCCGCGGGCCGGCTACCGCACCGCGCGCAGCCCGCGCCCCACCCACCCGGCCAGCTCGGGGTCGTCGGCCACGAGGTCGGCCGGGACCACCACCCACGTGGTCATCGGCCGGCCCCCGTCGGGCGCGAAGGCGGTGACCTGCGGCGTGGCGAGCGCGGCCGCGTACTCCGCCGGCGGCACCTTCACCAGCAGCCCCTCGCCCCACACGCTCACGAACGTGGTCTTGCCGATCAGAAAGCCGCGCCCGCCGAACATCGCCTTCTCGCGCGCGCCGGCGGCGCCGAGCGCCGGCAGCGCGTCGCGCACCCGCTCCGCGAGCCCCGCGTCGTAGGCCACGGCCGGCTCCGTTAGGCGGCGAGCGCGGCCGCGAGGGCGTCGGCGTCGGCGTCGTCCCCGGCCCCGCCGGCGCGCGCGTCGGGGCCGAGCCCGGCGGCGGCCATGAACTGGCCGTAGGCGCCCACCGCGAAGCCGACGAGCGCGTCGACGTCCACCAGCGGGTGCGCGTAGCCGGCGAACGCCTGCACCGTGGCCAGCACGTTGGGCAGGTGCCGCGCGAAGGTGGCCTCCACCACCGCGGCGAGCGCGGGGTCGCGGGCGACGAGGTGGCGCACGGCGTGGACGCCGAACGCCACGTGCCGCCCCTCGTCGCGCCGGATGAGCCGGAACCCCTCCTGCAGCCCCGGCAGCCACCCGCGCGCGGCGAGCGCGGCGTGCGCGCCCTCGTAGCCCGTGCGCGCGAGCATGGCCTCGACGACGCCCATGTAGTGCGCGATCCCCTCGGCGAGCACGGCCGGCAGGCGCGCGGGATCGTCCTCGCGGCGCAGCCGGTCGCTCACCGCCTCCAAGTCGTCGACGAGCACGGCCTGCGGGGCGCCGGGGACGGCGGCGGCGCGGAGCGCGGCCGCGTCCACGCCGAGCACCTCGCCCAGGTAGCGCTCGAAGAACTCGTAGTGCTTGGCCTCCTCGAACAGTTGGGCGGCGAGGTGCAGCTCCGCGCCCACGCCGAGCTCGGCGCGCGCGGCCGCGCCGGCGTAGGCCGAGAGCGTGCGCGTGACGCTCTCCTCGCCGGCGTGGAAGAGCGCGAGCAGGCGCTCCAACTGCTCGGCGTACTGTTCCGGCGCGTGGTCGCGGCGGATGGCCGCCCACCCCGCGCGGTCGCGCGAGAGGTCGACGTCGGCCGGGTCCCAGGCGAGGCGCTTGGCCTTCTGGTAGAGGTCGACGTACTTGGCCGTGAAGGTCGCGTCCGAGGCGGGCGTGAGGGCGACGGGCGTACGCGCAGCGGGCATGGCGGGCTCCGCGGGAGGGGCCGGGCGAGCGGCGGCGGGCGGGGTGGCGGGCGGGACGGGCTAGCCTAGCACCGGCGCGGGGTTGGCGCACGATCCTCGCAGGCGGCGCGGCCGTCCCGTCGCCCCGTGCCGCCCCGCATGCCGTCCGCCGCCGCGCCCCAGGCGCCCCAGGCGCCTCAGGCGCCCGAGCCCGCCGCCCCGCCCCACCGCCGCGCGGACGACGGCCCGCCGGGCCCGTTCGCGCGCGTGGTGGAGCGCAACATCACGGCGCTCATCGCGCGCCGCCGCGCCGACGAGCGCCGGCGCCCCGCGCGCGACCGCGCGGCCGACGCGGTGACGCGCTTCGCCGGCAGCATGCCGTTCGTCTACCTGCACCTCGCGCTGTATTCGGCATGGATCGCGACCAATCTGGGCGTGGTGCCGGGGCTGGCGCGGCTCGGCGGGTTCGACCGCGGGTTCACGGTGCTGGCCATGGCGGCGAGCGTCGAGGCGATCTTCCTCAGCACGTTCGTGCTCATCTCGCAGAACCGCATGCAGGCGCTGGCCGACGCGCGCGCCGACCTCGACCTGCAGGTGTCGCTGCTGGCGGAGCACGAGGTGACCGAGCTGTTGCGCCTGGTGCGCGCGATGGCCGGGCGCATGGGCGTGGACGAGGCGGCCAACCCCGAGCTGGACGACCTCGCGCGCGACGTGCGCCCGGAGACGGTGCTCCAGCACATCGAGGCGGCGGAGCGGCGCGCGGCCGGCGACGGCGGGGGCTAGCCGGGCCGGACGGCGCCGGGCCGGACCGGCGCGCGGCCGGGCGGGTACGTTGCCGCATGGAAAAAATCCGCACCCTGCGCCGCACCGACCTGCGCCTCGACTGCGACGCGTGCGGCGTGCACTTCGACCTGATGACCGGCGGCACGTGCGAGCGGTGCCGGCGGATCCTGTGCGCGCGGCACCTGCACGGCTCGTGGCTGCGGCGGATGGTGCACGAGTTCCGCCGGCCGGTGGAGTGCCTGGCGTGCCGGGCGGGGGAGCGGCCGGCCGGCGCCTAACGCGGGCCGCCGCCGGGCCCGGGCGGCGGCCACGGCCAGCCGCGCAGCCGGTAGTAGCGCTCCCGCGGCTCGCCGCTCCAGCCGTGCACCCCCTGCCGCGGCAGCCACCACCCGTGCACCACGGCGAACGCCGCCGCGGCCACGCCCAGCAGCGCGTAGAACGCGCCGCGCCCCCACGCGGCCGAGAGCCCGACGGCCAGCGCGGTGAGGGCGACGAACTTGGCCACCCGCCGCCACCGGGGCGTGCGCTCCTCGAAGTGGCCGAGCAGGATGTTGCCCACGGCGAAGATGCTCGCCATGACTGCCACCTCGAACCAGTACACGGGCGCGGGCACTCCCCCGGGTTGACACGTCGCGGGCCTCGTCCGCACACACGACACCCCGGATCGCCAGGGGAGGGCCAACCCGGGGTGTCGTGGACGTCTGAGAGCTGTCGTGCGCACTCGGCGCGGGAACGCCGGCGGCGGTCGGAAGCGACGTCAGTGACCGCAGCACCAATGTAACGCGCGTCACGCCGTGGCGGTTCCGCTACTCTGTAACGACGCGCGGGCGGGGGACGCTCAGCCCGCCCGCCGCCGACGGACGGCAGTCACGAGCAGGGCGACGCCGGTTCCAAGCATGCCGAGCGTGGCCGGCTCGGGGGCCACGGAGAGCCCGTCGGCGCCGGTCCGACCGGCCTGGTACTGCGCGGTGATGCTGGCCTGGTCGAAGACGCCCCGGTAGATGCGCAGGTCGTCGATGTCGCCGTCGAACTGCTGCCCCGTCGTGCTCACCTGCCGGCCGACGCGCATCGAGCCGCCGTAATAGCAGCACGGGTAGTAAAACCCGGCGGCGCCTACCGGCTGGAGCACCCCGTCCACGTACAGGACGGCCCCGTTGTCGAACATGACGGTGGTGTAGTGGTGCCACGTCCCGGGCGTGAGCGCGTTGGTGCCGAACGCGCCGCCCGCCCACCCGCTCCGGTTGCGCGTCACGGCCTTCCCAGCGCTGCTGAGCCCGAGCTGGTACTCCTCCGAGAACCCCGATTCGACCCCCTGGCCGACGATGGTGACGTCGCCCGCGGTCTGGGCCACGCGCTGCCGCGCCCACACCGACACGCTCCACCGGCTGCTGTTCCAATCGGAGACGGCCGGGATGAGGGCCGCGTACTGCGCGTAGCCGCTGGCGCCCCCGACCCGGAGCGCCCCGTCGACCAGCGACGCCGCGCCCACGAGCGTCCCGGTGACGGCCGGGTTGACGCTGCTCGCGAGGTCGGTGGTGAACTTGAACTCGTGGAGCAGCGTCCACGTCTGCGCCCGGGCGGGCGCGGCGGCGAGCACGAGGACGGCCGCGGCGGCGACGGCGTGGCGGAGGCGGGGCAGGACCGGCATGCGAGAGTGAGGCGAGGGGAACGAAGACCGTGCGACGTGCGCCCATCCTCGCTCGCCCGCGTCGCCGCGGTGTTTCCTGCCGTCTCCTCCGTCGAAAGTGCAGCAGGCCCGCTGCGCCTGCGGGCCGGGTCGTGCCTCACGTGCCGTGGTCGTCCTCGCGCAGGATCCCGAGCCGCCGCGCCTCGCGGGCCGCGCCCACGCGGGTGCGCACGTCGAGCTTGGCGTAGGTGCGCTTCACGTGCGCCTTGACGGTGTTCTCGCTCACGCCGAGCACCTCGGCGGCCTCGGCGACCGTGTGGCCGCGGGCCACCAGGCGGAGCACCTCGGCCTCGCGCGGGCTGAGCGGGCCGGCGGCCACCCCGGCCGGCACCACGTGCGACGGGTGCGCGCGGAAGAAGCCGAGCACGCGCCGCGCGACCGCGGGCGAGATGGGCGGCTCGCCGCGGGCGGCGGCCAGGAGCTGCTCGCGCAGCCGCTCGGGCGCGTCGCCCTTGAGCACGTAGCCCTGCGCCCCGGCGGCGAGGGCGGGGAAGAGGTGCGCGTCGTCCTCGAACATCGTGCGGGCGACGCAGAGCGTGGGGCCGTCGCCGATGCCCGGGGCCGGGCTGGCGAGCCGGCGGATGAGCGTGATCCCCGACCCGTCGGGAAGGCCGAGGTCGACGAGCGCCAGGTCGAAGTGGCGGCGGCGCACCAGCCGCTCGGCTTCGGCCAGCGACCCCGCGCACCTGACCTCCGCGTCGGGGAAGACGGCCAGCGCGTCGATGGCCTCGCCGAGCATGCCGGGGTCGTCGTCCACGACGAGGGCGGCGCGTACCTCGGCCACCGCCTGCGGCGGCGGGGGCACCACCGGGTCGGCGTCCGGGAGGGCGGCGGCGGGGCGGTCGGCGGCGAACGGCATGGGCAGGGAGCGGGCGCGTGCAACGGTCATGCGGCGGCCTCCCGGGCGGCGAGCGGGACGTCGAGGTGGACGACGGTGCCGCGGTCACCGGCGCCGCGGGCGATGCGCACCCGGCCGCCGAGGGTGGCGGCGCGGGCGTGCAGGTTGGGGAGCCCCTGGCCGGCGGGGGTGGCGTCGGGGTCGAAGCCCACCCCGTCGTCGGCGATCTCCACACGGAACGCGTCATCCGCGGTCCGCACGACGCAGGTGACGTGGCGGGCGGCGGCGTGGCGGAGGATGTTGGTCACCGCCTCCTGGCAGAAGGCGGCGAACGCCTGCCGGGCCTCGGGGCCGAGGGCGGTCTCGCCGGCCGGGCCGAGGTCGGCCAGCGGCCACTCGACCACCAACCCGGCGGCCCGGAGGCGGCGGACGGCGTCGTAGCGCGCGTCGGCGACGGCGTCGGCGAGGGGGGCGGGGTCGGCCGCGGTGCCGCTGACGATGGTGCGCATCTGCTGCACGGCGCGCCGGATCTCGTCCGGCCCGGGTCCGGCGGCGCCGGCCGGGGTGGCCGGCGCCGCGGCGGGCGGCGCGAGCCCGGCGAGCAGGGGCGAGCTGACGGCGTCGTGCAGGTCGCGGGCGATGCGGGTACGCTCGCCGAGGGTGCCGCGCTGCACTCCTTGCTGGAGGCCGCGCTCGAACGCCACCTCGTAGGCGCGGCGGCGCTCGTCGGCGGCGTGCAGGAGGCGGACGAGCGTACGCACGAGCGCCAGGTGCCGCCCGGCGAACAGCCGCCGCCCGCCCCACGGATGCCCCAGGCGCAGCGCCGGCGACGAAGCGACGGCCGGCACGACCAGCGCGAGCCCGTCGTCGGCCAGCGCCGCCTCGGTGGGGGCGGCCCCGTCCGGCAGCGCGGCCACGTGCAGCGGGTCGAACAGGGCGCCGAGGAGGGCCTGCCAGCGCGCCCCCCGCTCGGCATCGCTGGCGGCAAAGGCGACCGGGAGCACGCGCTCGACCAGCTCCTCGGGCGGCAGGGTGCCGCGGCGGGTGAGCCGGCTCCAGACGAGGCGCCGCATGGGGGCCCAGGCCAGGGCGACGAGCAGGGCGAGGCCGATCACCTGGAGCGCCGGGGCCTGGCCGGCGCCCACGAGGTAGAGCGCCAGGGCGGTGAAGGTGGCGATGCCGAGCCCCCAGCCGAGGAGGCGGAGCGCCCAGAGGTCGAGGTCGAAGACCCGCGTGCGGGCGACGGCCAGGGCGAGGCCGGCGTACATGAGGACGAAGAAGCCGAACGCGTAGCCCTGCGGGAGCGGCGGGATGCGGCCGGCGGCGCTCACGGCCTGCGTGAGCCCGATGAACGCCCCGCACCCGAGCGCCACCGACCAGCCACTCCAGCGCAACATGGCGCGCGCGGCCGGGTCGCCGGCTCGGCGGGCGCGCCACGACTGCCAGAGCGCCAGCGCGAGCGCGGCCAGCATCTCGGTCATCACCAGGTAGCGGGACGCCCAGTTCTGGTCCGGCGCGACGCGGGTGACGTCGAGCAACCACCAGAGGAAGGCGGCCGCGAACACCAGCGCGCGCCCGCGCGCGCCCACGGCGGGGCGCGGGAAGCTGAGGAAGAGGGCGCAGAGCGCGGCGCCGAACAGGTCGGCGCCCAGGTGGTTGACGCCGCTGAGCGCCCGGAAGAGCCCGCCCGGCAGGGCGAGTTCGCGGGCGCTGTAGATGGACGCGGCGTGCGCGAAAACGAGGAAGCACGCCCCGGTGACCGCGTAGACGCGCGCGCCGGGGTCGGCGGGGCGGAGCGTCCATACCCAGACGCCGATCACGCACCCCGTGGCGCCGAACACCAGTTGCGCCCAGAACACGAGCGGCAGCGTGGAGACGGGGCGGCGCCCCGGGGCAACCGTGACCACGCGTTCGGCGCCGCCGGCGTCCCTGAGCGCGAGCCCGACCGCCGGGGCCCCGAGCTGCGCCGTGAGCCGGGTCTGCCGGGCGAAGAACGCGTCCATCGCCGGCCAGGTGTCGAGGAAGTCGGGTTCCTCGAGCAGGTCGAGCGAGTCGAGCGGGGTGCGGGCGGCGGCGGTCTGGAGCGCGACCAGCGTCTCACCGCGGCGGACCCCCGCCTGCGCCGCCGGCCCGGCGACCGCGGCCACGCGCGGCACTGCGCCGCCCGGCCCGGCGTCGAAGGTGATGCCGAGCCAGGGGGGGGAGGCCGCGAGCCAGACACACAGAACGGCCGAGACCAGGCAGACCGCGACCGCGGCCGCCAGCCGGGCGCCCGGGGCCAGGCGCAGGGCGCGGAGTGGGGACGCGGGCGTCGGGGTGGGCATCAGCGGGGCGGGGCGGCGGGGACGGCGGCGGCGAGCCGGGCGACCAGGGCCGCGCTCAGGCGCGCGAAGCCGGCGGCGTCGGCCGCGACCGCGGGGCGGTAAGCGGCGGGCACGGCCAGGCGGACGCCCGCCGGGCCGGCGCCAGAGTACTGCATGAGCTCGATGCGGTCGAGCGTGACGGCCGCGGCCGTCCCGGGCGCGGGCGCCGCCGGGGGGGTGCCGAGGACGACCGTGATGGCGAGCACGCCGTCCTGGCGGAGCTGGCGGGCGAGCGCGGCCACCGCGGGCGGCGCGACGGCCGCGCCCGCGGGGCCCCAGCGGCCGTACCGATCGAAGGAGCCGGGGTCGCCGGCGCGGGCGCGGACGGCGGCGTGCGCGAACACATCGGCCTCGCGCATCCAGGCGTAGGGGAGCGCGGCGTAGGCGGCGCGCACGAGGGGGCCGCAGAAGGCGTCGGCCAGGCGGGCGGCGGGCGCGGCGGGGCGGGGGGCGGCCAGCGGTTCGCCCGCCGCCGTGACCACGGCGCACTGCACGAGCGCGGCCCGTGCGCCGGCCGGGAGCAGGGGGCGGGCGGCGAGCGGTCGGGCGGCGCGGACCAGGGCGGCTACCCGGTCGTCGTCGGCCGCAAGGGTGGCGAGCGGCGGTGGTGGGCCAGGCTGGGCGCCCTGTGCCGCCGCCTGCCCGCCGCCGGGCGTCGCGGCCAGGGCCAGCCCGGCGCCGATACTGCGCGTGACGGACGGGCGACGCCCGGGCAGGCGCCGCCGGCGCCCGGGACCGGAAGTACCCGTTCGGGTGATGGGCAAGGGGACGATGATGCAGGGTGGCCGGCCCAACTGCGGGCGTTGCTGGCCAGCAGCGTGCGTGCGGACGGACGTGTGGGGCGCGCGGTGGCTGGGCGGTAGCGTGGCGGGTTCGCGGTGCACGGGGCCGACGGGGCGCCGGTGCTGGCGCTGGCGGCGCAGCCCAAGCGGGCGGCGCTGCTCGCCACACTTGCGCTGGGCCGGCCCGGCGAGCCCTGGCGGCGCGAGGCGCTGGCCGACCTGCTCTGGCCCGACATGCCTGCCGACCGCGGCCGGGCCGCGCTCCGCCGGGCGCTCTCGCACCTCCGCGGGCTGCTGGGCGCCGACGCCCTGCTGGCCCACGGCGACGAGGTGGTGCAGCTCGACGCCGCGCGCGTGGGCGCCGACGTGTGGCTGCTGCACGAGGCGGCGGCCGGCGGGCGCGAGGGGCGGGCGGCGGCGGTGGCGGCCTACGCGGGCCCGCTGTTGGCCGGCTTCCACCCGGACACCTCGCCCCTGTGGGAGCGGCGGGTGGACGCGGAGCGGGCCGGCGCGCGCGCCCTCGCCCGTGAGGCGGCCGCCGGGCTGGCGCGCGAGGCCGCGCACGCCGGGGCGCACGCCGAGGCTGTCGGCTGGGCACGGCGCGCGCACGCCATCGACCCGGAGGACGAGGAGGGACTGCGTCTCCTCGTCGGCACGCTGGTGCTGGCCGACGACGCGGCCGGCGCGGTGCGCGCGTACGAGCGGTACGCGGCCTGGGTGCGCACGGAGCTGCGGGTGGAGCCGGCGCCGGCCACGCAGGCGGTGGCGGCGCAGGCGCGCCAGGCCGCCGCCCGCCGGTCGCCCGATCCGGTCGCTGAACCGGTCGTCGAGCCCGCGGCCGAGCCGGTGGCCGAGCCGGGGACCAAAGCGGTGACCGAGGTCGTACCGGCGACCCCCACGAACGCTCCCGCCGCATACGCCCCGGCGCGGCCCGCCGCGTCGCGCCGCCGCGCCCGCGTGCTGGCCAGCGGCGTCGCGGCGCTGGTAGCGTTGCTGGCCGTGTTCGCCTGGAGTGGCCGGCGGGCGGACGCCGGGCCCGGGCGGCCCGCGCGGCCCGCGCCCGCCGGTTGGCCCGTCCTCCAGCGCTCCGCCGACCCGGCGCTCACCCGCCTGGCCGTCTTCCCGTTCGCCGTCCGCGGCGACCGCGCCCTCGGCTACCTCGGCGACGGCGTCGCCGAGCTGCTCGGCGCCCCGCTCGAGGGCACGGGGGTGCTCCACGTGGTGGACGCGCGCATGCTCCCCGGCGGCGGGGGCGCGGGGGCCGCCGGCGACGACCTGCCGCTCGACAGCGCCCGCGCGACCGCCCGGCGCGTGGGGGCCGAGCGGTTCGTGGTGGGGAGCGTGGTGGCGGCGCCGGGCGGGCGGCTCCAACTGGCGGCCACCGTCTTCGACGCCGCGGGCGCGGTCACGGGGCGGGCGCTCAGCGCCCCGGTAGCTGAGGCCGACCTGTTCGCCGCCGTCGACACGCTGGCCCGGCAGCTCGTCCGCCTGACGGTGGGCGACCGCGCGGGACGCATGGGCGGGCTGGCGGCGGGCACCACGCGCTCGCTGCCGGCGCTCCGCAGCTACCTGGCCGGCGAGCGCGCGTTCGGGCTCGGCCAGTTCGACGCGGCGGCGTCGCACTTCGTGGCGGCGGTGGCGGCGGACACGGCGTTCGGGCTCGCCTACTACCGGCTGGGCCTCGCGCTCGACTACGGCGGCAACCTGCGCCAGGACTGGACGCGCCAGCAGGCGGCCGAGCACGCGCGGGCGCACGCGGGGCAACTGCCGGAGCGCGAGCGGGAGCTGCTCACGGCCTACTTCGAGCGGGCCGACGCGCGCATGGCCGAGGCCGACGCGCGGCTCCGGCGGCTGGTGGGGCGCTACCCGGACGACGTGGAAGCCTGGCACGAGTGGGGGGAGCTGCGCTTCCACTCGGGGCACGAGGTGGGCGAGCCGATGCGGAGCGCGGCGCCGATGTATGCGCGGGTGATCGCGCTCGACCCGGGGAACGTGAGTGCCCGCGTGCACCTCGCCAGACTCGAGGCGCGCGCCGGCCGCCGCGCGGCGTTCGACGCGCTGGTGGGGTGGCTGGAGCGCCGCGCGCCGGAGGAGTCGTCGCTGCCCGAGCTGCGCTACCTCGCGCTCGCCCTCGACGGCGACTCCGCGCGGCTCGACTCGGCCGCCCGCGCGCTCGGCCGGGCGACGGCGCCGCAGGACATGGGAGGGCAGAACGCGCTGGCAGTGCGGGCGTGGCGCGCGGCGCTGTTCACCGGGCGGCCGGACGCGGGACTCGCGCTCTGGCGGGTGCTGGACGCGCCCGGGCGGCCGGCGGAGGTGCGGCTGCTGGCGCGGCTGGGGCGGGCGCACGCCGAGGCGGGGCGCGGCCGGTGGGGTGCTGCCGACTCGGCGCTCGCCGCGGCGGCGGCGTTGGATGCCGCCGCGGCCGACGAGGTGCGGGCGGGGCT
>ERZ1066120.1860-NODE-1860-length-10791-cov-5.658532_pt1 | contig 10791 bp, 10 predicted proteins | sample MGYA00382767_ERZ1066120 | MGnify/ENA primary metagenome ERZ1066120 (study PRJEB33369, sample SAMEA5778350) | biofilm metagenome | biome: Industrial cooling water; feature: Water cooling tower basin; material: Biofilm | place: United Arab Emirates | collected... | reverse complement strand
TAGGTATTGTAAACCAGATAACGAAGGGTAAAGACAGAAAAATGACACAACAAGAGGCTCGAGAACGCTCGAGCCTCCACTCTTATTGTTCTCAACTAGCTTTCTAAGACTTGTTTGTGAGCATCCCAGAAGGCTTTGGCAGCTTTGGAGAGTTCAAACTGCTCTAACACCTTCGCCCGCCCTTTTTTACCGAGGGCGTTGCGCTCTTCGGGGGTCATCGCTTGCACCTTGCGAATACCTTCAGCAATCCCGCGAGCATCGCCCATGTCTGCTAGGAACCCCGCCCCCGCGAGTACAATCGGGACATCAGAAACCCTCGTCGCTACGACAGGTTTTTCCATCGCCATTGCTTCTAGCACGACATTCGGAATGCCTTCGCTGTCTGAAGTTAAAAGCGTGTAATCCACACTCGCAAAAAAGCCTGGCGTGTTTTCAACCGTTCCCAAAAGTTTCACGTGTTCGCGCAGCCACCTGTCAGCCGCAACGCGCTCTTTCACCATCGGCATCGTTTGCCCTTCGCCGCCCATCACTAAGTAATCGGGGCGTTCGTTTTCAGGGACTAAAAGCATGGCCTCGAGGAGAAGGTCAATACGTTTTTCGGGTCTAAATCTGGCGATAAACCCAGCCACAACAGCGTTCTCGGGAATCCCCCACTCGCTACGGAGTGACTTCACCTTACGCGGATTAAATTTTTCGCCGTCGGTGATGTTGGGCATGACAAAAATTTTTTCACGCGGTACACCCCCACGCACGAGCCTGTCGGCAATGGCGTGGGCGTTGGGGAGGAAAATATCGGTTTGGCGGTTTAGGAAAGGATCGAGCAACTTGTGGGAACGGGTGAACTCGAGCATCATCGTGAGGTCGGACTGGACGATATAGGGCACCCCCGCCAACCAAGCAGCCAAGCGGCCCCAGGTTCCTACCGAACCCGTCAGGACGGTGTGAACGAGGGTTGGTTTTGAACGTTGAATGGTGCGGTAAAGGGTCCAGAAGAACTGCGGAAACGACATATCTGGGTGACTCACGAGGGTGATTTTCACGCCCAACTCTCTAAACATCCCCTCGACGTGGGCCGAGCCAGAGGTGGTTGGGTGAATGGTAATAATTTCAATGTCTACGTCAAAATCTCGGGGACGGTTTTTTAGGTAAATCGCCCACTGTTTTTCGGCCCCGCCCACCGTAAAGGCACTCAGGACAAAAATGATTTTAGGTTCCTTCATAGCCACCTCGGTTTTGAGGCTACCGGATGAGGTTGCGAAGCATCGAGCGAGAACGTTGGCAGTTTTGAACATGGTGTCACCTTGGGTTCCTTTAGCGTTGATTGCTGATTGACGGCTCTTTCATTTTTCTAAGGTATAGCGTTGGGTCTCGAGATAGTGCTCGCGGGGTGGGCTGAACCTGTCACGTGTGTACAGGAAAGTTCCGAGCAGCCAGCCTAACAGGGCGAAGAGAGGTTTTCTCGAGCCTCTAATAACTTCCAAAGGACGCTGTTTGGCGTGAAGGGCGTAGCGGACGTAATACGTGTAGATACCCACCCGTGTTTTGAAGGCGAACGGCTCGGGGGCACACAATAATTCTTGGTAATAGAGGCTCGAGCCTTTGGGGTTGTTGCTGCGGTGTTTTGCGATGGAGCGTGTGAGTCCGTCGGCTCGGTATTCTTTCACGCACAAGACTTCGTTCACGTAGCGGTTTTTGTAGTGCCGTGCGACGCGGTTCCATACGACACTTTCGGTTAAAAATTTTTCGCCTTCAAAGACGGGAAAGGGAAACCCTCTCATGACCTCGGTGCGCTGCATTCCGTAGCGGTCATCAGCCAGGCAGTAGACGTAAGTGATTTCTACCGCGTTGCTGTCAAAGGTGTTGTCTGGAAACTCCCCGCCTAAGAGGTTGCCGTGCTGGTTTACGCAGAGGCCAGTCACGCCCGCATAGTGTTCGCGTTGGGCTTCGGGAATGGTGTTCCAGTGATAGAGGAAACGCTCTAAACAATGAGGATAAATGACATCATCAGAGTCGAGAACAACGGTGAAATAGCCTTTGGCTTCCTGGATGCCCCTGTTAAGAGCCGTGTGTTTGCCGCCGTTCGTTTGTTTAATGTAGCGGATGGTAAACGGGGATGTTTGCGACCAACCTGCTACTAAATCTTGCGTGGTGTCGCTCGAGCCGTCGTCCACGATGAGCCACTCGAAGTTTTGCAGGGTTTGGGCCTCGAGGCACTTGTACACGTTTCCCAAAGTGTGAGCGCGGTTATAAGTAGGGGTAAGAACTGTAAATTTCAAAGACATACCTTAAATTATAGCGCATAAAGTTCGTGCCACTTTATAAGCGGTCACATCCTTGCGAAAAAGAAGTACCGAGTAGAAAGTTTACGCTCGGTACTCTTTACTCGCTATTCTATTTAACCAAACTTCTCTTGACTAGGGTGTGATTGGCAGGACTTGGGAGCTGGGTCGTTTGTCGTCGCCAAACGGCCACCGCGAGGGCCGTACCGAGCACGACCCAATAGAGGAAGCCGTCGGCGGCTTGCAAGGTGAGGTTTGAAAAAAGCAGGAAAACAACCGTGCCAATCCCGTAAAGTGAAAGGGCATCGCTAAACCGCCAGAGCAGGCGAATAACCGTCGCGTGCAAGAGCAAGAACAAACCCACCCCGAGAAGTCCGAAGTCTAAGGTCATCTGTAAATAGGTGTTATGGACCGAATAGAGGAAACCCACGACGCGGTTGGTCACGAGGAGCGTGTAATTGTAGCCGTAACCAAAGATGAGTTGTAGTGCGGGTGAAGCATTAATCTCGCGTATCGCAGCCGTCCACAGGGGGACACGCCCGTTGGCGGAGGCGACATCGCCCTGGCTAAAGCGCTCTGCCAAGTTGTCACTGCCTGGCAGACTTGCTAGCATGGCGGCTCCTGCAATTGCCAAAATAACAAGGGGAATGCTGCGCCTGGGGTTGTTGAGAAGGCGGACGAACATCACCATGAAGGCTACTGCTAGGGCTAGAGAGATGCCCCTCGAGGCCAGCAGCAAAGTAGCGTAAATGCCTCCTGCAAGTGCCAGCCAGCCCAAAGTACGCAGCCAGAGACCTGCTTTACTAAAAAGCTGTAAGGCGAAAAGAGGAATCATCCCGAGGGCAATCGTCGAGGTCACGTTGTTCTGGTCAACTTCAGAAATACCCCGCCCCACGAAGCCGCCTTGCGCGGCATCGAGAATGACCCAGCCCGCCACGATGAAGCCCGCACAGACTTGTACCCGAATAAGGGTTTGAAAGCCCTGCTCTGAAGAGAACTGGAAAAAGACGAAAAAGCCCAAGATGTAAATAAACAGTCTTTGAAAGACTTCAAAATCGAGGGGTGTAGCGATATTAAAGAGACTCAATACTACAACCGTGAAGAAAAGAAGATAGTTAATGACAATCCCAACTGAAACCTTGACCCTGCCCGCAATGAGTCCCATCACGCCGTTGGCGAGCATGAGGAGGTAAAGCGGGTAGTACAAACCGCGCACCTCGAAGCCTGAGAAAAGGGTTGTTTGGAGGGCAAAAGCCAGAAAAAATGCCCCGACGGTCCAGTGGGTGTAGCGCAGCATGAGAAAGCCAAAAACACAAGCCAGAACCCCCGCTACCCCGAGATAAACGAGGAGGGGCAAATAAGAAGTCGCCAAGCCAAGTGCTGCTCCCACCACTACCGCAGCTAGACCCACAAGTAGGTAGGTAGAACGCGAGGAAAGATCGGGTAGGTTAAGAAGTTTCGTAGTCATTCGTCCATTGCTTTCATAATGAGCCTCATTTCAAAAGGGTTGCGAACGTTCAAGACAAAGAGGGCGAGTTCGCGGAGCATGGGCAGGGGTTTGCCGTACCATTTATACATTTTGGCATAAAACCAGTTTCTGGCTCCCATCGCCACGCGGTATTTACGTGGGTTTTTATGGTAACGCTTTTCGATGGCTTTCGTTTCGTCACGGCGCATCATACTCTGGTTGTGATGAGACTGTTTAGCGTGGCGGCGGTACATCGCTAAGGTTTCGGGAATATGGGCAAACTTACCGTACTCGAGACACCGTATCCAGTAGTCCCAGTCCTCGCCGCCCGCTAGGGTCGTGTCAAACAAACCGACTTTTTTCACTAAAGAGGCTTTCAGCATGGGAGTGAGAGGCGGGAACCAGTTGCAGTATAAGAAGACTTGCTCGAGAGGCGCAGGTGGATGACCACGTTTGATAAGCTCGAGGTTTTGAAACGTCTCATTGCCAATAAGATAATCACAATGAACTAAAACGACATCAGGATGACTTTCTAAGTAGGCAACTTGCTTTTCGACTTTTTCAGGTAAATACACGTCGTCAGCGTCTAAAAAACACACGTAGTCGCCGCGCACTGCCTTAAACGCATCGTTCCGCGCCGCAGAAACTCCGCCGTTGGCTTTGTGAATGACTTGAACACGTTTATCTTTTTGAGCAAGGGCATCAGCAATTTTAGCAGTGTCGTCCTTGGAGCCGTCGTTGACAATAATGATTTGCAAATTTTGATATGTTTGTGCGAACAAACTTTCGACAGCCTCGCCAAGATACGAGGCTACATTGTAGGCGGGAATAACGACGGAAACGAGGGGTTGTTCTTTTCTTAGAGGTTGAGGCATGGTTAAATCCAAATCGTGCTTAGGAAACTGCTAGGAGAAGTATAGCCGTAGATATGAGAATTTGCAGTGATTCTATCCTGTGAGGAAGTTTACAGTTTGCTTAGGCTCAGGCCTTGCTAAGCATTTGCCCGCTTTTTCAAAAAACCTTTCACTAGGCCAGGAAGCTGTGTTACGCCAATCCTGATTTGAATAATCCAGAATAAATAGCCGAGCCAGAGGAGTCCAGCTAAAATAATGTACTGCCACAGCCCCGTTGCACCTAAATAACTACAAACGAGAATCAGTACGAGACCCGCAAGCAAATGGACGAGGTGTTCTTTATTGAGACTGAACTTGAGATGACCGAAGTAAAAGTAAGCGTTCGAGCAGAGATGGAGCAAGGTGGCCGCAAACCAGGCTGTCACAATCGCCTGCGGACCGAGAATGGGCAATAAAAACACTACCAAAGCCCACCTTGCACCCCATTGAATTAAGTCGAGGACGAGCCACGCCCTTACCATCTTGAGGGCGAGAAGCGGAGCACCAATCACCCAGATAAACACTTGCACGAAGTCTGCGGCGAGCAGTAACGGAAAATAATGGGCGGCTGAGGTAAAGCTCGAGTCCGCCAGAATAATAAGTGCAGGAACACTGAAAACACCGAGTGCTGCACCTGCTAAAGCACCGATGGGCAACACAGCTTTAAGTAGTTGATTGGCGGTGTGAGATATGTTCTCTCGGCTTTGGTCTTTGCTAATGGCGGCAAGCGAATAACTCGCTACGCTACTAAGCACGATGGTTTTGACCTGCGCGGTGAGCAAAAGAGCCTGAGAATAAAGACCGTTTTCCGCCAGACTCACTTGGTTAATAAGTGCCGTGCGGATACCGAGGTTGCTGAAATCCCGAAAAAAACTATTCGTGAGCGAAGCGATGCCGAAGAAAGCGAGTCCGTAGGCGGTGGGGCGATGCCAGCGAATCGCCCAAGGACGGTAGCCCAACTTATAACAACGGTGACCGAGCAGAACCACGAGTAAAAGCGTGAGGACGAGATATTGACTGATTGCGCCCACAAAACCGAAGTACCAGACGATGGGCACAGTGAGTACAGTCCCCGCAATCACCGCAACACTGCGCCCCGAGGTCATACCTTTAATATCCATGATGCCTGTTAGAAAAGCGATGTAGTTGCCCTCGAGGGCCTTCAAAGGTAGTGAAACGAGGAGCAAAACAACCGAAGCCAAAATCGTAGGCGTGAGTTGAAGCTGGAACCGCTCGAGCGAAATATAATCGAGCTGAAATCCCAGCACGACAACTATCGTCGCGGCAATCGTCAACGCCCAAATAATAAAGTTGGCATTAGCGAGGTTTTTCTGTCGTTCTTCGTGGTCTCCTGTGGCAGCTACGTTACGACTTAACCCCACCGCCAAACCAAACATCACCACGACCCCGATGGTGGTAAAGAGATCAAAGAGAATCGTGAACTGACCCACACCCTCCACACCGAGTCGCATGGCAATAATTTTGTTTCGTACCAAACCAGTGACAGCTAAGACGAGTTGCAAACCCGCGAGTTGCATGAGGTGACCAAGAATCTTTGTCATAAAGAGCACCAAAGTGCCGAAAGACAGTATAGCGGTAGAGAATGTTAAAAGGCAGTGACAGGAAAAGGTGAGGCGTAAGGAGTGAGGGGTGAGGTGTAAAAGCCTTTACTCCTTCCTCCTTTCTTCTCACGCCTCACCCTTTCCCTTGATTTATACATTGTGTTGCATATATTATCGTTGTTCTTGGTAGGAAGGGACTTTACTGTGCCAAAGACAATGCTAAAACTCACTAACGTTGACACCCTGAAGGGAAAAGATTTTCTCTCTTTAGCAGATTTGACAAAAGATGAATTTAAGGGACTTGTTGACGGAGCCATCGAACTTAAACGTGCTTGGAAGTCAGGCGAACGTCCCGAGCTTCTCAAACACAAAAGCCTCGCCATGATTTTTGAAAAGCAGTCTTTGCGAACCCGCACGACCTTTGATGTCGGGATGTATCAGCTTGGTGGACATTCGGTACTGCTAGACGGCAACATTGGCTTTGGTAAAAGGGAAACGGTAAAAGATACTGCGAAAAATTTAGAGCGGTGGGTAGACGGCATCATGATTCGCACCTTTGCCCATAGCAACGTAGAACAACTCGCCGAACACGCTGCTGTTCCTGTCATTAACGGGCTTACAGATTTTTTGCACCCGACACAACTCGTCGCAGATTACATCACGCTCAAAGAAGTCTTTGGAACGTGGTCAGGATTAAAACTTGTTTATGTGGGTGACGGCAACAACGTTTGCAACTCTCACATCAACGCCACAGCCCTGGCAGGAACAAAACTCGTGATTGCTTGTCCAGAAGGCTTTGAACCCGATGCGGGTGTGTTAGAGAAGGCAAGAGCCAAAGGTGCTGATATTGAAATCTACCGCGACCCTCGAGAAGCTACCAAAGGTGCTGATATTCTCTACACCGATGTCTGGATTTCGATGGGTCAAGAAGAAGACGCGAAGCGGCGCAAAGCTGCTTTCACGGGCTACACCATCACACCCGAGTGGTTTAAGGAGTTGTCCTCGAGGGGAATCTTTATGCACGATTTACCAACCCACTATGGTGAGGAGTGCGTCGAAGAAGCGGTCTACCACGAGCGCAGCCGCGTCTTTGACCAAGCCGAAAACCGCCTCCACGCGCATAAAGGAATTTTGTATCAACTGCTAAAAGATTAGCAGCGAGCATAGTACAGAAGGTAGCGCACACCGTGTCAACTCGAGTCGGGCAAAAACCCCAACAGCATTAGAAGAAACAGCCTAGCTAGTCCTGCACCTTGGATAGTGGAACAAGCAACAAAGGGTCTCAGAAATCCAGTCTGGTTCTGGAGAAATGTAACATCACTTACACCTAGCTTTACACACATTTAACGTTAGGCTACACTGTCGTGAGAAATATCTCATACTTTGTGGTGACACCCACATACATTAATTTCTAACGGCCTTAATATCAAAATTAAAGGTTAACTCTAAGCAAGTCCGCGCGGAAGTTGGGATTAACCTTGGTTGTAATCTGACCTTAGCTGAAGGCATCAGAACTGAGTAACGAGAGTCTGGGCATTTCGCAATGACTCGACCTTCACAGGTCTTTCAAAAACAACTTGGGAGAGTTATGAAAAGAAGTGTAACCGCACTGCTAGGGGTCATGCTGGCAAGTTGGGGGAGTGCTCAGGAAGTAGCCACCACAGGTTTAACGCTCACGTCAGGTCAGTTTTTTCTCGTCTATCAAATGCTGTCTATCACGATTGCCTCGATGGGTGCGGCCTTTATCTTTTTCGTGTTGGCACGCTCACACGTCGGCGAAAAGTACCGACCTGCTCTTCTCGTTTCGGCTATTGTGGTGGGAGTTGCTTGCTACCACTACGTCAGAATTTTTAATAGCTGGACAGAAGCCTACGGTATCGCCCCAGGCAGTGATGTCTACGCGGCGACGGGCATTGCTTTTAACGATGCCTACCGCTATGCAGACTGGGTGCTAACCGTACCCTTGCTACTCGTCGAGGCAGTTGCTGTTTTGGCTCTCGCCTCGAGCGTAGCGGGTCCCATGATCGGCAAATTGGTCATCGCTGCGTTTCTTATGATTATTACAGGCTACCCGGGTGAAATTTCTACAGACGTTGGTACGCGCCTCCTCTGGGGAACCATCAGCACGATTCCTTTTGTTTACATCCTCTACGTATTGTGGGTGGAACTTGGCAAGGCGATGGAGAAACAACCCGAGCGCGTCCGTGTCCTGACGCGCAACTTGCGCTTGCTGCTGTTAGCCTCGTGGGGTTTTTACCCTATCGCTTATTTGCTACCTGTCATTTTGGGTGGCGGCGGTCTCAGTGCTAGTGGCTTGGTCGGTTTGCAGGTGGGGTATTCCCTCGCAGACATTATTGCCAAGGCGGGTTTCGGCGTACTGATTTACTTTATTGCCAGAGAGAAAACAAGGGCAGACGGAGGTCTAGTGGATAACAGGCTAGCGGGCGCAGGTGCAGACTAACATGGGGGCCTGGGTTTTAAGTTACCGTGAGCCTTTGGCGTGGGTGTTACTCGCGCTGGTTGCTGCCGTACTAGCGTTTGACTGGTTTGTCGGCTCGAGTCTCACTCAAGGACGCTACGTCGTCACGCGCCTAGTGTATACACCTGTGAGTCTTCTGATTATTACTTACGTGTATATTCTGGCAACCTCGAGACCTCGAGAAGTAAAAGTTTAAGACGGACAAAAACAGAGAACCCCGCGTCTGGCAACAACGCGGGGTTTTTCGTTGTGATAAAAATTATTCTTTTTTGCGAAAAGCGTCCGAGTGTCTCTCGAGCCTTGGCAAGTAGATTTTTCACAGTTTTTACTGGTCCTTTACAAGATAATAGGGTATGCCTGATTCGGGGGTGGTGACGACAACGGAAGCTAGCTTATTACTAGGAGACTCGAATCATGACCTTTGAGAACATTTATTTGTTCGCATCAAAGACCTCGGTCAGCAGAGAAGTTCTTAACCTCTTACCTACCCTTTCTTCCTTCCAAGATTAAAAAAGCCACCTTCGTCGTCGGCTTGCTCGGGTCTCGGTTCAGAAATTGTCTTAGGCTGACCTGCCTCAAAAGCCGCCAAATCGCGGACGTTTTTCTGCACGGCTACCGCAGCAAAAAGACTAAGGGCGTAAGACATCCCGAAAAAGCCTTTTTCACTGAGGGTGAGGCTCGTCGCGTTCCAGAGACCAATTGCCAAAAGCAGGAGTGACAGAATGAGTGATGTCCAAGCAAGCCCGAAGTAAATGTTCGTGACTGGAATATTCTCGAGGCGGTCACGCACGGTTTTTTGCAAGGAAACGCCTGAGAAAAGACCGTACATAATGAGCGTAAAGTAGAAACCTTTTTCGCTCAGTCCCATATCGGAATTCCAAAGTCCAATGAAGTAAACGACTGAACCGAGTAGAAGGGCCGTCCAAGAGGCACCCATAAAAGCACCCGAAGGTTTTTGAGCGGATGTGTTCACGAGAAACTCCAGTACACGAAAGCAGCTAGGCTCTCATGTAGCACACATTCTAAACCCTGAAGTCTATATGGGCAGTGAATTTCTCGGCATTAACTTCGGAATAGAAAAGGTTTCTTCATAAACCGTAAGAGGCTTTTTAGACGAATTTCCCATGCGAGGTTTCACTATTTTGGTGCTGGGGAATGCACCGCACAAAGTTTATCTCAAAAATGCAATGTACTGACAAATTAGTCAGTTTTCCTGACTAATTTAATCTAAGGCGATGGGAGCGCTCGTTGCAGGAAATTAGTGTAAGTGACTAAAGGAGAGCCTCGTGTCATAAGCAACGGTAACTCGTCCACTGACTTGATGCGCGTTAAAAATTTCTTGAAGTTCTGCCAGCATTGGTTCATGCTTAGGATGCCCACCTTCAGGTGAGTACGAAGACGAAAGCAACCTGCCTTTCAACCCTTCAAAATCAAAGGTTTGAAAATTCTCGAGCGTCTTTTTTCCAAACTCTCCGCCAAAGAAATGTTTCAGCACTTCATCGTCAATGCGTTTATGATGGACTTCTGCGTAATCGTCACTGTATTTTCGCACGAGTTGTTCGTAAGCGTAATCGAGTGGACCTGAATCCCGCCGTTCATTCCACACGAGTGCAACCTGACCTTGCGGTTTCAAAATGCGCTGAAATTCTTTTCGTGTTTTATCTTGCTCGAACCAGTGAAACGCCTGCCCAACGGTGATGAAGTCAATACTATTTTCAGCCAACGTTGTTTCTTCAGCCGTGCCGACGACACTTGTAAAATTACTGTAATCTTTCAACAATCCTTCTGCCGCCTCGCGCATTTCACGGTTGGGTTCGACAGCAAAAACAGCGTTACCATTTTGTAAAAAGAGTTCTGTTAAGAAACCTGTGCCCGAACCGACATCGGCGATGACAGATATTTTTGTTAATCCGCATTCTGTTTGCAAACACTCGAGCACTTCCTTTGGATAATGTGGTCTATAACGAACGTAATTATCAACACGGTTAGAAAATCGCTCGGTGGAACTTAACATAAACCTAGCTTACACCAATCTTAGTTTTTACCAACAAGGAAGTGAAAGCTGTATTAAAAACAGTCAAGCATGTGATATACCTGAACAATCTTGGAG
>ERZ1066120.1854-NODE-1854-length-10858-cov-5.820420_pt1 | contig 10858 bp, 6 predicted proteins | sample MGYA00382767_ERZ1066120 | MGnify/ENA primary metagenome ERZ1066120 (study PRJEB33369, sample SAMEA5778350) | biofilm metagenome | biome: Industrial cooling water; feature: Water cooling tower basin; material: Biofilm | place: United Arab Emirates | collected... | reverse complement strand
ATACACCTTGCCTGAAAACTTAGAGCGTCTACGCCCGCGTAATGTCTCAGCCAAGCGAATGCTCGCCCTGCGAGAGTTTTCGCTCGGCGTGGAAGGACTCGAGCGGTTTGTAAAACGGGAACCCTTGCGCCGTGTTCACGAATGCGCTTTTGGTGTACTATCGTTAGAAACCGAACCTCTCGATCCGAGATTGTAGACACACATCACGGTTGACGCATTTCCCCTCGAGGTATAAGCTATAACGGGGTAGGAAATCTACCGCTTTTAACAGATTTGGGTGATGCCCCAAAACTTTATGATGCTTGGAAACGTGTGAAAGCTGGCTAAAAAATTTTTGAACTCGAGAGAGGCTAGCCGAGATGCCCTTTGAAAGAAGCCTAGTTCGTCTAAGTCACTCGAATAATTTACCTTGTAGGGTTTTTCCAGGCATCCGAAAATGCTCAAGAGAAATTTTGAATGAGGGTTTTTCAAAGCCTGCTTTGTTACGTGCAGCTTTGTAGAGTTTGTTAATTTGTTCAGCAAAAATACCTTCACCACTCATGCGATGCCCGAAGCGTGGGTCGTTGAGTTTGCCGCCGCGCATCTCCCGAATGCGGTTAAGAATTTTATCGGCACGTTCTGGGTATTGCTGTTTTACCCAAGCGGCAAAAATATCTTTCACACCGTAGGGCAAATGAACAATGCTGTAGCCCACGAATTTTGCGCCTGCGTTTTTAGCTGCTTGTACGAGGGAGGGAATTTCGTGGTCAGTAAGCCCTGGGATAATGGGGGACATGAGGACACCCACGTGAATTCCTGCTGAAGCGATTTTTGTGACAGCCTCGAGCCTTTTCGTCGCGCTCGAGGTGCGTGGTTCCATCACGCGGCGTAACTCTTCATCCAAGGTCGTGACTGACATACAAACCGAAACGCAGTCAAACTTAGCCATCTCTTGAAGCAAATCAATATCCCGTGTAATTAAATAATTTTTCGTCACCATGCCCACAGGATTGCGGAAATCTAAGAAGACCTCGAGGCACTTCCTTGTCAGTTTTAACTGTTTTTCAATCGGCTGGTAAATATCCGTGACTCCACTAAAGCCGACGAGTTGCGGTTTCCAGTTCTTTGCTGATAACTCTTTTCTCAGTAGTTGGGGCGCGTCCGTCTTGACCATGATTTTTGTTTCAAAATCTAAACCTGCCGAAAAACCTAAGTATTCGTGGGTTTGCCTCGAGTAACAATAAACGCATCCGTGACTGCATCCGCGATAAGGATTGACGCTCGCGTTGTAGCCAATGTCAGGGCTGTCGTTGTAAGTGATAAAACTTTTGCTCGAGTCTTTATAGTAGAAGGTCTGCGGACGTTCCTTCTCGCCCGTTTGCAGTTCATGGTCAAGCTCGTCTAAATCTGGCGTTAGCTCGAGCCTCTCGAAACGGTTCTTGGGATTTTCTGAAACTCCGCGTCCGACAACGGGTGGCGATGACATACCTTAGTTTATAAGGTATTTTGTCTTTTGTATAGCACTGCAAATGGACACCGCCAAGCACGACACTAGACCCAAACACCCTATAACGTAGGGGGAAGACAAAAAGCCTTGTTCCCGAATTTCAATCATTGCAAAAAGTGCCCGTTTACGGCAAGGCTTTTTGTCCGGGGGTCAACCGCCACAAATGCAAAATCTAACTGTGAGAACACGCATGAACAGGAGATGATAGGGGCGTTGAGAAGTCGCCGTGTGAAGTCAAATGCTAACAACAAGCAAGCTGACTTACATGCCTGTGCGGGGTGGAGATGCAAAGCAAGATGGCGAGACTAGCAGACGTGTCTGTAACAGGACAAACAATTTTGATTATTGACGATGACCCCATTTTATTGGTTGCGACCTCGAGACTTTTAGAGCGCGAAGGGCACCGGGTCTTCGCGTCTGAAAATGGTGAGACAGGTATCGAGTTGTGCCGCCGTGAACGCTTTCAGCTCGTCCTCTTGGATTACCACATGCCAGGGATGACAGGCGAAGAGGTCGTCAAAGAAATCCGTAGTTTTGACAAAGACGTGCGAATTATTTTACAAACAGGTCAGGCGAATCTTCCGGCGCGCCAACTCCTGCGCGACCTCGAGATTCAGGGCTACCACGACAAGTCTGAGGGTCCTGAAAAGCTCCTGCTGTGGGTGGACAGTGCTCTCAAGATGGCCGAGGAAATTCGCAAACGCCGCGACCTAGAAGACAGCCTTCAGGCTCTCGGGGTGGCCCTCGAGTACCGAGACTTCGAGAGTAAGGGACACACCGAATCGGTGGTTCGGCTTTCTAAACAACTCGGGACGACGCTAGGCTTGGATGACAGGCAACTCGAGCATCTGTGTCATGGTGCCTACTTGCACGACCTCGGCAAACTCGCCATTCCCGACGGCATTCTTCTCAAAGCAGGCAAACTAACCCCAGAAGAGTTTGGGCGTATGAAAGAACACACGAGTAAAGGCTTTGAAATGGCGAGGCGCATTAAGGGCTTAGCTCCCGAAGTCTTGCACGTCATCCGCCACCACCACGAACGCTGGGACGGCACGGGCTATCCCGATAGACTTGCAGGCGAAACGATTCCACTCCTGGCGAGAGTTTTTAGCATCTGTGATGTCTTCGATGCCCTCTTGTCTAGGCGTGTCTACAAACAACCCTGGACGAGAGAAGAAGCCTTAACTGAAATTCGCGCTCAGGGAAGCAGGCAGTTTGACCCCGCAGTGACAGCAGCCTTTTTAGAGATGGTTGACAGACAACCAGTGGCACTGCAAACTGCACCGACGTATGAAGTCGAGCGTGGTGTTTCGTAGTTCAGGTGAGGAGTGAGGAGAAAGGAGGAAGGAGTAAAACCAAAAGACTCCTTCCTCCTCACTCCTTCCTCCTTTCTTTCAAGGAGCTTTTATGGCAAGACTCAAACAACAAACCTCGACAGGTCACAAAGTTTTAATCGTGGACGATGACCTGACACTGTTGCAAACCCTCGAGCAACTTCTTGTCAGGGAAGGACACCAGGTGTTTGCTGCTAGAAGTGGTTCAGAAGCGATTACGCTTTGCGAACAGCATCAACCGCACCTCATGCTGCTCGACTACTTCATGCCTGGCATGACGGGTGAAGAAGTGGTGCGTACCGTGCGGCGCACGAATAACGAAGTGCAAATTGTTTTACAAACAGGGTACGCTTCAGAGCGTCCTGCTCGGACGATGCTACGTGACCTCGAGATTCAGGGCTACCACGATAAATCCGAGGGTCCTGAAAAACTGCTCGTGTGGGTGGATGTAGCCCTTAAAACATTTAGACATGCGAGAGCTTTGAAAGCCTCACGTGACGGACTCAACTATATCTTACGGGCCACCCCTGAACTCCACCGCTTGCAACCCCTCGAGGACCTCATGCGCGGCATCCTCACGCAGATTTACGGTCTGCTCGGTTTAGCGGGTGCCTTTGTTGCGACTATTCCTCTGCTGAAAGAATCTTCAGATGAAAAAAATGCTTTTGTCGGAGCGGTGGAGGACAACCTCAATGACGATGATTTGAATTTTGCCGTGCAAGTAGGCATCGGGCGTTACGCCGAAGTGCGCTGGGAGACGCTCGAGCCTTCAGTGCGCGAAGTCGTGATGGCAGCAGTAAACAGTGGGCAAACCCAGCGTGGTCCCGTTTTAGCGATTCCGCTTAAAAGTTCTGACGAAACCATAGGCATTATTTTTATCGAGCAGGCCCTCGAGCCAAGCTCTGACTTGGGACTGCTAGAAATCTTTGCCAATCAAGCGGCTATTGCGATTGAGAATGTAAGGCTTTATGAACTCGCTACTGTAGACGATTTGACACGCCTTGCCACGCGCCGCCACTGGCTCAACCGCTTCGATGACGTGCTGCGTCAGGCTCTTCGTTACGGGCATCCGCTCAGCGTTTTGATGATTGATATTGACCATTTCAAGGCCATCAATGACCGCTACGGTCATTTGGCGGGAAACGTCGTCCTCACCACGCTCGGAGGAGTTTTGCACCAGCGCGTACGCGGTGCGGATATTGTCGGGCGGTTTGGTGGCGAAGAGTTTGCGATTGCCCTGCCGCAAACAGAAGGGCAGGGAGCCGTCATCGTTGCCGAAGCCCTGCGCCAAGCGGTGAGCCAGTCGCACGCCACTTACGACGGCATTGGACTCAAATATCACGTGAGTATTGGAGTCTCGAGCCTAGTCGCCAGAGATGTCACCATGCTTCAAGATGCAAAAACACAAGGTAAAGCGTATCTCGAGACCGTCCGCAATAAACTTTTAGAAAGTGCAGACAAAGCTCTTTACCAGGCTAAGTCACAAGGGCGTAACGCTGTCGCCATTGGTGAAGATGTCCAGGTTAATGACTCGGTTGAGTCTTCTTTGGTGTGATGCGTTTTTATGTCAACGATGGTTAGCACAGGACAAAGTTTTTTGAAGCGTGTTCGTGAGTGTTTGGAGTGCTGTCCGAATCGCCATATTCTTTTTCAACGTGTGCTTTGGTGCGCTCAGCGCAGTACGAAGTTTGAGCGGATGCGTACCCTACACGTCTACTTCACATGACACCCGCTCGTGTTCCCTGGTTCCTCCGCGCACTCGTCTTGACGTTATTCGTGCTCTGTTGTTTTGTGACTGTCTGGCTCGTTGCAGGAAAGCAGCACACACCTTTCACCACACTTTTATTTATTGCTTGTTATCCGCTAAGTGCCCTCACACTTTTTTGGGTGGGGCGGCTTCATCAAGGGGTAGCGCGGCGAGGTTGGTTGTGGCTCGCTCCTGTTCCTTTACTCATGCTTTGCGCTGACCTTAGTCTGGTCTGGCTCGAGCTGCGAAGTCGCAGTTTGTTTCCTTCCTTCGCAGATTATTTTTATTTTGCAATCATGCCCTGGCTGATGGTCGCGTTTCAAACTTTTTCAGGAAAGTTTAGACCCACGCTCCTTGCCTGGCAAGGGCGGCTCGATGTCGCGGTGTGCGTCTTGTCTATCACGGTTTATCTGTGGCGGTTCGTGCTCAGCCCCGTCGTTCCTTCTTACAGTTCTTCGCCGTTCACGCTTTTCTTATTTTTGCTCGGGGCAACACTTCTACTGATTCCGCTTAGCCTCGCACTGCTTACGCTCTGGCGTGAGGAGAGGCTCGAGGGTGTTCACCGAGTTTCTTTTGTCTTGGCTCTCGCTACTTACGCGGCACTTATTCTTTTATTCTTCGTGCGAAATGCCCAGGGAACCTTTAGCACTTTGCACTCGAGTGCCAGCCTGTCGCTCTGGGTCATGTTCCTCTTTTCGACTTCTGCACTACTCGGCTTGAATCAGGGCGTAAATGATTTTCCTCGCTCTTTTTCGCAGCTTACGGTCAAGTTAAAACCTTTCAAACGCTTTTTACCTTACACGCCTTACGCAGCGATGTTAGCGAGTTTTGCTTTGCTGCTCGACCTACCCTTTATCGCTCAATTAACGAGGGGCATCGTTGACTCCAAAGAAGTTACGGAACGCCTCGGGGTTCTAGTGGGTACAATACTCATTTCTATGCTTGTTGTCATCAGGCAAATCCTGACGATGCGCGAGAATCATCAGCTTAATAGGAAGTTACAAGCTTTCTCGAGGGACCTCGAGGCTCGAGTAGAAGAGCGCACGAAGCAATTAGAAGACAGCCGCGCTCGCCTCGCTGCGAACGAACGCTTGGCAAGTTTCGGGCGCATCAGTGCGGGACTCGCTCACGAAATCAACACGCCGGTTGCGGCGGCGATGAATTCACTAAAGCAAGCTCAGCATTTAGCAGACGAATACGAGACTTCAATAGACGACAAAAGTGTAACGGACACCGACCATCACGAAATCGCCAAAGAATTAAGGCAGAGTTTGACCACGACGGACTCGAGCTTAGAACGTTTAGGTGAGTTCGTACGGCGAATGCGCGGACAAGTCCGCGACTCTTCCAGCAAGAACGACTTCGACGCGGTGAAAGTCGTAAGAGATTCTTTGGGAATGCTCGAGCATAGGGCCAGAAAAGCAAACGTTCGTTTGCGTTTTCAAGAACCTAGTCCCTTTTTCTTTTACGGTGATACCACAAGGTTTTCTCAAGTCGTCTCGAACTTAGTTGTCAACGCTTTAGATGCCTGCGAAGAAAATTGGTCAGCAGAAAGTACGGTGAACGTTGTTTTGGAACAAACAGCACACGGACTCAGGCTCGAGGTCTGTGACAATGGGATAGGCATTCCCAAAGCCTTACAAGAAAAAATCTTCGAGCCGCTTTTTACCACGAAAGAAATCGGCAAAGGTACAGGTTTAGGCTTGGGGATTATTCAAGATATTGTCTACGGCGATTTTGACGGCACGATTGAACTGGAGAGTGGGCTTGGCAAAGGCACGACTTTTCGCGTGCTTCTCCCCAATAAAAAAGCAACGGTGATTCACGAGGCTGCTTCATGAACGTGCGCTTTCTTCTTTACGCTTTAATAGGGCTTGCCGTCTTGCACGGCCTCTGTCTACCCTTTCTCGGTGTCGCTCCTGTTTTTGTAAACGTCACGTCGCTGCTAGCGGTACTCGAGCCTACACTCAGTGCCATTCTTTTGCTGAGACTGTCCGCACTCTACTGCAAGCCCGAAAACCAAACTTGGCGGTTGATGGGGATTAGCTTCCTGTTTTTTATGGTAGGCAGCCTTCTGAACGCTAGTAATTATTCTCAGGGAAAACCGCTCAGCCCTTCCTTGGCTGACCCTTTTCTAATCACGGGCGGTGTGCTCATGATGCTTGCTTTACTGCGCTTGCCGCGCCCTGCCACCCCGCGACTCCAAGGACTTAGATTGTTCGTTGACGTGGCGGTGACAGTCATCGTCTTCGCCACGTACTTTTGGCGGTTTGCCTTTGCTCCGCAAGTCGTGGCTCAGGGTGCCTCAGCACTGACCATCGGTATTCAGACCCTCTATATATTGTTAAATTTCACGATATTTTCCATTCTCATCGTGCTTGCTTTTTGGACACGCTTTTCAAAGCAAGCTGTCGTCTTGACCCTCAGCATGGCTATCTTCGTTTTTTCTAATATGACCCTGACACTCGTGGCACCTTATCAACTCACTGGCACGTCGCTGTCGTGGGTGGTGGCTTTATTAGCCTGGGGTTACGTGATGTTTTGTTGGGGAGCATTGATGGGCTTAAATCAGCCTTATTCCCTCGAGGTCATCCCCGCCACGTCACGCTACATGCGGAGTCTCAACCGCTCGCCCTACTCGAGCATCGTGCTCTGTTACCTCCTGGTTTTAGCACCGCCGCCCAAAGAACCCTTAGTGGGTTTGGGAGTCATTGTCGGCGTGGTTCTTATTACCTTGGTCGTCCTTTTAAGGCAGTGGATACAAATTACCGACAACGAAAAACTTACCGATGATTTGGCAAAATTTTCAAGTAACCTCGAGCAGCGTGTGGCTGAGCGCAGCAAGCAACTCGAAGACAGCCAATCGCGCCTCGTCGCTTCAGAAAAATTAGCGAGTTTGGGAAGACTTACAGCAGGACTCGCACACGAAATCAACACGCCCTTAGCCGCCGCCATGCACAGCCTCTATCACGCTAAGGAATTAACACAGGAATATAAAGGTTCACTGGGCAACCCTTCAGTGACGCAAGACGACCACGAAGAAATTGCCGGCGAACTCGTAGAGCACCTAAGCTCTGCCCAAACGAGCTTAGAGCGTCTCGGCGAATTTGTCAGGCGGATGCGTTCACAGACACGGGTCTCAGGCGACGCGACTACTTTCTATCCAAGTCAACTTATTCGAGACGTGGTTGCCGTGTTGCAACCGAGAGCGAACGAATTAAACGTCAGCTTAGGGTTTTTCGAGCCTAGCGACATCATCACGCTGCACGGCGATGCTACGCGCTTTTCACAAGTCGTTTCAAACCTTCTCGTGAACGCCCTCGATGCCTGTGAAGGAAGACCTGACAGTTTTGTCAACGTGCGTTTGCTGAGTGAAAAAGGTGGGGTGAGGCTCGAGGTTCACGATAACGGGGTAGGCATCCCAGAAGACATCCAAGCAAGAATTTTTGAACCCATGTTCACGACAAAAGAAGTGGGACAAGGTACAGGGCTAGGTCTAACGGTTGTTTACGACATCGTGCATGGTGGTTTTGGTGGAGATATTTCTGTAGAGAGTACTTTGGATCGGGGCACGGTTTTCACAGTAAGGCTGCCAACGACAGCCTCACCAAAAACAACTCAGGTGGCGGTTGCCACCTGAAACTATTTCATCGTTTTCAAAACGCGAATCGCCGCGTGGTAGCCTTCAAAGCCCAAACCCGAAATCACGCCTTCACACACCGCCGAGATGTAGCTATGGTGACGAAACTCTTCTCTCGCAAAAATGTTCGACAAGTGCACTTCAATTACGGGAAGACTGATGGCAGAAATCGCGTCACGTAAGGCAACCGACGTATGCGTGAAACCACCAGGATTAAAAACGATTCCTTCAAATCCTTCTTGCTCTGCCGTGTGGAGCCAGTCAAGAAGAACGCCTTCGTGATTGCTCTGCCGACAATCTACAGTGGTTAAAATTTCTTCACCCCACTCCTTGCAGCGTTGCTCGAGGTCGGCTAAGGTGTTTGAGCCGTAAACATTCGGTTCGCGTTTACCAAGAAGGTTGAGGTTGGGCCCATTTAAGACGAGAATCATAAAAGTAGTTTAACCCAAAAGAAGTAACGAGCAATGCCTAAAATCGAAAACAGACCCCACTGTAACTAGAAAATCTTCATATCATCCACAGATGACACAGATTGCGAAGATAGAAAAGAGCTAAGAACCTAAATCCGTGTTGTCTGTCTCATCTGTGGATAAAATTCTTCAAGCTCTAGCCCTATGACCATCGTGAAACAGGCTAAGATTTTTGGAACCTTACAAGAATCTTCATGGTGCTTTGTTACACTTCCTTCATGCAGCCCTCTCTGCGCTTACTCGAGTCCCCCGCCATTACTGTAAACGGCAAGGACTACGACTTACTGCCGCACAAGCCCGTGTGTTTACTCTTGTATTTGGCCTACCAAGGCACTTGGGTGAGCCGTGAAGTGTTGGCTTCACTCTTTTGGCCCGAAGACGATGAAGCGAGTGCGAGACACAACTTGCGAATGCTTCTGTCGCGTGCTAAGCAACTTCCTTGGGCAAACACTTTAGAAGCGGAAACGACGCGGCTGCGCTGGCAGGTTCAAACCGATGTGGCAGCTTTTAGAGAAGCTGTCGGTCAGGGTAACTGGGAACGTGTCGCTACACTCCACCGCTTTGCTTTACTCTCGAGTTGGAGACTCAGCGACATGCCTGGTGTCGAAGAATGGTTGGAACTCGAGCGCGAAGCCCTGCTTAGTACCTGGCGTGAAGCTGTTCTCAAACACAGTAAAAATTTGAATCAACATAACGACTACGCAACCGCAGCGAATTTCTTAAAATCCCTGCTGAACCATGACCCACTCGCCGAAGACGTGCTCGCACTCTATTTAGAAAATGCTTACTTGGCAGGTCAGCGCGACGAGGCCCTGAAAGCCTATGAAAGTTTTAAGATTTTACTGGCAAAAGAACTCGAGCTCGAGCCTTTAGAGGAAACGACTACCCTTGCCGAAACGATTCGCCGCGCTGAAAACGTGCAAAAACGTGAAAGCGTCAAGGAGAGTAAAGTTCCGCTCACGATTTTGCGCCCCCCAAAACTCATCGGGCGTGAAGAAGAACAACGCCTGCTAACAAGTAATCCTGCAAGTGTCGTGTTAGTCAGTGGTGAACCTGGCGTGGGAAAGAGTCGTTTTCTCGCTGAAGTTTTACCAACAGCTCGCTGGCTACGCTGTCGTGAAGGTTTAGGAAACGTTTCTTATTTTCCGCTCGCCGAGTACGTGCGAAACACTCTCTCAACGCTACCCGATTTAGGACCGTACCGTGCTGACCTAGCAAGACTCGTGCCCGAAGTTCAACCCAATGTTAGTAACGCACCTGATCCACAAACGGCGAAAGTTCGTTTGAGTGAAGCACTTGCTCTCGTTCTGGAAAGTGGCAAGACACCCGTTATTTTTGAAGACGTGCAGTGGGCTGATACAACGACGCTCGAGTTCCTCGTTTTTCTAGCGGTGCGCGGCAAGGTAAAAATTTACGGCAGCTACCGCAGCAGCGAAACCACCGACGAGTTAGCGGCAACGCTCAAAAGTTTGCGTGGTAGTCGCTCGCTCGCTGAAATTAAACTCGGGCCACTTCAAAACGAGCGTATCCAAGAGTTCCTCGCTAACTTAATTGGCATTGCAAAGGGGCCTGAAAGATTTAGTGAGTGGTTAGCAAGGCGTTCGGGCGGCAATCCTTTTTTCGCCCTCGAGACCTTGAAGAGTCTTTTTGAAACGGGACTGCTCGAGACCCGTGACGGCAACTGGCACAGTCGCTTAGACGACCTCACACAAGATTACTCCGAACTCGATGTTCCTGAAAGTGTCAGCGAAGTTATCGAACGAAGACTCTCGAGACTCTCTGAAGCCACGCGGCGCGTCTTGCAAGCAGCGAGTGTGATGCGGCAAGGATTTACGCCAAAACTTTTAGCGCAAGTTGTCGGTTTGTCTGAATGGGGTGTGGTGGAAGCTCTCGAGGATGCTGAAACGAACAACCTCACGAAAGGCGAAACCTTCCAGCACGATTTGCTGAGACAAAGTATTTACGCTTCGCTTCCTGCGGTGAGAAAAAAACTGCTTCACGCGCAAGTTGCGAGTGTTCTTCCCCCCACGACGGATGCCGTGATTGTGGCAGAGCATTTTTGGCAAGCAGGGGAGACAGAGCAAGCGATACCGTTTTACTCAAAAGCTGCCGATGATTACGTTGCGAAAGGTCTTCACGCAGAAGCGAAAACGTTGTTAGAAAAAATCAGCAACCTGACTG
>ERZ1066120.1850-NODE-1850-length-10883-cov-12.226819_pt1 | contig 10883 bp, 9 predicted proteins | sample MGYA00382767_ERZ1066120 | MGnify/ENA primary metagenome ERZ1066120 (study PRJEB33369, sample SAMEA5778350) | biofilm metagenome | biome: Industrial cooling water; feature: Water cooling tower basin; material: Biofilm | place: United Arab Emirates | collected... | reverse complement strand
GCATCAAATTCGCCGCTACCTTCAATGTAGTAGTAACCTGCTTCCGTAATTGTCAGCGTCACAATTCGACAATGAGGATCTACCAGTGCGTCAATAACTGCCTGTCGGTCTTCTGGGGCGAATAAATATCGTGTAATTGAGCCAATAACACGCGCTGAATCGCCTTCAGTCGAACGTTCCACCAAGGTATACAAACAATCTTGCGAATGCAGTGCATCGCGCATCCGGCGATCGAATTCCAGCAGTCCCACCCCGCAGATACCCCATTCGCGATCGTGTTGCTGCAAATAGTTGTCAAGATATAATGCCTGATGCGCTCGATGAAATCCACCTACGCCAATATGGACGATACCATTCGATATTTGGTGGCGATCGTAATTGGGGACGCGGATATTTTTTGGCAAACGAGGCAGAGAGGCTTCATTTAGCTTAATTGCCGAGCCTGTGGTGATATTGCTGTTCATAGGAATCATCAAGAGTTAGGTGGTGGCGGCGAGCTTTGGGAATGGCTTCACCCTGTTGGTTAAATAAATGGCAAAGATCGCCGTTAATGTGGAGCGGTGCGAGATCGTGCATCCGGCTGGGATTATCTCCATCTGTTTGCACGATCAGGGTGTCGCCACCTGCAATCTTGACGTAGAGAAATGTCTCTCCACCCAGTCGTTCTACAACCAGCACTTCACCGTTGAGCGTAGCGTTATGGCGATCGAGTCGCAAATGTTCGGGACGAATCCCCAACGTGGCTCTATCTCCTACTGACAATCCAGGTTGGACGGGAATTGTGACTGTTGCCTCACCAGGAAGTGCAACTGTTGTCCCAGAGTCATTTACCCCTGTCACCGTAACAGAGAGAAAATTCATTTTGGGCGACCCGATAAACCCAGCTACGAATAAATTGCGGGGATGATGGTACAGTTCCAGTGGCGATCCGACTTGCTCGACAACGCCACTCTGCAACACCACAATCTTGTCAGCTAGCGTCATTGCCTCCACTTGATCGTGTGTCACGTAAATCATTGTGGCTTGCAAAGTATCATGTAGGCTGGCAAGTTCGATCCGCATTTGTACCCGCAAAGCCGCATCTAGGTTTGACAGTGGCTCGTCAAATAAAAACACTTTGGGATTGCGAACCAAAGCACGACCGATCGCCACTCTTTGGCGCTGTCCACCCGAAAGTTCTTTAGGTTTCCGATTTAATAACGGTTCCAGTTGCAAAATGCGAGCAACATCGCGCGCCCGTTCGAGACGTTGAGCTTTCGGCATACCAGCCAGCCGAAGGCTAAACGCCATATTCTCCGCTACGGTCATGTGAGGATATAAGGCATAGGTTTGAAACACCATTGCCAATCCGCGTTTATCTGGTGGCACGTCATTCACCTTCACGCCATCAATGAGTAAATCGCCAGAAGTGATTTCTTCTAATCCGGCGATCGCCCGTAACAAAGTTGATTTCCCACAACCAGAAGGACCGACAAAAACAACAAATTCGCGATCGCCAATATCAAGATCGATACCTTTGATGATTTCAGTATCGGCATAGCGTTTATGGATGTTTCTTAAAGTGACTGTTGACATAATTTTGGTAATTGATAAGAAAGTGGTGCGTGTCTTAATTTTGAATTTTGAATTTTGAATTGCTCCCTCAGCTCTCTTCCCGACTCCCGCTGCTTACTTCACTGCGCCAAATGTCAGACCCCGTACCAATTGCCGTTGACTCAGCCAGCCAAAGATCAGGATGGGTGCGATCGCTAGTGTGGATGCGGCGGAAAGTTTTGCCCAGAACAATCCTTGTGGGCTGGAGAATGAGGCAATAAATGCTGTTAGAGGGGCTGCATCGGCTGTTGTCAGGTTTAAACTCCAGAAGGCTTCGTTCCATGACAAAATAATCGAGAGCAATGCAGTAGAGGCAATCCCAGGTAATGCTAGTGGCAGCAACACATGACGCAGCTCTTGTTGAGTATTTGCTCCATCCATGCGATCGGCTTCGAGAATTTCTTTGGGAACTTCTTTGAAGAAGCTGTAGATCATCCAGACGACAATCGGCAAATTAATCAGGGTATAAATGATAATCAAACCGATGCGGGTATCTAACAATCCCAAGTTGCGACACAGAATGTAAATTGGGACTAATACACCTACGGGAGGCAGCATTTTAGTAGATAGCATCCACAGTAAAGTTCCTTTGGTGCGCTTGGTGGGGAAGAATGCCATAGCATAAGCAGCAGGTACGGCTAGCAGCAACGCCAAGATGGTCGAGCCGAGTGAAACCGCTACGCTGTTAAACGCATAGATCGAATAATCTGCCCGAGTTTGGATAGCAACATAGTTTTCTAATGTCGGCTGGAAAAACAATTGAGGCGGAGTTGAAACTGCTGCCACTTCGGTTTTAAAACTGGTAATAAACATCCAGAAAATCGGGAAAAACAAGATGGCAGCAGCTAACCATCCCAGCAATGTCCATAACCAGAGGCGAGAATTTTTACGTGCCATATTTTAGGTATCCAAATTACGAGCAACGCTACGCATTAAAAAGATTGCGACGATGTTGGCAAGGATGACGGCAATTAATCCACCCGCTGAAGCACCGCCGACATCAAATTCCAATAAGGCTTTGAGAAAGATGTAATAGGCAAGGTTGGTAGTTGCTAGTCCAGGTCCACCGCCAGTAGTCACGAAGATTTCGGCAAAGATGGTCAGGAAGAAAATCGTCTCGATCGCAGCGACTACGGCGATCGCACGACTCAGGTGCGGTAGCATGACGAAACGAAATAAAGCGATCGCATTTGCTCCATCCATTCGCGCCGCCTCTAGCTGTTCGCGGTCTAAAGACTGAATGGCAGTGAGCAAAATCAGCAGCGCAAAGGGCAGCCATTCCCAGGAAACGATGATGATGATCGCCAGCAGGGGAAAATCGGCAAACCAATCGATCGCCCCCAAGCCTAAACCTCTGGTAATTTGAGCAAACAGTCCGTTGACTGGATGCATCAGCATATTTTTCCAGATCAAGGCGCTGACTGTAGGCATGACGAAAAATGGAGAAATCGCCAGCACCCGCGCTATCCCCCGACCAGGAAAATCTTGGTCAAATAAGACTGCCAGCAACGTGCCTAGGGCGATCGTAATTGCTAATACGGAGGCGACTAGAATCAAAGTGATGCCGATCGCAGTCCATAAACCAGGATCGGTAAGGATGAAGGTGAAATTTTCAATTCCGATAAATCTGCGTGCATCTGGATTCAGCAGGTTATACCGCTGAAAGGAAAACCATAGAGTCATTGCCAGAGGCACAATCATCCACAGCAGTAGGACAACAACCGAAGGTGCAACTAGAGGTAAGGTTGACACCTGTCGCCTGGAACGTTTGGCAGGTGGTGGTGTTGCCTGTTGAGGCTTTACAGCTAATGAAGAAGACATAAGCAAGTCAAAAGTCAAAAGTCAAGAGTCAAACAGAAGTAGTCACTAGCCACTCACGACTCACTGGTCAATGTATCCCGTGTGTTTCATAAAGCGTTCGGTCGCACTCTGCGCTTGCTGCAAAGCTCGATCTACTGACGTGTTATTAGTTAACGCAGATGTGATGGTTTGCCCAACAGAAGCGCCGATTGCCTGAAATTCTGGAATATCTACGTATTGAACTCCCTTATAAGGAGTTGGCTCTACAGATGGACGGGTGATGTCGGCAGATTGAATCGAATTCAACACGATCTGAGCAAATGGTGCTGCTTTTTGATAATTGGGATTGTTATAGGTAGAAGTTCTCGTCCCTGGTGGTACGGCAACCCAACCGTGGCGATCGGCAACTAATTGGATGTATTCCTTGGATGTTGCCCAAGTAATGAACTTTTGCGCCTCTGCAGGGGATTTTGAGGTTTGAGGAATTGCTAGCGCCCAAGCCCAAAGCCAGTTGGAACCGTTAGGGTATTCTTCAATTGGCGCACGGGCAAAACCCACTCGATCGGCTACTAGAGATTCTTTCGGATTGGATAACAGCCCTGCCGCAACGGTTGCATCTACCCACATTCCGCATTTACCCGTTGAGAATAATGCCAGATTTTCGTTAAATCCATTGGAACTGGCTCCTGGGGGACCGTATTTTTGTAACAGATTCACATAGAATCCCACTGCCTCTTTCCAGGCTGGAGTATTTATTGTCGGTTGCCATTTCATATCAAACCAACGTCCGCCAGAGGTGTTGACCAACGTAGACAGAAATGCCATGTTCTCGCCCCAGCCAGGTTTTCCCCGCAGACAAACTCCATATACCCCGTTTGCCGGATCGTGGACTTTACTTGCCCACTGTGCGATCTGAGCGTAGGTTGGCTGTTGGGGAACGCTAATTCCGGCTTTGGCAAACAAATCTTTGCGGTAGTACAGCATCGAACTTTCCCCATAGAACGGCAGCGCGTAGAGCGTACCATCGTTGGAAAGTCCTTCTCGGATCGGTTTTAGCAAATCGTTTACGTCATAACTAGCAGGTAGGCTATCTAATGGCGCTAGCCAACCGCGTCTCGCCCAAATCGGTGTTTCATAGGAGCCGATTGTCAAAACATCAAATTGACCTCCCTGGCTGGCAACATCCGTAGTCGTGCGTTGGCGCAATACGTTTTCCTCCAGCACCACCCACCTGAGTTCGATATTGGGGTTTTCTTGCTCGAACTGACGCGAAAGTTCTTGCATGACCACCATGTCACCATTATTGACGGTGGCGATCGTCAGTCTAGTTTTCTCAGCAGCTGATGAAGACGAACAAGCGTGTAGCAGTTGCACCAGCACCAACCCAGCCAGGAATGCAACTAGTATTTTAGCGAAGCGGGGGATACGCACCGCATAACTCCTTTAATATTAAAAAAATTGAATGTTTTTTTTGATTTTATGCTCTTATATTGGGCAAAAGCTCAATAATAGAGATCGTACTCGGCTCTATTTAAAAAATGAGAAGTCAATGAGTATTTGCAATAATTCTTCAACAATAGGTATAACCAATGACAGCAAAAGCCACCTATGACTTTACGGATAAAAACATCCTGATTACAGGCGGTGCGGGAGACATTGGCAAAGCGACTGCACATCGTTTTGCTGCTAACGGTGCGGGCGTGGCACTGTTGGATTTAAATGAAGCGAAAATGGCAGATGTAGGACGGGAACTAGTTGAGTACAACGTTCCTGTCGCCACGTTTGGCTGTGATGTCACAACTTCTGAAGATGTCGCCAAAGCTTTTGCTAAGGCTATGGAGCAGTTGGGGCGGATCGACTACGTTTTTAATAATGCGGGCTATCAAGGCTTGTTTGCCAAGACTGACGAGTACCCAGAAGATGACTTTCAGAAAGTAATCGACATCAACGTTGTCGGTGTTTTTCACGTCCTCAAGGCTGCCGCACGGCATATGCGCGAATCTGGTGGAGGAGCGATCGCGAATATGGCAAGTTATGCAGGGGTGGTAGGTCCACCGAATATGCTGGCATACACCGCTTCCAAGTTTGCGGTGATTGGCATGACTCAGACAGCGGCAAAAGACCTTGCTCCCTATGGCATCAGAGTCAACGCGCTCTCTCCTTCGCTGATCGGTCCTAGCATGATGTGGACGCGACAAACAGAATTACAGGCAGCAGTAGGATCGCAGTACTTTAATTCCGACCCGAAAGTAGTCGAGCAGCAGATGATCGATTCAGTTCCAATGCGCCGCTTGGGAAGCTTAGAAGAAGTTGCCAACGGGGTTGCATTTCTCATGAGTGAAGAATCTAGCTATATTACTGGTTTTAACTTGGAGATTACTGGCGGACAATAAATTGGGAGTCGGGAGTCGGGAGTCGGGAGTCGGGAGTCGGGAGTCGGGAGTCGGGGATAATTGAGCTTCAGGTGCAGAGGAGGCTGAGGAAGAGCGCTCTCGAAAATTCTCCCTTGTGTCCTCCCACACTTCCCACACTTCCCATACCCTATTTACTACTAGCCAATCACCAACTACCCATTACCCCTTTTAATAACTTGTCAAGAATTGGGCAAAATAGCTCTCTTTGGGCATATGCTCGTAATGGAACATCTTCCTTTTGGGAGATACATAGATCCTGAAGGTAGGATATGCGAGAAACTGGTTCGGAGCGGCGCGATCGCAAGTTAGATTTAGCTGCTCATGCTGCTTGGCTCTATTACATAGCTGGAAATACGCAAGAAGAAATTGCGACGAAGCTCAACGTGTCTCGGCAAGCAGCACAACGTCTAATTGCTCTAGCAGTAAGTGAAAAGCTGATCAAATTTCGGCTCGATCATCCCTTGAGCGAATGCATTGCTCTAGCTGAGTCGTTACGCGATCGCTTCGATTTATTGCTTTGCGAAGTCGTGCCAAGTGACGCGGGTAATGGCGATACGTTCAATGGTATTGGTGTGTGTGCTGCTAGCTGCTTAGAGGCGTATCTTGTGGCAAAAACCCCTACTATACTGGCATTTACTTCAGGGCGGACATTGCGATCGATGGTGGAGCAGATCCCTTCAATGGATCAACCGCAACACAAAATTGTTTCCATTATTGGCAATATGTCTCACTACGGGCGGGCAGGTCGTCATGAAGTGGTGATGCACTTATCGGATCGCGTTGGATCTCAGGCTTATCCAGTACCGACTCCAGTTGTAGCAACCAGTGTTGAAGAACGGGAACTATTGCAAACTCAGCGATCGTTTATTGCCGTAAAATCTCTTGCAGAGCAAGCTAAGGCAACATTTGTCGGTGTCGGTCACATTGCCTGGAATGCACCGTTACATCAAAATGGCTTTATTAATGACGACGAGATAGCTGAATTAGTCGAACTAGGGGCAGTAGGAGAGATTGCAGGCTGGGCATACGATCGCCACGGAGTTTTGTTGCAACAGGGAACGAATAGCCGCGTCGCCAGCGTACCGCTCGAACAACCAGCGCAGCGACTCATTATCGGTGTGGCAGGTGGCGTGAAAAAGGCAGAAGCCATTCTAGCAGCTTTGCGCGGCAAGTTAATTACAGGGTTGATTATCGATGAAGCCGCTGCCCAAGCGATTCTTTCTAAAATTTAGTCAGTAGCAGGCAGCTATGCTGAAAGTAGGTGGCAGATAGAATGAATACTCGAACAAGCCCATTGCCTCTTGAAGCCACGCTCATTTACTCAAAAACAACACCGCGATAAATTTCTACCAGTGGCAATTCAATCCCAACTGATTCCAAGGAAATAGATCCCTCCAAGCCGTTAAAATCAGCGAGCAACCAACCTTGGTCTTGCTTGCTATAACGTTCTACAAACGGTTCATCCTGCTCGACTAATAAATATTCGCTAAAACTATTAATCGATCGATACATCCGAAATTTATTTTCTCGGTCGTAATCTGCGGTGGAAGAAGATAGTACTTCAACAATCAGGATAGGATTTAAGACTTCATCTAAGCGATCGCCATTCAGTTGCGGTTCGCCCTCAAAAATCATTACGTCTGGATAGACTCCGCGTCGATATTCAGGAATCCACAGCCGCAGATCGCTATTTATTGGCTCAAATCGAGTATCACGCAGCAGAAACTTGAGAAAGGCAAAAATATTGCCGCTAATGCGGCTGTGGTTGAGTGTCCCTCCTGGCATGGGTACGATTTCTCCATCGCGATATTCGCTGCGTCCTTCCGCTTTTTCTTCGATCGCGCGATACTCCTCTAAACTGTAGCGGCGCTTGATGGTAGAAACCATAGGCTGTAACCAATTGCATTGGCTTTAGGACAATAAAACTATTTTGTCACCGATTTGGTTATGGGAGCGATCTCTATACTTTGAGCAATGTCTACAACAAGTTGCTCCGCATCTACACAGTTATTTAAGCTTGACAAAATATTGAGTACTAGCACAGATCCTAACTTATCGCTGCTGAATTCTTGCCATTCTTGCTGTCTGCACTGGCAACAAATGATAGTTCTTCAGAACTGGGAGTTGAAGACTCGCCTCGCAATCTTTTACGACGCTGATTTTTGGGAACTCCTCCCGCCATGCCATACTCTACACTGCTTTTGCCGTAACGGGTGGCAACTCCTAACAGCATATGCTCTGCCATATCTCCCAACTCGCGCTCTGTTTGGAGCATTTCGTGATATAACTTATCCAGGTTAGAAAGGGCGCTGTTGTAAGCATTTTCTTTAGTTCGCATCGTCTCGATGAGAGTTGAGAATGCAGACAAAGTGAGTCCATTGCTTAAATCTAAATTCGGATCGATGGAGTTGATGCCAGCCGCACGACGCACTGCTTTTTCTAGCATCTGGGAAGTTCTTTTTCTACGAGCCATGATATTAGACCTTGCGATCGGTAGAGTTAATATTCTTTACATTAAAAAACTTTTGTATCGATCGACCTGAGAGAATCTCGGCAAATCTGTAATGACTTTTGCTACAAGCAGATAATTGTTATGAGTACGTGAATTACTGAAATGAGAAAGCGATCGGCATTTTGAGAAAGCAAAAAGCCTTTTTACTTGCGGAAAATACCAAAATGAATGCGCGATCTACTGAAATGAGAAAGTATTTTGCTTGTTTGCTGGCAAAGAATACCAAAATCAATGCGCGAATTACTGAAACAAAAATGTAAATAGACAAATTGAGAAAGCAAATTACTATTTTGTCGATTGAATCTTTGGTAAAAAGCAACACTAAAAAGTGCGATCGCGGTTTACCTGTAGGTTGGATGAAGCGACGGCGTAACCTAACGATAAGGAGGGGCGATCGATCGCACTAGTGTTTATAATGGTTGAGTTATCTTGATTCATAATTAAGCTGAAAAACAAAAAGCATGGATAGAATTACAAAGACTCTTGTAGAAGATTTCCTCACTTCCCTTGACCTTGAATCGGAAAGTTCTTCTAACGACTTTGAAAAATTTGTCAATTACACAATTCTCTCAAAGGAATATACTAAAACTTTTGATGTTGATACTGTAACAGTTGCAGCAGGTAATGATACTGGAATTGATGGTATAGGAATCATTGCCAATGGACATCTGATAGAATATGTTGATGAAGTTAATGATTTGTTAGATAAGAATGGATATCTTGAAGTAACGTATATATTTATACAATCAAAATCGTCTTCTAATTTTAATGGTAGTGATATTAATAATTTTGCTTTTGGTGTCAAGGATTTTTTTGCAGAAGAACCTGGTTTAGTTAGAAATGAGGATGTTAGCAGATTTGCAGAAATATCAGATTACTTATTAAGTAAAGCATCTCACTTTAGAGAAAATCCTGTTTGCAAACTATATTTTGTTACTACTGGAACTTGGAATGAAGATCAGAACCATATTGCAGTGGTTGAAAATGCAAAGAGGGATTTACAAGCTTTTAATATTTTTGAGCTTGTTTACTTTTTTCCTCTTGGAGCAAATGAAATAGGGAAGCTTTACAGGCAATCAAAAAGTTCAATCTCTTCAACTTTTATTTTTACTAATAAAGTCACACTACCAGATCTCCCAGGTATAACAGAAGCTTACTATGGTATTTTGCCCTTCTCAGAATTTAGGAAGCTGCTTGTAGACGAAGATGACAAAATTGTAAATATTTTTGATGATAATGTTAGAGACTTCCAGGGTGAAAACAATCCCGTGAATCAGCTAATTGGGGAAACTATATCAGGGGATAAATCTGAACTATTCAGTGTTTTGAATAACGGGGTTACAATAGTTGCTCATTCTCTTAGAGCTTCAGGTAATAATTTTACTATAACTGACTACCAGATTGTTAACGGATGTCAGACAAGCAACGTTTTATTCAATTACAGGCACCTGGAATCTGTTCAAAAGTTAGGAATTCCACTAAAGTTAATCATCACAGAAGATGAAGATGTCAAAAATCAGATCACAATAGCAACTAATAGTCAGACTGCTATTAAACGAGAGCAACTAGCTGCTCTATCAGATTTCCAAAGAAATCTTGAGCACTATTACTCTTCAATCGATTCAGACGAGAAGTTGTACTACGAAAGAAGATCGAAGCAGTATAACTCAGATGCTTCTGTGAATAAAACGAGGGTAATTACAATTCCTATTCAGATTAAAGCATTTTCAGCAATGTATCTTAAGAATCCCCATCTAGTAACTAGTTTTTTTGGATCGATTGTTAAAAAATTAGATACAGATGGATCGCAAATTTTCAAACCAGATCATCAATTCATCCCATACTATGCCTCTGGCTTAGCACACTACCGATTAGATTCTTTTTTACGTTCAAAAAATATTGACTTGAATATTGATTCAAAATACAAAAAAGTGAAATTTCATCTACTGATGCTTTTCAGACTTATAGTTCAGCCGGAAGAACCCCCTCCAATGAATAGCGCACGTAAAACGGAGGTTTATTGCCAGCCAATTCTAGATATATTGAAAGATAGTTCAAAAAGTTTAGAGAAGTTTAGACAAGCGATTGCTATCTTGGACAAGTCCGAAATAGATATTCGGAGCAGAGAACATCTTAAACAAGCTAGAATCACTGAAAATCTTATTAAGACATTTGAAGACGTTTACTTCAACAACGCAAGTCAGTGAGCGGGCAGGCTAATATAATTGCGTTGGAGCCGACCACCGAGAGGTTGTTTGTAGGAACCAAAGGTTATCTGCGATGGCTCAACTCTTTAATATTTTCTTACTATTGCTCAATCTGCCACTGAGAAACAATAGAGCGATCGCATTCCTCCCCTAGGCTGTGTTACACGAGCGACAACACACCCTACCAGTGTGATCGCGAATTACCGTAGTGCGATCGCTCCTTGCTGTAGGTTGGGTGGAGCGACAGCAGAACCCAACATCCCCGCTCGTTTTACTCTCCCGCAACCCATCCTAAATAAGTTAGGTTATGGGTCAACTTATGCAATACCGCCGTGCCAAAACTCCTGGAGCAACTTA
>ERZ1066120.1849-NODE-1849-length-10888-cov-10.898366_pt1 | contig 10888 bp, 9 predicted proteins | sample MGYA00382767_ERZ1066120 | MGnify/ENA primary metagenome ERZ1066120 (study PRJEB33369, sample SAMEA5778350) | biofilm metagenome | biome: Industrial cooling water; feature: Water cooling tower basin; material: Biofilm | place: United Arab Emirates | collected... | reverse complement strand
TCGGCTTGAGGCTGCCATCGTCGTGTGTTACGTGGATAACACGCTTGAGAAGGAGCGAGCCGTGATCCAACAATTCTTGCGTGGCTTAATGCCCTTCATCGTCGTGTCGCTCGGATTGGCGACTGCGGCGTGCGGCAATCTCAATGTCTCGATTGGCGAGGGCGACGGGGTGCCCTTGTCCGAGCTCGACATGACCGGCGCCGCCCCGACGAAGCTCGTGCTGGCCGGTCCTGACAAGGTGGTCGTGACTCAGGGCGAGGAGCTGGCCATCACCGTGTCAGGCGATCAGCAGGCGATCGACGCCCTTCGCTTCAATCTCCAAAAGAACACCCTCGGCATCATGCGCGAAGGGTCTTGGAAGGGCCCGGGTATTGCCACGGTCGCTATCACCATGCCGCCGGCCAAGCAGATTGTTCTGGCAGGTTCGGGCACGATCAACGCGCCGACCCTGGAAGACCGGGCGGAGATCAATGTTGCAGGCTCCGGCACGGTTGCGGTTGATAGCATTCGATCAAGCCGACTGGATGTCAATGTCATGGGTTCGGGCACGCTCAGCGCAGCGGGCACGGCCGAGCGGCTCGACTTTAACGTCGCCGGCTCCGGAATGTTGGCGGCGCGCGCGCTCAAGGTCGAACGAGCGGAAGTGAATATCGCTGGCAACGGCGGCGGCGAATTCGCATCCGACGGGCAAGTTGAAGCGCGGATCGCCGGATCGGGCAGCGTGACCGTCTTCGGCCGTGCGGAATGCAAGGTCAGCGCCATGGGCTCGGGAACTGTGCGTTGCCGCCCCGCGGCGACGGCGGGCGCGGCCCCTGCCGATGCGGAGCCTGGAGCGTAATTCATCATCCGCTAACGCCCTTGGCCGTAAGCCGCGCGTCGAAAGGGGCCCTTCGCATGCGCGGCTTCACTCTGCCTGTTCTTGCAGGCGCAAGTTTGATGTTGACTGGTTGCATCGGCACGGTGGTGGACGTCGCAACCCTGCCCGTGCGCGCCGCCGGCAAGGCGGTGGACCTTGCTACCACGAGCCAATCCGAGGCCGACGAGAAGCGCGGCCGCGAACTGCGCAAGCGCGAGGAACGTCTCGGCAAGCTGGAACGCAGCTACGCCAAGCAAAGCCGGAAATGCGATGAAGGCAGCGAGGAAGCCTGCGCCGAGGCGCGGGCGATCTATGCGGAGATGCAGGCGTTGATGCCGTCGATCCCGGCTGAGCCGCAGCGCTAGGCTTGGGGCGCGGCTGCCCGCCGCAAGCGATCGTTGATCGCGATACCAAGGCCTTCTTCGGGGATGGGCGCGACGGCGATGCTCGGATGAGAGGCCGCGGCGGCCTGATGAAGGCAGGCGTAAAGACGCGCGGCGGCCTCGGACAAATCGCCTTTTTCCGAAAGACTCACATCGCCCCTGATCACACCGAATCCCAGCAGGAATTCCCAGGATTCGGCCTCCAACGCGTTCAGGCGCAGCGGCTTGCCGGGCGCATAATGGCTGGCCAGCTGACCGGGCGATTCCACGCCTTCGGATGCTCTCGCCGCTCCGAGATAAAGCGGACCCGGGCGCAGGATATCGATGCGCCCATCCGCGCGGACCGCGGCGATCGTTGATTCAACCCCCGCCGAGCAGGGGCCAGCATCCAGCACGGCATCGATCCTGCCGTCTAGCGTGGCGAGCACATGCTCGGCGCTGGTGGGGCTAAGGAAGCCGCTGCGATTGGCGCTGGGCGCGGCGAGCGGTGCGCCTACCCCATCCATCACCGCCCGCATGACCGAATGCGCGGGGCAGCGCAAAGCCACCGTGGGCAGCCCCGCGCTTACCGCCGCGGCAAGCGCGGCGTCGCGGCGGCGCGGCAGCACCAGAGTAAGCGGTCCCGGCCAGTGTTGCGCCGCCAAGTCCTTGGCTACTGGCGAAAGCTCGGCCAGTCGTTCCGCCTGATCTAGCGAAGCGACATGGACGATGAGGGGGTTGAAACTCGGCCGCCCTTTGGCCTCGTAAATCCGCGCGACGGCCGCTTCGCTATCGGCGCGCGCAGCCAGCCCATAGACCGTCTCCGTGGGCACGGCGACCAAGCCCCTGGCGCGAAGCAACTCGCTCGCGCGGGCGATGCCGTGGGCATCGGCCGAGAGCCGTTCCGTAGCGTATTTGCGGGTCATGGCCGGGCGGTATATTCGCGAGCCCCGATAAAGCCACTGGAAACCCCTGCCGTGACCACCTTCACCCCTGCCACCACCGATCAGCTTCTCGCCATTCGAGTCAACGCCGGCATCGACGAACTTGCCCGATCCGAGCGCTTTGCCGCGGCCGAGCCCGACCTGGTCGAAGCGATCGTCGGAGGGATCGGAGAATTCGCTGCCGGGGAATTCGCGCCGCTCAATCGTATAGGCGACATCGAAGGAGCACGGCTTGAGAACGGCGTGGTGCGTCTCCCCACTGGCTTTGCCGAGGCATACGAGAACTATGTCGCACAAGGCTGGAATGCTATCGCCGGTCCGGCAGAGTTCGGCGGCCAGGGCCTACCCTTCACCCTTGCCTGCAATGTGCTCGAGAACCTGGGCACTGCGAACATGGCCTTTACCCTGCTGCCAATCCTCAGCGTCGGAGCGATCGAAGCTCTGGCGCACCATGGCAGCCCTGCTCAGCAGGCCGCCTATCTCCCCAAGCTGGTGAGCGGCGAATGGTCGGGCACCATGAACCTGACCGAACCGCAGGCCGGCAGCGACGTTGGTGCGCTGCGCACCACGGCCGAACCGATCACGGAGGGCGAGCACGCCGGCAAATACAGGATCGCGGGCCAGAAAATCTACATCACCTGGGGCGAGCACGAGCTGGCGAGCAACATCATCCACCTCGTTCTCGCCCGTCTTCCCGGCGCGCCGGAAGGGAGCCGGGGCATCTCCCTCTTCGTCGTGCCGAAATATCTAGTGAATGCCGACGGGACCCTGGGCCCGCGCAACGATCTGCGGGCGGTCAGCCTGGAGCATAAGCTCGGCATCAACGCCTCGCCAACCTGCGTCATGAGTTTCGGCGACAATGGCGAGTGTATCGGTGAGCTCGTCGGGGCGGAGAACCGCGGGCTCGCGGCCATGTTCACCATGATGAACAATGCGCGTATCAATGTCGGCAACCAGGGCGTCCAGATAGGCGAGCGGGCCACTCAACAGGCGCTGCGTTATGCCCGGGAGCGGGTGCAAAGCGCGCGCGCCGGGACCACGGATCGCACGCCGGTGGCGATCATCGAGCATCCCGATGTCCGCCGCATGCTGCTGCGGATGAAAGCGCTGACCGAGGGTGCTCGTGCCTTGCTCTACTACACCGCCGGCCAGGTCGATCGCGGCACTCTGGGCGACATCAACGCCGCCGCGCGGGCCGAGGTGCTGGTGCCATTGCTGAAGGCATGGGGCACGGACATCGGGGTGGAGGTCGCCAGCCTCGGGGTGCAGGTACATGGCGGCATGGGGTTCATCGAGGAAACTGGCGCCGCGCAGCACTATCGCGACGCGCGGATCGCGCCGATTTATGAGGGGACCAACGGCATCCAAGCGGCCGATCTCGTCTCCCGCAAGCTCGGGCTGGAAGACGGGGCCGCGCTCATTGATTTGATCACAGATATCGAGCGGGAGGCAGCGGGCGAAGAGGCACTGCAGGCCCTTGCCGTCCGCTGTGGCGATCTTGCCCACTGGATGCGGTCCACCGCCAGCCTCGACGACCGGCTGGCCGGCAGCGTACCCTTCTGCACCATGATGGCCGTCGCCGTCGCTGGGTGGCAGCTGCTGCGTCAGCTACGCTCCTTCGCTGGAGAGGCGCCGCCGGCCAAGCAGGCCAGCGTGCGTTTCTTTCTCGATCGCATCGTGCCGGAAGCTTTAGGGCTCAGCGCGAGCGCCTCCGCAGGGGCGGAGGGGTTCTATGCACTCACCGCAGAGCAGCTCGCGAGCTAACGCCTATTGGCGAACATAATCCTCGTCGAAAGCCGCCGTCGATCCGGTGAGATTGCGACGCGGGGGCAAGGGCCTTCCCTGGTTGCGCACAATGGCCGGTGCAGGCTCGGCCGCCGGATCGATTACGCGCCAGATAATTCCCGCAGTATCGTCGCTGACGAGCAGAGCGCCGTCGCGTGCCCAGGTCACCCAGGTCGGCCGCCCGCGGGTGGTGCCCTCGCCTGTCAGGAAGTTCGACAGCACCGGCACAGGCGCCCCTTGCGGATTGCCGCGCGCGTCGAACGGCACATAAACCACGTCATAGCCTGCGGGCGGGCTGCGATTCCACGAGCCATGCTGGGCGATGAAAGCGCCCTGCTGGAACTTGGGTCCAAGACGCGCCCCTTCTTTTGAGAACACCAGCCCGAGCGCCGCCACATGCGGCCCGAGCGCATATTCGGGCCGCCGCGTATATTCGGTCATGAATTGCGGCATCGGCGCCTTCACGCGCTGGTCGATGTTGTTCTTCCAATAAACCCAGGGCCAGCCATATTGCGCGCCAACCGGCACATTGGTCAGGTAGTCGGGAACGAGGTCCGAGCCGAGCATGTCCCGCTCGTTCACCGTGGTCCACAATTCGCCCGACCACGGGCTCCAGGCCAGACCGTTGGGATTGCGCAGGCCGGCGCCGAAAATCCGCTGGCTCTTGCCGACCAGGTCATATTCCCAGATCAGCGCGCGACCTTCCTCGACCGCCATCCCGTTCTCGCCAATATTCGAGGCTGAGCCGACCGCGACGTAGAGCTTGCTGGCATCGGGGCTCAGCAGCAGGTTGCGCATCCAGTGGTTCGGCCCGGGGGCGAGATCCATGATCTTCGTCGGCCTGCCGACGAGCGCGGTGTCGCCCAGCCGATAGGGCCAAGCCCAAACCGCATCGTGATTGGCAACAAACAAGGTGTCGTTCGCCCAGGCAAGGCCGGAGGGCGAAGCAAAGTCATCGCCGAGCACGAAGCGCCCCTCGGCGCGGCCATCCCCATCGGCGTCGCGCAACAACACCACCTGGTCGGGCGAAGTCCCTCCGCTCCCTGCCTTGCGGAACAGAAATTCCTGGATCTTCTTCTTTATCCAGTTGTCTTCGCCCGGGGTTTCTATCGCAGGGGCGCGCGTCAGCGAAACGAGGACATCTCCGTTGGAAAGCGTCAACATGGTGCGCGGATGATCGAGCCCTTCGGCAAAGCGATTTACCGCAAGCCCCGCGGCGGGGGTCGGAGCTTCATCGGCGGCCCAGCCCACAGGCTCGGCGATGCGCACAGTAGGGAAGGTCTCGCTTTCCGGCTCCGCAAGCTGCGGGTCGGTCCCGGTCACTTGCGCCCAGCCAAGGTCCGCAGTGTCGGGCCGCGTAACAAACCAGCCGACCAGCGCGAGGATCAGTAAGAGGACGATTAGGCCAATGCCGAGTTTCTTCGCTGTGCTCATGACTTGCACCTCTATGCCGGGGCAGGTCTTGCGGCAATGCCTCGGCACGCTACATCGCAGCGCAATGTACGACTTCAAGCCCGCCCCAGGGACACCCAAGCCTGAGCTCTATGCCGATCTTCTCGCGGCCGCCGATGGCCTGACCGTCGGCGAGCGCGATGGCATCGCCAACATGGCAAATGTGGCGGCACTGCTATGGGAGTTCCTGCCAGACGTGAACTGGACGGGGTTCTACCGCGGCGCGGAAGGCGAGCTTGTGCTCGGGCCCTTTGCCGGCCGGCCAGCCTGCATTCGCATCCCCTTCGGTCAAGGCGTGTGCGGCGCTGCTGCGGCAAGCGGCGAGACGCAGCTCGTGCCCGACGTCCACGCCTTCCCGGGTCACATTGCCTGCGACGCGGCTAGCCGGTCTGAGCTCGTCGTCCCGGTGCTGCGCGATGGCGCGATCATCGCGGTGATCGATCTCGATAGCCCCCTGCCCGCGCGCTTCGATGCAGAGGATGCGGCCGGGATCGAAAAGCTCGCAAGCCTGCTCGCGGATCGGATTTGAAGCGGGCTAGTCGCGCCGCGCAACTTTACGGGGGCGCTTGGCTATCGGGTCCCGCATGGCTGGGTCTCTGGCTGCAATCACCTCGACGCGACAAATCAGCGTTTCCTCTCCGGTCTCCAGCTCTTCTGCCTCCGGAAGTATCACGACGCAGCCTTGGCCGGCCGGGCCGACCAGCAAGCGTTGATCGCCGCCCGCCGCGTTGATTTCCACAAAACCATCGAAACCGATCAGCGAGGTTTCTCCCGACGGCGCCGCAGTGACCCTCTGCCCCGCTTCTAGGGGAGATCCGGCCGCGTCGACGAGCCGTCGCAGCACTGGGCGGAAAGCGACCACATCCATTTCGACCAGTGCAACCGCTCGCTTCGGGACGGCGATGACATGGCGCGCTTGCCTCACCATCGCCTCAGTCGGAAGCTGCTCGCTATCGACATCGACCTGCATGGGCACTTGCGGAATTAGGTTCTGGAGCAGTAACCGCCCGCGACCGTCGGTTCTGCCCACCACGCGATTTTCGAGCCTTATGGCTACATCCGCGACCTTGCCGCTACGGACCAGTGCGAAGCTGCCACCGGTCTGGCCGCGCGCATAAACTGCATCCCCGGTCGCGATCAGGGTGCCGCGAGCATTGCCGCGGGCAGCGAATACGCCGTTGACCTCCTCGACCTGCCCCTCGAGCGCCAGCGCCCGCCCGCGCCACAACGCACTGCCGGCCAGGCGCTGGTAATCGGGCGCGACATTGGCCGAAAAGCGATAACCGACGTCGCCTTCCTTCTGATCGACACGGCTGTAGCTCACGCCTGCGCTCGGGCGACCGCCATCAATGTTCGCATATGCGCCGACATGACGCGGGGCCCCGAGATTCACCGCCACGCCGATGGAAGCGAACAGATTGTCGCTCCGATCGGCACGGCGAACCCCGCCAGATGCGAAAAAATCGACGCGAGAGGACAGTGCCATGCGGAAATTGCCGCTCAAAGTCTCCAGCCGGCGCGCCGGCGTGTTCAAGCGTGGGTCAAAGCGGTCATCCTGTCGTACATACGCCAGCTGCGCCTGAGTGCTCGGACCTATGGTATAAGAAATATCACCAAAGAGCTGTCGTGATGGCGCGCTGTCACCCAATCGACTGGCGACGTCGCGGTAACGTGTGCTCGGCAGCACCACACCACCCCGAAGCCCGAAGCTTTGGCTGACCGATTCCAGCGAAAACCGCGCCAAGCTGCCGTTTCCGGCAGTCCTGTCGCGGCTGTAGCGACCCTCTGCGCTCGCCAGCACTACGTTGCCAATCGTGAAATCGGCCCTGGCCCCGAGATTGGCAAGCCCCGCGGTGGATTCACCGCTAACCTCAGCCGTCAAAAATGACGAAAGGCCGCGCCTCAGAAAGGCGCTGCCTACCAACTCGCCGTAATCCTTGCTGACTTCACCATATCGTCGTCGGACAAAGCCGGCATTGATCGCATATCCCGTGAGACCGGGTGCCAGCAAGCTGCGTGAGGTGTAAAAACGCATGGATTGGATCACCTCGCGTCCCAGGGCGTCGCGAGTGACCACGGAGAATTCCCCGCGGCCAGTCTGCATGGGCACGTTGCGAAGAGTGAAACTGCCCGGCTCGACGTCGCCTACACGGTAGCGCTGGTCTGCATTGAGGATATCGACGCTGGTCGGCACCGCTACACGACCGGAAAAGCTGGGGAGCGGGGTCGTGACCAAGTCCGGACGCAGCTCGAAGTTGGAAGCTAGTTGGATACCGCCCATGCGTAGGGGGCGCTGCGTCACCGTGCCGGCACTGATGAAATCCCCGAAAGTCACGGCCAGGCTCGCTCGAGGCACGTTCAACTGCAAGGCGCTGTCGAGGCGCACGATGGACTCGATGTCACGGCCGGGGTCGGAATCGGCCCGCAGGCTAGTGGCCAACGCGAGATCGCCACGCACCAGCGCGGCGTCGAAAAAGCCACCAGCGCTTCGACGCGTCGGGGTGATCGAGGCGGTGAGATCGTAATCGATGCGCAGCGCCAGCAGCGGGGTCGTCTTGCTCAACGCCCATTGCGGCTTGGAAAGGTCGCGAAAGTTGGCGCCATCGCTGCTGCGCAAGAGCCTGACGGCAAGGCGCTGCCGTAAGCTATCGAATTCCCATCTGTAGACGGGGAGTTCGCTGATGCGGATCTGGCCCTTCGCACCCTCTACCACGGGCAGCCCGGCGGCTCGCGCCTCCTCCGCATCGATCGATAGCGCATCGCCGCGGCCCGAAAGCGTCACGAGGCGGCCTTCGACCGCGCCGTCGATTTCGATTTCCGAAAGACCTGGGCCAGCCGCCTCTTCGACCGCCTTGACGGTAAGGTCTTTGGGAAGGGCGAAAGGGTCGCTTTCCTGCGCAGCGGCGGCGCCGCCCGGCAGGGCGCAAGCGACGGCGATCAGCGCAAGAAGAGGTTTAACCGCACGCCGAGGTAGCAACGCCATCGATCGCCTGGCCATCGATCTGGGCGGTCACGCGCACCGTCCCGAGCGAGCAGCCGTTCCCAAGAGGCCAGGTAATCGTGGAATTCCCCAACACGTAGCGCAAGGCGTTGCGCTCGACGGGAACGAGCCGCCCGTCTTGTCCTATAACCTGAAGATCCAGCACCCGAGCGGTCGCGCCGCCATTGTTCACTAGCTCGATCCGGTCGTTCGCTAGTCGCCAGGTGAATGCGGCTGGCGGCGCTTTTTCGCGGTCCACGAAGACCGGGAGTGTAAAGCGAATGCGCGTCAAGGCCTGTCCAGGGCGCGCGAGCGACGGATCGGGCAGCTGATCGACAGCCAGCCGGTAACGTTTTTCGCCGGGACTGGCGGCACCCTTCCGCAGCACACGCACGATTTGCGTTTGGCCCGGGGGGATCGAGGTGATGGATGGAGAAACTACCAGCTCGTTGCTCGGCGCGTAGACATCCTCGCCATTCTCTTGTGTCCATGAGAACAAGCGTGCCTGCACGGGCAAGGCATGGCTGGACGAATTGGTCAGTCGGACCGTTGCGCCAGCGCTGCCGCCTTCGATTTCGACACGGAGCGGCGCGATGCCGAGCGTTGCCGGGCCATTAGCGGTCGCGCTTGGGACAGCAGCCGGCTCGCCGGCGGGAGGGGCGGACGCGAGCAACAACCCGCCCGCCGCGATCAGGGCGGTTGCGCGCAAGATCGAGGCGGGACGGGTCATTGCGGTCTCCGATGGTCCTTCGCTCAGTAAGTGACGGTGATGGTCACCTGGTCGGCGTAGGCACCGGCCGGCTTGGCGGCCTGCGCAGGAACGACGCCGCGGATGCCGAGCGCCTGATCGGCGCCATTGCCGGTGAACGACAGCCCGGCCGTCGGCCAAGCCGCATTTGCCGAGTCGGTGATGTTATAGTCGATGTAGTTGGTGCCGCTGCGGAGGCGACGCTGCGAACCGTTGACGTTAGCGCCCAGGCTCACCGTCACCGTGGCAACAGCATTGGGCGTGCAGCGCAGCGTGCTGGCCGAGTTAGCAGTCGTGGCGGCGGCGAAGTCGGTAACTGTGCCAAAATCGATGGCAGCGGTCGTCAGGCTGCAGGCGTTGTCGACATTCAGAGTGACATCCATCGTGCCACTAGTGGTCGCGGCAAATGCCGGAGCCGAAATCGTGGCCGCTGCTGCAGCGACTCCAAGTACGAGTTTGCGCATTGTCAAATCCCTTAGAAGCTTCGGCCCTCGGCCGTGGCATCTGCATGGCGCAGAAATCTTGCAAAATACCTAATCGTGACAATTCCGTTTGTATTCATTTACGGGAGAATACCTAGTCGATATTTGGTTAACGCACGGTAAAAGACTAACGACGGTGACGCGATGAGGTGGAGGTACGCACAACTATTCAGAAGTTGACGGTGATAGTAACGGTGTCCACGTAATCGCGAGGGAGCACGATTGTGCTGGGTACGCGACCATAGGCCGTGAGCGTCACCCGCCCATTGGCGGGGGTAATCCCCGTCACCATCGTCGCGAATGTCGCGCCCCAGACTTGGTTGCGCGCGGCGTTGCGATAAATCTGATAGGGTACGTAGGCGAACCAACCGCCGACCCCGTTGAACATGCGGCGCTGCCCATTGAAGTTCAGCCCGTTATCGATCGCAACACTGTACGCCACTGCCGGCCCGCAACGCAGCTGTATGCGCGCGGTTGCGTCAACTTGCGCGGTGAAGATGTTGACGTTGCCGAACGCCAGGGGCTCTGTAGTCAGTCGGCAAGACGTATCGACGTCGAGCCGCGCGGTCATGGTGTTTGTGGTCGTCTTACCGGACACGGCCGAAGGCATCGCCATGAGGGCGAGCACCAAAGCAATCGGCAGGGACCGCAACCCACTCATGTATCCGCACACATCCCCATTCCGGCGACGTGCTAGCGAAAAACACTTACCTCTTGCTTAAGCATTATCGGCTAAGTGGTTAAAATTCTAGATATCGCCACCTGTCAGTCGCTGGCAAATGAGGTCCAGCTGGTCGAGTGTGCGGTAGCGGATAGTCACTGTGCCCTGCTGCGGTGACTTTTCGGTAACGATCCGCACTGGCATACCCAGGAAGTCTTCCAAATGGCTCTGAACAGCCGTGATGTCGGCATTCGGTGAAGCGATCTCGGCTTCTCCGGTAGGACGCCGTCCGGCATCTGGCCTGCGCCGCGCGAGGCGCTCGACCTCGCGGACGGACAGCTTTTCATCGGCGGCCTTGCGCGCGAGAGTTGAGGCCTCAGCGTGGCCAATGAGTGCTCGCGCGTGCCCCATAGTCAGCCTGCCCGCTGCCACGAGGCCCAGCACGTCGTCCGGAAGCTCGAGCAGCCGCTGGAGGTTGGCGACGTGGCTGCGTGATTTGTTGACCATGGCTGCAATGTCAGCCTGGGTCATGCTTTCGTCGTCAGCGAGGCGGCGATAGGCCCGCGCTTCCTCGACGGGGTTGAGATCCTCGCGTTGCAGATTTTCTATAAGCGCGAG